>Ga0316204_10011995_pt1 | contig 10697 bp, 9 predicted proteins | sample 6monrhotite_MG_2_FD_205661 | JGI IMG/M metagenome (GOLD analysis project Ga0316204, IMG submission 205661) | Microbial mat bacterial communities from mineral coupon in-situ incubated in ocean water Damariscotta River, Maine, United States -... | ecosystem: Environmental > Aquatic > Marine >... | reverse complement strand
ACTAGAAGAAGCGACACGCGATTATAATTTTGTAAAAAAAGATTCTTATATGATCAAATCAGCCAAAAATATTGGAATTTGTTTTGGGGATTGATCATTTTACCCGATCTGGGTTATCACTGATAAAGCTCTTCCAGCTTTTTTTGGGAGAAGCTGTAGTGCTTCCCTGATAATGATGACACAATGCCACAGCAAGGGCATCGGTGGCATCCAATAGCTTTTCTACATGTTCAAAAACTAACAGGCTTTGCAGCATTTTTGCTACCTGCTCTTTGGACGCATTTCCATTACCGGTAACTGATTGTTTTACTTTTTTTGGAGCATATTCAGTAATTGGAATTTCTCTGGAAAGTGCTGCAGCCATCGCTACTCCTTGTGCTCTACCCAATTTTAGCATAGACTGAATGTTTTTTCCATAGAAAGGTGCTTCTAATGCAACTTCATCTGGATGAAAATCATCAATAAGACTTAAAATACGCTCAAATATTTTCTTTAGTTTAATCTCATGGTTACTATATTTGCTTAGGTGAATAACTCCATATTGCAATAATGTAACTGAGCTTTTTGAGATTCTAATAATCCCATATCCCATGACCGAAGTACCCGGATCAATTCCTAAAATTATCTTTTCACTTTCCGCCATTAATGCAAGATAGGTATATGGATGAAGTATTAAAAGTACTTAAAAAGTATACCTATCTAATCAAGTTCCTAATCCTTATTTGGGTAGTATTTTTCATATATATGAAAATAAAGAACCAATGGCAGGAATTTAGTCCTGACCAGTTTGATTTTATTTCAAAACCGGGAAATCAAACGTATTGGATTCTGCTTTCTATTTTGCTTATGCCAATAAATCTGGGAATCGAGTCCTGGAAATGGAAATTTATTGCTTCAAAAATTGAGAAGGTTTCATTCTTTCAAGCTCTGTCTGGAGTTCTTTCTGGGCTTAGTTTGGGGTTTATTACCCCTCATGCCCTGGGAGATTATGCCGGAAGAATATGGCAATTAAAGACATCAGGAAGATTGAAAGCAATTGGAGGGTTGATGGTGGGTAGAATTATGCAGTTTTTAGTAACGCTTCTATTTGGTTTAATTGGAATTCTGCTCTCTCCATCGTTCAATGGGTTGTCCCTAATTCTTTCCTATCTGGTCGGAATCATAATTATTATTATTCTATTAGTCCGGCCTGCCTATTTTATGAAAGTATTTGAAATGAGTTTTTTGAAAAGATTCAGAGTATATTTCAGAATCATTCAGGTCTTTAGTAATCGGGACAAATGGAGTATATTTTTGATCTCTGTTCTTCGGTATCTGGTATTCTCCACACAATTTGTTCTACTGATGTTTGCCACCGGAGTTGGAGATTCATTGCTATTGCTATTTTCAGGGGCGAGTTTTATTTTTCTGGCAAAATCAACGGTACCTACATTCAATTTTTTAAGTGACCTGGGAATCAGGGAGGCAGCAGCGATTTTTTATTTTTCACAGATTGGTGAAACAGTCATTCCTGTAGTAATAGCCAGTATTATACTGTGGACGATTAACATTTTAATTCCAGCAATAATTGGAACTGGATTTGTTTGGTCATTAAAAATAGTCAGGAGTTCATGATTATAGTTAAATTATTTCATCGAAACTTTAGCTGATGCTTACACTGCTGATAATCTCTAGTTTAATTCTTTTATATCTCATCGGTATGACGATGATGGTAGTGGGCTGGCATAGAAGCGAGATTTCCCTTAAGCATACTATAGGCCAGAAGTTATCTGTCGTGGTTGCAACAAGAAATGAAGAAAAACATATAGGATTGCTATTGCAAGACCTAAATCAGCAAACTATTGATAAAGGTATTTTTGAAGTAATTCTTGTGAACGATCATTCAGAGGATCGCACCGTGGAGTATATTGAAAAGTTTTGTGTAGATCATCCAAAAATGAGAATTAGGCTATTAAATTCAATTGGAGAAGGAAAGAAAGAAGCGTTGAGAATGGGAATAGAAAACGTAAGTTCAATGAATATTATCACTACGGATGCTGATTGTCGGGTAGGAGAGAACTGGCTTAATGGTTTTCAAAGAGAGTTTAGCGACGAGAAGATAAAAATGATCTGTGGGCCGGTAAGTTATTACGAGAAGAATTCTATTTTTTCACGATTGCAATCACTTGAATTTGCAGGCTTGATTGGACTAGGCGCTTCGGGCCTAAAGTTAAATTTTCCTAATATGTGCAATGGAGCTAACCTTGGTTTTCGAAAGAGCAGCTATGAGGCAGTAGGAGGCTATAAGGGTAATGAAAATATTGCCTCTGGAGACGATGAGTTTTTAATGCATAAAATTCATAAAGAGAATCCAGGATCAGTAAAATTTTTAGGAGATTATGAGAGTATAGTCATGACGGAATCACCTACCTCAATGCGTGATTTTGTTCATCAGCGAAAACGCTGGGCCTCTAAGTGGGATCATTATAAATTATCTGGACCCAGATATATGGCTTTGTTTATATTTGGATTCTATCTGAGTATGCTGGTTGCTATGGTGCTCACCTTACTGGGCCAGTATCCATGGGAGATTTTAATTATTCAAGTAACCCTAAAGGTCGGAGTGGACTTGATTTTCCTTGCAGGTATCATGCATTTTCTAAAAAAGAGATTAAACCCTTTTATTTTTTTACTCATGGAATTACTATATCCCTTTTATGTGATTATTTTTGGAGTACTTTCCAATGTAGGAACCTATGAATGGAAAGGACGAAAATTTTCATAAATATGACGGAAGAAGAATTCATAGTATTGGACGAGTTGTACTTTTTAATATCATTTAAGGAGCTTATTTCAAACCTTGAACTGGAGGATGGCCAGCTGGTAACGGTGCTTAAAAAATTACATCATAAAAAATGGGTACGGTGTTATTCCCATGATGGAGAACAGCTTGATGACGAATCCATCAATCTTAATTTATCTTATGCCAATTATCATTATCTTGCCACCAAAGCCGGATTAAAGGCTCATAATCAGAGTTGAGTTCAGGATGGAGCATAAATCCCCAAATTATTACGTAAGAAGAAGACTACTCAGGAACAAACTAGCGATGTTTGGGCTTGGATTAATTCTTTTTGCAATATTGATCGGATTGATGGGCTATTCCATTATGCCAGATTCTACTCCTAATGCTAATGATGGGGCCACTCAGATAAAAAATCAACCTCCGGGGTTTAGTATTGAGTTTCTAAAAGTCAAAAAAAATATTGAAGTTGCTGAGTATGGTTGGTTCAATACCCTGTTACATGGACAGGAAAGTAAATTTAAGATCAGACCATTTACTTCTTATCGGATTGAGGGATTTGATATATATCTCAAACAATTTGGTGAAGCCGACCGGGAGACCAAGGTTTCTATGATTGATGTAATTGAAAGTTTATATGTTGGTAAATCAACTAAACTTGATTCAGAAACCAATTATAAGATTAATGGAGAGCAGATCACCTATGTGAATATTAATGAAGAGGTAAAGACGTTGAGCAGAGATCAACTAATCCAATTGATTGAATCTGAACATATTGAAAGCCGAACATATATTTTTGGTACTGATTCCTCGGGAAGAGATATGCTAAGCCGTTTAATGTATGGAACTCGTATTTCACTTTCTATTGGATTTCTTGCAGTACTGATTAGCCTTACCCTTGGCGTAATGGTAGGTTCGTTGGGTGGATATTATGGTGGAAGAGTGGATGATATTATTATGTGGGCAATGTCAGTCATATGGTCAATTCCCGGGATCATGCTGGTAATAGCCATAAGTTTAGCATTAAGCAGTAAGGGAATTCTAGTAGCCTTTCTGGCAGTTGGACTTACCATGTGGGTGGAAGTCGCCCGAGTAATACGTGGGCAGATAAAGGAATTAAAGGAAAAACAATACGTTGAAGCAGCAAGGGCATTTGGATTTGGAAGCACACGTATTATTGCCTTACATATTTTACCAAACCTATTGGGGCCATTGATTGTAATTGCCACCTCTAATTTTGCGGCAGCAATATTGCTCGAAGCAGGGTTGAGCTTTTTGGGTCTAAGTGTTCAACCTCCTACACCTTCATGGGGAATAATGATTTATGAAGGCTATCGTTCAATTGGTACACCAAACAGTTGGCATTTAATGGTGTTTCCCGGTTTGGCCATTTGTACAATGGTACTGGCCTTTAACTTGTTGGGTAACGGATTGCGGGATGCTTTTGATCCTAAATCCATAAGCAGGTAGATATGGAAGTAAAATCATTACAAAATCAATTTGAATTGAAGGAAATGCAGTTGAACTCTGTTCTGGAGATCACACATGCCATCAATGCCAACTTGCCAGAAAAGTCACTTTATAAAATTTATGATTTTACGCTGAGAGCCAATCTCAATATCAGTAAACTGGCTTTATATGTACTCGACGATCAATGGGAATGTAAAGTGAATTTTGGAACCGGAGAAGATTATAAAAGTCGAGTATTAGATGAAAAATTTCTGGCAATTTCTTCTATACAAAAGATTGATCAAATACAGGGCGATACTACATTTAGTGAGTTCGAATGTGTGATACCTGTAATGCATAAAGAAAAAAAATTAGCTTTTGTGTTTGCTGAGGGAAAGGATGTGTTATTAAATACAAACTTTATTGAAGCACTTAGTAATATTATGATTGTTGCCATTGAAAATAAGAAGCTGGCACGAAAGGAAATGGAGCAACAAGCTAGGGAAAAGTCAATTCAGAAGGAGTTGGATATTGCCTCTTCCGTACAAAAGTTGCTATTTCCGAAGGAACTACCTGAAAACGAACATCTTAATATATTTGCCTCCTATATTCCTCACCGAAATGTTGGTGGAGACTATTATGATTTTATTCCTATTTCAAATAGCGAGTTCCTGTTGTGTATTGCCGATGTGTCTGGAAAGGGTATGGCTGCAGCAATTCTTATGGCTAATTTTCAAGCATCCCTAAGAACAATCATTCGTCGGACGATAAACCTTAAGCTAATTACCAATGAATTAAATTATCAGGTATTGCAATCGGCAAATGGTGAAAGTTTTATCACCTTTTTTGTAGCCATCTATAATCAACGAAACAAGGAATTGCGCTATGTAAATGCAGGACATAATCCTCCATTTTTAATGACGGAGGAGGATAATATTCAGGCATTGGAAGAAGGAACGACAATATTAGGCTCCTTTAAAAAACTTCCCTTTCTCAATGAGGGTGTGGTAAAGGATTTACAGGAGTTTCTGTTGTTTTCGTATACCGACGGACTCACTGAGGCATTTGATAATGAAGACGAGCCATTCAGCCCTGAAAGGTTGGAGGAGTTTTTAAAACGGAACCATAGCAAACTGCCCCGAGACCTTCATAAAAAATTATTAAATGAAGTCAACACATTTGTAGGAGACCGGGAGTTTGGAGATGATATTACCATACTTTCCTGTAAAGTAAAAAGTTGATTATGTATGTTCATAAAACGCCTAAACTGCTCGAAATTCTTTATCCTGGCCTAACCTGGCATAAAACTAGAAATCATAAAAAAATATATCTAACCTTTGACGATGGCCCGGTGCCCAATGCAACTGATTTTGTACTGGAGACTCTAAAATCAATGGGAGTGAAAGGGAATTTCTTCTGTGTAGGTGATAATATTCGGAAACATCCACAGACTTATGAAAAGTTAAAGGAGTCCGGCCACCGAATAGGGAACCATACCTATAATCATATGAATGGGTGGAAAACTGAAGATTCTACTTATCTCAAAAATATAGCAACCTGCCAGGAAGTGTTGGATGAGGAAGTATTGCCTAAACTATTCCGACCACCTTATGGGAAAATAAAGCGTTCACAAGCAAAAGAAGTAAGTAAATCTCATGAAGTAATTATGTGGGATGTGTTAAGCGGTGATTTTGACCCTGCTTTGGATGATGATGTTTGCCTTAAAAGATCCTGTGAATTGAGTCGTAATGGATCCATTATAATATTTCACGACAGCAATAAGTCGTTTAGTAAGTTAAAGTATGTTTTACCCAGGTACATTGAAAAGATGCAATCCCAGGGTATGTCATTTGAATATCTCTAATGCTTAGTTATTTAGCACTGGGTCTTCTTTTTACCAATCTCCTTATTATCGGAATTCTCTGGATTCGGTTAAAACCTTCCCGGATACATAGGGAAGGGCTGGATGCTCAGCCTATCTCTATACTTGTTGCGGTTAGGGATGAAGAAAAAACAATTTCCAGATGTATAAAAGCCTTTCAGAAACTTGAATATTTGGGCAAGATGGAATTCCTATTTGGAGATGATCAATCCACGGATTCTACTGCAGAGATTATTCAGCAATATGCCAAAACAGATTCAAGAATCCGATATTATTCTATTGAAGAATACATCCCAGGGCTTAATGGAAAAGCTAATGCTCTCGAATGGTTATCCAAATATGCCGAGGGAGAGTTTCTATTTGTTACGGATGCTGATATCCGTGTCAATTCAGGGTGGGTCCGCCAGTTGTTAGGAAGTATTCAAAAAGATACTTCTTTGGTCAGTGGAGTTACGATGGTGGAAGGGACTGGTCTATTTTCCAAGCTGCAAAATCTGGATTGGATCTATGCTCAAGGGATGTTAAAAGTAGTTGCAGATGTTTTCTCACCCATGACAGCTATTGGAAATAATATGATCATTGAAAAAGAGAAGCTTAAGTCCATTGGAGGTTTTAAAGCAGTTGCCCATTCATTAACGGAAGATTACGCCTTAGCCAATGCTTTAAAAGAAAAGCAGTATAGGATTGGCCAGGAACTTAATCAGGCTAGTCTTGGATACTCTTTGGCTGTGCCGGGTATATTATCATGGTTTCAACAAAGAAAGCGCTGGATGACTGGAGTAGCAGACCTCTCTTGGTGGCTTAAAATTACACTGCTAATTCAGGCCTTAAGATTGAGCGCAATAGTTGTTCTTTATTTAACAATTGGATGGCTGGGATTACTTGGATTGTTTGTATTCTGGATTCTGGATTTTTTATTTCTTTATAAAGCGGGTAAATACCTGCTTACAAAGATTAACTTTTTCAATACATTGATCTATCAGATATTCTTTGGAATAGTAGCTCCATTGTCTGTATTCTACTATTTTTGGCCTTCTAACCTAGTCTGGAAAGGACGAAAATATTAACCAGGTCCTGTTTCCAATTTACTTTAATTTTCATACCTTTGCGTTCCATTCAGAATGAGTGGCTCGTTATTCGAGATTATTAACTAAAAAAAACAGCCTGATAGCTCTGGGTCTGTTTGTTTAATTAGAGCTTATATAAAAATGGAAAATACTCCAGAAGATTTTAATTGGGATAAATTTCAAACCAAAGGGTTTGGAGAAGGGTATACTACCCAGGAGATGGATGATATGGTTAAGCTGTACGACGATACACTTACCACCATTACTGAAAAAGAAGTAGTCGTCGGCAAGGTAGTTAGTATCAGCGACCGCGACGTAATTTTAAATATTGGATTCAAATCTGACGGTTTGGTATCCGCCTCTGAATTCAAAGATCTTCCTGATCTTAAAGTAGGAGATGATGTAGAAGTATACATTGAAGAACAGGAGAATATAAATGGTCAGTTGATTCTTTCCAGAAGAAAAGCCAAGATTGTAAAGGCTTGGGAGAATATTCAAACTGCTAATGACCAGGATGAAGTAATCGAGGGGATGGTTAAAAGAAGAACTAAAGGTGGACTTATTGTCGATATCTTTGGAGTAGAAGCCTTCCTTCCTGGTTCACAAATTGATGTTAAGCCAATCCGTGACTTTGATATTTTTGTTAACAAGAAAATGGAAGTTAAGGTAGTGAAGATCAACTACACGAATGATAATGTGGTGGTATCTCACAAAGTGCTGATTGAGAAAGATCTTGAAGCTCAAAAGGCTGAAATATTAAATAACCTTGAAAAAGGACAGGTTCTAGAAGGTGTGATCAAAAACATGACCAATTTCGGTGTGTTCATCGATTTAGGAGGTGTAGATGGTCTACTTCACATTACCGATATCAGTTGGGGTAGAATCAGTCACCCTGAAGAAATGCTTAACCTGGACGAAACCGTTAAGGTGGTTGTTCTTGATTTTGACGAGGACAAGAAAAGAATTTCATTGGGGATGAAACAACTTACCGATCATCCATGGGATTCATTGCCTGCAGAAATTGAGATAGGCTCCAAGGTTAAGGGTAAAATTGTAAATGTTGCAGATTATGGTGCCTTCTTAGAACTACAACCTGGTGTTGAAGGGTTGATTCACGTGTCAGAAATGTCATGGTCTCAGCATTTGAGAAATCCTCAGGATTTCATCAATATTGGTGATGAATTAGAAGCTGTAGTCCTTACTATGGAAAGAGACGATCGAAAGATGTCTTTAGGGATCAAGCAATTGACCGAAGATCCATGGACTAAACAAAATGTACTTACCAAATATGCAGTAGGCACCAAGCATAAAGGAATCATTCGTAACCTGACAAACTTTGGATTGTTCATCGAACTGGAAGAAGGAATTGACGGATTAGTACACGTTTCTGATTTGTCATGGACCAAAAAAATCAAGCATCCTTCAGAATTTGTGAAAGTAGGAGAAGAGTTGGAGGTACAGGTACTTGAACTGGATGTTGATAACCGAAGGCTGGCCTTAGGTCATAAGCAATTGGAAGAAAATCCATGGGATACTTTTGAAACAGTATTTACTCCAGGATCGGTACATAAATGTAGTATTATATCCAAATTTGATAAAGGAGCTACTCTGGAATTGCCATATGGTATTGAAGGATTTGCACCGATCAAGCATCTAGCTTTAGATGGTGGAGGATCCGCAGAAGTTGGTCAAAGTCTTGACTTCCAAGTATTAGAATTCTCTAAGGAGGATAAGAGAATATTATTATCTCATACCCATACTTATTCTGATCCTGTGGAGCCGGTTAAGAAAAAAGCACCAAGAAAGTCTACCATTTCCAAAATCAACTCTGATAGTGAAAAGTCAACTCTTGGAGATTTGGATGCGCTTTCTGCATTGAAAGAGCAAATGCAAGGTGGTGGTGAAGCCCCTAAGAAGGCAGCTCCTAAGAAGGCAGCTCCCAAGAAGGAAGAAGCTGAACCAGTAGCAGAAGCAGAAGCTCCTAAAGCAGTAGAGGAAAAGCCTAAGAAGGCAGCCAAAGCTACTAAGGCTAAAGAAGAAGAGGCTACAGATGGCAGTGAAGAGGCTGAATAAATCATAATTTCTGTCCCTTGCACAGGGTGAGGGACAGAAAATTTTATATTTTTATAACAAGGTCGCGTGGCCGAGCGGTTAGGCAGAGGTCTGCAAAACCTTTTACAGCGGTTCGAATCCGCTCGCGACCTCAAAAGATCCCGTCACTTGACGGGATCTTTTGTTTTTAATACCCTCAGGGCAACATTACCCTTAGCGGAATTCATATATTCCACTATTTTACAAACAAGAGTTTTGTATATTCCCCCAAATTTTGAGGTATGGTATTAGAATGGATTGACTGGCTATCGGTTATATTATTTTTCCTTATTTCTCTGGCCATTGGTATTATATCATCCAGGACAGCAGGAAAGAGTACACAGGAATTTTTTTTATCAGGCAGGAATATGCCTTGGTGGGTTTTGGGAGTCTCTATGGTGGCTACAACCTTCTCCGCAGATACCCCGAACCTTGTCACAGATATTGTTCGAACCCAAGGAGTTGCTGGAAACTGGGCCTGGTGGGCCTTTTTAATTACCGGCATGCTAACTGTCTTTGTATATGCTAAACTTTGGCGTCGGTCAAAGGTACTTACAGACCTAGAGTTTTATGAAATTAGATACTCAGGAAAACCTGCAGCTTTTTTACGAGGCTTTCGGGCAGTATACCTGGGTGTTTTCTTCAATGTTATGATTATGGCTTCTGTTTGCCTGGCCGCCATAAAAATTGGAGGCATCATGTTAAACCTGAGCCCGGTTCAAACCATTCTTATTGCCTCTGTAGTAACCGTAATATACAGTTCATTGGGAGGCCTTAAAGGGGTGCTGATTACAGATTTCTTCCAGTTTTTCATATCTATGATTGGATCAGTTTGGGCCGCCTATATCATAGTTAACCTTCCTGAGATTGGTGGAGTCTCCAAATTGGTAGCTCATGAGGCTGTCGTAGGAAAACTGGATCTTATTCCAGATTTTTCTAATCCCGAACTTTTCATTCCTATTTTTATTATACCAATTGCGGTACAGTGGTGGTCGGTCTGGTATCCAGGTGGAGAACCTGGAGGGGGAGGATATGTTGCCCAACGTATGCTTTCCGCTAAAGATGAAAAAAATGCTGCCGGTGCAACCTTATTATTTAATGTAGCGCATTATGCACTGAGACCCTGGCCCTGGATTTTAATTGGACTGGCTTCTATCATCATGTTTCCTGACCTTGAAGCATTGGGGGCCGCTTTTCCAGAGATGGACCCGGGATTTGTTAAAGATGATTTGGGCTATCCTGCAATGCTTACATATCTTCCTCATGGATTACTGGGTTTGGTAGTTGCGTCACTGATTTCCGCTTTTATGTCTACCATTTCTACTCACTTGAATTGGGGTTCTAGTTATATGGTTCATGATTTTTACCATCGTTTTATTAAACCGGATGCTTCTGAGAAGAGGTTGGTAGCTGTAGGTAGAATTTC
>Ga0316204_10011993_pt1 | contig 10697 bp, 8 predicted proteins | sample 6monrhotite_MG_2_FD_205661 | JGI IMG/M metagenome (GOLD analysis project Ga0316204, IMG submission 205661) | Microbial mat bacterial communities from mineral coupon in-situ incubated in ocean water Damariscotta River, Maine, United States -... | ecosystem: Environmental > Aquatic > Marine >... | reverse complement strand
TATACCGATGGCGAGGCAACGGTTGTCAAATGTCCCTGGGTCGTGGACGTGCCGGACCGGATTCCATCCTTGAAATCACGTCGTGGCCTGTCCTTTCTGGGCAGTTTTCGCCACCATCCCAATGCCGAAGGGATCAATTGGTTTGTGCGCAATGTGATGCCACGGCTGGCCGCCAGCGGGGCCGATAGCCCTTTTACGATCTACGGCTCCGGCATGGGAGCAGAGATCAAGGCGCTGAAATCCGACAGGGTGCACCCCCACGGCTTTGTCGAAAATGCCGCTGATGCCTATGACGCGCACCGGATATTTGTTGCGCCGCTGTTGTCGGGCGCGGGGATAAAAGGCAAGGTTTTGGGCGCATTGGCGCGCGGTGTTCCCTGTGTCATCAGCCCGATCGCCGCCGAAGGCATTGGACTGCGCGACGGACACGACTGCATGATCGTTGAACAGCCAAAGGATTGGGTCGACGCAATTGCCCTGCTCAATGCCGACGACGATCTCTGGCTTGAGATGTCCAAAAACGCGCGCGCCTACATGCGCAATGCCTATTCCTTTGAACGGGGCCGTGCACGGATGCGGCAGGCCTTCGAAGCGGCAGATATGTTCGGGTCGCGTCCCTGATGCGCACCGTGATCCTGCACTACCATCTGTTCAAGAACGCGGGCACCTCGGTCGACCACTTGCTGCAATCAAACTTTCAGAATGGCTGGGGCAATCGGGAATTTCCGGGCCGGGGCGGCAACAACACCACATTGGTTCGGGACTGGATCTCGGACACCCCGGAGTTATCCGCGTTTTCCTCCCACACGATGCTGGGACCGATGCCACAGATCAAAGGCGTCCGGGTTGTACCCTTCATGCTCCTGCGCGATCCGATTGAACGGATCGTTTCAGCCTATCATTTCGAACGTCGGCAAAAGGCAGAGACCAGAGGTGCGCGGCTTGCCAGGCAGCATGACCTGAGCGGCTATGTCAATGCGCGGCTAGCAACACCCGGTGACAGGCAGTGCCGCAATTTTCAGACCGCCCGATTGGCTGGAATGATGCCGGGAAGGGCCACCGAAACAGACCGTGCCCGGCAAGCGTTGGAGAAACTGCGCAGGGCCGGGGTTGTTGGCCTTGTTTCGGATTTCGATTCTGCCATTGCCCTGCTGGCCCGGCGGCTTCAAAAGACATTTCCAGACTTCAACGTCACACCGGTGCGCGCAAACACGGCGACGCGCCCCAAATCGCAAGTGCCCGGCGACCTTCTTGACCTTCTGACACGGATCAACCGGAATGATCTGGCTCTGGTCGATCACCTTCGCACACAACTCGCAGCCGCATGACCGGAGGAAGGCTTCCCCATTTGCAAGCCACGATGGCCTGCATCAACTCGCTCAACAGGTTCACGGCCAATCGGGCCTTGCGCAGCTATCAGCTTTCCTTGTCGGCATCTGGCAGTTTCTCTTGCGTGTCACCGGCGTCCGGCAAGGTCGTTCAACCCTGTGCACATTACCTGATGCCCGGCGCGGGAGTGCATTATCTGTTTGGCGGAACTGCGCCCTTTGTCCTGACCGCTGGCTCCTTGCAAGACGGCTATCCCCTCCTGAGCATCGCAACCGCCGACGGCCAGTACCGGATTGGCAAGCGCCAGCCTGCTGATCTGACACAACAGGCCCGTCGTTTGTTGCATGATCCCCGTTGCATTCCGGTCGATCCAAGCCGCCGACCGCAACTCCATATCGGAGATGCAAATTTTGCCCATTGCATCTGGAATGAATACCCGGCCTTGCTGGCGCTCCTGGACCACGCGCCAGACGTGGAATGCCATCTTTCCCATGATCCGCTGGGCGTCCTGAGGACGACCTGCGCAACCCGGAACATACCCATCATCGGGCTGACCAACCGCGCCGCAGCGCGCGGTTGGTCCGTAGCACCCGTTGTCATGCCGGGCAGCATTTTGTGCGGTTCAACCGCCCTGGCCACGGTCCATCGTATGCTGACCCTGCCCGCTCAGGCTCCTCCGGAAGACTCTCCGAGGATCTGGCTCACGATCCGGGACAGCGGCCGAACCTTGGAAAATCAGGACGCGTTCCTCTGCGCGGTCATCCGGGCGTTTTACACCCGTGACCGGAACACGACGTTCGTGTTGGATGGGTTTTCCCGCCCGATGGACCTTGCTGGCGTCCCCTACGACGCGCTTCGCCCCAAATTCTCTGCGCGCATCGCCCAAGCCGACGCAATCGCTGCGCGGATCATGTCCCGCCTGCCCATGGCCAATATCACCAACGTTACCGGATCGCCGCTGCGCACGGCACTGGCCGAGGTTTCTCGCTGTGCGTTCTACGTTTCACATGCCGGCACGATGCAGCATAAGCCGGCTTGGTTTTATCCGATTCCCGGCATCATCCATGGCAATCGTACCAGCCTCTCCCCTGCGGCGCTGCGGTGGGCGGCGCAAATGGTGGAGGGCTCTATCGCGCCCGCTGGCATCACGCCGGACATTGTGCAGGATACCGAGGTGCGCGGCCTGCCTGTGCATAATGACCGCAACAAGGACTATGTTGTGACGGATGTGCCCCGCGCCACCGCAGAGGTGCTGGCCCACTTCGATGCAACACGCGCCGTCGGGCCTAGCCCCATGACGGCGGCAGCGCAAAACCTTCGGCTTCAACCTCTGACCTGATCCGGGCGACATCCCCATGAAACAGCGCCGGAAAGAAATCGGGCATCGGGTGTTTCACGCTTTCTGTGAACCGGCGGTCCAGCAACCCCTGCGGATAGTCGAACGCGGAGATGCCGAGAAATGCCTCGATCCCGGCCAGCATGCCACGCTGATCCGCATGCAGGTCTTCGTAGAACATCACCCTGTACATGTCCCGCGGCACCCCCTGACGCAGATTGCGCAAAACCTGCCCATATTCGGCATTGGCCCAGATGTGCGGCTGGCGCACAAAATCATCGAATTCCTCTGGCCCCCAGGTGTTCAGACAATCGAGTTGCCCGGCGACCTGTAAATGGAATTTTGCATGACTCCACAACCGCTTGATCGGGTCGCGCATGGTATAGAGCACCCGCAGGGTTTCTGACTTTTCGGCAACCTGGTGCCATGCCTCGACCGGCAACATCGCATTCAGATTTGAAAAATCGCAGGCATATGCCTCGTGATCACGCAATGGAAACAGATTGCGGTACCAATGATCGTCGACAGGACGGCTCAGGTAATTGCTGATCCAGTGGAGATTGTTGCGTACCGCATCAATATTCGCCTTTCTCGGGTCAAACCGCAAAAGATAGCGGTTCCGGGCCTCCTGCAGACGATATGCCTCGCTAAGCGTTGTCCGATCAACGTAGCGATGATGGAAATAGTGAATTTCCTTTTCCATCGCAAAATGCAGGGCAGGATGACGGCCCAAGACCGCATAAAGCCAGGTGGTGCCCGCCTTCATCGCGCCGATGCTCAGGAACAGCTTGGGGTAGGGCCATGTCATGCTCATCCTGTAGGGGCCAGGGACGGTGCGGCAAAATATGCAGCGATGGCCTGTGCCATCCGGTGATAAACATCCCGCCGAAAATGGTTCAGATCAATCAGATCGTCGCGCCCGTTGATATGTGCAGCAGGATCCAGAACCATCACATTCCGCCGCCCCGTAGCAACCTGCACAAGCGCCTGGTTCAGGCGCACGTGATCCGGGTGTCCGGGGTGTGTCGGATCGCCATACTGCCTTGGGCCTTTTTCATTGGCCAGCATCAGCACCACCTCTGCCCCCTGCGGCAGGGTATCCAGAAACGCACCATACCGCAGGATCATCTCTTGGGTGGTCAATACCCCGTCATGATCAAAGTCGGCACAGAGGGTCCGCAGCCGCGCAGCCTGAACCGCGTTCGATGGCAGGGAACCGCGCAAATCCGCCCGCGCGACAAGGTCGTGATTCTGCGCCCCAACCAACCAATATGGCACCTTCAACCCTGTTGCCCGATGCCGGTACAGCGGAATATCCGCATCCGCCCAAAAACTGAAAAGAAAAAGTGTCCGTCCCGCACGAGGGTCAAAGACCGCCGTTTCAAAATCCGAAGGGCCATAGCCGAGGGTTTCGGCGGCACTCAGCAGCGGTTTGGTGAGCCCGCCCTGCACCGCAGGCAGCAAAAACGCAGAATGATCGCGGCGCAGGATCTGATTGTTTCTGGGTTCATTGTATTCCTCGACCTGATGGCCCGTATACAACGCAAGGTAATGCATCACACTGGCAAGATCACATCCCCCCCTGGCCACAATGGTATCGAACGGCGCGTCCTCCTGCGCCGATGGGTCCACGTCATGCACATGTCGCGCGGTAATCCAGTCGACATGTACAGGATCATCCACCGGATCTGACAAGACCTCGCCCTGCACCCGCAGCACCGGACGCCCCAGAAACGCATAGACCCAATGTTCGATAAACATGTTCAGGGTGCGGCAGGAAAAACAGAAATGCACCAGATGACGTTGGTTATGCACCCGTCTGGTCAGATAAAACCCGACAAAGCCATGGTCGCCATACCGATCCCGCACCCGGATCAACCCCGCATCGCTGGTGTTGTGGCGCAGCATCTGGCGCAACGCCATCGCATCCGTCACCCGTTGCTTGGTAAAGTTGAGCTGATTGGTGCGGTTGACCAATTCAATCACCCGATCCAGATGTGGTTCAACGTCATAGTCAAAACTGACCTCGACGTTTGACGCGCGCAGGAAAGCCCACGGATCGCCGCCAGTGACCGCACCCGCCTGCGTCTTGCGTTCCTTGATCTTGTATTGCGCCAGCCGCGTCATTCCCGGATCCGCCTTGCCCAGCGACCCGACCACCGCGCGGATCGACACGATGATCTCGGGCAACGCCACGTTCAGCTCGTCATTTGCTTGTGCGGCCTGCGCAAGGTTCATTGGATTGTCGTCGATAAACAGAACCGAGGCCGGCCGCAGCCCGATCTGATCCAGCATCGCGCCGATGCGCGGTCCCTTGGGCGACCAGTCAATACTGGGAAAAATAAACTGGCCCCAAAGGCCCCTGTCACGCAGAACCGTTTCCACACCAGCGTGGTCATTCTTGGAACAGATCGCCGACATGATCCCGCGCCCGGCCAGATCAATGACCAACCGATGATGGTCCTCCCGGTAGGTGATGCCCCCTTCCGTCAGGGTGCCGTCCCAAAAGGTTTCATCCAGATCCCAGATAATGAGCCTGATGTCCTCCGGCATTTCCGAAATATTATTCAACATCATCATGTTACATCTTTCGCAGATAGCCGTTGGGATTTGTCGTCGCGTTCTGGCCAAACATGTCGCAATAGGTTGTGTCGATCTCAAACGCTCCGGGCTGATCGGTCAGAAACGTCTCAAGCGCCCTGCTTGGGCCGCCGTCAAACCGGTCTGCGAGGCCCAGTTCCGCCAAAACGCCATCTTCCATGATCAAATATTCGCCGGCACGCAGATGGCACGCGGCAAACTGCAAGACGATCAGGCAGGCGTCGTAGGAATGTGCGCTATCCTCGGACAGGATCCAGGGACGCGGCAGATCAAAGAGCCCGTTGTCGGCAAAGACCTGCTCCACTGCCATCACGTTGCCACGCACAAACCTGATGCCGTCCAAATGCGCATCGGTCAAAGGTGGTTGCCGGTCTATGCTCACCACCTGCATGTCGGTTTCATACATCCGCGCGATGTCCCGGAACATCATCGCAGAACCGCCCGATTTCGTCCCAATCTCGATAAAGCTGCCCGGCTTGACCGCGTTAATCAGATGCAGATACAGCGCCAGATCAATCGGCGACTTGTGGCACAGAACATCGCGGTATCGGTATTGCATCACCCCTCGGTGATAGGCACCCAGCTGCGGACGGCTGAACGGTGTCTTGAACGAACGGATCATCTCGCTGGCCATTTCGCTGCCCCATCACGTCTTTCCGGCACCCCTATGTGCCCCGGAAGGGGTAAACAGATGATTAACAACACCAAAATCGCATCCGGGTTGATGGGTGAAACGAAGTGGGAATAGGTCGCAAATAGAATGCAATTCGCGGTTTTTGCCATGGCAATCCGTTACGATCTGCATAATCTGGCCCAAATCAGCTCAAAGGAATACCGCCATGCACTTTGGCCTCTCAGAAGAACAGGAAATGATCGTCTCGACCGTGCGCAGCTTTGTCGAGAACGAGATCTATCCCTACGAAGCCGAAGTGGAGCGCACCGGCGAGGTACCGCCGGGCCTTGGCGAGGCCATCAAGCAAAAGACCCTCGATCTCGGTTTTTACGCCTGTAACTTCCCGGAAGAGGTTGGCGGCGCGGGCCTGAGCCACGTTGATTTCACACTGGTTGAACGCGAATTGGGGCGTGGCTCGATGGCGCTGACGCATTTTTTTGGCCGCCCCCAGAACATTCTGATGGCCTGCAACGACGAACAACGCGAACGCTATCTGCTGCCCGCCGTGCGCGGCGAGCGGATGGATGCGCTGGCGATGACCGAACCGGGGGCAGGATCGGACGTGCGCGGCATGGCCTGCTCTGCGGTGCGCGATGGCGGTGATTGGGTGGTAAACGGGTCCAAACACTTCATCTCGGGTGCCGATCATGCGGATTTCTTCATCGTTTTCATCGCCACAGGGGTTGATGACACCTCCAAGGGCCCCAAAAAACGTATCACCACATTCCTTGTGGATCGCGGCACACCCGGTTTCGAGGTGCGGGACGGCTACAATTCTGTCAGCCATAAAGGTTACAAGAATTGCATCCTCGATTTCAACGACTGCCGCCTGCCCGACGCGCAGGTTCTGGGCGAGGTCGATGGTGGATTTGCGGTGATGAACGAGTGGCTCTATGCAACGCGCATCACGGTTGCTGCATTCAGCGTGGGCCGGGCGCGGCGCTGTTTCGACTATGCGCTGAACTATGCCGCAGATCGCAAGCAATTCGGTCAGCAGATTGGAAAATTCCAGGGTGTCGGGTTCCAGATTGCAGATATGATCACCGAGATTGACGCTGCCGACTGGCTGACGCTGGCAGCCGCATGGCGTCTGGATCAGGGGTTGCCTGCGAACCGGGAAATCGCGTCGGCCAAAGTCTATGCTTCGGAAACTCTTGCGCGGGTCACGGATACCACATTGCAGATCTTCGGTGGCATGGGGTTGATGGACGATTTTCCCATCGAACGGTTCTGGCGCGATGCGCGGGTTGAGCGGATCTGGGACGGCACATCGGAAATCCAGCGCCATATCATCTCGCGCGATTTGCTGCGTCCGCTAGGCGCATGAGAACTTTTATGCCTCCGGCGGGGATATTTGAGGCAAAAAGAAGGAGGGAAGCCCACAGCGGAACCTCCCTCCAAAAAAAGACCTTTGGCCTTCTTCTTGCACGGCCATCGGCGTCCCCGCCTGTGCCGTACTCTCAGGTTCGCAGAGTAAGGTTAACCAAACCTTACGCTAACTTCTTTTTGCCTCAAATATCCCCGCCGGAGGCCCAAATCTCTTTCGGAGCGACATGAAAACCACCCACGCCCTCTCAACTCTGTTCCAACCGCGCAGCATCGCCGTAGTTGGCGGTGGCGCATGGTGCAGACAGGTCGTGCTGCAATGTCAGAAGATGGGATTTGGCGGTGACATATGGCCGGTTCATCCACGCGCGGATGAGATTGGCGGCCTGCCCGCATTCCCTGAGATCGCGGCGTTACCCGATGCACCCGATGCCACCTTTGTCGGCGTAAACCGCGAGGCTACGATTGGTATCGTCCAAACGCTCGCCGAGAGGGGCGCGGGCGGGGCCGTCTGTTTTGCGTCCGGATTTCTTGAAGCCCAGGCAGAGGACGCCGGCGGGGCCGACCTGCATGCTGCCTTGCTGGCTGCCGCTGGCGATATGCCGATCCTCGGCCCCAACTGCTATGGCTTTATCAACTATCTGGACGGCGCACTCTTGTGGCCGGACCAACACGGCGGCAGGCGCGTCGACAAGGGTGTCGCCATCGTCACGCAAAGCTCCAACATCGCGATAAACCTCACGATGCAGCAACGCGGCCTGCCCATTGCCTATATCGCCACCGCAGGCAATCAGGCGCAGCGCGGCGTGTCCGACATCGGGCTTGCCCTGCTGGACGACCCGCGTGTCACTGCCCTTGGCCTGCACATCGAAGGCATCGGCGATCTGCGCCGCTTTGAGGCACTTGCAGGCCGTGCGCATGCCCTTGGCAAACCCGTCGTCGCGATCAAGGTGGGCCGCTCCGACCAGGCCCGCGCAGCGACGGTTTCCCATACCGCGTCACTGGCAGGCGAAGATGCCGGTGCCGCGGCCCTGCTTGATCGGCTTGGCGTCGCGCGGGTGCCTGACATCCCCACTTTTCTTGAAACGCTGAAGCTATTGCATATTGCTGGTCCCCTGCCTCAGAACACCATCGCCACGATCTCCTGTTCAGGAGGCGAGGCAAGCCTTGCCGCAGACACGGCGCTCCATCACGACGTGACCTTCCCGCCGCTCAATGCCCGCCAGCAAACCGACCTGCGCGTCGCCCTTGGCCCGCGCGTCGCACTGGCCAATCCGCTGGATTATCATACCTATATCTGGCGCGACGTGCCCGCCATGACCCGCGCCTTTGCCGCCATGGCGGACCCAGGAATCGCACTGACGATCCTGATTGTCGATTTCCCGCGCGGCGACCTGTGCGATCCGTCTGATTGGGATTGCGTGATCGAGGCAACCATCGCAGCCGCCCGCGAAACTGGGGGAAGATACGGCATTGCCGCCACGTTGCCGGAACTGATGCCCGAAGCCGTGGCCGACCACTTTACCAGGGCGGGTGTCACGCCCTTCTCTGGCCTGACCGAAGCCATTGCCGCTTGCGCCGCTGCCGTTGTTGACCGCCGTGTTGAACCATCCGATCCGATCCTGCTGCCCGGACCTGAAACCGCTCCAACTCTGATCCCCGAAGCGGCGGCCAAGGCCGAGCTTGCCCGCTTTGGGCTGCGCACCCCAAGATCAGAACGCTGTACCGCCCTTTCAGACGTTGCCGCCATATCGGCACGGATCGGATTTCCTCAGGTTCTCAAGGGCGAAGGCATTGCCCACAAGACTGAAAGCGGTGCCGTGAGACTGAACCTTGCCACCTGGGAAGAGACGCGCGCGGCAGCGACGGCGATGAGCGCGCAGACCTTCTTGATCGAGGAAATGATTACTGGATCTGTTGCCGAGCTCCTGATCGGGGTCGTGCGCGACCCTGCCCATGGCTTTGTCCTGACGCTTGGTGCGGGCGGCATCCTGACCGAACTGATGCAAGACAGCGCTTCGCTTCTGATCCCGGCATCCGATGCCCGGATCAGGGATGCGCTGAACAGCCTGCGCATTGCGCCCCTGTTGCAGGGCTATCGCGGTGCCAGCAGCGCCGACATCGGCGCCATCCTGCGTGCCATCCGCGCGCTGCAGGACTATACCATCGCCCACGCAGACACCCTGCACGAGATCGAGGTAAACCCCCTGATCTGCACCACAACCGACGCCATCGCCGCCGACGCCCTGCTGCGCCGCGCGCAAAAGGAGACATCATGACCGACAGCCCGATCAAGACCCGCCGTGAAGACGCCATTTTCGAAGTCACGCTGGACCGCCCCAAGGCCAATGCGATTGATCTGAAAACTTCCGTCATCATGGGCGACGCCTTTGCCGAATTCCGCGATGATCCTGATCTGCGCGTTGCGATCATCACCGGGGGCGGCACCAAATTTTTCTGCCCCGGCTGGGATCTCAAGGCTGCCTCCGAAGGGGATGCGGTGGATGGCGATTATGGAGTTGGCGGCTTTGGTGGCATTCAGGAACTGCGCGACATGAACAAACCGATCATCGCGGCGGTGAACGGTATTGCCTGCGGTGGCGGGCTGGAACTGGCGCTGTCGGCTGACATGATCCTCGCGGCGGATCACGCAACCTTTGCCCTGCCGGAAATCCGGTCAGGTACTGTGGCAGATGCGGCAAGTGTAAAACTGCCAAAACGCATTCCATACCACATTGCCATGGAACTGCTGCTGACCGGCCGCTGGTTCGACGTGGATGAGGCCAGGGGTTGGGGTCTGGTCAACGAAATCGTACCCGGTGATCAACTCATGGACCGTGCCTGGGAATTGGCGCGCCTGTTGGCCTCCGGCCCGCCGTTGGTCTACGCGGCAATCAAGGAAATCGTGCGCGATGCCGAAGATTCCAAATTTCAGGATGCCATGAACCGCATCACCAAACGGCAATTGCGCTCGGTCGATACCCTGTATGCCTCCGAAGATCAGCTTGAGGGCGCCCGCGCTTTTTCCGAGAAGCGTGATCCGGCGTGGAAGGGCAAATAGAGGCCGGGTTCTGGTAACACTCTTTGCCCTATTCTAGGACAGCGCAAACATGATTGCATGAGAACACGGCCCCGTGCCGCAAGGGCGAACAGGAAGACGGGCAATCAAACAGAAGCGGCTTGGCGGAAAACATGTTTTGGTTACTGTCTCCGGTCAGGCCAATAAAAAAGATCGCAAAGATTGACCTGCGATCCCCGATGGCGCGGGGTATCGGCCCCACTCTGACAGACTTGGGTTGTTTCTACGATGCTGGCGGGCTCTATGAACCGTGCCCGCCTCATGTGCCGCGCCATCAGGCGTCAGGGCCTATTTGTTGGCCTTTTCCGCCTCCTCGTCCGACGGCTTTGATCCATAGTCAATCAACTCGGCAT
>Ga0316204_10011992_pt1 | contig 10697 bp, 5 predicted proteins | sample 6monrhotite_MG_2_FD_205661 | JGI IMG/M metagenome (GOLD analysis project Ga0316204, IMG submission 205661) | Microbial mat bacterial communities from mineral coupon in-situ incubated in ocean water Damariscotta River, Maine, United States -... | ecosystem: Environmental > Aquatic > Marine >... | reverse complement strand
AGTATTTCTTCACTTACCAGGTGGTAATTGTCGGCCTGCTGTACATATCGCCGCAGAGCTTCTCCGGCTGGTCTGATGAACAGAAAGACGAATTCAGTTTTGATAAATACAAAAACAACGTCCGTCACGCCGTGTGGGATAGCGACCAGTGGGATATCAACTACATCATGCATCCCTACTGGGGCAGCGCCTACTACGTGCGTGCACGCGAACGCGGTTACGATGAAAACACCGCTTTCTGGTATTCAGCAGCCCTTTCTGCCTCTTTTGAATTTGGCTTCGAAGCCTTCTTTGAAGAGCCGTCACTACAGGACATTATTGTGACCCCTGTCGCTGGCGCTTTTATGGGCATGTATTTCATGAAACTGCGTAAAGAGATCCGCGCACGCCACGCCAATGGCGAAAAAGAGACCTGGGGCGACAAATGGATTATGGCGCTCACCGATCCACTGGGTGCGATGAACGCCAAAACAGATCAGTGGTTTGGTGACGATGAGAGCAGCGCCTCGCTCTCACCCGTCATCGCACTGCCTGCCTATCGCGCGACTGACTTCGATGCTTCACTGGATAACCGCTATCGCCTCACTCAGGTACCGGTACTAGGGATGCAGTATAGTTACCGCTGGTAAAACTAAGCGTTCGTTCATTATTGAAGACAAGCTTCCTTCACCAACTGGATAAAGACGCCTGTAAATAGTTATACAGAAAAGCAAGTCTACGGCCACCGTATGTCAGTCGCCGAGCCGGTGTTCGCTAACAATCAATGGGGTCAGATACCGTCTTGCGGGTCAGTCGTACAGCTTCGATCTTGAATTCTTTCGAGTAAGTCTTATACGGCTTTCTCTTCTGTGGCATTTGGATACTCCTTTCGCGACATTGTCGCTGATTTAAAGTATCCGTTAAACTGGGGGAGGTTCACTCTGACCCCATTGATCAGGAACTATTGCTCTCTGACCCGGTTTTTGCAGGTTAGTCTTTCTGATCACTTTTCTTTGCTTGAGAAAGTGATTTTTTTAGAGTTCCTATATCTGGTGTAAAAATAGCTTCGAATATTGCTAATGGCCACGTCACAATTGATGGCCAAGTATTCCATTTAATAATAAGAAGAACAGCAAAACCCAGCCATACAACTGTATACAGCCACATAAATACCTGAAGCTTCTTTGTTATTACTCTGTCTTTCGTATAGAAAATTTTTTTCAGCATAAACATCACTACTCAAGTAAAAAATCAAATAAATCTGCACCTGCATCTCGAACTGTATTGCCACATGAATCTATTGGAATAGCATTAATAGCAGACCCCACTAACACTCCAAATTCAAATGCTCCAGAAATTGCAAGAAAATTTACAGTTGTAGTAATTCCTGCAAATAATAAAGCCCCACCAAGCTTCCCTGTTCCAGAAAAAGCCAATGCTTGAAAGAATGTAATTCCACCAATCGCTTGTGCTGTCGCCCCTGCCGTGGCAAGAGTTGTGCCAACTGGTGCTGCAATACCTGGCACTGACGAATTAGTATCACTAAAATTTTTAGCCAATCGCTCAGTAAATGTCGTTAGGCCAGTAGGATCAATCAAATTAACCGGGTCATTAATCACATAGCCATACAAGTTGGCATCCCCACCCGCAAACCGTATCGGATCCTTAGCCGTCCACCGCCCTGTCTGCGGATCATAATCTCGCGCCCCAAACCGCACAAGCCCAGTATGCTGATCATAGATCCCACCCACAAAGCCAAATGGCTGGAAACCGGGATTGGTATCATTGGTGATGTTACCAAACGCGTCATAATCAATGCGCTGGACTGTGACTCCATTTGCTATGTTAACGACCAATCTCGGACTTCCTAGATGGTCGCTGATGATGCGGTAAGTATTGCCTCCCTTGACCATATAATCCGGTACATTGGTCTTTGAGCCGTAGACAAATCGTGAGACCACTGCGCCTGTGCCATCAAGTTCTGCTACTGGATTAAGTTGATTCTGATAGAGAAAGCCTTGTGTTAATGCACCGTTGACACGCTTGCCGATGCGGCGATCATTGGCATCGATGACATAGTCGAGGGTGATGTCGCCAGGTAATACCACTTGCATGAGGTTACCCAGCACGTCGTAGTTAAAGGCGGTGGTGACACCACTTTCGGTTTTCGAGGTCAGTTCGCCGTTGGCGGTGTAGTTGTATGTAACGCCGTTATAGCTGGTGAGTCGATCCTGAGCATCATATGTGGCATTGATCGGGCCACCGGTGTTTGAGCCACCGATGCGATTGCCGTTGGTGTCGTAGTCGTAGGTGGCTGTTGGTACACCGTTCAGCACGACGTTCGTCAGGCGATCGGCGAGGTCATAGGTGTAATCTATGTTCGAGGTCACCCCTTGCAGGACTTCGCTTTGCTGAGTGATACGACCAAGCGCGTCTCGACTGTAACTGACGTCGTATAACGCGGTTGCCCCGTAGCTTGCCGCCATCATCTGAAGTTCACCAAAAGCGTTATAGCTTTGACTAGTCGTCGCACTGCCGAGCGTGGTGCCGGTTAGCAGGCCATTGAGCAGATTGCGACTGAGCGTCAGCGCGCCCGCCTGTGTCATCAGGCTGTCGTTGTCATAACCGTAGCTGACGGGATCACCATTGAGCGACTGCTGCACGACGCGGAAGTTGTTGTCATAGCCTTGACTAACGGTACCGTTGATGGTGCCATCCCAGGTTTCGGTGAGTCGCAGAAAACCATCGTAGGTATAGCTCAGTGTTTCACCGCCCGGTGCTGTGATCTGATTCAATTGACCGCTGGTCGCATCGTAGTCGTAGCTAGTGACACCGCGTGGGGTCGTCATGCTATCCAGCCTGCCGCTCGTCAGCCCATAACCAAAATCGACCAACTGCCCATCCGGGCGCGTAACGCGCGTCAGTTGTTTATCGAGGTCGTAATCATACTGTGTCACATCAATGCCCACGCCGATATCGGGTGGGTTGTATTCCGCTTCCAGATCAACCGCAGTGTAGTTAAAGAAATGAGCACTCTTACCCGGTGGAGTGATACTGGTGAGGTTGCCGTTGGCGTCATAGGTGTAGTCGATGAAACGGCTGTCCGGTAGCGTCTGACGGGTGACGCGACCGACGGCGTCATAGTCAAAGTTGGTGGTGCGGTTGAGTGGGTCGGTGATGGTGTCGAGGAAGCCATCCGTGTCGTAACTCAATAGACTCTGACGTAACGCGAAGCCGCTGCCCTGTGTGATGGTATCTAGGCGTCCACGCAGGTCATAACCATAGTCGATCGGTTCGATGCCAGTGATCTGAGACTGCACTGCATGCCCTTTGGCATCTAGTATTGTGGTTGCAATACGGTTTTCAGGGCTGGTCAGTGTCCAGGTTCGGGTAGCAACATCGTAGCGGTTGACCCTGGTTCGGCCGTTGATGCTGGTGTTGTGTGTAAGGCTGGTGTGACTCAATAGATCTACAGGGTCTACTAACGACGCTTGTCGGCTCGCCGTGATCGTGCTGCTTAAACCTGCAGGCGTGGTAATCACCGAGGATTGTGGCACTGGGCTCTGCATGCTAAAGCGTGGGTCTGGGCCTTCTGTGGTGGTACCCATCGTGCCATCGGGCCATGTGGTGGTGGTCACTGCATTTTGATACTCGGTGATCGTGACGCTGCCATCCGGCGTGGTATTGGTATGAATACGCGTATCGTCCGGCAGGTACTGCACCTGAAAGATGCTGGTGCGGTTTTCACCGCTGACCATATCGACCCCATAACCATTTTCTGCGCTAAAACGGTTCAGTGACCAGCCGCCGCCTGCAGGATTGAGATCCTGAGTCAGCTGCCCCATTTCATTAAAGGTAAACTCGGTACGGTGACTGTTTCTATCGGTAAACGCCGTCATCAGGCCGCCCGCTGTATATTCCATCTGGTAGGATTCAAACAGTGGATCGGTGACCGTCGCAAGATAACCGTTAGCATCCAGCGTCAGGCCGGTGCGCTGGCCGTCAGGTGAGACAATGGCAGTGGGGGTTTCGCCACTGCGCTCGATCTGTACCATGTTGCCATCCACATCTTCGATTTCACTGAGAAGTCCCGCAGCATCATGACGAAATTGATAGATGACCGCTTTGGTGACGCTGTCCAGCGTGCGCAGGTGGCGACCGTCGGCATCGAAATGGAAAAGCTGCGTCCCGTCGATGGAAGGAATCAAGTAGGCGCTCCAGCCCAGGTCAGGCAGGGTCGAGCCGATTTTTCGGACGTTTTTACGAAATATATCTGAAATGTAGATACTACCGTCGGGGCCCAGAGATACGTTGAAAGGAACCTCTAAGCCAGCCTGATCCGCAGGGCCACCGTCACCATAATCACGATTGCTTACTGCGCCCCTCCCCGCCACCGTGGTGATGATGCCATCTGGACCAACACGGCGGACACGGTGATTAGATGCATCCGCTATGTAGAGGCTACCGTCAGGCGCGAAGGCCAGCCCTGTGGGAAAGCGTAATTGAGCCTGAACGGCAGCCCCACCATCACCTGCATATCCCTGAACGCCTGTACCGGCCACCGTGGTCACAATACCGTCAACGGCAACGCGGCGAATACGATGATTCCGATTATCCGAAATATAGAGGCTACCATCGGGTGCCAGTGCAATACCAGTGGGAAAGAGGAACGATGCTTCAGTAGCGGGGCCACCATCACCAGAAAACCCCCAGATACTTCTGCCCGCCACCGTGGTGATGATGCCATCTGGGCCGACACGACGGACGCGATGATTCGATACATCCGCTATGTAGAGACTACCATCAGGGCCCAACGCAATGCCAGGGCTGGAGTGGAGATCAAGCTTAGCCTCAGAGGCAGGGCCACCGTCACCGGAATAAGTGCCTAACCCCCCAGATCCTGCCACGGTGGTGATGATCCCATCGGGGCCAACACGGCGGACGCGTTCATTAGATACATCCGCTATGTAGAGGCTACCATCTGGGCCAATCGCCACATTTCTGACAACCGACAACTGTGCCTGGTCGGCAGGACCGCCGTCGCCAGCAAAGCCTGCAACGCCGGTTCCCACCACGGTGCTAATGATCCCGTCTGGCGTGACACGACGAACCCTATTATTATCATCGTCTGCAATATAGAGAGTGCCATCGGCAGCAACCGCGACATTATATGGAGAATTAAATCTAGCCTGGGTAGCGAGGCCGCCATCACCGCTATAACCGCGACCTCCTCTCCCTGCCACCGTGCTAATTGTTTGAGCCCTACTCTGTGCAGTTCGCTCTGTGCCGTCGCCTCGGTAGAGGTTTTCCACAGAGGGATCATAAGCATGGTAGTGATTAATCCCCCAGCCTCCTAACGCACTGCCAGTCAAGTGCGGCGACTGACCAAGGCCATGTAGCTTCTTCGCCCACTGCTGACGCACTTTAATATTCTGGCCTCCGCGGTTACCAATCGCAAGCCCACCGCTTCTACCGACTCTCCCAAAGGCAGCACCAAGGCCAGCAGAATCGGTTCCAAAATAAAATAGCCGGTAGAGATAGTCTACTTTGATGGTGGCTTTCTGCTGAGATACCGGCCGACTATAGGCATCCATGCCATCCCAAACAAATGTGTGAGTCTGGTTAGGCATGGCAGGAAATGACTGTCGGTACTGCTGACCCGCCACATCAATGGTGAGTTCAATCGCCTGCAGGCTGCTCGGCACGGTATCACCAGACAGGGGAATAGTCAGGGTACGTGCCACCTTGTAACCGGGCATGCGTTCACTCTGGTAGTGAAGATTAAATGGCGTCCCGACAATGGGTAATTTTTCACCCAGTGACTGACTCTGCGGCTGGATAATGCAGCCTTGGCATTCGTTTTCATCTTCGTCCGGCGGTGTGACTTCAGGTGGTGGCGGTGGTGGAGAGGTCGCATCCTCTGGCGGACCATAAGGCCAGTTAAAGTCCCACGGGGTAAAATGGGTGATGGGCGTCCGCCAGAGGCCTTTGCCTACTGCATACAGACTAGCAAGCCGTGCACGCTCAGCATCCGTAATACCCAGCGCGGCGAGCTCGGTTGCATCTGCAGCAGTGCCACTGCCATCCACGTCCAGATCGGCGATGCCATTGGTAATCGCGAGAATCCCAATGATGCGGCCGTTATCGGAGGCTATCCAGGCGGCCTTTTCGCGGTCATACCAACCGGCGGGGACGATCTCGCCAACGGGAAAGCCGAGGAAGTTGTCGACATAGACCGGCACAGACTGGCTAAAGTCAACTCGCGTCGCCCCGGCAGCAATCGCCTCATCGACGGAGAGTTCAACCGCATAGGTATAGGCACTGGTGGGCGGCAGTTCGCCAGGCATGGCGGCTGGGCCATTGTCGCCCACGGTGTATTCGGTGGCGCGAACATTGAGGGTAGTGAGCAACTGGGTCGTGCCATCCGGTAGCATCATCGTGGCGCTAGAACCTTGTGGAAAAAGCAGTGTCGCCTGACGGGTACCGTCGATATCGGTGACAAGATTACCCTGAGCGACTTGAAAGGGCTGAGTGGTATTGGTGAGATCGACCGTAGTCACTTGCGTGTCCAGCGGTATCATCACCACATCATCAACGATAATGTAGTCGTTCCATGGGGTGTTGGTCTGGCGCTGAACAGGCAGGTAACCCTCTTTGGTATAATTTACCGTCAGTACACCACCGCCATTGACGGCCATATCAAACATGCCGTCGATACGGCTCAGGGTCTGCCCGAACTCGTCGTGCTGGTGCATGGTGATGGTGACACCACTCAACGGCAGATTATCCCGATCGAGAATCTTGCCACGAATGACGGCGACTCGCTTGAGTTCAATCGTACCCGCCACAACCCCTGTCTGGATAGGATTTTCCCCTGAGTATAGAAATGCAGTGGAGTCGTGCAGTGTCGTCACCACTGTAGGATCGAGAGGGGGTGCTACTGTTGCTGGATCTGGTGGAATCTCCCCTCCACCACTCGCCGCTTCTACTGTTACGATGAATACTTGTGTATCTTCTGCACCAGCGTTATCTACCACCCGGACTGTAACAGTGTGGTCACCAACATCTGCTGTTGCAGGCGTCCACTGAATGAGTCCACTAGCATTATCAATACTCATACCTGTCGGAGGCACAATCAGTGAATAGCTCAACCAGCCGCCTGCATCAGGATCGCTGGCATCGACGTCATAGTTATAGAGAACGTTTTCAGTTGCCGCCGTCAGTGGAACTGAAATAATCGATGGAGGCTGGTTTGGGTTAAATGTAACATTGACCGTGGTGCTACCACTGTTATCTGCGATATCCATTGCTGAAACAGTGATGGTGTTATCACCTTCAAGCAGAACAAATTCATGTGTAAAACTGCCATCCATTGCCGGAATAACCGGCTGGCTATTGATGGTGAGGCTCGCTATTGGATTGGCTTCACTGACAGTACCGCTGACTATCAACGATGATTCAGTTAGCACGGTTCCTTCCGCCGGGAAACCGATCTGGATAGTTGGGGCGGTTTTATCAATATTGACAGTGGTAGTTAAGCTTTCGCTCTTACCTGAAAGATCAGTCGCGGTTACTGAAATCACCTGACCGGCACCTTCTGTACTGAGCTGTGTTGAAGCGGGACATGTAGCAATACCCGAACCACTATCCGCACAATCAAACGAGATGGTCACATCACTATTATTCCAGCCATTAATATTAGCTAGCGGAGTCTTTGTGGCACTGATTATTGGATCAAATTTATCGAGGTTAATCGTTACTGTTGTCGCCGCACTGTTGCCGCTTTTATCTTCCGCGCTACCGATAACAAGCTGCCCTACGCCTTCAGCTGTCACGGTCTCAGATGATGTGCAGCTATTGATACCCGAGAGGGTGTCACTACAGCTAAAGGAAACGGTGACATCGCTGCTATGCCAGCCGTTCGCATCGGGTAGCAGGTTCAGTACAGATTCAATCAATGGTGCTGTTTTATCGATGCTAAGTAAATGAGTGAAGGCTGCACTGTTGCCAGCCAGATCAACGGCTGCCCCCGATACGCTCTGTAGTGCGCCTTCTAATACCATTAGCTGATCGGCTGTACATTGCGCAATGCCTGATAGCGCATCACTACAATCAAATGAAACGGTCACATCACTGTTATCCCAGCCAAACAGATTCGCGACCGGAAGCTGCGAGGCACTGATCTGCGGTGCGGTTTTATCAAGGTTAATCGTGACCGAGGTCGACGCGGTGTTACCAAAATCATCAACCGCTTCACCACTGACCAACTGGTCACCACCTTCGGTTGAAACGACAACCGGGGCCGAACAGCTTGCGATGGCAGAATCGGCATCACTACAGGTAAAAGTAACCGTGACATCCTGATGATGCCAACCGGCACCATTGGGCAGTGATGACAAAGTCGCCTGGATAGTCGGCGGTTCCAGGTCACGTTCACAGGACACCTGAACGGTTATCCCACCACCGGGTTTACCACGCACCTCTACCGCGACCTCATTTAAGGCGCTGACCGTGACTGTTTTTTCGATGAAGGCAACTGACTGATTAAACTCATTAGGCGAAACGACCTGACTGCCATTAAGCATGATCACTGAGCTGGAAACCAGTTCAACCTCGCTATCTTCAAGACCACCATTGTAGACCTGTAATAGACAGCTTTCACCGGGGCGAGAAGAGGTGAAACTGTTAATGATACTGAGCGGCTGTCCTGATCCCCTCAAATAAGGCTCAGGCCCAAAGATGGCGGTGGGGGTTAACGCTGCGTTTGCAACCGATGCCAATAATGAAAACAATAACCCCGCCAGCATCAGCGTAAATTTTGAGCGCCCATTCATAAAATGCCTTTCTCCGGATATTCAAACTCGTTACCTCTCTGAGCCCGTCCTGGATCTGGCAGATTGGAAATTCATACAATAGTTGGCATTAATAAAGCATAAGTATCAAAAGGGGGCAACCTGTAAAATTTAACAGTGAACGATAATACTTACCCTCATATTGATCGACTATCAATAACCAATACTCTACTATCTCCGGATCTCGCTTAAGTAGTCGACCCTGAAAAAAGGTCAGCCATTACACTATTTCCTAAGGAAACGGAATTGTCATTATCCGCATGGCTAGCGCTCTGTCACCAGTGGAATTTGAGCGGCGTATAGTGCGATAAATGAGGTATCCATTTTATCGGGGAGGGGGAATCACAAAAAACAGTCATCGGTTACCCCGCTCTGTCTTCTCTCACAAACTCAATACACTGTGATTATTGATAGACCTTGCGCTTAAAAAGATCACTACGCCGACTGACAAGGCGATCAAGGAACAACATACCATCGAGATGATCTAGTTCATGTTGCACGGCACGCGCTTCGTACCCTTCCATCTCAAACCGCTGTTGCACACCAAACTCATCCTGCGCTTCGAGGGCAATAGTCTCTGCGCGCACCACGTTACCGGTATAGTCCGGCACCGACATGCACCCTTCACGGCCAACGACCGAGCCTTGCCATTCAATAATTTCGGGATTGATTAACACCAATCGGCCGTGATGTTTGATTTTCTTTTTTGCGGAAACATCAACGATCGCGATGCGCTGGCAACGCCCCACCTGAGGTGCGGCGACACCCACGCCACCCGGCCCTGCGCGCATCGTCTCTTCAAGATCACTGACAAAGGCGCGCAGTGCATCATCAAAAACCAGCACATCATCACACACCTGCTTAAGACGTTCATCAGGGTATTGCAGGATCTCAAGCAAGGCCATTCTAATTAGCCGATGACTGTATCAATTGCGGCGATACGCGTTTCGATTCCTTCGCTGGCGACAATCTCCAGCGCCGATTCCAATGAAGGGATTCCCTCCTGCGCCTTTCCTTCTATGTGAAGAATGTAGATCGGCTTTTCCTGGCTACCAGCAACATCAGATTCCAGAGATAAAATATGCAGGCCCGCTTCCGCAAGCGTTGCCGTTGCGTGAGCAACAATACCGCTGCGATCTTCGCCAAACAGGGTAATGCGCACATCGGGATCGACGTGGTGATGCAGTTCAGCTTTGATGCTATCGATATGCAGATGCAGCCCCAGTGATTCGATCACCGGAGCAAGCAGTGCCTTTAATGCCGACTCACGCCCTTCACTCTGCACCATCAACATCATGGTGAAGTTGCCACCGAGGCGTGTCATTGAGGCCTCGCCTAGATTGCAGCCGCCATCAAACAGTGCGGATGTGACCTTAGCGACGATACCAGGACGATCTGGCCCAACCACAACTGCCATAAACCATTTATCCATGCTTCCCCCTCGCCTGTTTTAATGCAGCAATAGATGCGTCAGATAGATTACCAGTACACCGCTACAGATCAACACCACTTGCTGCATCGAAGAGCTCACTTCCGTGCTCTTGTGCAACCCAGGAATCAGATCAGCCACTGCAATATAGACACAGCTCGAAACGGCAATCGCCAGCATATAGGGCATGAGCCACTCAACACCATTCAGCCCAAAATAACCGATGATGCCGCCCAATGGAGCGGTCAAACTCGAAACAATATTCAGCAACAAGGCACGACGACGATTGAAACCGCTATGAAGCAGCACTGCAAAATTACTCAGCTCCTGCGGAATCTGATGCGCCATCACCGCTAGACTCGTGACAATCCCCAGATGAATATCAACCAGAAAGGCCGCAGCAATCAACACCCCGTGGATCAGGTTATGCACCGCAT
>Ga0316204_10011991_pt1 | contig 10697 bp, 6 predicted proteins | sample 6monrhotite_MG_2_FD_205661 | JGI IMG/M metagenome (GOLD analysis project Ga0316204, IMG submission 205661) | Microbial mat bacterial communities from mineral coupon in-situ incubated in ocean water Damariscotta River, Maine, United States -... | ecosystem: Environmental > Aquatic > Marine >... | reverse complement strand
TCCGCCGTTACATTCGGACGCGATTCGTAGATGATGCCAACAACACCCAAAGGCACACGCATCTTGCCCACCTGAATACCAGAAGGACGATAACTCATATCGCTGATTTCACCGACAGGATCAGGCAGCGCCGCGATCTGGCGCAGACCTTCGGCCATGCCAGCGATAACATTGGGCGTCAGCTCGAGGCGATCCAGCAATGCCGCATCCAGACCACCATCACGACCGGCCTGCATATCCTTGTCATTCGCCTCAAGCAGACTAGCCTGTTGCGCCTCGATGGCATCGGCAATGGCATGCAGCGCCGCATTCTTTTCTGCCGTCTCGGCACGACTGATGGCACGCGAAGCGGCACGGGCGCGCTGACCAACCTCAGTCATGTATTGTTTGACGTCACTCATTTTGCATAACCTTTTAGATAACCTTATGCGCTGGAACCAACCCTAACCCGCCCAGCTAAAGCGCCAATTGTACCAATTCCAGCCCAGCATTGCCTCTCAGCGCGAATCAATACGAATTACGCCCGGCAAGATCCGATTAATGCAGTGAAGAAAAAGGGCGATGTTATCTATTAGGAATAGATTTGAACTATATATCTTGAACGGATTAACTGAGACCAAGACCCAATGAATAACAGCATCGACGCAAAACACGAAGCAGCACTACGCTGGCGCCGCACCAAAATTATCGCCACTCTCGGCCCGGCAAGCGGTGATGCCGAAATGATCGAGAAGCTGATCAACAGCGGCGCCAACGCCTTTCGTATCAATATGTCTCATGGTGAACATTCCGAACACCGCCAAAGTGTAAAGCTGGTGCGCGAAATCGCCCAGCGCTGCCAAAAGCATATAGCCATCATCATGGATTTGTGCGGCCCCAAAATCAGGGTCGGTACATTTGAAAACGGCCAGATTGAACTGGAAGACCAGCAAGACGTCACCGTCACCTGCCGCGATGTCAGCGGCAAACCTGGCCTAATCCCGTCGCAATATCTCAACTTACATCAGGATATCCAGCCGGGCGAACGCATTCTGCTGGATGACGGCAACCTGGAACTCAAAGCCCTGGATATTGATGGCCTCGACATTCACTGCCAGGTCATTCACGGCGGCACGCTGAAAAACAAAAAAGGCATGAACCTGCCAGACAGCAAGCTCAGCACCCGCTCGTTTACAGAAAAAGACCAGCGTGATGCCGAGCTTGCCATGGAGCTTGAAGCCGATCTTGTTGCCCTTAGCTTTGTCCGCTCTCATGAGGACGTGCTGCGGCTGAAGTATTTTCTCGAACAACACAATGCCGACATCGGCATCATCTCCAAAATCGAAAAACCAGAGGCCGTCAGCAACATCGAAGCAATACTGGAACACTCCTACGCCATCATGGTCGCCCGTGGTGATCTCGGTATAGAAGTCCCTGCCGAACAAGTACCACTGATACAAAAACGACTAATCAAGCTGGCACGGCTACACAATCGACCCGTCATCGTCGCCACGCAAATGCTCGAATCCATGATTCAAAACTCACGCCCAACCCGCGCCGAAGTAGGCGACGTCGCCAATGCCGCATTTTCCAGCGCCGACGCAGTGATGCTTTCGGGAGAAACCGCCGCCGGCAAATACCCGCTCAGCGCCGTTGAAACCATGGACCGCATCCTGCGTGAAATTGAAACTCATCAATGGCAAACAAACAGCTTTGGCGACAACTACCACGCCGAAGAAACCAACGAGATCATGCCAGTCCGCGAAGCAGTTGCCAGCGCCACCCTCGACCTGGCACACAACCTGAAGCTACAAGGTATCGTCATTCCCACCGGCTCCGGCACCACCGCCCGCGTGATCTCATCAAGCCGACCCTCGGCACCTTGCATTGGTGTTTGCTCAGACGCACGCGTAAATAGAAGACTGGCACTGAGCTGGGGCGTAGTACCCACACTTATTGATAAACCCGACACACACAACTGGCGTCAAATGTGCGAGACCATCAATCAACAAGTGAAACTAACCCAAGCAGGCCATACTGTTTTATTGGTATCTGGCTTTAATGACGACCCGGCCAAAAATGCACCGGTGATGAAGATATTAACGATTTAAGGAACCTCTGATTAAGCATGGTTTCGTCATCCCGGCGCAGGCCCACTACTGACCGGAATAAATTGATAGAAATTTAGTAAAAGCAAGGTTCGACATAAATTGTAGTACAAGGATTATGACTGAGACTTGAATGTGAATTATTTGGTATCAGGTTAGTTAAAACACTCGTCATCCCGACACCCAAAGAGCGGGCACAAGGAAGCCGTTAACACTACACCCGCTGGCGTAACCCTGCTATGACCGACAGCAACTGCCCCACTCAGATGTTCCGCGTTGGTGAAAACGTCTTCGTCACCCAGCCCCACCCCGAAGGCGACGCCGAGAAATTTCGCTTACGCATCGACACCTACCGCAATCACAACCACTTCGAACCGCTTGAAACGAATGAATTAAAGAAGAGAGTTAGCACGAAACCTACGCCACATGCCCAAGAGATACTCAGGCGGTTTGTGAAGAGATTTTTTCTAAAATTCCGCTTTCGGCCAGGAGCGGGCTTTCAAATGTAGCCTGGATGAAGCAGAGCGGAATCCGGGAACAGCGGTTCATTTGACCATCCCGGATTACGTTAACACTTCATCCGGGCTACTCGCTAAAACGGATAGCGAGTTTAATCACCATCATATTCCTGAGTTGTGCCTTGGTGTACGGTGTGCACACTACCTGGCTACGGCTCTATGAAAGCTTCATTAAGTAATCCTTCAAACTTTTGTCTTTTGAAAAAATATTCATACCATCGACTATCAATTCCCTGGCATCATTTTTTTTACCTTCTTTTACCATCAATTCTGCACATGGGCGATACAGCGATACGAGGTTACCTATTTTTGGTCCATTGAGTGCGCCTAATAATAATTGAATAGCTTCTTTACGACGTCCATCTTTTGCCATAATATTTGCGCAAGTCTGGTATATAGGTGTGAGCCCTGTTATTCCCGGTTTTTTTAGAGAGTCCTTTAACATATCAACAGCTTCATTACGCCGTCCATTTCTATCAAGAATTTTTGCACAGGCTTGAATAAGAACTGACTTATTTTCGACTGCTGGCGCATTAATTCCTGCATTCAATATTGATATAGCATCATTCAAACGATTTTCTTTTATCAGAAGGTCAGAATAAGCCCTATATAAAGTAAATTTATTATCAACCAATGGATTTTCAATCCCCTGCTTCAATATATCCAAAGCTTCACCAACCTTACCTTTTCTAAATAATAGTTCAGCGCACATCTGAATTAGTTGACGTTGTTCTTTTAATTTTGGCTTGGATATCCCGTCCCTCAATATATCAATAGCCTCGTCAATTTTTTTCATGTGAAACAGGATTTTCGCGCATGATAAATACAAGAATGAACTTGGAGTTTTATTTGATGATAGCGAACGTTTTAAAAAAGATGCCGCATTGCCTGCTTGATCAAGCTTCTCCATTAGCTCAGCAAAGTAAACTTGAAGTCGCTCAGGTTCCTTTATAGACTTATTCATCAGTCCGTCTTTCATAACTGACACTGCCTCTTCTGACTGCCCTTGTTTAACAAGCGTTTCCGCACATTTGCTGTACATTTCAACTGGATCTATGACGTTTGTATTTGTGAGCCCCTCTTTAAGAATTGATATCGCGTCTTCTTTCTTTCCATCTTTATAGAGAAGTTCTGAACATACCAAATACAAGGAGTAAACCTTTGTCATTCCTGGTTTTTCAATTGCTTTCCTCAGGAGAGTGATCGCCTCATCTATCTGACCATTAGTAGCCATCAGTGTTGCGCAGCGTTTGTATAATATTCCAAGCTCTGGTAGGTCCCTTTCAAGATTACCCTCAATAAGGCTAATAGCGTCCTGGAACTTTCCTGACTTTTCCATATAGTCAGCACATAAACTAATAAGTGGTGAAAGGCAGGATATTCCCCGTGAATTAATTCCTCGCTCCAGCAAGTCTATGGCATCATTTACCTTGTCATCTTTTCTCAGAATCTGTGCGCATCGGTGATATACAGAAAACAAATCATGCCCACTGCTCAAGTATTTAACCGATTCTTTCTGGGCATCCAGCATTGCATCAATCCCATTTGTCGAATATTCCAGTTCGATAAGAAGTAACCACGCACCATAATATGCTCTATGCCCAACCGCCTTTCTTATATGTATCAGAGCTTTTTTGTAATCATCACCGGTATTTCTATGTTTTAAACACAAAGCCAAATGGTATTCCAGACCCATAGGTATCTGGCCTTCAGGAATTATTGAAATAAGCGCTATGCGTTCCTCTAAAGTCTCGGTGCTTTCCGGTATCTTAGATTGTGCTGGTTTATCAATATGAGATAGAGCAAGCTTTACTACTCTATCAGTCACTTTTCTCAGCTCTTCAATACGAGCTGACTCATAAAGATGGTGCCTCAACTCAGCATATGATGAGGAAATATTCACAACTTCCTTTCTCTGTGAAACTTTAAACCTGTCTAAATAATAATTTGCTGCAAGGCTATGTGCACCTGACCATTCACCAGGCACTTCAGAAAGTCTTGTAACACTAATCTCACGAGCAAGAGGGTGAAGTTCATCACCAAGGATTGAATTTATCATCAAGAATCTATCTATCAGTTTCTTTCTAAGACAATCAACGCCCATCTCACTTGCGTTGAACATTTCAAGGGCTGACTTGTCGAACGGCCTCCGATGAACAGATGCCCATCGCATAAATCTCAGTGACTCATTTTCAACATGAGTCAATGTTCGTTCAATAATCTCACGCTCAAAATCTTCAACCAAAATCGGATCAATTTTAACATCCCCTGTATCAAACAAACCCGGACTAAGAGATAACAAATCATCTAATGAATCTGATACAAGCCCTGATACTAGTGTTTTTATTGCTCGTGGATTGCCGCCAAGTCGACGCCCTATTTCACACAGCCTGCTGGCTGGCACTTTAGAAACAAGATCTTGGTTATCTAATAAATCAAGAAAATAGTTTTTGGCCTCGTCATCAGCTAGGCCATTTAGAACAATAAAATTACAACTTTCACACCATCTGCTTTTTTTTATTAAACGATTACTAATAAGCAGCAATCTTCCTTTTGAATTTCGAGAATTATTTAGTTTTTCTACAAGCTTCTGCCACTGTTTTGGAGGGCTAGTATTTTCTGGACCAAAGAGCCTTTGGAATTCATCGACAACAATCAGTAATGGGGTGCTATGAATAACTTGGTAAAGAATTTTATACGGGTCACCATCTTTTTCTAGCTCACGCCACACATCTGATATGCCGCCATTATTTATAGCCTCGGCTAAATCAATCAAAAGATCTTGTGCTGAATTTTCAGCCTCTGAAGGCGGCTCAACAGAATCAATACATTTAGAAAACTTAGAACCTACTTCAGCAGCTAATTGACTTTTACCCGTACCAGGAAAACCTTGCAGAATAGTAACTGTTGACCCACTATGCGGCCAATTGGTAGTAAGGCTTTGAAGAACTTCATCCCGCTGTTTCCCAAAGAACTTCCGTGTACCCCTACTAGGGGTAGCATCTTCTATCAAATCATCTTTGATGGGGTTTTGTTGTAGAGAATTGATGTTTTCCCTATTTTTTGGTTCCTCTGGAAGAGGAGGTTCTTCTGTAGGCTTACAGCGCTCCAGACTTACTCCCTTGAGAAGTTCGTCTAATAAATGGGAGCGACGTGATGTTTTGCTATCTGGTGGCGGTTCTAGGAAGTCGATATATACCCGAGTAGGATGAAGCCCATCCAATTCACATTTTTTTACTCTTACTGGAACGAGCAACCTTTTCTCACCGGTAGGGTCTTGTGAAAATGCCTGACTCCATTCGGGCTGTGTGTACATCGCAGATATGTAATCAGGGGAAAGTACGATTAAGGTTCGGTCGCACTCCTGAGCGGCTTTATGCATTTCCAAAATAAACTCATTTCCTGGACCCCAATCCCAGTGCTGATAGACAACCGAATAATCATTATCCTCAAGATGCCAGGCTATCCAATCAGCCCATTATTTATCAGCCTTATTGAAGCTGATGAAGAAATCTTTTTTAGCCAAGTCCAAAAGTCCCCTAAGTATTTAGTGCCTCTATCTTGTACCATCATACGGCTTCAATGTCCGTCTTGGGTCGTAAACAGGCATCATTCACTGAACACAAGAATTAACCAAGCGCTGTTAGCTATCACTACATGACCCCGAATTCATTAGCCCCATGGAGGTTATAGTGACGAAGCTTGCTAGTAAGCGCAAATGTCATTTCTTACAGGTTATGATGAGCTGGATTCTGCGAACAGAGCCAGGGCGAAAAAGGAACCACTTCTGTTAATGAAACAAGTTCCAGCAGGAAACTGCTAGAGAAAGAAAGCTATGCGATTCGCTTGCCCGGAAACAACCGCAACCCACCCAGCCACAAACTCAACTGTAATAACTCATCCCAGACATTACCCGCCCGCACACCTTTGATGGTGGCATCGACCTCGGCACAATGGCGAAACATGGCCTGCCATTGACGTTGCAGGCCGGCCTGTACCAGGGCTTTGCGGTTATCCCAGGCACGATTTTTTGCCAGCACCTGGCCAACATTGCTGTGCAGATCAAAGGCTATGCTTTGCATGGTAGGGTGCAGATAATCAGCAGATTGATCTTTATTTAACCAACCAAGTAATTGCATGGGTTCATTCTTTTAATTGAACAAATCAATATAGGGCCCGTAACGAAACTGGCGATTACGTGCCTGGCCAGTCACTTCTGCCAATAGGCCATGATCAACAAACTTATTCATCAACTGATTGGCGGCCGGGTAGGAGACCTGGGTGAGGTCTTTAATGTCCTGCACCTTGATAAACGGTTTTTGGTAGAGGGTTTCCAACACCTGCATGGCGTTACCGGCGACACGACCAAAATGTTGTGCAATGAGTTTTCTATGGGCTTCACGCAGATCGACTATTTTGCGCGAGGTTTGTGTCGCTTCTTGCGAGACTTCATAAATTCCTTGCAGGAAAAATTTAAGCCACGCCTCCCAGCAACCATTTTCACGCACCGCTTGCAGTTGCTCGTAATACTGCTGGCGGTATTTTTTGAAGTAGTGGGAGATGTAGAGCACCGGCGTTTCCAGTATCTCTTTTTGGTAGAGCATGAAGGCAATCAACAAACGTCCGACACGGCCATTACCATCTAGAAAGGGGTGGATAGTTTCAAACTGGGCGTGGGCCATGCCGATTTGCAGCAAGGCGGGCAGGCTTTCGTCGTGCAGGAATTTTTCGAACTGGCCCAGTATCTCTTCCAACTGTTGTGGCGGTGGCGGTGGCGGTGGCGGTACGAAGGTGGCCTCTTTCAGTGTGCAGCCCTGGGGGCCGATCCAGTTCTGAATCTTACGCAGTTCTCCCGGCTGGGCGTTGCCGCCGCGCACACCATTCAACAATGTGCTGTGAATCTCTCGAATCAGGCGGTTGGAGAGCGGCAGTTCAGCCAGCCGTTCCAGGCCGTAGTTCATGGCTCGGACGTAGTTGAGCACTTCATCCACATCACGCGGGCGTTCGCTATCGAAGATTTCAGCTTCCACTTCGAGAATATCGTTGAGGGAGCTTTGTGTGCCTTCGATCTGGCTAGAGAGCACCGCCTCTTTGCGCACATACATGAAAATAAACAGATCAGGACTGGGCAGGGTGCGAATGGAGCCATCCAAACGACCCAGGGCGCGGCTGGCCTTGGAGAGCCGTGCCTGCATTTCGGCATCAATCTCCAGCGCAGGCTCTGGCGGCAGCGGTTTGAGAATAAAGGCTTGATGACCTCCCGGCTGGACGACAAACTCACCTGAACAGGTTTGGGTATTCATGTATGAAAGTTTACCTTTAACATAGCTACACCGCCCCGCCCTTATTAAAGGTAAGCTTTAACAAAGAACAATTACATGTCTATATGTAAGTTTGCGTGTATTACCGATACGTACATTGAGAAAAGACCACAAAAAACAGGCAATACAGGTAAAACTAGGCCATCCGTTTGCCCGGAAACAACCGCACCCCACCCAGCCACAAACTCAACTGTAAAAACTCATCCCAGACATTGCCTGGTCGCACGCCTTTAATGGTGGCATCCACCTCGGCACAGCGGCGTAACATGGCCTGCCATTGCGGCAGTGAATGACGTTTTAGGCCGGTCTGCACCAGAGGTTTACGTTTGTCCCAGACTCTATTCTTCACCAAGACAGAACTAATATTCGTCCCTTGATGCAGGTCATAGGCCATGCTTTGCATGGTGCGGATTTCACGACTCAGCGCCCACAACACTAGCGTTGGTTCTACGCCTTCGCCCTTGAGACCATGAATGATTCGGCTGGTACGGGCGACATCACCCTGCAAGGCGCAATCGACTAATTTATAGATATCAAAACGGGAGCTATCAGCAACGCTGGCGGCCACTGCCTCAAGATCGATAACGCCAGTGCCATGCAGCAACAGCAGTTTTTCGATTTCCTGAGCGCAGGCCAATAAATTACCTTCAACCCGTTCCACCAGCAGCGACACGGCATCCTCGCTCGGCTGCAAGCCCTTTTCTTTCATCCGTCGCATTACCCAACCCGGCAGTTGCCGCAGCTCTATCGGCCAAATGGTAACCATGGCACCGGCCTTATCCAGAGTTTTGTACCATTTGGAGTTTTTAGCAGCACCTTCAAGCTTGCCGGAGGTGATCAACAAAACATTGTCTTCCGACGGCCGTTCGGCATAGGCCTGCAAGGCCTTGCTGCCTTCTGTGCCCGGCTTGCCCGTGGGCAGGCGCAGTTCGATCAGTTTGCGATCAGAGAACAGCGACATGGCATCGCCGGATTGGAGAAAACCCTGCCAGTCAAAACGTGCCTCGACATGATGCACCTCACGCTCCGTACAACCGGCCTGACGGGCAGCGGCGCGGATGACATCACAGGCTTCCTGAACCAACAGTGGTTCGTCACCACTAACAAAATAGATTGGCGCCAACCCCTTGACCAGATGGCTATTGAGTTGTTCGGGCTTAATCTGCATTGGCAGGAAACTCAGGTGTTTCGACCCTGCTTGAAGCAACCGCTTGCAGGCGACGCATCAGGCTCTGAATCGACATGCTGCGCATAAAATCAAACAGGCGCTGCTCTTCTTCACCCTTGGCCAGCACCGCCGACTCATCAAATTGATAATCGCGTTGCTGACTGATGCGATCATTACTGATCAAACTCTTACCTTGAACATCAGACACAGAAAACACTAATTCGTGTTGCAGCTCATACTCGCTGACCTTGCCACTGCTATCGACCGACAACACCCGGCGACCCTGGCTTTCACTGTGGATCACCAACACTCGGTCTGCGTCAACACTCAACACCACACCAGACGACTTTAGTGTCTGTGTCAGCTCACGCTTCAGATCAGCACTAGCCTGCTGAAATTGCAATTGCATTGGCGGCAAAACCACATCGAAAGCCTGCGAACCTCGCAGACGCCAGCCGCAACCAGTCAATACCGATGCAAACATGACAATGACCAATGCCCAGACAACAAAACGTAGGTTGCACCCGAACTGCGGGCATAAACGCACCGCGCACCATTCAGGTCGCGGTGGCACCGAAGCAAAAATGGTGCGCGGTGCACACCCTAAATTGAAATCAGCCTTTAACAACAATATTCACCAGTTTGCCGGGCACCACGATCACCTTGACCACATCCTTGCCTTCAGTAAAGCGCTGAACGTTTTCGTCCGCCAGTGCGGCCGCTTCGACACTAGTCTTGTCGGCATTGGCCGCCACCTGCACTTTGGCGCGCATCTTACCGTTGACCTGAACCACCATCTCGATGGAGTCACGTTTCAGCGCAGCCTCATCCACCACCGGCCAATCGGCATCAAGAACATCATTACCGTAACCCAGCTCACGCCACAGCGCATGGCTTATGTGCGGCGCGATGGGTGACAACAGACGCAACACGATACTGAAACCTTCGTTGATAATTGCTGAGTGGGCACCACCCTCCTTCACCGCAGGCAGGACATTCATGATTTTCATGCAAGCGGCGACCACGGTATTGAACTGCTGCTTGTCGAAATCGACCAGCGCCTGCCTCAAAACCTCGTGCACTTCACGGCGGGCAGCCTTTTGTCCATCATCGGCATTGCCGGCATCAATAGATTTTCCAGCACCTAATGCGGTCTGATTATTTTGGGCAAAGGTCCAGACCTTTTTCAGAAAGCGCGCCGCACCATCCACACCTGAGTCATTCCATTCCAGGGACTGCTCCGGCGGTGCCGCAAACATCATGAACACTCGGGCGGTATCGGCGCCATATTTTTCGATCAACTCTTGCGGATCAACCGTATTGCCTTTCGATTTGGACATCTTGGCACCGTCTTTCAGCACCATGCCCTGGGTCAACAGGTGATTAAACGGCTCATCGTTATCAATCAGCCCAACATCACGCATCAACTTATTAAAGAAACGAGCATAGAGCAGATGCAGGATGGCGTGTTCAATACCACCGATGTATTGATCCACTGGCAGCCAGTATTTAGCCGCCTCATTCAACATGGCTTGATCATCTTTGGGTGAACAATAACGGGCGAAGTACCAACTCGACTCCATGAAGGTATCAAAGGTGTCGG
>Ga0316204_10011989_pt1 | contig 10698 bp, 9 predicted proteins | sample 6monrhotite_MG_2_FD_205661 | JGI IMG/M metagenome (GOLD analysis project Ga0316204, IMG submission 205661) | Microbial mat bacterial communities from mineral coupon in-situ incubated in ocean water Damariscotta River, Maine, United States -... | ecosystem: Environmental > Aquatic > Marine >... | reverse complement strand
GCTGTATGTGATATCCGGAAACGTAATTGGACTTTCATTTTTGAAAAATGCTAAAAACGAAAACGCTAAAACCTCATCTGAACCATTGCCAACGAAAATCTGATTTTCGTTTATGTCGTAATATTCTCCAATCGCCGTTTTCAATTTTTTTGCATCAGGATCGGGATATAACCGCAAAGAATCAGAAACACTTCGTTTGATGGCATCCTGCACCAACACAGATGGTGGAAATGGATTTTCATTGGTATTAAGTTTGGTATACGTCTGATCTTGGGGTTGTTCTCCAGGCACATATGGATTCAAGTTTTTGGTGACGTTACTCCAAAATTTATTCATTTAGTGTTCTATATTTTGCTGTATTTTATAATGAGTATTACAATGAAAAGCGTGTAGGTTGTTTAATGCGTGATTGTATTAAATATTCGAGATATTGTAAAAACTTGTCGAAATTTGTGTTTGACAGTTTTTGATTTCTAGTTGAATAGTTCAAGCGGTAACACCTCGTTTTGTCTTTTAATTAGGCATGCAAACGAATTTCAGAATTTCAGAATTTCAACAGTAGACGAAAAAACGGGTTAAGGCACGTACATGTTTAAAAATTGTCAGAATGTGGGTGTTGGTTGATAGTTGTGCTGGTTGCCAGTCATGCAGGTTTATAGTTTTGGTACATTATCACCTTATCGAAAATGTCACTACACCGAGTTTGATAAACAGTAAACTTGCTAAGTAGATTTTGCAGCGGGGTTTGCAAGCAAATGTAACTCACTTTAGAACCCTCCTGTAATTCATGCGCCACGCCCCGCTAATCAACTATGTAATAAGATCAATCACTATCCATATTGTTTAAAAGCATTGAATAAAATAGTTTTCTTTGTTAACTAATCTGGCGAATAAAAAACAACCAATTTAGAACTCAGTAAAATCGAAAAGAAAGCTACTGAGTTAAAAGGAAGTAATGAGTGAATCACGCAGCACATAATAAATTAGTCTCTTTTATCTGGTCCATTGCAGACGATTGTTTGCGCGATGTTTATGTTCGTGGAAAATACCGTGATGTCATTCTACCTATGGTGGTTTTGCGCCGCCTCGATACCTTATTAGAACCAACAAAAGGAAAAGTGCTGGAAGAATTAGCTTTCAAGAAAAAAGAGATGAAGCTAACCGAGCTTGATGATACACCGCTGAAAGAGGCATCCGGTTATGTGTTTTACAACACCAGTAAATGGACGTTGACTCAACTTCATCAAACGGCCACCAATAATCAGCAAATTCTATTGGCTAATGTTGAAGAGTATCTCAATGGTTTCAGTGATAACGTAAAAGAGATTGTCGATAAATTCAAACTGAAATCTCAAGCACGTCACATGGCGAATAAAGATGTTTTACTCGATGTGTTAGAAAAATTCATCTCGCCTAATATCAACCTAACACCACATGAAATAGAAGACCCGGATGGTAACAAACTACCGGCGCTCACCAACCTCGGTATGGGGTATGTGTTTGAAGAGTTGATTCGAAAATTTAATGAAGACAACAACGAAGAAGCCGGAGAACATTTTACGCCCCGTGAAGTGATCGAGTTAATGACGCATCTGGTGTTTGATTCGGTGAAAGATAAATTACCTCCGGTCATGACGATTTACGATCCCGCGTGTGGTTCTGGGGGAATGCTGACCGAATCGCAAAACTTTATTAAAGACGAAGAGGGCGCAATAAAAGCCAAAGGCGATGTTTATCTTTACGGTAAAGAGATAAACGATGAAACCTACGCCATTTGTAAATCTGACATGATGATAAAAGGCAACAACCCGGAAAACATTCGCGTTGGCTCCACACTCTCGACTGATGAGTTTGCCGGTACCCGTTTTGACTTCATGCTCTCCAATCCGCCTTACGGGAAAAGTTGGGCCAGCGAACAAAAGTATATAAAAGATGGTTCTGATGTTATCGACCTGCGCTTTCAGGTAAAGCTCGAAAACTATTGGGGTAATGCTGAAACCGCCGATGCCGCACCACGCTCCAGTGATGGCCAGTTACTGTTTTTGATGGAGATGGTGAGCAAGATGAAGGGGCTGGCTAATAGCCCGAGTGGTTCGCGCATTGCGTCGGTTCATAACGGTTCCAGTTTATTTACCGGCGATGCAGGCAGTGGTGAAAGTAATATTCGCCGTCATATTATCGAGAATGACCTTTTAGAAGCGATTATCCAACTACCGAACAACCTGTTTTACAACACCGGTATCACCACCTATATCTGGTTGCTCTTCAATAACAAAATCAAGAAACGTAAGGGGAAAGTGCAACTCATCGATGCCAGTCAATTGTTTCGCAAACTGCGTAAAAATCTCGGTAACAAAAACTGTGAATTTTCTTCTGAACATATTCAACAGATCACCCAAACCTGCATTCAACTAGAAGAAAAAGAACGCGATTCGGATAATGCAGGTATAGCTGCTCAGGTGTTTGATAATAGCGATTTCGGTTATTTCAAAGTCAACATCGAGCGGCCCGACCGCCGTAAAGCACAGTTTAGTGCGGAACGTATTGAAACTCTACGATTTGATAAATCTCTGCGAGAAGCCATGCAGTGGATTTATGAACAGTGGGGTGGTGCGGTTTATGACTATGATAAAGCAACGCTAAAAGAGAAAGAAAAAGAGATCGTCAACTGGTGTGAAGAGAACGAACTTAACCTCAACACCAAAAACCGTAAAAAATTACTCAGCATTGATACCTGGCAAAAACACCTGAACCTGGTGCAAACGGCTACAACATTGATGAAAACCATTGGTGAAAAGGAATATCGGGATTTTAACGAATTCAAATCCTCAGTGGACGCCGAACTGAAAGTGCTGGAAATGAAATTGAGCGCATCCGAAAAAAATACCATCCTCAATGCCGTAAGTTGGTATGACGAGACGGCAGAGAAAGTGATAGACAAAAAAATAAAACTCACCGGCGAGAAAATAGATGAATTATTGAGCCACCTGGGTTGTGAAAAAGCAGAGTTGACGGACTTTGGTTATTACGCAATTTCATCGGAGCAGGGCGGTAAAAAAGGCGAATACTTTATTTATGAAACTAACACCGACTTGCGTGATAGTGAATCGGTACCGTTGAAAGATAATATTTATCGTTATTTTCTTACCGAAGTAAAACCGCATGTGGGCGAAGCATGGATCAATCTCGATTCCACAAAAATTGGTTATGAGATCAGCTTTAATAAATATTTTTACCGACATAAACCGCTACGTAGTATGGAAGCAGTGGCTAAAGATATTGTGTTACTGGAGCGGCAGGCAGAAGGATTGATTGCCGAGATATTGGGTATTGCTGTTGAAGAAGTATCGGGGGTTGAGAATGCTTGATCAACTTACGGAGATGCCACGATATGAGGCGTCTAAGGATTCTGGGGTTGAATGGCTGGGAGAGATTCCAGAGCATTGGGAGCTTAGTAAGCTAGGAACATGTTTAAAGCCTGTGTCCGTGAAAAATAGACCGGACTTGCCACTGCTCTCGATTACCCGTGAAAAAGGCGTGATTGCGCGTAATGTAGAGGAACAGATTGAAAATCATAACTACATTCCTGATGATCTGAGTAATTACAAGGTACTCGAACAGGGGCAGTTTGGCATGAATAAGATGAAGGCTTGGCAAGGTTCGTACGGTATTTCTGACTATACGGGAATTGTTAGCCCCGCCTATTTTATATTCAGTTTTGTTAAAAATATTGATCCAAAGTATTTCCATTTGGCGATTCGTAGCCGATTGTATATTTCGTTTTTTGGAAGTGCTTCTGATGGGGTAAGGATTGGGCAATGGGACTTGTCAAAACCAAGAATGAAGGAAATTCCATTCCTAGTTCCACCTCTTCATGAACAAATTGGCATAGCCGCCTTCCTTGATCGAAAAACCACACAGATCGATCAGGCCGTGGCGATTAAAGAAAAACAGATCACCCTGCTCAAAGAGCGCAAACAGATCCTCATCCAAAACGCCGTCACCCGCGGCCTTGATCCCAACGCCCCCATGAGCGACTCCGGTGTGGAGTGGATTGGGGGGATACCGGCGCATTGGGAAGCGCTGAAACTAAAATATCTTTTCAGTGAAGTTAATAGACGGACCAAAACGGGTGAGGAAGTATTACTTTCGTTAAGAATGGAGAAAGGGCTTGTTCCACATGATGACGTCTCTGATAAATATATTTCTGATGAGAATCTTGTTGATTATAAAATCGTGCAATCTGGTCAAATGGTTATGAATCGGATGAGAGCTGCAATAGGTATTTTTGGATTAGCAAACAGACCTGGACTTGTTAGTCCTGATTACGCTGTATTTAACATAGGTGAAAAAGCAAACTCAGAATATTTTTTGCGTCTATTCAAAATGCCCTTAATTGGAACTCAATTTCGATTAAACTCGAAAGGTCTAGGGACAGGTTCTTCTGGTTTTATGCGACTTTATACGGAAAATTTTGGGGATATAAAGGTTGCTCTTCCACCAATTAATGAACAAGTAGCTATCATTGCTTACATCGATACCGAATCCACCAAAATAGATAAAGCTATTACCTTACAACAACAGCAAATCGAAAAACTCAAAGAGTACAAAGCCACTCTCATCAACAGCGCGGTAACGGGTAAAATTAAAGTGCCTGGAGTGGTGGAAAATACTGAGGTGGCTGCGTGAAGATCGAAGACAAGCTTCAGCAGCTGCTGGAATACAGTTTCGAAAATGAGGTGGTGGAGTTTAAAGAGGCTAAGGATAATTTTGACTTCAACAAGCTGGGTTCGCCAATAAAGGAAGTTTTATCCCAGGTAGAGTGGAAGAGGTGATTGAAAATGATGCACCGGAGCCTTATTACCGCAATCGATTGCTGGCTGAAGCGATGGTGAATTTGAAGATGATAGATACCATTGGTAGCGGGATACGGAAAATGTTTCTGATTCAACGTAAGCGTTTTTTCCCTATGCCTGATTATAAGATCAGTTCTCAGGGAGTTGAGGTTACGGTTCATGGCCGCATCGTTGATGAGCGGTTTTCTCGTTTGTTGGCGGAAGATCCTGATCTCTCTTTGCATGATGTCATTTTGTTGGATAAGGTGCAGAAGGGGCATGCATTGAGTGATGATGAGGTTAAGTATTTACGTGATAAAAAGTTGATTGAAGGACGCAAGCCTAATTTGTATGTGTCGGCTAAAGTGGCTCAAGCGACGGGGGAAAAAGCGGCATATACGAAACAGAGGGCATTGGATCAGCAGTATTACTTAGAACTTATATTGAAGTTTTTACAACAACATGGTGAAGCAAGCCGGGTAGAAATTGATAATCTACTGAACGATAAACTGCCAGACTATTTGGATGCACGTCAGAAAAAGGTGAAAATTAGTAATCTGCTTAGTGAGCTTTCGATGCGCCAGGGTAAGATAAAAAATATTGGTACTCGGAGCCAGTCTAAATGGGTTCTCGATGGCACCTGATCCCTTTCATTAATAAAGACTCCTTACATCGTTTTAATGAAAGGATTTTGCACAACTTGTTGTTTTTATTGTTAAATAGTTTTAGATTGGGTTTGTGTTTATGATACCTTGAAGTTGGCTGGTTTGTGGCAAGATATAGAATGACACAAACTAAACTAATCCCAATATCTAGAAATAAAATTTCATTTGACTGGATGCCGGTGTTGGAATTTATATGATGCAGGGATGGTCGCTTATTGTAGATATGGCGATACGGTCACTTCTTTCTATCACTGGTAGTCGAGCGTCGTTCTTGTCTTGGTTATGTTCGTAATCGGCCAATACCTATTTCGAGGTATTGGTGTTAAGCTAAACAAGTAAAATTTGCCAAGTATTGGTTGAAGCATTTGGAGGGAGGATGGTTTCAAAAACAAACGAGCAGGCACTGGAAGCGTTAATCGAAAAATGTTTGACTGGCACCTGTTTGGAAGAGCAAAAAATAGTCGCTGAAGATAAACGTGATTTACCGTTTAGTGAAAACCATGGTTACAAGCTCGGTTCACCCAATGATTTTAATGCACGATATGCCATTGATGCCAAATATTTCTGGACGTTTTTAGAAAATACACAAAGCGAAGAGTTAGAAAAGCTGCAAAAACAGGGTGGCGATTGGCAGCTTAAAATCCTTGAACGCTTTGATCGCATGATCAAAAAATATGGTCTGCTTTATTTGTTAAAAAAAGGTTTGAGCGTGGATGATGCTCATTTAAACCTGATGTATCCTGCACCACTTGCCAGTAGCTCTGACAAAGTCAAAGATAACTTTGAGGCAAATATTTTTAGTAGCACACGGCAGGTGCGTTATTCGCTGGCTAACATGCTTCAGGAAATTGACCTGGTGTTATTTATTAATGGACTTGCTTTTGCCTCGTTAGAATTAAAAAATCCCTGGACAGGGCAGACCGCCCGTTACCACGGACAGAAGCAGTATCGAAATGATCGCGACATAACACAACCGTTATTACAGTTTGGTCGTTGCCTGGTTCACATGGCTGTGGATACTGACGAAGTCTATATGACGACAAAACTGGCTGGTAAAAGCACTTTCTTTTTGTCATTTAATAAGGGTGATAATTTCGGGGCAGGTAATCCACCAAACCCTGATGGGCATAAAACCGCATATCTTTGGAAAGAGGTGTTCAGTAGAAAGAGTGTTGCTAATATCATTCAACATTTTGTGCGCCTCGATGGCAGTAGCAAAGAGTCATTGAATAAACGTACGCTGTTTTTTCCACGTTATCAGCAAATGAATGTGGTGCGTGATCTGGTGGCGGATGCCAGTAAAAAAGGGGCAGGGCAGACTTATCTTATTCAACACTCCGCTGGTTCAGGAAAATCTAACTCTATTACCTGGCTGGCTTATCAACTGATTGAAACTTATCCTGCAGCGATGGAAGTGCCGGGTGCTAAGGGGCTTGAACAGCCGTTGTTTGATTCAGTGATAGTGGTGACTGATCGCCGATTGCTGGATAAACAGTTGCGTGAGAATATTAAAGATTTTTCTGAAGTGAAAAATATTGTCGCTCCAGCATTTAAATCTTCTGAATTGAAAAGTGCCCTGGAGCAGGGCAAAAAGATTATCATCACCACGATTCAGAAATTTCCTTTCATCATTGATGGTATTGCAGACCTTAGCGAGAAACGTTTTGCAGTAATTATCGATGAGGCACACAGCTCACAAAGTGGTTCTGCACACGATAACATGAATCGGGCTATGGGCAAGCAAGATAATGATGGCGAAGATAGCATGGACGCGCAGGATAAAATCCTCCATGCGATGAAATCCTCCATGCGATGAAATCACGCAAGATGCGGGGGAATGCGTCTTATTTTGCATTTACGGCAACACCAAAAAATACCACACTTGAAAAGTTTGGCAGCAGGCAACGAGATGGCAGCTTTAAACCTTTTGATCTCTATTCGATGAAACAAGCCATTGAGGAGGGTTTTATTCTCGATGTGTTGGCGAATTACACCACCTATAAAAGCTATTACGAGATTCAAAAGTCCATTGAAGAAAATCCTTTGTTCGATGGTAAAAAGGCACAGAAGAAATTGCGATCCTATGTGGAGAGTAATCAACAGACAATTAATGTAAAAGCTGAGATTATGCTTGAACATTTTATTCCACATGTGGTGAACAGTAAGCGACTGAAGAGCAAAGCCAAAGGCATGGTGATAACGCAGAGCATTGAGTCTGCTATTCGCTATTACAAAGCAATCACCCGATTGTTGGATGAAAAGGGCAACCCTTTCAAAGTAGCCATTGCCTTCTCGGGTGTTAAAGCGGTAGACGGTAACGAATATACTGAAGCCGAGATGAATGGTTTTTCAGAAAATGATACAAGAGATAATTTTGATAAAGATGAATATCGTTTGTTGGTTGTTGCGAATAAGTATTTAACGGGTTTTGATCAACCTAAACTCTGTGCAATGTATGTTGATAAAAAACTACAAGGCGTGATGGCTGTTCAAGCGCTATCCCGGTTGAACCGTTCGGCACCTAAGTGGGGTAAAAAGACGGAAGATTTATTCATACTGGATTTCTTCAACTTGGTTGATGATATAAAAACAGCATTTGATCCTTTTTATACCGCTACCAGCTTGTCGGAAGCGACGGATGTTAATGTGCTTCACGAGCTAAAAAGTGTGTTGGATGATGAGGGAGTGTATGAATCGATTGAGGTGGAGCATTTTGTCGAGCTTTTCTTCAATGATGCCGATGCTGAAAAACTTAGCCCTTTCCTTGATAGAGCTGCGGCTAGATTTAATAGTGAATTGGAGTTGGAAGATAGAAGTAAAGCCGATTTTAAAATCAAAGCCAAACAGTTTGTAAAAATCTACGGTCAAATGGCCTCGATCATGGATTATGAAATTGTAGCGTGGGAAAAGTTGTACTGGTTTCTGAAATTCCTTATTCCAAAACTCATTGTGACAGACCCGAATTCAGATTTGATTGATGAGTTGCTGGAATCTGTTGATTTGTCTTCCTATGGTTTGGAGCGTGTTAGATTGAACCATAGTATCGGTTTGGACGGTAGCGAAACTGAAGTAGATCCGCAAAACCCAAACCCGCGTGGTGCACATGGGGATGATGAAGATCATGACCCATTAGATGAGATTATTCGCAGTTTTAACGAACGTTGGTTCCAGGGTTGGAGTGCGACACCCGAAGAGCAGCGAGTTAAATTTTTAAACATTGCCGATGGTATTAAAGCGCATCCTGACTTTGAAGAAAAATATAAAAATAACCAGGATGTTCATAATCGTGAACTAGCATTCCAAAAAATATTTGAAGAAGTGATGTTAAAGAATCGGCGAAATGAATTGGATTTGTATAAGTTGTTAGCAAACGATGCTGCATTTAGAGCTGCGATGCAACAGAGTTTGAAGCAGATGTTGTGATGTTGAGTGTATATATAAAGGAGTACGTATGGTGACATATGACCAGCTAATGCAGCCTTTAATAAAAGCCTTAATAAATCTTGGTGGCTCTGGCAGCATTGACGAAATATATGAAGAAGTGGTTGAGCTTGAAAATTTTGACGAAGAGACATTGGCCGCTCTTCATAATCCCGACAGAGGTAGTCAAACTAAGATTGGTTATCGATTGGCTTGGGCTCGTACGTACTTAAAAAAGGCTGGCTATCTTGAAAACTCTTCGCGAGGTGTATGGGCATTTCCTCCAGAAAATCAAGATCTTTCAGACCCTTCTATTGAAGTCGAAGATTTGCCAGAAGAAACTTTGGCTTGGCGAGAAAAGCTTCATCATATATTGACTGAGGAAATGAAGCCAGATGCTTTTGAAAGGCTTACGCAACGGATGCTACGCGAATCTGGTTTTATTCATGTCGAAGTAACAGGGCGAACAGGGGATGGTGGAATTGATGGTAAAGGTATTGCGAGAATTAATGGTTTAATGAGCTTCCATATTGCCTTTCAATGTAAAAAATACAAAGGTTCAGTAGGCGCGCCAGATATTCGAGATTTTCGTGGTGCCACTGTTGGTCGTTCTGATAGGGGAATGTTTATTACGACAGGCCGATTTGCTAAAGCAGCAATTGAAGAGGCGAATCGAGATGGTGTAGCGCCCATTGACTTGGTAGATGGTGATCAGCTTGCTGACAAATTGAAAGAGTTAGCTCTTGGTGTTAAAACAGAACTTGTTGAAAAAGTGACGGTTGATCCGGATTGGTTTTTAAGTCTTTAGTAACTGTGCAAGGGTTGAATGAAATCGTAACTGAATGGCGCTAACTTAAGCCACTTTAGCATGTGAAAGGAAAGGAATCACCTATTAGCCTGCATGTAGCATTATAAGTGGCAAGTGTGCAAGTCAGCCCCCGTTACAGACATTTAAGATTTAGTAATTTCGAATCTACAAGCGCGGGATATATTAATCCTGAAAATGCAAATACCATGAGCGGTGAAAACTGCTCATGGTATTTGTTGTTGATAGTGTTGTTATGTAGTATTCATCAGTACAGGTACACCGCTCCTAACCATTACTCGGATAAATCTTTTTGATTACCACCCGCGGTAACAGTACCACTGCTTTCATGAGTGGCTCCTGCTGCCTTAGCACTGCCATCTCCACTCAGACTGATGGCATCGCCGAAGCCCAGTGTTGCTTGACTTAACATAAGCCTGCTGGGTCCAAGTGCTACCGCTGCGGTTAAATACAAACACTGCGCCGGAATATGACACCGAATTAGAAATAATTATTCAACAATACTTGGCGGTGGGTGATGTAATAAACGTTTCTTATATGAATTAGTTGCTGAACATAAAGACTCGTATCGATGTGACGCATATAGTAAAGTATAGAAGAGAAGAGAAAGTTCGAGCTAATTGTAATAATTAGCAAGTAATGAAAAATATTTTAGTAGGTAGTGCATGACTAAAATGATCGGGTAATTTTGTGAAATTCTCGTATATTAATCACTGAGTAGTTGAGCCCTCAGGCAAATGCAAGAACGCCACAGGCTCGGGTTTTTATAAAATCTATTGGGGGGAAGTTAAACGTTGACTTATTTGGAAATGATTTTAATTCAAACGAGGCATTATATACGCCTAACCCGAAACGAACGTCCTTTCAATTTTCCTTCACCTAGTTTTTTAAGTGCTGATTTTGTCACGTCACGGCTGACCGCTACATAAGCGCGGTTATCAAAGATTTGAAT
>Ga0316204_10011988_pt1 | contig 10699 bp, 11 predicted proteins | sample 6monrhotite_MG_2_FD_205661 | JGI IMG/M metagenome (GOLD analysis project Ga0316204, IMG submission 205661) | Microbial mat bacterial communities from mineral coupon in-situ incubated in ocean water Damariscotta River, Maine, United States -... | ecosystem: Environmental > Aquatic > Marine >... | reverse complement strand
CTCCTGAACCAGACGTTTAATTTTCACCTTGTCCGTGCCGGTCATCCTGAGGCCAAACCCCATATTCTCTTCGACACTCATATGCGGATAAAGCGCATATGACTGGAAGACCATCGCGACGCCGCGTTTGGCAGGCTCGATATGAGTGACAATATCCTCATCAATACTGATCACGCCGGAACTCGCCTCCTCCAAGCCTGCAACCAGTCGAAGAAGTGTTGATTTTCCGCAGCCGGACGGGCCAACGAAGACAACGAATTCGCCATTATCAATGCTTAGGTCGACACCATGAATGACATCCACGTTTCCAAAAGATTTTCTTACCCGCTCTAGTTTGAGGCCCGACATTATATTCGCTCTCCTTTTTAGGTCTGCACCAGCAGCTCCTAGCGAACGCTATTTGGGTAGCCGTGTTAGCGTGCGTATCAATTCAACTTCTTGTTCCACATATGGCTGTCCATCGGCCTCAAATAGGTCGTGGAACCATTCAGATGATTTTTCGTCATAGTCTTGGATTGTTTGTTTGACACCGGGCCAGGGAATATGGGTTTGGGTTCTCCCCCGCACCAAACCCCATTGCCAGGCACCAATACGTTTTTGATGAAACAGCGGAAGCTGCTCTTTTATGCGGCTTCCAGCGCCACGCGCCATCCATTCCGTACACATCAACGGCCGTCCGAACGCCTCAAGCAGACCAATAATTTTCTGCATTCGCTCGACGCTGCAATAGGCGTGGAAACTAATAATATCCGACAGTGCAAAAGCTGTTTGGTCGATCTCGTTTTTGTAGAGATCCTGATCAACCTTGTCCCAGGCATTTGGGATACGCCATCCACCAACCGTAAGCGGCTGCTTTGGGGTCTTGTCACGCGCCCAACCAAACAATTCCAGCATAAGTTCAAAGGACGCGGGAATAAGTGCGTCACTGACAGCGTTGTCACCACCATCATTGAAAATCATCTGATTTCCGGGCTCGTTGTAAAGGTCCCAGAAAAGGATGCGCGGATCGTTGCCAAATTCATCAAAGAAATTGTCAACATAGGCCTTTAGATCTGGCCACATCGCGCGGTTCATCACCACCGATCGCCCCGGGCTTGCTACTGCCCGGCCATTGTGTACGCCACTGATCGGATTTGGTTGTGGCCCCAGTTTGGTCGCATCACCAGAAAAGCCGCAATCGTCAAAAAAGCACAGCACGGTTTCCAGTCCGTTTGCCGTCGCTATTTCCAAAAAACGCGATACTCTTTTGATGAGATCATGCGGATTATCCTGCCACAAAATAAACGGCAGGTTCGTCCTGACTGTATTGAACCCGACATCTCCTGCCCAACCAAGCTCGCGATCTATCGTTGTCTCGTCGAACGTTTTTGCATCCCACATTTCAACAAAGTTGACCGCGGTGCTGGGCAGAAAGTTAAAGCCACAAGGCCATGAGCGACCTGCAAACCATTCATTGGTTTGTTTGGCTGTCCAGCGGCGTTCTGACAATGCTGCAATACGGTCCGCCACTTGAGAATTTATATGGGAGACAGATGTCTGCGTGTTTTGCATCATGCAAACCTAATTTTAAATCTGGTTGGAACTGAGAGAAACGCCCACCCCTTGGAACAGGCGTTTCTCTGTAATTACCCGAATGGATAATTGGTTAGCGGTCGAGTTGATCCTGAATTTCCTGCTCAGCATCGCCAAGAGCAGTTGCAGGGTCCTTGCCTGTCAACCAGATGGCTTGCAGTTCGCGGTTCAACACGTCCTGAATAGCGCCATAGTTTTCTGACTCTGGCGTGTCACCAGCAATCGAAGCTGTTCTTGCAAATTCCGAGCGATGCGGAAGCGCTGCATAGGCATCACTTTCAAGCACGGAAGTACGTACAGACATATGACCGGTACGCGCCCAATCGATATTGTGATCGTTTAGGAACGCAAGGAATTTGAGCGCTGCCGCGTACTTTTCCGGTGAGTCTTTCTTCAAGCTCGCCGGGATACCCCAAATGTGGGAATCGGCCCAGGTTGCGCCACTCTGGAACAGAGTTGGGAAGTCAGCAACATAGTAAGAGTTCAGTGCCGTCTCGGCCTTTGCAGCCTGTGCGGAGTAGCTGTCAACAACCCATGTACCGTTGACGAGAACAGCAGATTCGCCATTGATAAAGGCTTTTTCAGAATCAGCATAGTTCAGCTTTGGATCGGCATAACCAGCGTCAAATAGCTGGGTAATTGCCTTCACCGCATTCAACGCCTCTGGCGTATTCACAGTGGCCTCGCCATCAGCAAAGATGTTCTCACCCTGCTGCCAAAGCAAAGAAAGCACCAGCCGCACACCAATCGGGTATTGTGCAAAATCTGCGGTCAGATAGTTCTTGCCCGTTTTTTCTTTGACAATTCTTGCATGCTCGAGCAGCTCTTCAGGGCTTGTGGGAACAACCGGTTTGCCATCTACAACAAGACCAGCTTCTTGCATGATGCCCATGTTGACGTGCCAAAGGTTGGCGTGAAAGTCCATTGGAACAGCGTAGATCTTGCCCTCATATGTCACGCCTTCAAGAGCCTTTTCAGCCCAATCACTCGCATCGATACCGGCGGCGGCAAGGTCATCACCAATGTCAGCCAATGCACCAATTGTCGCGAATTCAGCTAACCGGCTGCGATGCAAAACATGCACATTTGCAGGCGTACCAGCAGCGTAGGAAGCTTTGATTTGGTCATAATAATTGCCCCAGTCAGTGGGCAGAGTTTCAACAGTTACGCCATTATCTTCAGCCGAGAAGGCATTGATGATTGACTGGATGATACAAGGCTCACCCACGGACGCGCTTGTGTCAGTTCCGGCATTTTCGCAAGCGCCAAAGAAACGGCCCAGGGATATTTCGGCAGCAGGTGCTGACGTCGTGACTGAAAGGCCAGCCACAAGCACCGCTGTTAACAAATGATATTTCATAGTTTCCTCCGGTTTGGATTATATTTCGGCCGACTGGCCGTTATCCCTTGCTTCCTCCCAGCGCGACCGCCTGTACGACGTATCTCTGGAAGACAAGGAACAGGATCACGACCGGAAGAGAGGCGATAACGCCGGACGCCATGATGCGTCCCAAACCCTCCGATTGCGCGAAATTGGACTGGAGACTGGCTAGTCCCACAGTGATGGTGAAATTGGTTGGCCGCTGGGCCGAAACGAGCGGCCACAGATAGTCATTCCAAGCATAAAGGAAGGTCAAAATAGCAAGGGTCATCATCGCAGGCCGCGCCAGCGGAAGCATGATATACCAGAATATCTTGAGGCGGCTTACGCCATCGACCCGTGCAGCTTCCTCAATCTCTCCAGGAATGCCTTTAAAAAATTGCATCATCAGGAAGACGCCGATAGGCACCGCTACTCGCGGGATGATCAGCGCGTGGTAACTATTGTGCCACCCGAAATCTGCAAACATCGTGTAGAGCGGAATGAAGATTGCCTGCTCCGGCACCATGAGCCCGAGTAGACAAAACACCAGCAGAGCACGTTTGCCGGGAAAGTTGAGGCGCGCAAAAGCATAGCCAGCTGTGGTGGAGAGAACCAACACAGCAATGGTCATGCTCCCAGCCACTATCGCTGAATTTAGAAACCAGAAATGCGTCTGCCCAAATGAGAATAGCGAGAGATAATTATCCAGCGTAAAGGGCAGCGGAATGAGCCCAAGCGCTGTGTTGGATGTTGTCACCGCCAACAGGTCATTTGGCTGAAAAGACAGGGAAAGCATCCAGAGTATGGGAACCATCCAAAGGAAGGCGGGGATCGCAAGGCCCGTGCACAAATAATAGTAGGCGCGGTTCATTCCTCATCTCCCCGGCTTATGAAAAACTGGAGCGCCGAAAAGCCAGCCATAATGATGAATAGAAAAACCGCCATGGCGGATGCGCGACCAAGATCACTATCGCGAAATGCAGTCTGATAGATGTAACGCACCAGTACCTGTGTCTGGTCGTTGGGACCGCCACCTGTCATCAAGTGCGGCTGGCCAAAAATCTGAAAATGGAAAATGATCTGCAGCACCAGAACCAACGTGATGGTACGCTTCATATTGGGGATGGTGATGTACCAGAATGTTGCAATTGGCCCGGCATTGTCGAGATGTGCGGCTTCATAGATTTCTTTGGAAATATTTTGCAGACCGGCCAGAAACAAAATCATCGCGATGCCGATCGACCACCAGAGCGTTGTGATCACGATTGCCGCCATGGCGAAACCCTGATCGGTCAACCAGGCGATCGGAGTGCCGCCAAAAGCCGTGGTAATATTGGCGAGCATGCCTTGTCGGGGGGAAAACATGATCTGCCAGATCAAAGTCACCACCGTTACCGAAAGTACCTGCGACAGAAAAAAGATTGTCCGGAACACAGCCATCGCGCGCGTTTCGCGATTAAGCGTTGCCGCCAGCACAAGTGAGACCGCTGTAACCGCTGGTACCGTTAGCGCCACAAAGAGAAGGGTGTTGCCCACAACAGGCCAGAAGCGTCGATTATACCAGCGCCCACCTTCCCCGGGTGCCCAGCCAAAAAAGAAATAGCCAAGAACAAGGGCGATCACGGTCCCGGCAAATAGCTGGTTACTTATTTTCTTCATGCGCCAGGCAAAGAAAACACCGATTAGAGCGACAATCGCGCCAAGCTGCACGAGAGGCCGTCCCAACGCCGACCATTCCATGCCTTTGCCCCAGAACATGCGGACATAATTCTCGAAGCCCACAAACTCCTTGGCATCGGGATTAAAAGCGACCTTGAGCAGATCCCAATCGTAAAAGCTGATCCACACTCCCTTGAGGAAGGGAAATACGAGAAAGACGACATAGGTGAGCAAAAACGGAAGCAGAAGAAGGTATGCCGTTAGCGCATCACCTGAACGAATTCTGGCTGCTTGGCTTTCCGACATAGGTCCTCCTATCCAATTACGGTACGTAGCTAATATTATTAGTAATTATTATTAATTTTGTCATCTTGTCAAATCTGGTATATCCAGACACACGTTTTCAAACTGAAGGGTCAGGAATTTTGGACGAGAATAGCCCCGTAAAAACAGCACGCGTCACCATGCATGATGTTGCGCGGGAGGCTGGCGTTTCCCAAACGACGGTTTCCTTCGTCCTCAACGACAATCAGGACGTTCACATTGCCAAGCAGACCCGAGATCGGGTGCTTGATGTCGTCAAGCGGCTGGGGTATTTGCGGCAGCCCGGCATCACAACGCGACGGCGCCCAAATTCTGCGCCTTTCATAGGTTTTATTGTCGATGAAATAGACACCAGTATCTTCGCGGCAATCTCGATTCAAGGCGCAAAAGAAGCGGCTTGGGACGCTGGCTATGTACTTGATATTGCCATGACCAGCAGCGACCCGGATTACGAGAAAATTGTATTAAACCGCTGGATGGACGACGGCGTTGCCGGGGTGATTTACGCATCGATTCTGACCCGCCAGATCACGCCACCCGAACAATTGAAATCAATGAACAGTGTGCTTTTGAACTGCCACTCAAAAGAGCAGCCCTATACGGCAGTTCTCCCTTCAGAAACCCTTGGCGGCTTCACAGCAACACAGTCACTAATTGCCGCGGGTTGCAAAAGAATTGCGTTCATTGGCGGAGAAGAATGGATGGAGGCCGCCAATGAACGACGCGACGGTTATCGCAACGCATTGACTTCCCACAATATCCAGGCCGATGAATCCCTGATCCGACCCGGCAACTTCCTGCCCTCGGGAGGCCATGAAGCGACTATGGAACTCATGGCGCTGGCTGAACCACCCGACGGCATTTTCTGCTCTAACGATCTAGTTGCGATTGGCGCCTACGAAGCGTTAAAGGAACTGGGCAAACGAATACCTGAAGACATTGCCATTGTTGGGTATGACGATCAGGAAATTGCCCGCCATTTGAACCCTCCCCTTTCAACAGTCCTGTTGCCGCATAGGGAAATGGGGCAATGGGCGGTGAACTGGCTTTTAACAGAGGGCACAAAAGGCGCTCGACCCCCGACAACTTTCAGGCTCGAATGCCCCCTCGTAAGCCGCGCTTCCTGCCCTTTGATAAAAGAGGTAAGCGTGAGCCCACAGTAAGCGATCTGACATCAGCAATTGCTCAAACAATTATTTAACGCCGATACCAAGCAACCATGAGCGGACAAACACCACACCGTGTGCGTCTCACCACTGAAGTACCAAAACATTAAGTGGGTCATAGTTCTGTTTTCGGGATAATGTAGGGGCCTATTTCAGGCGGCAGGGCTGACATTCGAGACAGGTAAAGCCAATGGGACAAAACAAGTTTGATCTTCCGCTCGAATATAAAAAAATGCCGGAATATTTCGACGCCCACAATATTGGTGATGACACTGATGCAAAAAACGCGGTGGTCGAAAAGCTCTTGAGTAAACATAAGGCCAAGACAGTTCTGGATTTAACGTGCGGCACCGGATCCCAAGTCTTTTTTCTCAACAAACGCGGATATGATGTAACTGGCTCAGACTTCAGCCCGGCATTGTTGGATATTGCGCGTAAAAATGCTGCGGCTGGAAAAGTGTCCGTCAAATTTATAGATGGCGATATGCGTACACTAAAAATTGGCCGATTTGACGCCGCAATAACAATGTTCAACGCAATCGGGCACCTTTCCAAAGCTGGTTTTGAAAAAGCGGTACGCAACATCCATAAGAATTTGAATAGGGACGGTATCTACATTTTTGACATTATGAATTTGACCGTAATTTCCGAAAACTCCATCGACAGTCTGGCAATGGACTTCACAAAAACTATCGGGGATACGAAAATTCGTAACGTGCAATATTCAACGATTGACAGCGAAAAGGGTCGCTTGACTTCATATGATGCCTACACAATTCAGGAAGGCTCAAACCAGCCAAAAAAACTCAAGCACAATTTCACACTGCAAATTTATACAGCAGATGAATTGAAAGACATTCTGGCGCGTAATCGTTTTGAAACGCTAGAGCAATACGCAATCGATGGTTCCAAGTTCGTTGAAACCAAATCCGAAAATATTCTCACCGTCGCGAAAAAGTTAGACTGAGCGAGACAGATAAGAGTGATATCTACACCGCGCTCAAACCGGGAAAAACCTGCCCCTTTCCCCCAAATGGTCATGATTGATCGATACTTAACTTCGGCCCATGTAAAAGGCATGACATCATTTTGACCCAAGCGAAATTGGAACCAAGAAATTGAAACCTTTCCTTGCCGCCTGCCTTGTTGCCCTCACCCTGGCCGCCTGCACCAATGGTGGTGGTCTGGCACCCGGCCTTGTCGCGCGTATGGATATACCGGGCGCGCAGCTTGATAAGGCTGAGGCGATCAACATTATCAATCAGTTACGCACCAGCAAAAACACTTCGCCATTGGTCTTGTCAGCCAACCTCAACGCAAAGGCACAGTCACTCGCCGAAAAATATGCACAAACCGGAAACGCCCCCAAGCGACCCAAAGAGGCAAAGGCCATGCGGGTGAGCGCTGGCTATGCCAATTTCGCCGAAACATTTTCCGGCTGGCGCGGCACCAAGGCGGATGCAAACGCGCTTGCTGATGAAAACTACAAAAAAGCCGGACTTGGTGTCGCCTATTCAGCCACTTCCACCTATGGCGTTTACTGGGTATTGCTGCTGGGTGAAAATGACACGCAGTAGGTAAAAACAATGTCAGGCAAAATATTGGATACACGCGGGCTTAAATGCCCGCTCCCAGTATTGCGGGCGGAAAAATACCTGCAAAATTGCCCGGAAGGCACTCAATTTGTGCTGCTGGCTGATGATCCGGTGGCTCAGGTAGATATTCCCGTCTTCTGCCAGAATAACGGCCACGATTGTTCGCTTGCCAAAGATGGTAGCTTTTTTTCATTCAACATTACTGCCAAAAAATCTTAAAGCCCGGCTCTGAAAAGCGGACGAGGACGCGGCAATGGAATGCTTGCAGCTACCGAAACACGCGACCCCGGCGCCCAAAGGGGGCGCGGACGTGGAATGGGCACCACACGCACCTGACCCAACGTTGAAACCTTACGCTGAAGCCCCGCAACATCATCTGTGAGATATGTTTGTTCTCCCTCAAGCCCAAAGGGAAATTCCTTGGCTCGTTTTGCCACATAGGCTTTCGCCTTTTTGCCGCAAATTAAGGGACGCATATCTGCAGGTACCGACCCGGTACGATTGACAAGGGCAACAACGTTTCGACCATTGCCGCGCGCCGATCCCGACAAACCATCAAGCACCATTTGCGCCGCCAGTTCACCGCGTTCTCGTGCGGAGGATCCACCCAGTACAATCGCCATCAGCGCCCGCCCATCCCGCTCAACCGTTGCCACAATATTCAGCCCCGATGAGCATACGTAACCCGTCTTCATACCAGTGGTGCCACGAAAATGGGTGAGCAGGTTATTGTAACTACGAAGGCGCGCCTTACCCAGTTTGATCGAGGCTGTTTCAAACAGTTCGTCATACTGGCTATACCGGCTGCGAATGGTGAGACTGAGAACTGCTAAATCACGCGCACTGGTTGTCTGGGCTGGATCATGCAATCCGTTTGGATTGACAAAATGGGTCGCCGACAGACCAAGCCGTTGCGCGGTATTGTTCATTTCCGTAATAAATTGCCCCTCGTTGCCCCCAACAGTTTCGGCAATTGCAATCGCCACATCATTGGCCGACTTCACAATCAGTAGATAAAGCGCGTCTTCCAGTCTGATCGCCGTATCAACGGGAAAACCAACCTTGCTCGGTGGCGCCTCAAGCGCATGTGCTGAAATAACCACTGGCGTATCAAGATTTACGCGACCCGCTTTTATCGCTTCAAACGTCACAAAAGCCGTCATCAGCTTGGTGAGGGATGCAGGATGCCAGGGTAGACCGGCCTCGTTTTCAAACAAGACCTCACCTGTACGCATATCCACCAGCAACTGCGGAATGGCCAAAGCGGGGCTTACATTTGCAAACCCAAGCGCAAATATCAGGGCTAACCGACCCAAAATAGTGCGAATAACAGCCACCAACTCAACGCTCCCAATCACACCCAAATCACTCATGAACCAATTTCATAACAGAGCCGGGACAATATCAACAACGCCACAAAACCCACGACTTGAGTTATCCTTACATAAAACCGTACGGAGACCTGATGTGCGTGCGTGAAAATTCTTGATCCGACACAAAATCAAAAGATAAATTTTTGAGCAGCGATGCCCAAAATTTAACTTCTGATCCCACTTAGCGTTGACATCGCTTTCATCGCCCTATAGCAGTCGCCATCGCAGGCCCCTCTGGCGGAACTGGTAGACGCGCGGGATTCAAAATCCCGTTCCTGTAAGGGAGTGCCGGTTCGATTCCGGCGGGGGGCACCATTCCAAATATCTCCGATATTGATGACCTATTGCATTTCCAAAATGAAGCAAGAGTTGGGTCTTGGTGCGTTTTGTCATTCGTTCATTGACTTAACCGTGATAGCCAGTACACATCATTGGATCTTTCTGACCCCGGAGAACCATTTTGCTGCGCCGCTTATATGATTGGGTCATGTCACTGGCCAAAACCAGAAATGCACCCTACGCGTTGGGTGCGGTCAGTTTCACCGAAAGCTCTTTTTTTCCCATTCCACCCGATATCCTTTTGATCCCAATGGTTGTCGCCCGGCGACAAAACTGGTTCTGGTACGCTCTTTTATGCACCCTCACCTCGGTCGCCGGAGCGTTTCTCGGCTACTTCATCGGTGCGGTTCTGTTTCAAACCATTGGTCAGCCGTTGCTACAGCTTTACGGCGCCGAACATACGTTTGAACGCTTTGTATCCTGGTATGATCAATGGGGTGGCTGGGGCATCTTGCTGGGAGCCGTTACGCCCTTCCCCTACAAGGTCCTCACAATATTTTCCGGTTCTGTGGGCTTTGATATCATCCAGTTCACAATCGTTTCAATTATCGGGCGCTCCCTGAGGTTCTTCGTTGTCGCAGCATTGCTGTTCCGGTTTGGCGCGCCGATACAGGAATTTATTGAAAAGCGTCTTGGATTGATGTTTGTAATATTTAGCGTTTTGCTAATCGGCGGATTCGTCGCAGTAAAATTTTTGTTCTAAGAACCTGGGAATAGTTCATGACCAAGCACGCACCGCAAACCATCACCCGCAATTCTTCTCGCGCAAACGCGGCTTTCATGATCGGATTGTTTACAATCCTTACAGCGCTTGGGTTTGAACATATTGGCGGCTACATGCCGTGTGAACTGTGCCTTGGCCAACGCTTGCCCTATTATATCGGCCTGCCCATTCTTGGTGCAATCATTGGGCTTTGGACCAGTATTCCTGTCATGGCGCGCATAGGCTTGACTTTGCTTGTTGCAGCCTTGTTTGCCTGGGGCACCTATCTGGGTAGTTTCCATGCTGGGGTGGAATGGGGATTTTGGCCCGGACCAACCGCTTGTACCGGCACTGGCGATGGTGTGAGTTTTGGCGATTTGAACAATATCAACGAAGCAAAAGTCGTCCCCTGCGATCAACCTCAGTTCCGTTTGGCTGGTCTCAGCTTTGCTGGCTATAACGCCATCATTTCACTGATTATCACCGGTGTCCTGCTCTGGTCTGCAAAAGGCCAGTATGCCCGCATGAAGAATGCAACCAACGCTGGCTAACCATTAAGCGTCCAGCTCAATATCCCAATAAAGAAAATCCAGCCAGCTTTCATG
>Ga0316204_10011987_pt1 | contig 10700 bp, 10 predicted proteins | sample 6monrhotite_MG_2_FD_205661 | JGI IMG/M metagenome (GOLD analysis project Ga0316204, IMG submission 205661) | Microbial mat bacterial communities from mineral coupon in-situ incubated in ocean water Damariscotta River, Maine, United States -... | ecosystem: Environmental > Aquatic > Marine >... | reverse complement strand
TGCTAGAGCGATAGGTCGTAGCCGAGAGCTGCGCAGCGAGACTCGAACCAGAGACCGAAAGTGGATGCGTCCGGCACCGCGTGTTTGACGCGATTGTAAACGGATTCCCGCATGAGGAGGGAGCTGGCGAATTTCTCGAATGCGTTGAAGCCAAATGCGGCGATAGGAACGTCCACGGTGGCAGCGATCCGCTCCGCCAGGCTGCGATCAATATCGAAATAATGGCGCGCCGAGGAATTGCCGTGATGTATGAAACGGCGCGGAGCGTCCTGAAGATATTCCGTCAGGACGGCAGAGTAGAAAACATAGCGGGTCGTAGGGCCGTAGCGAGACCGAAATTGCGGTTCCAGCGCGATCAGGACGGCCTGAAAGGTCGGCTCCATCCGGATGGCGATTGTTTTTAAGTGCTTCGGCAAAACCGCGCCTCCAAGAGCGGCTAGTAACTGACCTAAAAATTATAGGCAAGCGCCATGGCGCAGCCTGAAAGCAAAAACGCCCGCTTCGCGGAGCCGGAGGCGAAGCGAAGCGGGCGCACGTGGCCAAAAGAAAAGGGGCCGGCTGAAGCCGGCCCCTTATGGCTCGCTTATTCGACGGGCTGGACGTAGCGCTGACCGCGGATCCCCGCTTCCTCGGCTTTCTGGAGAAGGTTCATTGCGACGCCCTTGGCGTCGTTCGGATTGAAGAAGGCCAGGACCCCGCGAGGCTTCATCTCGATCACGTCCGCGTTTCGGGCGAAGGGCGCCTTGGACTTGCCGTGGGTCTTGAAGTCGGGTGCGCACTTGATCGTCCGCACCTTGCGGAGTTGCGCCCATGACTGCGCGATCTTGTCGATGCCTTTGTTGTAGCCGCCATGGATCAGGATCAGATCCGGATATTTGGCGAGTAGGGCGTCGAAGGCGCAGAAGGCGCGGTTGGTATCGGTGTAGTTCGCTGTGCCCGTAACGGCGACCAGGGTGCCTTCAGGGACTGACCGGAGGGTTTCGGCTCGCTCCCTGTTCGCCAGGTAATCCTTCGCCTCGATCATCGAGCTGGTGGTGATCCGCGAGGACTTCTGAGAGCGCGATTGGGGAACCCAGGCCGAGCCGGTGAGGTTGTGATGATTGGCGGCCATCGTGTCCCGCATGATTTCCAGCGTCTCGATGATCGCATCGGTCTGCTGGATCTTCGCCTGCAGGTCTTCCATCTGGGCGGACTGAATTTCAGAACCGTCCTGGCACTGGATGAGCGCTTTGAGCTCCTGGGCCTCAACGTCCCGGCTGCGCTGATGGAAGGCGATGAGTGAGTGGAGCTGGGAGGTCCAGCGCATCGAGACGTGTTCGAGGACGCGCTCCAGTCCCGTGTTGAGCATGAGGTCGCCGAGTTCGTTGCCGATGGCTTCGAAGGTATGGGCGATGTGGTCTTCAGTCGGTAGATCGGTGGTGGTGAGCGAGGTGGTCGAGAAGCCTTCGGAATTGAAATCGTGGGTGTCCATCTTAGTCCTCCATCTTGCGCTGTCCTGTTGCGCGATGGAAATTTTTGGACTGGGGGATTGAGGGGGTGGGTCACCGAGCGTTGCGAGGGCGAACCCCGCAGGGGTTGACCCTGCCCCGCCCCCAGTCAGTTTCCATCCTTTAGCGCGACTGAGACAGCGCGCAGGACGGATTGCGGTGGATCGCCTTCGATACCGACCAGAGCGGATCGGCCTCCTGGTCGCCGCCGGGCTACACCTCGAAGCGAAGACCAGGCCGGGATTTTCGGAGCGCCGCGAGGAATGCCTCGGCCTGCTCCCACGGAACGAGCATTTTCGCCGAGTAGTTATGGATCGCTACGTCTGCACCGAGCGAACGATAGAAATCGGTCTGCGCGCGGTCGAAGTTGTGGATCTGCAGCTTGTCTCGATCCATGTGCCGGGTCTTTGAAAAGCCCGTGCCATCGGAGGCCTGCAGGGGATAGCTGCGTTGCGAGATGCGCGTGACGACGGCTTCAAGCGGGGCTTCCGATTTGATTTCAGCCAACTGACTGGCTTGGTCTGCATCGAGCAGGCGACCGATGACCGTCACGCCGGTCCCATCTGCGATGCGTCTGACGCGAATACCGGAGGCGGTAAAGGAGCGCCAAAGGTGCAGGCAGGCCCCGTGGAGCATGTAGATACGGTCCACGACATCCTTGACCGGCCGCGCGGCCGCCTCGTCCCACATCGCCTCGAACCGATCCTGCTCCACAGCGGTGAAATGAACGCCGAACTCAAATCGGGAGGCATTGGTGAAATACCGCGAGTGAGGGGTGTAGCAGGTGACGAGGAGATACGGCGTACCGTCATGGCCCGCAGCGAGACGCGGCATCGTCGTGAGCACGAGTTGTCCGGACTGCTTGCAAACGTAACGACCATGGATCTCATGATCGGCCTTCGCAAGCGCTGAGTACGGGATCGGTCGGGGCTTCGTCCGGGTTTCGAATACCGAGACATAAGCGGGCAGGAAGCCGTTCCTGTCTGCTGGCAATTGGTGACGCTCGACCAGCGCGATCGTGTCGGCCTTGATGGCTTCGATTTCGCGATCGAGGGCACCGAGATCTCGAGCGGCTTCCGTTGCCGATTCCAGCAGGCCGTAGAATTCGTTGAAGATCGCATTCTGCGGCGCCACAGGCAGCGCGAGGATGCGATTGAGCCAGCGGGTGATGGGACAGCTCTGCGCCAGCACTTCGCCTTCCTCGCTGACCAGGCACAAGCCGGTCAGCTGCTCGAACCGGGACAGGCTGATGCTGGACTTGCCTTCCGCCAGCATGGAGATCCAGGAGCGATAGGCCTGCTGAGGCAGATCGCCTTCCAGATTGTCCAGCGGGGAGAAGAGTTGTTCGCCGGCACTGCGACGGTCGGCCTTGGTGAAGGCGCCGAGGGTCTCCAACCGTTGCGAGATGGTGGAGGTGAAGCGACGCTGACCGGCCAGATCCGTGGTGAGCACGCGAAAGACCGGGGCCTGAACCTGATTATTGCGGTGCGAACGGCCCAGACCCTGGATGGCGCGGTTGGCCTGCCAACCCGGCTCGATGAGGTAGTGGATACGGCGCTTCTGGTTCTTGGCCGCGCGAGAGGCGTGATAGGACCGGCCCGTACCGCCGGCATTGGAGAACACCAGGACGTCTGCCGTGCCACCCATGAAGCGCGAGGCCTCGAATGTGTTCGCATTGGAGCCGCGCGAGTCGAGGGACTTCTGCCCGTTCGTCCAGACCAGGCGACGGGTACGGCCAGTGCATTCGGCGATGCGATTGGGGCCAAAATGTTGGACGAGCTGGTCGAGCGCACCGAGGCATTCTGGAAGAAGGACGAGGTGCTCGATCAGCTGGCCGCGCGCGGCCAGGGCTTGCGGACACAGGATCGGGTGGCCGTCGTCATCGACCATGAGGCGGGCATCGACAATCTTGCCGTCCTCATAGACGGGCTCGCGTTTGTGCAGCGGGAAGGCGCGCTCGAGATAGTCGAGGACGTACTCGCGCGGGGTGAAGTCCAGGTCGGCCGGATCCGCGCAATCGGCCGCAGAGATCCGGCGATCGAGGATGGCCTCATTGGTCGAGGTAACCTGCACGACCGGCGCACATCCTGCGGCGATGTCGTTTTCCATGGCGGCAATGAGTGTGGGGGCCTGGATGGACTGCAGGAGGTGGGAGAAGAAGCGCAGCTTCGTCGATTCGAATGCCGATCGCGCGGCGGCCTTGGCCGACCGCGATTGCGTGCCACCTTCCGGCGAGACGATGCCGGTGGACTGGAGGGCTTTCCCAAGATGGTGATGGATGATGGTCCAGGCGTTGGACCATTCGTCCCAGACCCGAGTGTCGTCCGCGCTGAAGTCGTGGACCAGTGGGGCGTACTCGACGCCCTCATAGGACAGTGAACGCGCCAGGAAGAGCCCCCTGCCCTTCAACTCCCGCATAAGCAGTTCCAGTGCGGCCGGACCGCCCGACGACAGGTTGGACAGGCACGCGCTTCGGCTCTCGAAGGGCGTGTCGCAGGATCCCCACAGACCGAGCCGGGTGGCGTAGGCGATGTTGCGAACGTGCGAAGCACCGGTCGCACTGGCATAGACGATCCGCGCATTGGGCAGGGCGTTCTGGATCTTCAAGCCGACCAGACCGGTCTGCGAGGCCTGTGCCTTGCCGATAAGGGCGTCCTCCTCGATGGCGCTGCCCATGGCATGCGCCTCGTCGAATACGATCACACCGTCGAAGTCGGGACCGAGCAGCTCGAGAACCTGATCGAGACGGGCACGGGTGGTCTCGGTGGCTTGGCGCCGGAGCGTGGCATAGGTGAGGAAGAAGATCGCGTCCTGGTCGACGGCGTGATTGGCGGAGACGGCCTTCAGGTCGATCACGTCCTGCGGCCGGCCGCCCAGATCGCGCCAGTCCCGGCGCGCGTCCTCGATGAGGGTGGCACTCTCGGAGACCCACAGGGCCTTGGTGCGGCCCTGGCAGAGATTGTCCATGATGATGCCGGCGACGGTGCGCCCCTTGCCGACGCCGGTGCCGTCACCGAGGAAAAAGCCATAGCGATAGTCTGCGCCGTGGACGTCCTCGATGAGGTCGGTGCCCGGCTCGGTCGGCACGAACGAGCCCGGGATATACCGGGTGTGAGCCTGGCCGGCGTAGAGAATGGCTTCGAGCTGGGCAGTGGAGAGCGCGCCCGTCTTCACGAGGCGTGCGGGCAGCTTGGGCTGATAGGCAGCCGGTGGCATCGGGACCGATGCCATCGAGAAGGTTTCCACCAGAGCCCCGGCATGGGGATGAGCGTTTTGGAACGTGATCCGCGAGGGTTGATAGCGCGCATAGATCGGGGAATTGCCCGCGCGCTCTGCTGGCCTCGGCTCGCACGTGTCGTAGGCAAGCGGCACGCCCGGTAGGGGCGGCCGCAGGGTCCGGCCGGATCCAGAGGAAGCCCGCACAGGCTGAGTTGCAGGACGCGCGCTCGGCCGCGGTGTCGCCGGCTTGACCGGCGCGCCGGTATCGTGACCGTCGGGTGTGTCGAGGCCGTCCGGTGTGCCGCGATCGAGCTGATCGCGCACACGAGCCTGCAGCGCGTCGGCGTCGGCAATGGTCTCCAGGACCGCCGATGCCGGCCCAAGGGCTTTGACGATGCGCACAAGGACGGTCTCGGTCGATACGCCGGCATGAGCGAACAGCCGGGGTGCAAGTGCAAGATGAAGATCGACGCGTCCTTCCGGCCCGACGATCGGCTCGAACAGAGCCTGATCGCGAAATCGGGCCGGAAGGAGCGCGATCAGCGCGCCGCCGGACAGCAAGGAGGAAAATGCGGCGCGCAGATGAGATTCGGCGAAACGGAAGGGTGGATTGAGGGCCACGCGGTCGAACGCGCCGTGAGGCGCGGTGAGCGCGTCGATCACGGCCGCATCGCGGCTCGTGACGGTCGCGTTCGCAAACAGGTGCCGCAACCGTTCGGCGGATGCGGTATCGAGCTCGTTCAGCCAGAGCGAGCTGGAGAAGGCGGACAAAGGACCGGCCAGGCCACCATTGCCAGCGGACGGCTCAAGGACGCGGTGTTCCGGCCGGGCCTGCGTGAGCAGGCCAACGGCCGCACCGAGGACGGGCGGTGTCGTGAAGAGTTCGCGCTGTTGGGATTCGATGGAGCGAATGGTCTGGGTCGGGACCCAAGCCTGCAGGCGTTCGGCCAGATCGAAGAAGGCGTCCGGGCCGAGCTGGGCGGCATCGCGGCCGAGGCGCTGAAAGCGCGTCGCCGCGGCCGCCTCGATCGCGTCGTAGGCGCTGCGCCAATGCCAGGTCTGCCCGACGCTGGCCTTGTCCATGATTTCGCAGATGGCCTTTCGGGTCAGTGGTGCCTGGGTGGGGCAAGTCTGAAAGGCGGTGATCGCCTGGGCGAGAATAGGTGAAGCGGACATCTTTTCCTCCGGTAACATCCGGAGGAAAGCTCCCGCCCTTTCCTTTCGGCCGGCTGCGGCGATCAGCGCGACCCGGCCCCGGCTCGCAGCGCGATAGCGCGAGGATACGGACCGAGGCGCAGCCGAGACACCCCTTACACGGCGTCAGACAATGGCGTTCCAAATAAAGAAGGCGGGCGTGACGATCGGGACGGTCATCGCAGTACGATAGCTTCGGCGCATATTGCGTTCCACGCCCTCGTCCCAAATCCGCTGCAAATCTTCCATTTCTCCCGGCTGCAATGGCTCAGACCCTCTGCGTGCACTATGCCAACCGTCGAAATACTCAAGGAGCAGATGCTGATCGCGACGCATCGTGTACTCGCTACGATAGTAGGTCCCCGCCCATAGCAACCAGATGGCCAACAGATCCATACCCCACATGGGCATCGAAAAGGCCCAGCCCCAAGGTGTTTCAAACGGCGTCCACCAGTCGAACAGCGCCCATTTGAACCCCGCCGCCATATCTCGATAGGACGAGAGAGCTTCGGCGAGGACGTCGACGACGATCTCGACACCTGTCCAGCGCTGTAAGAACGAAAACAGCGATCCAGCACCCACAATTGGGCCCAGAATCGAAAGAACCCACCCGACTGTACTGCGCCGCTTCCGGCGCACCGGCGGTGCGGCATCGACCATAGCGCCCTGCCCCAATGGCCGCCCTTAATACTACGCGCGTCTGAACTTGGAAAAACCGCAACCGGCTACACCAGCGGGGCCCAGTCAAGGCACACAATTCACGGCGTCAAGAGCATGGCATTCCAGATGAAGAAGGCCACCACCAGGAGCGGCGCGGTGATGGTGAGATACATCACGTGCAATGGCGTCCAAACGAAGGACCCGTACATAGACTCACGGATGACGTTACCGGTGTCTTCGTCTTCATACTCGAGCACCTCTGCGAACCGCATCCCGGCGAATTCGCCGGGGATGTCGCGAAGGCGAGCAAAGTAATACAATGGCGCGAAAAGAAAGACGGTCCACGGCGACCAGGGAATGTGGGCCAAAGGGAACGGGTCTGTCTGCGACCCCGCCACAACACTGATTCGAATTTCGCTGAACGCGACGACGATCCAGACCGCGGCGACGTCCATGCCCCACATGGGCATCGCGAAGGTCCACCCCCACGGCAGTTCGACCGGCGTCCACCAGTCAAAGAGAGCGGCCTTAAAAGCCTCGAGCATCTGCCGATAGAGCGAGAGAGCATCGGCAGCGATCTCCCAGGCAATTTCGACACCTGTCCAGCGTTGCACGAGGGAGATGAGCGAGGCGGCGCCGAACGCCACCGAGTGCCGCAAAAATGGATTTCATGCGCCCTTCCCCCAAAGACCACCATCCATCCCTATACCACGCGCGTTCGACCATAGGAAAAGCCCCGCTGGGCGGCATCGCCAGCGGGGCTTCTGGGGCAGTGAGCGTGGGGAGAGCCCGGCGCGGAGGGGAAGCGCCGGGCCCCGAGGGGCGAGGCCGTTAGGCCTCGCTGTCGGACTTGCCGCCTCCGAGCAGCTCGATGTTGGCGCAGTTGCCGGCGACAACGAAGGTGGTGAACTCCTGGCGGTCTGTGCCTTCGCCCTCGACCCGGCGCTCCATGGAGCCTTCGACGAGGAGCTTCTTGCCCTTGCTGCCGTACTTCTGCATCAGATCGACCAGGTAGGGCGTGTAGACCCAGACAGTGAACCAGTCGGTCTTGTTGTCCTGATCTTTCGGGGTCGGACGGTTCACGGCCAGCGAGAGGCGGGCGTATTTCTGCTCGGAATTGCTGCTCTTGGTCGTGCGGGTGAGGATCTGGGCGTCTTCGCCGAGATTTCCGGTGAGGGTGAAACGGTTCATGATTGCTCTCCTTCGAGTTTGTATTCGCGCGACCTATTTGCGCGATGGGAATTGTCGAGCGGGTGATGAAGGTGGTTGGTCACCGAGCGAAGCGAGGGCGAACCCCGCAGGGGTTGACCCACCGCCGCGCCCGTTAATGTCCCATCGTGAGCGCAAAAGGACGCACGGAGACAGGCGTTGAAGGACTAAGAGCGGAATGGGTCTTGAAGCCCGATACCGGATCTCGAGCAAGGCGCTCCGAACCCGTATGACCATGACAATTCAGTGCTGCGGCCGCCCTTGAGTGCCATGAGCCGTCCCCGAAAGATCAGGACGGCAGGGCCGGAGCTTGGATCACATCGACACGCCCTGCCTGGTTGGGCTGGTGGATCTGGCAGCAGGGCGAAGCGAGGATGGCGTGAGGATCCGGAGCGGCGTCCAGGAAGAAGCGAAGGTAAGACAGTCGGGAGATTGCCGGACCAAGGACACCGGCAACTACTCCGACCGAAGCGCGCAGGAGGTCAAGTCTGCGAGGCCGGCGGCCTGTCCCGGGGGCCTGGCACCCCTGCGTGCCGGGCTCTGCGCCGCCACCTGCCCGCCCCGCGTCGGCGGATGCCGACCGGCGGGGCGCATTTCGGGGAGACGCACAGTACCGGCAAACCGGCCTGCCGCGAGAGTGCGAGGAGACCCGTAGCGGCGGGTCGTAGCGCGATCGAGATGTAATAGGGGGAGTGAACGCATCTGCGTTCTCACTAGCGGGCCTGGCGACTGTGCCCGCAGGCAAGGAGGCGGCGTAGAATTGTCTTGGGGCGGCGGGGACATGCACCTTCGCCGCTGCGCGGTTCGGACCCGAGGGGAAGGTGCCTGCGGGTCAAAGCAGGCCCGTGGACTTCATGCTCGTCGTACCTTGCCGGCCGACGACAAGGTGATCGTGCACGACCACACCGAGCGGCTTGAGAACGTCGATGAGGTGCTTCGTCATGGTGATGTCGGCTTGGGATGGTGTTGGATCGCCGGAGGGGTGCGGGTGAACGAGGATGACGGCAGAGGCATCGTGCAGCAGGCACATTTTCGCGATCTCCCGCGGATAGACCGGGGCGTGGTCGATCGTGCCTTCAGATAGGAGTTTCTCGCCGATGAGCTTGTTCTTCTTGTCCAGCAAGAGCACGTAAACGCACTCCGTAGTGCGGTGCTGGAGACGGGCCTTCACATAGTTCAGCAGCGCGCTAAAGGAGCTGATCGCGTCACGGTCGTCGATCTGGTCGCGCGCCAACTCGAGGGCGAGATCTTGCAAAAGGCAGAGATCCTCGGCGGCCGCCTCGGGGAGCAGCAGGTGAGCTGCGGGCATCGTCTGTGCCGCCTGGACGACACCGCCAATGTCACGGTGCGCGTCCAGGAGGCGATGCGCCTGGGCAAACGCCTGATCGCCGACGTGCCGGGCAAGCAGCCGCGCCAGAAGTGAAACACCGCCATAGCGTTGAGACGGAGCGTGTGGTGGAGACGATTGGGGAAGTTCAAGAGCGAGCTGGGACATGGCGCCTTTTCCTTGGTTGGTTCACCAACCGATCCCCTCCTTTCCTTTCCTGCCGCTGCGCGGCCGAGGGGCGGCGCGTAAGGCGGCCCTCAGTGCTCTGACGGCCGCATCACGGTGAGGACGCGCACAGTCTTCTGCGTGTCGGTCGGATCCTCGCTGCCGTGCTCCATGTCGGGATCGTAGTAGTCGATGCGCCACCAGAAGGTCTCGCCCTGGTGCTCGAGGGCGCCGAAGGAGTGATCACGATCGACGTCATCCTCCTCCTTGAAGTCCTGGAATTGGCGAACCTTGCGAAGAACCGCGTACTGCAGCGTAGGATCTGCGGCGATCGAGGCCGTTACGACAACACGGACCCCGACGAAGAACCGCCGGGGGTTGTCGTTCAGCAGGCGCAGCACGCGCAATCGGTGCTCAATTTCGCAGGCCTGCGTCATGACGTTTTCCTGAGAATGGCGGTGCGATAGCTGTTGACGCTGACGCGGATCACGAATTCGACGACATCGGGCTCCATGGCCAGATCGAACGCGGAGAGATCGAAGAACGCGGCATCGTCGTCGCCGCCCATGATCTGGACCTTCTTGTCGTACCAGCCCTTGTCGGCGCTTGGATTGAGGCCCTTCGCATAAGCGACGGGGTAGCGTTCGCCTTCGGCCAATTCCGGGCGCTTGTGCCAGCCCATGAGATAGACGCCATGGTCGGCAGCCAGAACCAGGCCTGGGCCGACTGGCTCGCCCCAGAAGGCGCGATGCTCGGTGGCGGATTGGACGGCGCGAATTTCGGCGCGCAGGGCTTCGAGGTCCGGACCGGACCAGACGAGATTGTTGGGCATGGCTGCCTCCTGAACGAAAGAAAGCGCGACCGGTCGGCCGCGCTCGAGCTGAGGTGTGAGAAAATCCGGACCGGGAAGTCACAAGGTGGTTGAGGGCGCGACTGAGCGCGAAGGGGAAATCCCTTTCCTCCGGAGTATCCGGAGAGAGGGTCCCTCCCCTCCCTTTCGACGGCCGCAGAACGGATCCGCAGCGGGTGACATCGCTCGGTGCGCTGGCACTGCCTGGCCGCAGGGCGCGTCAGGCAGATGCTGCCGACACGCGGCGGTCGGGACGGGCGTCGGGATGAGGACGTTTAGTGCACAGCAAGCTGCGCCGCCCGACGCCGTGCCCATGAGGGCATGGCGGTCTGGGCGGGCGGCTAGGTGCCCACCTGCCGGCCGAGGTGACCGAGCACGTAGACTTGCCGGGTTGAGCTGTCTCGAACCCAGTCCACGCGCTCACCATTCCAGTGATAGTCGAAATGGCGGGCCTGCAGCGGCTGTTTGGCCACGTTCGGATAGAACAGCGCGACGCACTCGTCCCCGGCGAGGCGGACGCTGGGATAAACGATCCCGTCCGAGCCCGCGGCGAGCAAGCGGTCGGCCGCTTGCCGACTATGCGTGTAGT
>Ga0316204_10011986_pt1 | contig 10700 bp, 6 predicted proteins | sample 6monrhotite_MG_2_FD_205661 | JGI IMG/M metagenome (GOLD analysis project Ga0316204, IMG submission 205661) | Microbial mat bacterial communities from mineral coupon in-situ incubated in ocean water Damariscotta River, Maine, United States -... | ecosystem: Environmental > Aquatic > Marine >... | reverse complement strand
TAGAGATATATACGCTCGATTATTGGAATCCTGATGATAAAGATGGAATAAAAGATATTTATGCAGAACAGCGAAAGAATGGCTTTTATCCCTATGTTGCAACGATTGATTTGAAGAAAATCATAAAGGAGCCGTAAAATGAGGTTTTTAAGGCTTTTTGTCGCTTTTATTTTGTTGTTTCCATTTTCTGTGTTTGCTTCAGAGGTTGGTGGACATTCAAAAAATCTTATACCGCGCACAATTATCGCGTTATATGATTCGTCATACGAAAATTACACGAAAATAGCCGAAACTATGACTCATAGATTTGCGGAAATGCCACTAAATCACTTAGGTATGGTGCTAGAATATCATGATGTTAAGGATTCGCTGCCCGATATATCTGCGCGAGAAGATGTTAAAGGGGTATTAACATGGTTTGATTCTGGAGAGCGATTGAATGACCCTGTATCTTATATTAAATGGGGGATTGATGTTGTTAAATCGGGAAAAAAATTCGTTATTATTGGCGATCCAGGGTTTTTTTCTAATAAAAAAGGTGAAGAAACTCCAAAAGTTACGATTAATCGTTTTATGAATTATCTTGGTTTAAGGGATACAGGGGAATGGTTTAGTATAACTTATGACGTTTCTTTTGTTCAGGAGCGTAATGATATTATAAATTTCGAGCGTGAGATAAAGGGTTTTTTAAAGCCTTATCCGCGATTTGTTCCTGTTGATTCATCGGTGCAATCTTTATTAATTGCTCGAAAAGCAGGTGATCCAGAAACGGATAGTCACTTGGTAACCATGTCTGAAAATGGCGGATATATAGCAGAGGGTTATGCATCTTTTGTTGATATAAAAAGTGATAGAGCGATTCATCAGTGGTTCATAAATCCCTTTAAGTATTTTTCTCAAATATTTGATATATCAGAGCAACCTAAGTTCGATACAACTACATATAATGGGCGTAGACTATATTACAGCCATATTGATGGTGATGGATATAACAATATCACTCATATAGAGCGTTATAGGAAAAAAAGAGCTTTTTCATCTGAAGTTATATTAAAAGAAATTATAAATGCCTATCCTGATATGCCTGTTACGGTTGGAATTGTTGCGGGGGATATTGACGTTGATTGGGCGGGTTATAAAAAGGGGCAAAAATTAGCAAAAGAAATTTTGGCAAAAGATAATGTTGAGGTTGCTAGCCATACATATTCGCATCCATTTTTCTGGCAATTTTTTGAAAATTATGACTATAAAAAAGAGGAAATATTTTTAGATAAATATGTTCATGGAAGCTGGGAAGCTGTTTCGATTTTTGATAAAATGAAGCGAAAACTATTCTCCAGTAAAGATTCGAAATCTTATGTTATACATGAAGATTATGAAATTCCGCGTGCATATGCTAATGAGAAATTTGACATTCATCACGAAATTGTCGGCTCGTCAGAAAAGATTGAGAAATATGCGCCAGAGGGCAAAAAGGTCAAGTTAGTGCAGTGGTCGGGCGATACTTCTCCGTTTGAAGGGGCGTTAAGGGAAACTAGGGAGGCTGGTTATTTTAATATAAATGGTGGTGATAGTCGTTTTGATACGGAGTATCCTTCATATTCTTGGGTTTCTCCACTTGGGCGACGAGTTGGTGATGAGATTCAGGTTTATGCCTCAAATAGTAACGAAAATACATATACTGACCTTTGGCAGGGTCGATTTCACGGCTTTAAATATTTGATAAATACGTTTGAAAATACAGAAATGCCAATAAGGGTTAAGCCCTTTAATATTTATTATCATTTTTATTCAGGTGAGCGTGAATCTAGCCTTAATGCTCTAAAAGAGAATATTGATTATGTTAAAAGTAAGAAGTTTATGCCGGTAACAACTAGTCATTATGCCTCAATTGTTGATAGTTTTTATAAGGCTAATATTTTTGAGCTTGGAAATAATAAATATAGTGTAGAAAATCGCGGCACAGCAAATACAATAAGAATCGATAAAGCTTCGTTATTGGGTGTGGATTTCGTGGAATCTAAAGGTGTTATCGGGCAGAAACATCATCAGGGTAGCCTATATATTGCGCTGGATAAAATTTATGAAAATCCTATAGTAGTACTTCATGATAATGAAAATTTCTCATCAGAGCCAGATAGTAAGATTCCTTATCTGATAGAGTCAAATTGGCAAATATATGACGTTAAAAGAAATGTTGGTGAAGTTTCTTTTGTCGCGGAAGGTTTTGGTGATGGTGAAATTATATGGAAACTTCCAGAAAGGGGCGCTTATGTGGTTGAGCTTGATAATAGCGATGTGAAATATGAATTTACAACAGATGAATTATCAGTTTTGGAAGTTAAATTGCCAATTAAAGCATTATTGCCTATTAGAGTGAAAATTTCAAAAAAAGGTGAATAATGACCTCCAGAGGGTTTAAAATAGGCGTTGTTTCGCTGGCGATTATGGGGATTCTGGTAAGTTTCCTCGTTAAGCCAAGGGGGTATGAACTTGCCTATATGAACCTTATGGATAAAAGTTTTAGTAGCTCTTTAGAAATGTATGAAAAGCTTTGGGAGAAGGGTGACAGAGCGATTAACGTAACAATTCCACTGTCGGATTTATATATCCAATATGGCAAAGTTTCTAAAGCAATTGATATTTTGGAGGAATATCTAACAATTCATTCTACGTCTGTGGAGGTTAGGAAAAAACTTTCTATTTACTATCGTTATGCGAGTCGTGAAGAAGATTATCTGAAAAATCTTGAAGCAATGGCAGAGTTATCGCCTGATGCGGATATGTTGAGGGAATTATCTGATATATATAATTTTTATGGCGAGTATGACAAACAAATTGAAATAATAAATCTTGTTTTAAGTAAGTTTAAGCCAATAAAAGAAGATTATTTGAAGCTTATTTATCTATATGCTGCAAAGCGCGATTATGAGAAGTCATCAGAGTTGATAAAAAATCTGTTTGAATCAAGTGATAATAAAGATGATGAAGAGGTTTTGTTATTTGCGATAAGTGTTTTGATGGATGCTGGAAATCTTGAAGATGCACAATATTTTGTATCGGAATATATAAAAAATAATAAAGGTAGTTCGCTGGTTATTCATCTGGCGCAGTTGATGTCGAGTAAAGGTTTCGCAAAAGAGGCTCTAGAATTTATACGTCCTTTTCAAAATGAATATAGGGGCAATCCTTCGTTTCTAGCGGTTATGATAGATGTTAAAATGTCGTTGGAAAGATATGATGATGCTTATATCACGCTAGATAAGATTTATCACAAAGAGGGTTCTGTGCCCGATTCATTGCTAGAAAATTACTTCAAACTTATCGTTGAGAAGGAAGATTTTAAAACTTTAGAGAATCTTGTTAAGGATACGGATATATATGTATTGTCAGAAGATATTTTGCTTCGAATTGCGGAGGTCGTTCTGGAAAATGGACGATTTGATATTTCATCTTTAATAGTTGAAAAATTAGGTGGTGACTTTTTGGCGAGCAATAAAACTTTAGAAATAGCGTATAGTCTATCGGACCCTAATGTGAATCCCGAGGAAATTATTTGGAGTGATGATGTGTTGCTTCCATTTTCGGCGAAGAGAATGATAATCCTTTCAAAAATTGCTCTAAATGCCAATATGGAAGATTTGGCGAAGAAAATATTATCGTCATTTAAAGCGCAGCATATAAGTGATGAAATTGCTTATGACCTTGTTGAGTTGTTTATAGAATCAGGTTGGGAGGAATATGGCTTAGAGTTATTTTCGGAGGCTAAAGAGGAAAATGATAATAAAAGCGGTGATGTTGTTAAATTATGGTCGCTTCTGGCTATTGCAGCAGGAAAAGAGCAAGAGTTCCGCAATGAGGTTGATTTAAATTCTGTAACTGATGAAAAGCTACTTGAGGATATTTTTAATATCGCAGGAGATTATAAAAAATATGATATAGCATTTGATGCGGCGCAGCGTCTTTTTGATATAAATGATAATAAGAAACATAAAGATATTTACACAAAAGCATTAGTTCAAACAAAGCGTTATTTTGCAGCTCTTCCATATCTTCGTGAAGTGGTGAAAACAGATATATCAATGGCGGAAACTTATGTTAAATCTATTGCCGGCTCTATAAATGAGAAAGATTCTGGTGATAGAGATATAAGTTCTTTGAGGGCGGAATTAGGCTCATATATCAATTTAGAAATTATGAGTAATAATAATCTTTCTCATATCCAAAAAGCTGTAGCTTATGCGCTTTTAGAATATGGTTTTAGAAATGAAGCTAATACTATTTTCATTCAATTAGCAAGTAATAGCAAGGGGCGTCACCAATCTTTATGGCTTAAGGAGTTAGCTTGGGGTGGATATCCAGAGGCGGTTGTTGAGATGTGGGGTAATGGCGCGGCGGATAAGGAAGATGATGAGGTTTTCGGAGCTTATATTGAGGCATTAGTTAGCGCAAAATCGACAAAAAAAGATATTGATGTTAAGGGTGAAATGCAGAAAGAGCTGATGGAGTTAGGGCGTATTGGTGATTCATCAGAGCGTATGAAGACATTGTCACTAGCCGCAATGAATAGTGGCTATCTTGATGTTGCAGAGCAAGGTCTGAATGATTTTATGAAGTTTAATGAGAATGATAAAGAGTCACGGTTAAATCTCGGTTTGATATATTTTTATCGCTCAAATTATGAAAAATCATCAGAATTATTGCTGAAATATGCTGAGTCTAATGGTGAGGATTATCGGGCATATTATCACTTGGCACAGATATATAAGCAAAATAAAGAGAAATCCGAGGCGAGGCGTTACTTTAATAAGTCACTTGAAATACTATTGAGTAAGAAAAGTCGTGGGCTTTATGAAAGAGTTGATGAGGTGCATATTCTGCTCTATCTTAAGAGGTTAGATGAATCTTTGGCATTATTTAGGAGTTTAGTTGCTGATAATCCATCTAATAAAGAATTATTGGCGGATTTTGCGGATTATTTAATCTCTATTGACCGCTTTGATGAGGCAGAGGAAATTTTGCAAAATCAAAATAATCATTTAAAGGATAAAAAGAGTTTACCTTAATGAAAATTGAAATGAAAAAAATAACATTATTTACATTTCTTCTGCTTTCGGGGGCGGCTTATTCGAGTGATGAAATTTCTTCATCTCAAAATTTGCGATTTGATATGTCCAAAGCAAAATTGATGATTCGCACAGGGCGTGAATATCAAGCGCAAAATATATTAACTAATTTGCAAGCAAAATACCCAAAAAATACAAATATATTGGCTCTTTTAGCCGATGTTGAAAATCAGTCTGGACGCTGGATAAATGCTTCAAGCTATCTTTTTGAGGCTAGTTCTATTGATAAAGATAATCAAAGTTTTTCAAAATATAGAAATGAAATTATCAAATATAATAAACAATATATTTCACTTGGTTTTGAAAATGAAACTCGTGAATCAAGCGATATAAAAAGGTCATATTTATCATTTGAATATGATTTGTCGCCTTTCCGCGAGTATATCGGTGCAAATATAGAGAGGCGCGAATATGACATAGAATCAATAAGGCGATTATCAGACGGAGCATTGCTTGCGGCATCTGGTGAGGTGGAAAAGGGTGAGTTATTTTACAAAAAAGAATTTAATGACGGTGATATTGCACAAACTTCGCTCTATTTGGAGGAATCCTCAATTGGTGCAGGGGCGAAATATAAAATCTGGAACGTGAAAGGTTCAACTGTTTTTGCCGTTGATATTAATGAACCATATTGGGATTATTTGGAGGGCTTGGACGCAGACGGAACAATTGATAGATTGTCGGTTAAGCAGGATTTACGGATTATACCGCGAACTAAAAGTAATCTTACATTATCTCTAAATCGTTATAATTTGGAAGATGAGAGTAATTTAGCTTCATCATTAAAAGCGCAGCTAAGTGTGAGATATGATTTGTCGCGTTTTAATTTCTTTTCAACGCTTATGGGAGATGGTGCTGCAATTAATTTAGGTTATTCGGTTGATGCGGAATATCCCTTTAAGGTAGTTACTAAAACAGATTTAAACGGGGTTATTTTTGAGCCTTTACCACTAAATAGCCGCGAAGTTCATACAGCGGATATCTATATTTCAAAGGAATTTACAAAAGACTTAAGGGCGGGTGCTTATATAGGGTATAGTAAAGATAGGCTAGGTGGAAAATCGCCATCTTTCGCACTGTCGGCGAATTATGCTCTAAATGACGATGTTGATGTTGTTTTTGACGCAAAAAGATATGTAGATTTACAAAATACCAGTTCAAAAACCGATATTCTGGGTGTTAATTTAAAATGGAGATATTAATCTGAAATCCGTTATTCAAAAGATATTTGCATTATTCATACGAGCAAAATTATTTTTCGAAAGAGAGCATTCTTTTGACGCAAAAGATGTGCGCAGAATTTTTGGCTTTAGAGCATCGGCGATTTTTGAAACTTTATTTATCCTTATTGCTATAACTGTTTTGAGCTTTGTTTTTGGTGATGGTGATAGATATTTGAATGTGTATCCGCACCCATTTTGGATAGTAGTTTTGTTGATTGCTGCACAATATGGAACTGGTGAAGCTATTATGTCCGCCTTATTATCCAGTATATTTTTACTAGCATTTAACATACCTGAACAAGCTTTAAACGAAAGTATCTATGAATATTTATTTGCCATAATTAAGCGTCCGATTTTATGGTTTAGTATGGCGGTTATTATTGGTCAGCTTAGGATGCGTCATATTGAGGAGCGTGAAGAGTTAAAAACTGAACGTAATGATGCGGTGGTTCGAAAAGATGCAATCACAACAGCGTATACTAATTTAAAAGAGGTGAAGGAGTTTCTTGAAACTAAGCTAGCTGGGCAATTGAGCGGAGTCTCTTCGGCTTATAAGGCTATTCGTTCGATTGAATCTCTTAATCAAAGTCGAATATTGCTAGGTCTGTCTGAGGTTGTAGAAACGGTTATGCGTCCTGAAAAATTCTCGATATATGCTCTAGGCGGTGGCGGTTTTGAGTCTGCGACTTGTGAGGGCTGGGAAGATGATGAAATTTACTCAAGAAGATTTTCCACCGATAGTGATTTATATAAAAAAATGCTCAGTGAGAAGCGAGTTTTCTGCATTGTCAATAAAGATGATGCTAAAATTCTTGATGTTGAGGGAGTGATTGCGGCTCCGTTGATAGACAGCTCTACGGGCGAAGTTTTTGGTATGATAAAAATTGAGCAGTTAGATTTTGACGAATTGACTTTAAGTAATATTGATACATTCAGGGTGCTTTGTGAGTGGATTGGTGTGGCTTATGCTAATGCTGCACAATATCGCGAGCTTGAAGATGCATCAATGGTTGATAGAGAAACAGGTCTATTTTCTTATAATTATTTTACTAAACAAAGCGCATTATTTTCAGGGATCTCTTTGCGTAATAAATCTCCGCTTATTGAAACTAAAGTTCATTTAGTTCCAGAAACTCCTTTAACTGGTGAGAAAAAAGTTGAAACTTTGAAACTTATGAGAAAGTTGCTGAAGGAGATTATTCCTGATGATTTTCAGCTTTTTGTAACGAAAAGGCAGAGTACAGATATTATTATTTTAACTCCTTTTATGGCGTTAAAAGATGTTAAAAAATATAATAAAAAAATTGAAAAAGTAATTTTAGGTTCTTCCAATCATATTTTAAGTTACGGTTCACTTGAGGTGATTCATAAAGAAATTGGTTATGTTTCTGGGGGTGCTAAAAAATGACAAAGTCCAAGAAATCAGAAGGTGATTTTTCTTATATCGCTCTTTCAATAACATTATCACTTTTAATTATTGCCCTTGAAGGCTTTTACTTCGTGAAATTATATCATGAGGAAATCACCCTTTTGCAATTTATTATATTACATTTTGTGTTAGTATTTATTTGCATGATTTTTCTTATTGGCGCAATTAAAAGTGGAAAGGATTTTCGCCTACCTATTTTGTTATTTTTATTTACATTAATATCAGGCTTCATCGGCGGAATAATATGTATCGTGGTGATAATTCTTCATGGTATTTATTCAAAAGTCGCAACAAATTTCTCGGAGTGGTTGTCTTCATTATTTCCTGACGAAGTTGAATTTAAAAATGATCTTTATGATAGGCTGCAATTTGGTTGGGAAGATTTTGGCGATAAAAGTGGGGTGGTTCCGTTTAAGGACGTAATTGAACTTGGTAATGAGGGGCAGAAGAGGGTTGCATTGGCAAAAATGACCTCACATTTTCGTCCCGAATTTGCAGAATCATTATTGGTAGCAATTAATGATAAAAGTAATTCTATAAGGGTTCAGGCAGCAACGTCAATTTCTCGGATTGATAGAGATTTTTCACATGCGATTGTCGAAATGGAGAAAAAACTATCTTCTCTTAAAAATACAAAAAAACGTGAAGAAATTATTCTTAAATTGGCAAAAACTTGTGATTCATACTCCTCATGTGGGTTAATTGATGAAGATAGGGCGCATGATATTGGAGAAAAAGCAATTGTATATTATGAGAAATTTTTAAAATATAATCCTAAAGATGATGATGTGAAATTTATGCTCGGGCGGGTGTATTTTATATTAGGTGATTTAAATAAATCTAAAGATATAATCGCAACTAGCCTAAAAAATAAGATGTCTGGGGAATCTGGAGTTATTCAGCCTGAAGTTATAAAATTCTATATGAAAACGTTATTTTCTTTGAATCTTTATGGTGAACTGAAGGAATTTTGTGAGAGTAGTTACCATCTTATTGATGCGGATAATGTAAATTCCTTGCAAGTTTTTGAATATTTAAAATTGTGGGTAATGGGCTCTCCAAAAGAAGTTTCTGGGGGGGCGGATGCTTAAGAGCAAAGGGAGCAAAAAAGAAATTGATGTTTGTTTGATTTTAGAGGGAACATACCCCTATGTCCGTGGCGGAGTTTCTAGCTGGGTTCACGAGTTAATTTGCTATCATAAGGAGTTAAATTTTCAGATATTATCAATTCTTCCCCCTGATAATAAAAAGAAGCTTGAAATCCTGTATGATGTTCCAAAAAATGTAACTGAAATAACTAATATATATCTGCAAGATTTACCATTTGGCAGCAAAAAAATCAAGTCTTCCCAAAAAGAGGAGCTGTTAAAAAAGCTAGAAGTGCCGATTTTGAATATGCAATCACGCCCGACTCTGAGGGGGTTAGGCTCGATAATTAGAAATATTGAAGCCGCAGAAAGAGATTTAGGGGTGACGATTGGTAGAGGAACTTTGATGGATTCGAAAGAGGCGTGGGTTATGCTTCTTCGTATGTATAATATGACTATGGGAAATAGTTGTTTTTTGGATTATTTTTGGTCATGGCGCGCACTTTTGGGTAGTTTTTATTCAATATTGCTTGCGCCATTGCCAGAAGCTAAAGTTTATCATGCGCTTTGTACTGGTTATGCAGGGCTATATCTCGCTCGTGCGAAATATCATGAGAAAAAACCATGTATAATCACTGAACATGGAATTTACACCAACGAACGTAGGATAGAAATATATTCTGCGGAATGGTTGGAAGATGAAAAATCTCTAGATTTTAATGTTGATAAAAAAGTTGCCGATAGAGATTTGCGTGATTTTTGGATTGATAGTTTTACCGGATATTCTAAATTATGTTATGATTCGTGCGATAAAATTATCACTCTTTATGAGGGCAATACGATTGTTCAGCTACAAGATGGCGCGCCTCAAGAAAAATTATCAGTTATCCCAAATGGAATAGATTATGAGAAATTCTCTGGCATAAAGCGTAAGAGTTATTTTGAGGATAAATCACGCCCTCCTTCCATTGCCCTTATAGGGCGTGTAGTTCCGATTAAAGACATCAAAACATATATCCGTGCCTGTGATGCGATTCGTAAGGAAATCCCGGACATTCAGGCTTATATTATGGGTCCTTGTGAGGAAGATGAGGAATATTATGAAGAATGTGTCGACCTTGTAAATAGTATGAATTTGCAAAAAACTGTAATTTTTACGGGTATGGTAAATCTTGTGGAGTATTTGCAAAAAATTGATGTGCAGGTTTTAACTAGCATAAGTGAGGCGCAGCCATTGGTGATATTGGAGGCAGGAGCGGCAGGAATCCCGTCGGTAGCGACAAATGTTGGGGCATGTATGGAGATGATTTTTGGCGGAAGTTATGAAGATCCGCCGCTCGGCGCAGGGGGCGATATAAGTGCTTTGTCAAATCCTATGTCTGTTGCGGAAAGTGTAATTAACCTCTTGGAAAATAAGGAGTATTATGATTCATGTGGGGCGGCTTTGAAGGAAAGGGTGCGAAAATATTATAATAAAACAGATTTACATTTGGCGTATGCGGAAATCTATAAAAATTTAATGGCAGAAGCGATGAAAATTGAGCATTCCAAACAAGAGGTGGTTTAAAATATGGCTGGAATAGGTTTTGTATTAAGAAAACTTTCAAAACAGGATAATCTGTTTGGCGTTTTGCAAGCCTATTCTCATTCGGCTTTAGCGTCTACAGGGCCGTGGATTTTTACGGTGATTGCTTTAGGTCTGATGGTTTCTGTTGGTAGGAATTTCGTATTAGAGGAGGAGGTCGTAACCTTTAAATTAGTTGTTATTTATAATTTCGCGTTTTCATTGGCTTTTTCTGGTTCGGTTTTTATGATTGCCACTAGGTATTTAGCT
>Ga0316204_10011984_pt1 | contig 10702 bp, 8 predicted proteins | sample 6monrhotite_MG_2_FD_205661 | JGI IMG/M metagenome (GOLD analysis project Ga0316204, IMG submission 205661) | Microbial mat bacterial communities from mineral coupon in-situ incubated in ocean water Damariscotta River, Maine, United States -... | ecosystem: Environmental > Aquatic > Marine >... | reverse complement strand
TTCAATAGTTTGGTGGCGATTGGCGATTTAGCGCGCTTTGGCGTCATTCTTTCCATCGGTATCGCAGCGATCGCGTTTTTCCGCAGCCGGATTACACCAAGCTTTCGGGCACGCAATCGTGTTGAGCGCATTTTGTTGGTGTTATTGATCATTTCTTCAACAATTGCCGTTCTGACAACCGTTGGCATTGTCTTGTCTTTGGTCTTCGAATCCTTGCGGTTCTTCGAAAAAGTCTCACCGACAGAGTTCTTATTCGGCCTGGAATGGAGTCCACAAACCGCTCTTCGTGCGGATCAAGTTGGCTCAAGCGGGGCATTCGGTGCCATTCCACTGTTTGCTGGCACACTTTTGATTTCATTCTTGGCAATGTGTATTGCCGGCCCGGTTGGCCTGCTGTCCGCCATTTACATGGCCGAGTACGCACCAACCAAAGTTCGTAACACCGTCAAACCCTTGTTGGAAATTCTGGCAGGCATCCCGACGGTTGTTTACGGCTTCTTCGCAGCACTTACCGTCGCCCCTTTGATGCGCGATACGGGTCTTGATCTCGGCCTCGTCATCTCATCTGAAAGTGCGCTGGCTGCTGGTATCGTCATGGGGATCATGATCATCCCTTTCGTGTCATCACTATCCGATGATGTCATCAATGCCGTGCCGCAAAGCCTTCGCGAGGGATCATACGGATTGGGTGCCACAAAGTCAGAGACCATCAAGCGGGTGATTTTACCCGCCGCACTGCCGGGCATTGTTGGGGCGTTCATGTTGGCAATTTCCCGTGCTATCGGTGAAACCATGATCGTGGTCATGGCCGCGGGCCTTGGTGCCAATCTGACCGCCAACCCATTCGAAGCCGTCACCACCGTCACCGTTCAAATCGTCACCCTTCTTGTCGGCGACCAAGAATTCGACAGTGCCAAAACCCTGGCGGCGTTCGCCCTCGGCTTGGTGCTGTTCTGTGTAACATTGTGCCTGAACATCATCGCTTTGACGGTGGTCAACAAGTACCGAGAGCAGTATGACTGATATCGTTATGGATAGTTCATCTCAGCCCACCAATCACAACCAGGACCGTGCTACCCGTGCATCCGAAGCCGTGAAGCGGGGCCTCAAGAAACGATATGCCGCTGAAAAGCGTTTCAAAGCATATGGTATTGGCGCCATTGCCATCGCGATGGGCTTTATTGCCATCCTGTTTGGCACGATCATCTCAAATGGTTTACCCGCATTCTCGGAAACCGTGATCAAACTAGAGGTCAACGTCTCTGAAGAGATCATTGACCCGACGCAGGAACGTGACCCTGCCGTCATCAGAGCTGCCAATTATCGAAAAGTTATTTTTGATGATTTCCGTGCACTTTTTCCCGAAGTCACAGCGCGTCGCGATAAACGCGATCTCACCAAAATTCTGAGCAGTGGCACAACCTTCGAGCTTCAGCGTCTTGTAACCGAAGACCCGAGCCTGATCGGAAAGACCATCATTTTAGAAGTACCGGTTGCAGCAGATTTTGATCTCTACAACAAGGGTGTGATTTCACGCGACGTTGGAGAAGATGATCGTCGTCTTAAGGACAAGCAGCTCGATTGGTTTGATACCTTAGTTGAAAAAGGGATGATCGATACCCGATTCAATACGACATTCTTTACGAACGCTGACTCTCGCGATCCAGAATTGTCCGGTATCTTAGGGGCTGCTGCAGGCACTTTCTTCACGATGCTCGTGACCTTGATGCTCTCGTTCCCCATCGCTGTGGCTGCAGCTGTGTACCTCGAAGAGTTCGCGCCAAAAAATAAGCTGACCCAAATTATCGAAGTAAACATCAACAATTTGGCAGCAGTACCGTCGATTGTTTTCGGCCTTTTGGGCCTCGCAATGTTCATCACCTTCTTTGGATTGCCACGGTCGGCCCCACTCGTCGGTGGCATGGTCTTAGCGTTGATGACCATGCCAACAATCATCATCGCATCACGCGCCGCGCTGAAGGCCGTGCCACCCTCCATTCGTGAAGCGGCACTTGGGCTTGGCGCATCAAAAATGCAGGTGGTCGGACAACATGTTCTGCCGCTGGCAATGCCCGGTATCCTGACGGGGACTATCATTGGCATGGCACAGGCATTGGGTGAAACCGCACCACTGCTTATGATCGGCATGGTAGCCTTTATCGTTGATGTCCCCGGCAGTATCACGGACCCCGCAACCGTATTACCCGTCCAGGTATTCTTATGGGCCGACAGCCCTGAACGAGCGTTTGTCGCACGGACGTCCGCCGCGATCATGGTATTGCTGGGTTTCTTAGTTTTCATGAATGCACTAGCCGTATTGCTACGCAAAAAATTCGAACGTCGTTGGTAGGAGAGCCATAATGGGCGAAGTCACAACAAATATTCCGGAATCAAAACCCGCTGTTCCTATGCCTGGGGCCGAAAATGCAGGTGACGTTCAAGATGCAAAATTCAAGTCGCGAAACGTCGATGTGTTTTACGGCGACAAGCAGGCTTTGTTTGGGGTTGATTTAGATATTCGCGCCAACGAAGTCACGGCACTTATCGGACCTTCTGGTTGCGGCAAGTCGACGTACCTTCGCTGCCTAAATCGCATGAACGATACCATCGATATTTGCAAAGTTTCTGGCTCTATCGAACTTGATGGCATGGACATATATTCAAACGCATTAGATGTCGTTCATCTACGTGCCAAGGTCGGTATGGTTTTTCAAAAACCAAACCCGTTCCCTAAATCAATTTATGAGAACGTCTCGTACGGTCCAAAAATTCACGGCATTGCAGCTGGCAAGACTGAATTAGACGAAATTGTTGAGGAAAGCCTAATCAAGGCGGGTTTATGGAACGAAGTTAAGGATCGCCTGGATGAACCAGGCACTGGATTATCAGGTGGTCAGCAGCAACGCTTGTGCATCGCCCGCGCCATCGCCGTCCAACCCGAAGTCATCTTGATGGACGAGCCCTGCTCGGCTCTGGACCCCATCGCGACGGCTAAAATTGAAGAATTGATCGATGAATTGCGCGCAAACTTCACAATTGCCATCGTCACGCACTCCATGCAGCAGGCGGCGCGGGTATCGCAGCGCACCGCATTTTTTCATCTGGGGTACGTGGTTGAGGTCGGCGCCACCGAAAAAATCTTCACGTCACCTGATGACAAACGCACACAAGATTATATCACCGGCCGATTTGGCTGAACGGGAGCGATTAAAACATGCCTTCTGAAAGCAATCACATTGTTTCAGCCTTTGATGAAGATCTTCGTCAACTGGACAACTTTATCGCCGAAATGGGCGGCTTAGCCGAACACCAATTCGCAGACTCAATCAAAGCCCTGATCGGGCGTGACAGCGAGTTGGCTGAGCGCGTCATCGGTAGCGATCACCGCATTGATGATCTCGAGCATTTGGTCGATGCGCATACAATTTCTATGTTGGCTCTCCGCCAGCCGATGGCAGACGACTTACGCGTCGTGATTACAGCACTTCGGATTGCCAGCTTGATTGAGCGGATTGGTGATTACGCGAAAAACATCTCTAAGCGGACGGTTGCCATTACGCAGACACCGCCGGTTGGTCCCAGCCGAACGATTTCCAGAATGGGCGTTGTGGTACAAGGGATGATCAAGACGGTGTTGGATGCATATCTGCAACGTGATGCAGATCTCGCAGAAGATGTCCGTCAACGCGACGAAGAGGTCGATGCCCTTCATACAAGTCTGTTTCGCGAACTGCTGACGTATATGATGGAAGACCCGCGCAGCATCTCTGCATGTACACACCTGTTATTTGTTGCCAAAAATATCGAACGTATCGGCGATCACGCGACCAACATCGCCGAGAACGTCTACTTCCTCGTGCATGGCAAGCTGCCTGACGAGTCCCGACCCAAAGGTGATGATTCGAGCTACACAGTCATTGGTGGCGAGGACTGATTGAGGTTATAGAGGGAAATATGTCTGAAATGTCCCGAATTCTAATCGTCGAAGACGACCCATCATTGGTCGAGTTACTTCGCTACAACCTTGAATCCGAAGGGTTTGAAGTTTCTGTCGCCCGTGATGGTGAAAGCGGCATGGAAGCCATCGTTGCCGACGATCCTGATTTAGTGGTCCTGGATTGGATGTTACCCAACATATCTGGCATTGAGATTTGTCGGCAAATGCGCCAGCGCACGGCCACAAAAACAACACCCGTTATCATGCTGACAGCGAAAGGCGAAGAAAGTGACCGGGTTCGTGGTTTGGAAACCGGTGCTGATGATTACATCGTTAAACCGTTTTCCCCCGCTGAGCTGACCGCACGGATCAAAGCCGTCCTGCGCCGGGCACATCCTGAGCAGATTGGCGAAACCCTCGATTACGAAGATATCTCTATGGACCTTGAAACGCACCGGGTGATGCGCGGCGGCAATGCCATCAAACTAGGTCCGACAGAGTTTCGTTTGCTCCGCACACTACTTGAAAAACCGGGACGCGTTTTCAGTCGTGAACAATTATTGGACCGCGTTTGGGGCCGCGACATCTATGTTGAACTCCGGACCGTCGATGTGCACATCCGGCGTTTACGCAAAGCCCTTAATGGGTCGCATGATTCGGATTTAATTCGAACGGTTCGCTCAGCAGGGTATTCCCTCGACGCTGCTAAATTCTAGTTTTCACAGAATAAGCCCTTTCGCGGGCCGTTATTGCACCGTTGCCCTTTTCTTTAACGAATTCAAAGCTATGCTTGAACCTCAAAACAAGGCGCAAGCATGCCGGATTCGCGCATAACCTTTGGACGCATTCAGTCCGCGTTTCGCTCTATCATTCGCAATGAACATTTGCTTTTGGTTGCTTTAGCGCTTGTCATTGGTTGTTTATCTGGCGCTGCCGTTATCGCACTTCGCGAGAGCATTGAAGCAATTGAACTATTCTGGTTCTCCATCACAACTGACATGCTGGCACGCTATGACATCGAAGTGCCCGCATGGCGACTGGTCCTGGCCCCGATTGTTGGCGGATTGATTGTCGGCCTGATCACCTGGAAATTCATGCCCAACGGTCGCAACCAAGGGGTTGCCGATGTCGTTGAAGCATCCGCTATGAAGGCGGGGCAGATGTCGTCACGTGTTGGCCTTGTATCGGCCATTAACAGCGCAATATCCGTGGGTTCAGGCGCATCGGTAGGCCGAGAAGGCCCGGCTGTACATTTGGGTGCGTCCCTCGCTGGTTGGATTGGCCGCCGGCTCCATTTGTCCCAGTCCTTGGCCCGAACACTCCTGGGTTGCGGTGTTGCCGCAGCGGTTTCCGCATCATTCAACGCACCGATTGCAGGCGCGCTTTTTGCGACAGAGGTCGTCGTCGGGCAGTACGCTCTCAAGACTTTCGCCCCTGTCGTCGTCGCCAGTGTTGCGGGTACAGCCTTGTCGCACATTCATTTCGGTGAAGTCTCCGCGTTCTTGCTGGGTGATAATCACATCACATCGTTTTGGGAGTTCCCAGCATTTATAGGCCTGGGCATCGTTTCTGCAGTCGCTGCGATTGTTTTAATGCAGAGTATTTTTGCGGCTCAACACCTCTCGAACCGAGTGCAAGCCCCTGTATGGATGAAGCCCGCGATGGCAGGTCTTGTGGTTGGTATCATTGCGATTTGGTTGCCACAGGTTATGGGCGTCGGGTACGGCTTTGTTGAGTGGGCCATTCTCGGCCAATTTGAAATCAAATTGCTGATCATGATTGGCATCGCAAAAATCATCTGCACGGCATTGTGTTTGGGATTTGGGTTTTCAGGTGGTGTATTTTCGCCAGCCCTCGTTGTCGGTGCTGCTGTGGGATCAAGTTACGGATTAATCGCCGCCAGCGTGTTCCCTGAACTCGCATCTGGTGTGGGCGTGTATACGGTCGTCGGCATGGGGGCTGTTGCGGCCGCGGTCTTAGGCGCGCCGATATCAACAACCTTGATTATTTTTGAGATCACGGGGGATTATAAACTGTCACTTGCGGTGATGATGGCCATCGTGGTGTCTACCGAACTGACCCACAATTTATATGGTCAGTCTTTCTTTGCCGTTCAGTTAAAGAAACGTAATATTGACCTTCGTGATGGCTTCGAGAGTGAAGTCATGAACGCGATCAAAGTCCGCCATATCCTTGATCACAGCAACAACATCGCTGCAGAAACCATCGGCACCGAAACCACCATCGACGAAATCAGAAAAAAATTAAGTGCGTCAATGACTGGGGAACTATTCGTGGTCAAATCAACGGGTGAGCTTTTTGGCACCATCACGCTTCATGACTGCGGCGATACTTTATTCGATCAGGAATGCGACCAAGCTGTCGATGCGTCTGAGATCGCGCGGGTTCATCCGCCCATCCTAAAAGAATCGGATAATCTGATGGATGCGATGCGGGTCATGCGCGAATCGGGCGAAGACCATATCGCTGTTATTCGCGATCAACATACGCAGAAATTTTCTGGGTGCGTCCATCATCGCGATGTCATGACCGCGTATAACCGCGCTCTGCTTAAGGTTCGCCACGAAGAGCACAATCAGTAGCATTTGCTAGGCGAACCGACGATGACAGCGGCTATCCGCGTGCTATAACGACATCATGAACGATCCCTTTGAATTATCAGACGAGCCCACCCCAGCGGCGCTTCCCCGTGCCCCAGATTATTTGGCGGGCCTGAACGAAAGCCAACGCGAAGCCGTTGAAGCTGTTGAGGGGCCAGTGCTTGTCCTTGCTGGCGCTGGAACTGGGAAAACCCGGGTACTGACAACACGCCTGAGTCATATTCTTATGCAAAACCGCGCCAGCACAGGCGAAATTCTGGCTGTGACATTTACCAACAAAGCCGCCAGCGAAATGAAAGAACGTGTCTCTCGCCTTGTCGGTCGCCCGGTCGAAGGCTGGTGGGTCGGCACCTTTCATGCGATTGCGGCGCGTATCCTTCGGATGAATGCCGAAGCCGTCGGCCTGAAGCCTCAATTCACGATTTTGGATTCCGATGACCAGGTCCGTCTGATCAAACAAATGATCGATATTCACGATATCGATGAAAAGCGGCTGCCACCCCGTGCCATATCGTCAATCATCCAGCGATGGAAAGATCGCGGCTACATGCCGGACAAGGTTCCAAGTAGCGAATCCGGGCAAGGCGACGGCAAGGTGTTGGCGCTTTATAAAGATTACCAAGAGCGCTTGCAGACTTTAAATGCAGCAGACTTTGGCGATTTGCTGCTTCTGTGCTTGGAGCTGTTCCGATTGCAGCCACAGGTATTGAAAGATTTCCAGCGGCGGTTTCGCTATGTCATGGTCGATGAATACCAAGACACCAACGTCGCGCAATATCTGTGGCTGAGATTGCTCGCCCAAGAACACAAAAATATCTGCTGTGTCGGCGATGACGATCAATCGATCTATTCTTGGCGTGGCGCCGAGGTTGGCAATATTCTGAAATTCGAAGAAGACTTCCCCGGTGCACGTGTGGTTCGGTTAGAGCGCAATTACCGCTCCACACCTCATATCTTGGCCGCAGCTTCTGGATTAATCGCTCATAACGAAGGGCGCTTGGGCAAAACCCTTTGGACCGATGTGAACGAAGGCGAACCCATCAAAGTCCGTGGCGTCTGGGACGGCGAAGCCGAGGCCCGAATGGTTGGTGACGAGATTGAGGCGCTTCAATCAAAAAGCAGCAACCTGAACGACATGGCAATCTTGGTTCGGGCAGGGTTCCAAACCCGCGAGTTCGAAGAGCGCCTGATCACTATCGGAGTGCCTTATCGTGTCATCGGTGGGCCACGCTTTTATGAGCGTCAGGAAATTCGTGATGCTATCGCGTACCTTCGCGTTATCGCACAACCCGATGATGATTTAGCGTTTGAGCGCATCGTCAATGTACCGACACGGGGCATTGGCAAGACAACACTGCAAACCATTCATGGTTACGCTCGGTCCCAAGGGATTTCAATGACGCGCGCCATAGCAAACCTGAACGAGACAGACGAGCTTAGACCGCAGGCACGTAAAAAACTGACAGATGCCCTGGCAATGTTTGAGCGCTGGCGTGATCTGGCCGCCGTACTGCCACCATCACAGTTGTGTGGCCAAGTTCTTGAAGACAGCGGCTACGTCGATATGTGGAAGATGAAGAAGGAACCTGATGCGCCAGGCCGATTAGACAACTTGAAAGAACTGGTCGCAGCCCTAGAAGATTTTGAATCCATGGGCGCATTCCTTGAACACGTCAGTCTGGTCATGGAAAACGATGATCGCGCCGATCACGACAAGGTCAATATTATGACCCTCCATGGTGCCAAGGGGTTGGAGTTCGATTCGGTTTTCTTACCGGGATGGGAAGACGGTTTGTTTCCGAACCAACGTGCACTTGATGAAGGTGGTCTGGCGTCACTCGAAGAAGAGCGTCGGCTTGCTTATGTCGGCATCACTCGCGCAAAAAAACGCGCCATGGTCTCGTTTGCTGCCAACCGTCGCATTTACGGGAAATGGCAAAGCACCATGCCTTCGCGCTTTGTTGATGAATTGCCCGCTGAACATATCGAAGCACAATCAGAAACCGGCGTCTATGCGCGCCAAGACGCGGTTTCTATTCATACGGATGATCCGTTCTCGGACGTTGACGGCATGGGGCGGTCCCGTCGCCGCATGATCGAGGCGGGTAGCAGTCGATCGTATAAACCCACCAGCGACGGCGAAGGGATCGATGTTGGGGACCGCATTTTTCACCAAAAATTCGGCTATGGCCGCGTGGTTTCAAGCGACGGAGACAAATTGGATATCGAATTTGAAAAAGCCGGCGAAAAACGTGTCATGGCCAATTTCGTTTCGCTCGCATGATGGTTTCTGATGATCCTATTCCGCTGTGGCGGCTCGAAATCACTGTCCCGCAGGCAGCGGTATTGGCATTTGAAGAACTCATGAGTGGGAATTGTGTTGCGGTATCTTCGTTTGGAGATGACGGCACGGAATGGCGTGTTGAGGGATACACCGACCGCGAACCTGATGAAGCCTTGTTGAATGAAGGTCTCGCGGTGACCGCATCGATCTTTGATCTCCCAGTACCTGCGTTAAAAGTGGAGTTTCTGACTCCTCGCGACTGGCTGGCTGATAACCTCAGCAGTTTTGAGCCTATTCACGTTGCCGGGTTTTTTATCTACCCCAGTCATTTTGAAGGAGTGCATCCGCACGCCGCAACATCACTGCAGATTGATGCCGGAACAGCATTTGGATCGGGAACTCATCCAACGACTGCAACATGTCTGATCGCGATGGCAACGCTGGCAAAGCGCCAAGGTGTCACCCGTATTCTTGATCTGGGATGTGGTTCAGGGATTTTAGCATTCGCAGCAGCGTCTTTATGGCCCGCCGAAATCACCGCAACGGATATCGACCCCGAAGCCATTCGCGTCGCCAACCAAAATACCAAGATTAATCGTTTATCTCACCGTATCAAAACGGTCTGTGGTCATGGTTTCCGGCACAATATTATTCGATCGAATGCGCCCTATGACTTGATCGTCGCCAACGTGCTGGCCCGACCGTTGATGGGCATGGCGGGCGATGCGGTCTCCGCACTGATGCCAGGCGGGCATGTTATTCTGTCCGGGCTCATGACCCGCGATGCACCCTGGATTGTCGCAAAGTATGGCGCGCGTGGATTGACCTTATCCGACCGTTGGTCAAAAGATGGTTGGACGACATTGATGATGCGCAAACCAAACACACGAATCAGATGACACGCCGCCAAAAACTTAACACTTTAATTGCCATCAATGGGATTGGTTTCGTGCTGTGTGGCACAGCGTTAGGTGGCATCGTAAAGGCGGGCGTCACTCCGTGGTACGGCCTGGGCGGTGTTTTGTTTATGTTTTTAGGTGTGGTTGTTCCGGTTTACCGTGAATTCACCGCCATTCGTGATGGCTTTGATCTTATCGAACGCGAAGCCATGCGCTCCATCAAGCACCGAAACGATGATAAAAATTACCAAGAAATCTTTGATGACGATAAGGTCGATTCACCGTTCAAGCATGTAGCCAATCAACCGAACCTAGCGATTCTTCTGACATTTGTCGGGTGGGGACTGATGATCGCCGAAGGTGTACTTTGGTTCACCCAACCCTAAATCGCGTCTGCCTTTGGCAATGACTTAAAAGCTTCTAAGGCACGCTCCCGACCCGCTTTGTGCGCGATAATCGGTTCAGGGTAGGTGCCACCCAATGTCACACCAGCATCCTTCAACACGTCTGCGGGGGCCTCCCAAGGCGAAAATAGATATTTGTTCGGTAGGCCCGCGATTTCAGGCACATATTTTCGAACATATTCACCGTCAGCATCAAACTTCTCACCCTGCGTGATCGGATTGAATATCCGAAAATAAGGGGCTGCATCCGCACCACAACCACCGATCCATTGCCAACTGAACGCGTTCACCGCCAAGTCGGCATCGACTAAGGTATCCCAAAACCAGGCTTCGCCATCCTGCCAGGGCAGCAACAAGTGCTTCACCAGAAATGATCCAACGATCATGCGGACACGATTGTGCATGTGCCCTGTATGCCATAGCTCTCGCATCCCCGCATCGACCATGGGGTAGCCCGTCATGCCCAATTGCCATGCTTTCAGGGCGTCGTCGTCATCAGCCCAAGGGAAACTGGCGAACTTTGGATTCATGGGCTTTTCTGGTAAATCAGGCAGGTA
>Ga0316204_10011982_pt1 | contig 10704 bp, 8 predicted proteins | sample 6monrhotite_MG_2_FD_205661 | JGI IMG/M metagenome (GOLD analysis project Ga0316204, IMG submission 205661) | Microbial mat bacterial communities from mineral coupon in-situ incubated in ocean water Damariscotta River, Maine, United States -... | ecosystem: Environmental > Aquatic > Marine >... | reverse complement strand
GAAAGGTCGCTGCATCTTTTCAGTGAAAGTACCATGCGAAGAATCTACGCTGTGTACAAACCCGGGATAGAGTTTGCGCTCAAGTGGAGAAAAACAGTTGTCTTACTTGCCGTCCTTCTTTTCGGAGCGGCCGGTTTTATCTTTTCCCGAATGGGAGGAGAGTTCATCCCTAAGCTCGATGAAGGGGATTTGGCCATGCAGGCACTCATCAAGCCGGGTAGTTCGCTGAGCGAATCCATTGAGGTGTCAGAAAAAATCGAGAATATTCTGTTGGATAACTTCCCGGAAGTAAAATCCATGATGGCGAGAATCGGGGTATCGGAAATCCCAACCGATCCTATGCCCATGGATATTGCCGATTGCTTTATTATTCTCGAGAAGGACATGGACAAGTGGACAAGTGCCGAGACCAAGCCTGAGCTGATCGATAAAATGAAAGAAGCTTTGGCGGTGTTGCCAGGTGTGAATTATGTATTTACCCAACCCGTAGAACTTCGATTCAACGAGCTGCTCACTGGTGTACGAGAGGATGTCGCAATCAAGCTTTATGGAGAAGACCTTGACGTTCTTTCTGCTAAAGCGCAAGAAATGGCTAAAATTATCCAGACCGTGCCTGGGGCAGGGGATGTTCGTGCAGAAGCCACAAGCGGATTGCCTCAGCTCACGGTGACCTACAATCGCGCTAAATTGGCCCAATACGGCATGGACATAGAAAAGCTCAATCAATACGTGAGTTCAGCCTTTGCGGGTGGTGTAGCGGGTGTGATTTTCGAGGGTGAAAAACGATTTGATTTGGTCATTCGATTGGCCGAAGAAAACAGAAAGGACATTGAAAGCCTGGAATTTCTGTATATCGACCTGCCAAGTGGCACGCAAGTTCCACTCAAGGAGCTGGCCGACATCAGCTACCAGCCAGGCCCCATGCAAATCTCACGAGACAATACCTATCGGAGAATTTATGTAGGTGTGAACGTACGGGGACGAGACGTAGAATCTATGGTGGAAGAAATTCAGACCAGACTGGATACTGAATTGGATTTACCAGCAGGGTATTACATCGTATATGGTGGCTCTTTTGAGAATCTCAAGCGAGCCAAGGCACGGCTCACCATTGTAGTACCCATTGCCCTGGCATTGATCTTTATCTTGCTCTACTTCGCTTTGCATTCGCTTTCACAGTCCATAATGATTTACATGGCTGTGCCGCTTGCTGCTATTGGCGGCATCCTCGCCTTGTATTTTAGAGGAATGCCTTTCAGTATTTCAGCAGGAGTTGGGTTTATTGTGTTGTTTGGTGTGGCCGTGCTGAATGGTCTCGTACTTATCAGTCGATTGAACGATCTGAAGGCTCATGGAGTGGAGTCCATTCATGATCGGATACTCACAGCTACCAAGGAACGTTTACGGCCGATTTTACTTACAGCAATTGCAGCCATTATGGGTTTCATCCCCATGGCCACCTCGGCATCAGCGGGAGCGGAAGTACAACGCCCACTAGCCACGGTGGTGATTGGCGGATTGATTACCGCCACACTTTTGACACTGCTCGTCGTGCCTGTGCTCTACTCATTCGTTGAAGGGGCAGGAAGTAAGAAGAGAGTGGGATCGACCAAAACTGTGGTGGCCTCTATCGTGCTGGCTTTATGTTTTATTGGACTTTCGTCAAATTCTGCTCAAGCACAGGAGCGAACACTCTCGATGGAAGAAGCGGTGAACACGGCCGTTCAAAACAACCCAAGTGTGAAAGCTTCCACCTTGAATGTGGAGAAACAGGAGAGCCTAAAGAAATCAGCGTTTGACTTACAGAATACCGATTTTGTTTACACCAAAGGAAATATCAACTCTGGTATTACAGACAGAAGTTTTGAGCTGACCCAATCATTTGAATTTCCTACAACGTATTCAGCACGTTCCAAATTGCAGAAGAAGAACGTTGAGCTGAGTGAGGCGAATGTGGCAGTCTCGGAGAATGAGTTGGCCAGACGAGTCAAAGAGGTGTACATCCAACTAGCTTGGGCACAGAGCAATTTTGATCAATTATCAGAACTGGATAGCATCTATCAAGATTTTTTGAAGTCAGCGAATTTGCGGTTCGAGACAGGAGAAACCAATCAATTGGCCACCACAGCAGCACGAGCAAAGTACAATGAGGTCTCGCTTCTGAAACAACAAGCTGCCGCTGATTATGAGATTTACAAGGTGCGATTGATCAAGCTGATGAATGCTGACGATACATCGGATTTTAGCGTAAGCGGGCTCTCAAAACTGACGTATCAAAATCAGGACGAAGCAGCATTGATTGGTCAAAACCCAATCTTGACGCTCTTTGGAAAACAGGCTGAAGTAGCCGACCAAGCTTACAAGGTACAGAAGAGTGACTTTCTTCCAGGTTTGTCGGCAGGATTTTTCAATCAACAAATTGATGGCGTTTCAGGATTCGACGGCTTTTCACTTGGTGTGACTGTACCGATCAGTTTTTGGTCGAAACAAGGCAGAGCACAAGCCGCCAGGATCGATGTGGACATTGCCACAGCGCAGTATGAGAATGCATCGCTGCAATTGAGCACGAGCTATCAAAATCTGATGCAGCAGTATGATAAGTACATCGCACAAGTGGCCTATTATGAAGATCAAGGATTGGCTACAGCCACCGAACTGACCAACTTTGCCGGGCGGGCATACGCCGAGGGAGCGATTGATTATGTTGAATACATCCGAAATCTGGATCAGGCCATTAGCATACAGTTGCAGTACTTGCAATCGCTCAATTTATACAACCAAACAATCATTGATCTGGAATTTTTAACAGGGAAAAAATGAAAGCTGAAACAACTAAAGACATGAAGATTACAAAAAGTACATTTATGAAAAATATAGGACAATTAATTGCCATCATTTTGCTGGTGGGCATGTATGCTTGCGGGCAAACTTCGGGAGCTGGAGAAGGAGGAGAAGAAGAACATCATGACGAACATGGTGGAAGTGGCGTTTCGATCAATAAAAATCAGGCCGACATGATCGGTCTGGAGCTTGGGAAGATTGAAAAGAAGAACCTGCGCAACACCATCAAAGTGACTGGCACGCTGGAATTGTTCCCACAGGATCGGGCAGAGATTAGCCCGTTGATAGGTGGAAACATTAAGTCTATTCATGTGGTGGAAGGTACGGATGTCAAGAAAGGCCAATTGTTGGCCACCATGCAGCATCCTGACTTTATTCAGCTTCAGCAGGACCTAATTCAGAGATCAAATATGATTGAAAACCTAAAGCTGGAATTCGAGCGAAAGGAACGACTTTTTGAAGAGAATGTAAGCTCAGCACGTGAGTTTCAGCAGGCCAAGTCCGATTACTTTTCGGCCAAGTCCGAAATCGCAGGGATGAAAGCGAAGGTGAAAATGCTGGGATTGAATGTGGATAAAGTACTAGGGGGTAAAATATATGAAACTATTCCGGTCACAGCACCCATCAAAGGATCAGTTCATTTAATTAATGTGAACATAGGCGAGTTTGCCAGCCCACAAATGGGGCGATTGCAGGTGATGTTTGAGATCACAGACAACTCCAGATTACATGTGGATTTACGCGTTTTTGAAAAGGACGTTCATAAAATTAAAATTGGGCAGAAAGTATATTTTACTGTTTCGAGCCTATCAGACAAATTGCTGGAAGCAAAGATTGACGCCATTAGTAAAGCGTTCGAAACTAATCCAAAAAGTGTGCATGTCCATGCTTCTATTGAGAATCCGGGTGGCTTACTTATTCCTGGTGCCTATGTGAACGGTCGAATTGCAATAAGCGAAAAGGAAACTTTTGTGGTTGCAGAGACAGCCGTATTATCTGAAACAGGGAAAAGTTATGTTTTTGTGAAAGTAGCAGGTGATGGAGATGAGGACGAACTGGCCTTTGAAAAGGTAGAAGTTTATGTAGGGGGCGCTGATTTAGGGTTGATCGAAATCAAAAACGCGAGTGATCTTCCATCAGGAGCGCAGGTGGTAATCAAGGGAGCTTACACACTTTCTTCGGAGATGGTGAAAGGCGAGTTGGGGCATGATGATTGATTTGTCGATTTGTTGGTTGGAAGCCGTTGACTGTGAACTACACTGCTGACTAGCAACCAAAAAGAATTTGTATGTTAGAAGGAGAGGGTAAGGCCACTAGCTTTCTTTCTCCTTTCTTTTTTTGTTCGTGATAAATGTTACACTATTTGATGCGCATATCTCGTAACTATGTAGTAGAAATTATTAAAGAATAAATACATAAAACCATGAGTTATTATTTTACCAAAAATTTGTCAGGGGATTTTGATGAAGCCATCGAAAAGGTGACCGAAGCATTGAAAGAACAGGGATTTGGCATACTGACTGAGATCGACATCAAAGCCACCCTCAAGAAAAAGCTGGATGTTGATTTTTATAATTACCGAGTGTTGGGTGCTTGCAATCCACCATTTGCATATCAGGCGCTACAAGCCGAGGACAAGATAGGCACTATGTTGCCCTGCAATGTGATTGTGCAAGAGCGTGAAGAAGGTGTAATCGAAGTGTCTGCCGTGGATCCGGCCGCTTCTATGATGGCCGTGAAGAATGAAAAGCTCGGTGAAGTGGCCGGAGAGGTTCGTGATCGATTGAAAGGAATTATCGAGGGGTTGTAAAGAGTTTTTTTGATTTACGGACAAAAATTTTCAATTGAACAAATCGACATTTAGAATAACCAAAATGGACTGCCCTTCGGAGGAGCAGATGATTCGAATGAAGCTGGAGGATGTAGCGTCAGTTCAGCAGCTTCAGTTTGATATTGCTAACAGGAAGCTTACCGTGTTTCATCAAGGTGGATCCGATCTGTTAGAGTCAAGGATTCATTCGCTTGATCTGGATTCCACACTTTTGGAAATGGTAGAATCGGATGAATCCATTTCGGAAAATTCGGCTGACAAGACCCAGCGAAAAATTCTTTGGTTGGTATTGATTATCAATTTTACATTTTTCATTGCAGAAATGCTCTACGGTTGGCTGGCCAGTTCTATGGGACTGATCGCCGACTCGCTCGACATGCTGGCTGATTCGATTGTGTATGGGCTGAGTCTGATAGCCGTCGGTGCGGTGGTGAGTAGAAAAAAGCACATTGCCAAGATGAGCGGTTATTTTCAGATGGTGCTGGCCGGGCTGGGATTGCTTGAAGTCATTCGTCGTTTTTTGGGATTCGAGGCTATCCCCATCTTTCAAACCATGATGATCGTTTCGGCTCTCGCATTGATCGCGAACGGTGCTTCGCTATTTCTAATACAAAAAAACCGTAGCGATGATGTCCACATGCAGGCTTCTATGATGTTTACTTCTAATGATATCATCATCAACGCAGGGGTAATCCTTGCTGGAGTGCTTGTGTATTTCACCGAAAGTAATCTGCCAGACTTGATAGTGGGCTCTTTGATCTTTCTGATCGTGATTCGTGGAGCTATAAGGATACTCAAGTTGGCGAAGTGATTCAGCACGGGACATAATTCATTACTTAAATAGTACTTTTCTATCTGTTATCAACCATTTTTGCATCAATGCTAACCTTAACGAGACTACATGGCTAAAAGCGGAATAAAACGAAACGAAGGAACGCCCCTCGATCTTGATCTGATTCGAGAGATCAGAGTCAATCGAAGTGCGGTAGAGCGTCGGGCGGGAACCATGGGAACTCGACGAACAGTCAAAAAGGAATGGCAGGCGGCCTGGCTCATACGAGCAATTTCCTGCATCGACCTTACCACGCTGGCCGGTGATGACACGCCAGGGAATGTGGTGCGATTGTGTGCGAAGGCCATGCATCCTGTTCGTGAGGATCTTGTGAGTGCATTGGGGTTTTCTCCTGAGGATATCAAAGTGGGTGCGGTGTGCGTCTATCATAATTTAATAAAGACAGCTGTAGAAACGCTGGGAGACACCTTACCCGTAGCGGCAGTTTCCACAGGATTCCCAGCCGGACTAATTACACACAAACAAAAACTGAGTGAAATCAGAGCTTCGGTAAAAGCAGGAGCGATGGAGATTGATATAGTAATCAGCCGGGCCAAAGTTCTCACAGGAGATTGGAGAGGACTTTACAAGGAAGTACAGGATTTTAGAGAAGCCTGTGGCGAAGCGCACATGAAGACCATTTTGGCAACTGGCGAGCTAAGTACCCTAACCAATGTAGCCAGAGCGAGTCACGTGTGTATGATGGCAGGTGCCGATTTCATCAAAACGAGTACAGGAAAGGAAAGTGTGAACGCCACCATGCCAGTTAGTATTGTAATGGTGCGAGCAATTCGCGATTACTATGAACGCACAGGATTCAAAGTAGGCTACAAACCCGCAGGAGGAATTCGGAAGGCTAAACAAGCCGTTGAGTGGTTGATAATGATCAAAGAGGAGTTGGGAGATGAGTGGTTATCGAATGATCTATTCCGATTTGGAGCCAGTGGATTGCTCACCGATATAGAAAGACAATTAGAACATCATGTTACAGGAAGATATTCGTCTTCCTATAGACATCCAATGGCTTAACCTAAAAGGTAAATCCCAAATGGCATGATGAAATCCCAAACAACAATTTTCAAATTTCAAATAAAGAACAAACTACAATATTCAAAAAGCAAACCTATGGATGGAGCAAAGGTTTAATTGGCGATTAAAATACTTTGCATAGGATTTAAAAGATGAGCAGTAAAAAACCTTATGATTTAGAAGAAAGGACTTTTCAGTTTGCTAAAGAAGTGAGGGTTTTTGTTAAATCATTGGAAAAAACGACCGCCAATATAGAGGACGCAAAACAACTAGTACGATCGTCGGGTTCTGTTGGGGCAAATCACATTGAGGCAAATGAGTCATTAAGTAAAAAAGACTTTGTATATAGATTGAAAATAAGTAGAAAAGAGGCCAAAGAAAGTATTTTTTGGTTGCGACTAATAAACGAAACGAACAAATTACCAGAGGGTAAAACCAATGAGTTAATTCAAGAATCAACAGAATTAAAAAAATATTTTCATCAATGATTGAGAAGTCAAAATAGAGCAAAAAAAATTGTTTTGAAGTTTAAAAGTTGATTTTGGATTTTATTTGTTATTTGTTATTTGATTTTTGGGATTTGTTATTTGCTTGGAGTGTTATCAGAATTGTCATTTGATTTTTTAAAAGATTATGAGTATCAAAGAAATATATAAAACAATGGAATACGGGCCTGCTCCCGAAAGTGCCACTGCAGCCATGGATTGGATCAAAGATCACAAAGGTAAATTCCAACTTTTCATTGGAGGAGAATGGCAAGCACCACTTTCTAAGAAGTATTTTGAAACAACCAATCCGGCAAACAAGGATCACCTTGCTGATGTCTCGGACGCTGGAGCGAAAGATGTGGACAAAGCGGTCAAGGCAGCACGAAAGGCGCTACCTGTGTGGCTGGCCTTGGGCGCACACGGACGGGCTCGCTATTTATATGCCATTGCCCGACAGGTGCAGAAGCATTCTCGTTTGTTTGCTGTTTTGGAGTCATTGGACAATGGCAAGACGATTCGCGAGACTCGAGATATTGATATCCCGATTGTTGCCAGACATTTTTATCATCATGCTGGCTGGGCGCAATTGAAGGATACGGAATTTAAGGAGTACAAGGAGGTGGGCGTAGTTGGTCAGATTATTCCGTGGAATTTCCCTATGATGATGTTGTCATGGAAAATAGCTCCGGCATTGGCCATGGGCAATACCGTCGTGATGAAACCTGCCGAAAATACACCACTTACGGCACTGCTGTTTGCAGAAATATGTGAACAGGTTGGGTTGCCAGCTGGTGTCGTAAATATGATTACCGGAGATGGCAAAGCGGGTGCTGAATTGGTGAATCATGAAGATGTCAATAAGATCGCCTTTACCGGTTCTACTGGTGTAGGGCGTATCATTCGCAAGGCGATTGCAGGATCAGGAAAGAAAGTTTCGCTCGAACTAGGTGGTAAATCACCTTTTATCGTGTTTGATGATGCTGATCTGGATAGTGCCGTAGAAGGCATTGTGGATGCGATTTGGTTCAATCAAGGACAAGTATGCTGCGCCGGATCGAGATTGCTGGTCCAGGAAAACATTGCGGAGAAATTCTATAAAAAGGTGCGTACCCGAATGGAGAAACTCCGAATCGGAAATTCCCTTGACAAAGCAGTCGATATTGGCGCCATTGTGTCTCCCCAGCAGCTTAAGACTATTGACGAAATGGTGAAAAAGGGCGTAGATGAAGGAGGTAAACTTTTCCAACCCTCATGGGCTTGTCCTTCTGACGGCTATTTCTACCCACCCACACTTTTCACGAATGTGACACCCTCTTCCACTATCTCACAAGTGGAAATATTTGGTCCTGTGCTGGTTGCCATGAGTTTTCGTACGCATGAAGAAGCACTAAAATTGGCCAATAACACGCGCTACGGACTGGCAGCAAGTGTCTGGACTGAGAACATCAATTTGGCACTTGACATGGCGCCAAGAATCAAGGCAGGCACCATCTGGATCAACTGCACGAATGTATTTGATGCAGCATCGGGATTTGGTGGATACAGAGAGTCCGGTTTCGGGCGTGAGGGAGGCAAGGAAGGCTTGCATGAATACATGAAGCCTCGTTCAGAGGACGAACTGTTGTCCAAGCCAGTAACTCGTGATCAGAAAGTAGCGAAGACGTCAAAAACTGAAATTCCTCAGATAGACCGAACAGCCAAAATGTATGTTGGTGGAAAGCAGAAGCGTCCTGATGGTGGTTATAGCCTGACCATCACCGACAATGGAGGAACACCGATTGGAGAAGTGGGTGAGGGCAATCGGAAAGATATTAGAAATGCCGTGGAAGCAGCTCATGCAGGAAGCAAGTGGACAAGCATGACCGGACATGCAAGAGCCCAAGTCTTGTATTTTCTAGCTGAGAACCTGGCCGCACGAGGAGATGAGTTTGTGGCTCGCCTGCAACAATCGATTGGCGTGAGTGAAGCGGATGCTCTGAAGGAAGTGGAGTTATCCATTCAACGAATCTATACCTACGCAGCAATGGCTGACAAGTACGACGGTAACGTGCACCATACGATCACTCGAAACGTAACATTGGCTATGCCAGAGGCACTGGGTGTGATGGCCGTGGTTTGCCCGGATGAATTTCCATTGCTTGGGTTTATCTCCACAGTGATTCCAGCCATGGCCATGGGGAATTGCGTAATCGCCATTCCTTCGGAGACGGCACCACTGACAGCCACTGATCTCTATCAAGTACTGGACACCTCTGATGTGCCTGGAGGCGTAGTAAATATCATTACAGGCGAACGAGACGTGTTGACACCTACACTAGCTGATCACGACGATGTGGACGGCATTTGGTACTTTGGATCAAAGGAGGGAAGTAAGCTGGTAGAAGAAAAGTCAGCCGAAAACATGAAGCGCACATGGGTAAGCAACGGCAAGCATCGTAATTGGCTGGATGCAGAGCAGGGCGAGGGAGAAGCCTTTTTGCGAAAAGCTACTCAGATCAAGAATATCTGGATTCCTTATGGGGCGTGATTTTTAATATCGGATTACAAAATCCGAAAGAGCGCAAAGTTTCAGTGGCTTCTGCTGTAGCCAGTGTTTATCACGAATAACCCATTAATCACAAATATGGCAAATGTCCCATTCCCCAAACCAAACGGGTTAGTGAATTATCTTGAATCGATATTAATTTGTTACTTTGTAGGAAAGAAATTGGTATGACAGTTTTAAAAATCAAGGAAGAAATAGGCCAATATATTGAACATGCTGATGAACGATTTTTACAGTTAGTTTATGGTATGATGAAGGCAGATCAGACAGCTACAATTGGCTATTCGCCTGATGGAACGGCCATCACGCGAGATGATTTGATAGCAAGAGCTGAAGAGTCAGAAAGAGACATATTATCTGGTAATATCAAGAACCTAAAAAGCCTTAAAAAGGAAATTAAGAACTGGTAGTGGAAGTCGTCATTACTGCGCGAGCAGAATTTAGTTTAAAACAAATTCATGCGTATTACTCTGAAGTTGCCACTGCTGAAAAGGCAACTGAAATCACAGGACAAATAGTTGACAGAGCTTTAAGCTTGGATCGATTTCCAAAGCGAGGTAAAATTGAGGAAGACTTGAGGGTTTTAGGTAAGGCCCATAGATATATTCTAGAACGTCACTATCGAATCATCTACAGAGCCGAAGGGAATACGGTCTATGTTACGGATATTTTCAGTAATTGGCAGAATCCAGCAAAGAAATTCGAGAGGAATAAATAGGATCGTCATAGTTGTAGGCATTAACCAACAAAACTATCGCCTCGGTTTCGTGTGTTCACGAAACGAAGGATTAGACAAGCTTGCGGCGATTCTACAACGACATTGGGAGCAAAGGGAGAAGCCTTCATGCGACGAGCAACCCAAATCAAGAATATCTGGACTCCTTATGGGGCGTGATTTTTAATATCGGATTGCAAATCCGAAAGAGTAGATTCTTTATTGGGTTTAGGTTTGGACGGATTACATAGGGTCTGCTGAAAAACTCTGATCACTTACTTTATTCATTTTATTTGCCCTCAAGCCGGGCGGGCTCCTACTTTCTGTCTTGATACAGAAAGGTACTGTGTTAAAATACAAACTTAAACGGTATTATAATTGGGAATAAACTCCGTGTTGTTTTTCCAAAGTGTATACATCAAG
>Ga0316204_10011981_pt1 | contig 10704 bp, 8 predicted proteins | sample 6monrhotite_MG_2_FD_205661 | JGI IMG/M metagenome (GOLD analysis project Ga0316204, IMG submission 205661) | Microbial mat bacterial communities from mineral coupon in-situ incubated in ocean water Damariscotta River, Maine, United States -... | ecosystem: Environmental > Aquatic > Marine >... | reverse complement strand
CTCGTTTGAACCAATGCTGTCATTCCCTAAAAGTGCTGGCCCAGCTGTTCGTGCCGAAGCAACAGTCGCATTTGTTAGCAATGGATATGTTCGTGGTGGATGCAAAACGATGAAGTCAAGCGGTCATCAATTGGCCGACCAACAAGCATGTCGAACAGTCAGTTTTTTCAAATCTAGCGAGCCGATTTATTCGATCACTAGTGTTTGGATTGCACCGAAATTTGACGGTCATTATATTCCGCCTAAGCTGAAGAACTCCAGCAGAGTAATCAATGCTGAAACCTATCCTAGCAATGCCCTAAGAAAAGGACATCAGGGTACTTCAACTGTAAGATTGTACGTCGATGTTAACGGTAAAGTTTCCGACTGCCAAGTGGCGCAGTCAAGCGGACATAAATCCTTAGATAAGGTGACATGCAAATCACTATTAAAAGCTAGATATAACCCGGCTACACTAAATGGCGTGCCGATCGAATCTGTAGTGTATTCACCGATTGCTTGGGGGGCCGGGTCTGGTCCCCCCAAAAATCGAAAAGACTAAAGTTGATCCAGCATATAGTCAGCTGCACTGACTTTGAAGTCACCCGGTGCTTCGACATTGACTTCTTCCACCGTACCGTCGTTGACGATTAGCGAGAAACGCTGACCGCGTTGGCCCATACCGAAACCGCTACCGTCCATATCAAGACCGAGCGCCGTTGCCAGTTCACCATTCCCGTCAGCGAGCATAGTTACATCTGAAGAACCGTCACGATCGTTCCAAGCCTGCATGACAAATGCATCATTGACCGCTGTACAAGCAATCTCATCCACACCTTTAGCTTTCAATTCAGCGGCTTTTTCTACGTAACCAGGAAGATGCTTTGCTGAACAAGTCGGAGTAAACGCGCCGGGTACAGAAAATAGAGCTATTTTCTTACCGGCAAAATATTCGTTGGAGCTGACTTGTTGAGGGCCTTCTGCCGTCGCTTTAACGAGGTTAACCTCTGGAATTTTATCGCCTTTGCTTATCATGCTATGCTCCTTTTGAGAATTTATCTATGTTTAGATACCCGAGTTATGTCGGTTTTTAAGACTAGAATTGCAAGCCATATACGGAGATATATTCTGCTGTCTTAATCTATGTCTACACTCTAACATGACGGTATGGATCAACCGCATTTTTTCTCTGGCCAGTTCCTCCTCGCCACTCCTGGAATGGGAGACCCCAGATTTTCTCGTTCCGTCATTGCCATCTGTTCACACGATGAAAATGGAGCTTTGGGTATCAATATTGGCGATACTTCGGATGAAATAACTTTTCATGGCATACTGAAACAATTCGATATTGCTACCGATGGCGTGGACGATCAACTCGTATATCTGGGTGGGCCGGTCGAAACACAGCGCGGTTTCATCTTACATAGTCTCGATATGAATTTGTCCGATACCCTTCAAGTTGGAGATCGCTGGGGCCTAAGCAGTTCTGTTGACATCTTGAGAGCGATTGCAAAGGGACGCGGGCCTAAACAATGGCTTGCGGCGCTTGGATATTCTGGATGGGGAGAAGGGCAGCTGGAGAATGAACTGACTCAAAATGGATGGACTATCGTTGCCGGAGATCCCCAGTGGCTCTATGATTCTCCCACCAAAGACAAGTGGTTAAAGGCTTGGCACGCCCAAGGAATTGACCCCGCAAAGTTGTCTTCAGAATTTGGCAGTGCCTGAATACATTGCCAGAATGGTGTATTTTTTGTGAACTCCACTTAACCTGTACCGTTAAAACATCGCTAATCGCCGGCACCCAATTTGCCAGTCCTCAATAGGAAGGGGACTTTTCAATGATAAACAAAAAGATGTTGACGGTCGCAATGGGATGCATGGCTTTATCGACTACCGCTCAGGCTGCGTGCTGGACACCAGCGGAGGCGGATGCAGCCACAGTAAGGGAGCTGCAATCACGCATGATGGTTGCCGCTCTCAGATGTTCCAACTCAAATCATGACGTTCTAAATGAATATAATCGCTTTGTAGGGAGCAAGAAACCGCTTCTGAAGATGGGTAATAATGTACTTCGCTCGCATTTTGCGAAAGGCTTGGATAGAAAACAAGCGATGAAGGCCTATGATAAGTTCGCGGTGACTCTTGCTAACAAATATGGTGCGGGATCGGGAGATTTATCGGAGTGTAAATCGATGCATTATTTGGCCAGGACTTCAGCCAACAGCGAGGACAATCATCGCGCATTGGTCAGCATCGCGAACCGTTACGGTATCTCGCCGAAATTACCTGGAGGCCGTTGTGGTATAGTGATTGCATCGCGCGATTAGGCGCAACAAAAATACAAATATAAAGAAATCTTTATATTTGCTTCCATCAATTCTTAAAGCTATAGAATGACGAAATGCCGCATCGGATCACTGATGCGGCAATTCATTTTTTAAGGAGACTTTAAGTGGCGACGGTCGAAGCGAAAGCTAAGCATGATTATGTTATCAAAGATATCTCACTAGCTGATTTTGGGCGCAAAGAAATTGAGATTGCCGAAACGGAAATGCCGGGTCTAATGGCGCTACGTGAAGAATTTGATGCAGAAAAGCCCTTAAAAGGTGCGCGGATCACCGGTTCGCTGCACATGACCATCCAGACAGCTGTGCTGATTGAAACGTTGCTGGACCTTGGAGCCGAAGTACGTTGGGCTTCTTGTAACATCTTTTCGACACAGGACCATGCAGCAGCAGCCATTGCAGATGGCGGAACTCCGGTATTCGCTGTGAAAGGCGAAACTCTTGAAGAATATTGGGCTTATGTAGAGCGGATATTCGATTGGGGTCAGGATCAGACCTGTAATCTTATTCTGGATGATGGCGGTGATGCCACCATGTTCGCACTATGGGGCGCTCGTGTTGAAGCAGGAGAAGAGCTGTTCACTCCAGAAAATGAAGAAGAAGAAGTATTCTGTGCAACCTTGACCCGTTTTCTGGCAGAACGTCCCGGATATCTTACCGAGACAGTCAAAACCATCAAAGGTGTTTCTGAAGAAACAACAACCGGTGTTCACCGTCTCTATGAGCTGGCCAAGATCGGTAAATTGCCATTCCCTGCCATCAATGTGAACGACAGTGTCACAAAATCGAAATTCGACAATCTTTATGGTTGTAAAGAGTCTCTTGTCGATGCTGTTCGCCGTGCAACAGATGTTATGTTGGCTGGTAAAGTAGCATGTGTCGCCGGATTTGGTGACGTAGGTAAAGGCTCTGCCCAATCATTGCGCAATGGCGGTGCTCGGGTTCTGGTTACCGAAATCGATCCGATTTGTGCGCTTCAGGCTTCTATGGAAGGCTTTGAAGTTGTGACAATGGAAGAAGCAACCAAACGTGCTGATATTTTCGTTACAACGACCGGAAACAAGGATGTCATAACAGTCGACCACATGCGGGAAATGAAAGACCGAGCGATTGTTTGCAATATTGGCCACTTTGACAGTGAAATTCAAATTGGCGGTCTGAAAAATATGAAATGGACCGAAATCAAGCCACAGGTTGATGAAGTCGAGTTTCCCGATGGCAAGAAATTGATCGTTCTGGCACAGGGCCGTCTAGTTAACCTCGGTTGCGCAACAGGTCACCCTAGCTTTGTGATGTCGGCCAGCTTTACCAATCAGGTTCTGGCGCAAATTGAATTGTGGCTACGTCCCGAACAATATCAAAACGATGTTTATGTTCTTCCCAAACATCTCGATGAGAAGGTCGCCGAGCTACATTTGGCCAAACTTGGTGTCAAATTGACAAAACTGTCTCAGGAACAGGCTGATTACATTGGCGTAGGTACGGAAGGTCCGTTCAAACCAGACCACTATCGTTATTAGGCTATTGACGCCGGGTGCGGCATTGCTGCTGCACCCGGTTTTATTATTTCGGCTAGTTACTAGCGCGCCGTAAATTGTATTTTGTGCTTGCTTGGTTTGCTCGGAAATCGGGGCCACTTATTCTGCGCTAAGTTACTGGCGCTAACCGATTGTATTCCGGCTTGTTGTTCATACATCCAGTAATTGCGGAGTATGATCGAAACATAGCCACGTGTTTCAACATATGGAATACTTTCCATGAATAGCAGCGGATCATCATTATCCCGCACTTCGCTGTTCCAACGTTGAACAGCCCCTGGACCCGCATTATATGCAGCAGCAATCTTGGGTAGCTTACCACCAGTTATTGATGATCGGCCCAGATATTCAAGATAGGATTGACCATATTCCAGGTTCGTTGACGGATTGAAAAGTTGAGACTTTTCAAATCGCTTCCCGTTAGCTTTGGCAATATCGCCGGCTGTGCCGGGACGAACTTGCATCAGACCAATTGCATTCGCTGGACTAACTGCTTTTACACGAAACGCAGATTCTTGCAGCGCGTGCGCATAAACCAAAGCGGGATCAACTCGCCATCCGCCATCAGGTTTCCATTTTGGAGCAGGAAAACGGGCTTGTGCATCGGGACTAAATCCGCGTGGCGCGTGATGAGCCAGCCATAACTGGGTGCGTGGGAGACTAAGTTCGCGGGCAAGCTTAAGTAAAGCGGGATGATCGGGACTGTCACCAATTGTTGCCTGATGCCGCAAAACCTCATCTGCAAGCGTTTCCTTGCCTATTTCAACCAGCGCGATGGCTGCACGAACATTTTCATGTCGTTTCAGATTTCGCCAATCGGATTTGGCAAATTCCTTTGCAGATTTGGATTTGGTAATTTCCATTCCCAGGGCTTGCGCAGCCAATATGCCATAAAAACTATCTTCTTGTTTCGCGGCGGTCTGCAATTTGCCTTGGACTTTGTGTGGTTGTCCACATTTTAGGTCGGCACGAGCCCCCCAATATAGGCCAGCTGTTTCCAATTCAGAATTATCGGCTCGCCGTGCTACTTTATCAAAAGCGTTGGCGGCTGTTTTACAGTCGTTTAAGCGCCAGGCAGCGAGGCCAGCAACCCAATCAGCATGGACTACCCAAGTGCCGCTCCCTTGCTGTGCCTTTCGGGCCATGCGCAAAGCTGCTTGATCATCATTTTCGATATAGTAGGACCAGGCAACGCGCTGCTCGAGCTCGGTTCGAGAGTCTGTCGTCAACGAGCCGCTTTTTTGATTGAGTAATGCTTCCGCAGATGAAGGAGAGTCATTTTTGATATACCCCTTAATCTGACTTCGAAGATTATTGGCAACACGATCAGTTCCCACGACTTTGGGTTTGGAACGAATGGCTGAGCCGGGAACGTAGGAGAGACGCCGGCGCTGTGGCAATGCCGGAAGTATCTGCGCCCCGCGTTTTTTTGCCAGGCGACCCAACTGTTCAGCCTGCGGAATTTGCGGAGCATCGTTGACAAGGGTCAGGAGTTGACCCAGCTCGGCACGTGGTGAGTTGGCGTCGAGAAAATATTCAGCCTTGGCAATAGACTTGAGCGGGCTGGCTGGCGCGTTTTCAATCAGCTTTTTGGCTTCTTCCCAATTGCGCGCATCCATCGCGCCAAAAAGTGCGCGATAGTGTTTTGAGTGACTTTGCTTGATCTGAGACGGCACATCTTTCGAGATGGCAGCACTGTTGTAGATTACCGCTCCCCCATCATCTGCCATCAATGGCGTTAATGGAAGAGTTATCAAAGCGGTTGTTAAAGCTAAATTGAATTTCACTGGACCCCAATCCTTGTCAATTGCTGCAAATCCTTCCAGGCTTCGGTCTTTAATTCTGGTCTTTCCAAAAGGATCCGCGGATGAAACGTAACAATCGTCTCTGTTTTGGATGAGATATGGTTAATATATTGTTTCTTTTTGCGGGCGGTGAGCAAATCTTCCTTCAAAATACCGCGACTAACGGTATCTCCAAACAAGATTATGCGCCGTGGTTTGATCAGCGAAATCAAATGCAATGTGCGGTCCACCAACGGCATCATATATTGCTCGGCTATGCGCCCATCTATCGAACGTCCCAAAGCCAATGGTGCTTGAAAACACTGATCCAGCCCCGATCCCAGGGCTTTCATGATATTCTGGACAAGCTCAAGTGACTTTGGAGAAAATTGGCCAGCTGGTTTTTGGCTGCTTCTTTCTGGCATGGCCGTAACAATCATGAATTCAGGTTCGGTTGGACCGAGAGGAAGAACAAATTCTCGTGCCCAACTCGATTCGACCAAATTTACGGGATTACGGAGCCAATTGAGAAAATCATCAACCTCCACGGGGAAATCTTGTTTGCCGACAAATGCAGTCTTACTCTCATGCACCTGGTCCTGAAATGCAGGTTTGGAAACAGATCTGCCAGACGTTTGCAAACCGGATTCTTCACTTAAAGAACGGGGCTCATGGGCGTAATCCAGATCGACACCGGCCATCGACCACCAGTGTTGCAAACTGGCAATCATTTCTTTCGATAGCGTTGGCGAACAATTGGTTTCAGAATAATTCACCCAAGTACAGAGTCACGTGTTGACGAATAGGTCAATTGCCCGCCATGCATATTTGTGATCAGCGGGTTGCAGTTTGCGGCAAGCTGCATGTATGAGAATATCAAGAGTTGAACATAGGAAGACCAAAATGAGTGAACGAGAATCAATGCCTTATGACGTCGTTATTGTCGGCGGAGGCCCAGCAGGTCTGAGCGCGGCGATCCGTTTCAAACAATTGGCCGATGAGGCCGGTAAAGATTTGTCGGTATGTATTCTGGAAAAAGGGTCGGAAATCGGCGCACATATTTTGTCTGGTGCGGTTATCGATCCTCGCGGGCTGGACGAGTTAATTCCCAACTGGCGGGATGAAGACTGTCCTCTCGCAGACGTGCCGGTAACAGAAAACCATCACTGGGTTTTAACAAAAAACAAGCAGTTTTCATTGCCGCATCTAATGACCCCAGGGTTCATGCATAACAAAGGCACATATACAGGTTCGTTGGGGAGCCTTTGTAGATGGATGGGTGAACGAGCGGAAAATATGGGGGTCGAAATTTTCCCTGGTTTTGCTGCAGCAGAGATTCTCTATAATGATGACGGATCCGTTAAAGGTGTTGCGACTGGTGATATGGGCATTGCGCGGGATGGAAGTGAAAAACCAGAATATGAACCAGGCTTGGAACTGCACGCGAAATATACGTTTTTTGCGGAAGGTGCCCGGGGACATTTGACGAAACAGCTTAAACCAAAATTTGCATTGGATGCTGATTGCCAGCCGCAAATTTATGGGCTGGGTATTAAGGAACTATGGGATATTGATCCCGAGCTACATGAGCCTGGTAAAGTTATTCATACGCAAGGTTGGCCCCTTGACGAAGCCAATGGTGGTGGATTTCTATATCATCAAGCCAATGGTCAGGTGGCATTGGGTTTTGTGACCTGGTTGAATTACGCAAACCCCTATTTATCGCCTTTTGAAGAAATGCAGCGTTGGAAAACACACCCGGCAATCAAACGTTTTTTAGAAGGTGGAAAACGGGTATCCTATGGTGCTCGCGCAATCAACGATGGTGGTTATCAATCGGTACCGAAACTTGCTTTTCCGGGCGGCGCTCTAATTGGTTGCTCGGCTGGTTTCGTAAATGTTCCGCGAATTAAGGGAACACATACGGCCATGAAAACCGGGATGATGGCGGCTGAGGCGGCTTATGATGCTATAATTGCTGATCGTCAGAGCGATGAACTTACTGCCTATCAGGACGCATATGACAATAGCTGGGTAAAAGAGGAACTACGCGTTGTTCGCAATGTTCTGCCTTCGGTCGAAAAATATGGCAACTTCCTGGGTACGATATTCTCTGGCATCAACATGTGGGCAGAGAATTTCAAAATCAAAATGCCTTTCACAATGAAGCATCATCCCGATCATGAGGCTCTAAATCGCAAGGATCATGCCCGTCCGATTGAATATCCAAAGCCGGATGGAGTTATTTCCTTTGATCGTCTTTCGTCGGTTTTCTTGTCGAATACCAATCATGAAGAAGATCAACCTATTCATCTTCAACTAAAAGACCCTGACGTTCCTATTCAAAGCAACCTTCCGATCTTTGACGAGCCCGCCCAGCGGTACTGTCCAGCTGGTGTCTATGAAATCATCGAAGAAGACGGAGAAAAGAAATTTCAGATTAACGCACAGAACTGCGTCCACTGCAAAACTTGTGACATCAAGGATCCTGCACAGAATATCAACTGGGTCGTTCCGGAAGGTGGAGGAGGGCCCAATTATCCGAATATGTAGGTTTATACTGTTTTCAGCGACGGTTGCTTTTGCGATTGCCGGCACGGCACAAGCGAAACGAACCGATGACGGAACGAAGTTGTTGAAACGGTTTGTTGAAGCGCGCCTTGCAGATGTGGGTGGGCAGACCGACACCGCATTGTCAATTTATCAGGATTCTCTCAAACGGCAGCCTGATAATGCTCTGGTCGCTGGAAAAACATATGTGAGAGCAATAGAAACCGGAAATTGGCAGCTTGCCCTCAAAGCGGTTAGGTCAATTGGGTTAGGCGGTAGTCTTGAAAAGGAAATGCCCGGGCTTCTTTTTTCCGATGCTTTCCGCATGCAAGATTGGAAGTCTGCTAGATACGCTCTAGCTCAACTCGAAGAACTTGGTAATTTTGCTTTTTTGGCACCCATGCTCGAGAATTGGGTCGCTTTGGCAAAAAATCGAACAAGCGGTGTGTCATTTGAAAATTTGGAAAAGAACCGGACGGCTCGATATTATCTTGAAGAACAACGCATTCTTTTGCTGTTGGCATCTGGCGAGAATGAAGATGCCCTTAAGGGCTTACGTGATGTTGTTGAGAAAAATGACGTTCGAATGTCGCCGGTGCGGATGATGGCTGCCCGTCATTTTTTATCGCTAAATGAAGTAGGTGCGGCCAAAGAAATATTGAAATCCCAGAGAACATTGGCTGAACGCCGCTTGTTGGACATAATGGAGGCAGGAAAAAGTCAGTTGGTGGCTCAAGAGATCACACCACAAGTCGGTACGGCTTATACCTTTCACCGGTTATCCGCTGACTTGGGGTCACAAAGAGCTCCTTTTCTAGCGCTTGTCATGGCCCAGATTGGTTCCAATATTGCTGGCCAAACTGATTTTAATCAATTGGTTTTGGGCAGGGCTTACACGGCTGCTAACAATGGCTCGCAAGCCCGCAAGGCATATCAAAAAATCGAAGCTTCTAGTCCATATTTCGTTATTGCGCGTAACGCCGAAATTGGAAGCTTCATTGACGACAAAAATTTTACAGATGCGCTTGAACGTATTGAGAAGCAGATTGCTGACAAACCAACACTTCCTGAACTTCATGTCCTGAAAGGACAAATACACCTAGCGAACAAAAAATATAAGGATGCAGCGAAGGCATACCAAACAGCAGTATCACTGGCGGTAGACGAACAATATCAAAAGCCGGTTCTAGCCAGTTATTATCTCGCACTCGGTAGCGCCCAAGAACAAGCGGGATTATGGCCGGATGGGCTTGATTCGTTGAAGAAGGCCAATCAACTGCTTCCTGATTCCGCCAATATTTTAAACTATCTTGGATATGCCCAGCTCGAACGACGTGAAAATGCTGAAGACGCTATCAAGGCTATTCGCAGAGCCCATGAATTGCGCTCATCTTCCCCTGCAATCAAAGATTCCCTAGGTTGGGCCTATTTCATTATCGGTGAACATGAAACAGCTGTAAATTATCTTGAACAAGCACTTACGGGACAGCCGCATGATCCAACAATCAATGAACATCTGGGCGATGCTTATTGGACAGTTGGCCGAAGATTTGAAGCTCGCTATGCTTGGAAAACAGCGAAACTGTTTGCTGATGATAGCGACGAAGATCGGTTGATAGCAAAAATAGACTTGGGACTGTCACCCGAGCTTATATCTCCGTGAGTGCTAACGTTTCGACCCAAAATCAAGAAACTGGCTATGCAAAGTTAAACTTGGCTTTGCATATCAGGGGACGCAGGCCCGACGGTTATCACGAATTGGAAACAATTTTTGCCTTCGTCGATCAAGGAGATATTATTTCGGTCTCTCCTGACCGGAGCCTTAGTCTCACAATTTCTGGTCCTTTTGCAGATGGATTGGATGTTACGGACAATCTGGTTATGTCCGCCGCGAAAATTTTGCAGAACGAACATGATCGCCCAATTGGTGCAAAACTGCACCTGGTCAAAAATCTTCCAGTTGCATCAGGAATAGGCGGTGGGTCCGCTGATGCCGCAGCGACGATGCGATTGTTAAACCGGCATTGGGCTCTTTGCTTTAACCAAGACGAACTGGAAAGATTGGCTATGCCGCTTGGTGCTGATGTGCCCGCTTGTATTGCCAGCAATACCGTTATCGGCAAGGGGATTGGTCAGGATTTGCTGACCATTGAAAATGACCAACTGTCCGATATGCATGTTTTGCTAGCCAATCCATTAGTAGGTATTTCCACCGGAGAGATCTTTCAAAAATGGGATGGTGTAGACTTGGGACCACTATGTAGCGATGATATATTACAGGCACTTTCAACCGGCAGGAATGACTTGCAACCTATCGCTATGGCTATGGAAGAAACGATCGATCCCCTTTTGACAGCCCTTATGTCCACCAACCCAATATCTGCCAAAATGTCGGGTTCCGGCGCCACCTGTTTCGGAATCTATCACAGCAGAGAAAGAGCGATTGATGCAGAGTCAGCAATACAATCTGCAATCGGAAACGTTTGGACAATGACGGGCCAGTTA
>Ga0316204_10011980_pt1 | contig 10705 bp, 9 predicted proteins | sample 6monrhotite_MG_2_FD_205661 | JGI IMG/M metagenome (GOLD analysis project Ga0316204, IMG submission 205661) | Microbial mat bacterial communities from mineral coupon in-situ incubated in ocean water Damariscotta River, Maine, United States -... | ecosystem: Environmental > Aquatic > Marine >... | reverse complement strand
TGCCCGCGTCGACGCCGACGGCTGCACCTGGATCCTCGGGCGCGTCGACGACGTGCTCAACGTCTCGGGCCACCGCCTCTCGACGATGGAGATCGAGTCGGCGCTCGTCTCGCACCCCAACGTGTGCGAGGCCGCTGTCGTCGGCCGCCCCGACGAGATCACTGGCCAGGCGATCTGCGCCTTCGTCAGTCTCAGCGCGGGCCTCGAGGGCAACGAAGACATGGAGGCCGCGCTCGCGGCACACGTGGCCAAGGAGATCGGCAAGCTCGCGCGTCCAGCTGAGATCCGCTTCGCTGACGCCTTGCCGAAGACGCGCTCCGGCAAGATCATGCGCCGCCTGCTGCGTGACGTGGCAGCCGGCAAGGAGATCACCCAGGACACGACGACCCTCGAGGACGTGTCCGTGCTCGAGAAGCTCCAGGGGCGCTAGGCCCTAGCTTTTCCAAGCACTCCGGAACCCCTCGACCGCGAGGGGTTGGAAGGGCATGTTGATCACCATCCCCGCTGCGCTGCTGCTCTTCGCCCAGGGCCTCGCCCTGCCCCCCGACTCCGCCCCCGAGCAGCTCCCCGCTGTGGAGGCTGCCGGACTCATCACCCACGCCGAGGGCGCCTTCGAGGGCTACACCCTGCTCGCACCGCTCGGCTCGAAGGCGACCTACCTGCTCGACATGCAGGGCGAGGTCGTCCATGAGTGGCCGAGCGAGTACACGCCGGGCAACTCGGCCTACCTGCTGGACGACGGCAGCCTGATGCGCACCGGGCGCGTGGACAACGACATCTTCAGCGGCGGCGGGCAGGGCGGCCGCATCCAGCGCATCGCCTGGGATGGCGAGCTGCTCTGGGACTACGACCTCTCGACCGCCGACGCGCTCGCGCACCACGACATCGAGCCGCTGCCCAACGGCAACGTGCTCGCGATCGCCTGGGAGGCGGTCGGTCCGGACGAGCTCTTCCGCGCTGGCCGGCGCTTCGAAGCCATCGGCGACGGCGGCCTGTGGCCAGACTTCGTCGTCGAGCTCGCGCCGCGGCCGACCGAGGAGGACCTCGGCGGGGCGGAGGTCGTCTGGGAGTGGCACGCCTTCGACCACCTGGTGCAGGGCGAGAACGAGCAGGCGGCGAACTTCGGCGATGCCGCGGAGCTAACCCATCGCATCGACGTGAACGCAGGCCTGCGCACCACGGCGATGACCGCGGAGGAAGCGCGTCGCGCCAAGGAGCTCGAGGAGGAGATGCGCGGACTCGGCTACACGGGGGATGACGAGCCCAGCGAGGGGGAGGACGGCGAGGAGCAGACCGCGCGGCCCCATGGTGGTGGCGGAGGTACGGACTGGCTGCACACGAACTCGATCGACTACCTGCCGGGCGAGGACCTGATCCTGCTCTCGAGCCGGACGCTCAGCGAGGTCTGGGTGATCGACCACAGCACGACCACGGCGGAGGCCGCCACGGGCGAGGGCGGTCGCCGCGGGCGTGGCGGTGACCTCGTCTGGCGATGGGGCAACCCCGCCACGCACGGCGGCACCGGCGAGCAGCAGCTCTTCGGCCAGCACGACGCGCGCTGGATCGCGGGCGGCGAGGGCCTGCGGGTCATGGTCTACAACAACGGCGAGGGGCGGCCCGGTGGAGGCGACTCCTACTCGACCGTCGAGGTCATCGAGCTTCCGGAGCTCGGTGGCGCGGCGGACGCAGGGCCGGCGAGCCCGGCGCGCACGATCGGCATGGGTGGCGCGAACGAGGCCGGCCCTTCCTTCTTCTCGTCCTTCATCAGTGGTGCCCAGGCGCTCCCGAACGGGAACGTGCTGATCTGCTCGGGGGCGGAGTCGCGCCTGATCGAGGTCAACGCCTCCGACGAGGTCGTCTGGGAGTGGCGCAGCGACCTGCCTGGCGCCCAGGGCGCCCGCGGGCCGCGTGGACGCCGCCCGGGCGGCTCTCCCGGCCCAGGCGGGCGACCGCCGAGGGGCGAGCGTCCGGAGCGCCCCGAGGGTCCGCCGCCGGGCGGCTTCGATCGAGGTCCCGGCGGGCCCGATGGTCCAGGCGCCGGCGGCGGCCGGCCCGGTGGCGGCGGCAACGGCAGCGGCCTCTTCCGCGCCACGCGCTTGTCCGCGGACCATCCCGGGCTCGTGGGTCTGAAGCCATCCGAGGGCGAGTGAGGCGAGTCTTACGTTGAGAACCTCGCGCCGAACCCACGGCGCGAGGCGGTGATCAGGTCTTGCACAGTCTTTCCAATTGAGTTCGGTAGGTTCCTTGGTTGTCTGCGCATAGAGCGGGCATGGCACGGCTCCTGCCCTTACTCGCACTGCTCCTCACCGGCATCCTGCTCGTCCTTGCCCAGGGCAATGGGCAGGAGGACTCGGACACCCCCGCTGTTCGCCGGGGCCCGCAGCTGCTGACCCACGGGCTCGGCTCTGGACAGCTGACCGGCACGGTCGCGGGACGCATCCTTGTCGATGACGTCTTCGGCGCCGAGCTCTTCAGCGTTGACCTGGACCCCTGCACCGCGCGCGGTCCCTGCGGGGACGGCACTGGCTGTCGCCAGCGCTCGGTCGGTCTCGCCGAGGACGGCACCTTCAGCTTCGAGCGCGTCGGCTCGGGGCCCTTCTCGCTGGTCTTCCGCCTGCGCGGGACCCACCAGCCACTGCGCACCCTGCGCAACGTGACCGGCACCGACCGTGATCCGCGGCTGGTGGCCGTGGAACTCCGCGACGAGCTGACCTGGGCACACCTGGACCTGGTCGATTCGAGCGGGGCTGAGCTGGAGAAGGTCCGCGTGACCGAGCTGTCCACGCCCTCGGCCAAGCGCAGGATGGGGGTCCAGGGCGAAGGCCCGGTGGACCTCTACGCGCGCGGCTCCATGCCCAGGATCCTGATCGAGTGCGAGGGCTTCGAGCCGCGGGTGCTGACCGGGGCCGCCGGCCACCTCGTCGTCGCCCTCGAGCGGCTCGAAGGGATCGGCTAGAGCGCCTCGGCCCAGTTCGTCGTGCGTCCGACCGGGACTTCGACGCCTGCGGCGAGGGCTTCCTCTTCGCTCTCGAACTTCCACCAGTCCGAGACCTTGGCGCAGTCCGCGATCCCGACCTCGTAGGTGCGCGGGTTCCAGCCGAGCTCGACGCGCGCGTTCGTGATGTCGTGCTCGTGGTGCAAGAGGAAGTAGGCGGACGCGCGCCGCTCGGCGGTCACGTCCTTGAACAGGCCCTTGGCCATGATCGCCAGGTCGGCCCACTTCTTCGGGATGTTGCGCCTGCGCACGGTGCCGCCCGTGGCCGCGATCGTGTAGTCGATGAACTCGTTGTAGGAGATGCCGGTGGGACCGGCGAGCTCGTAGATGCACTCGACCTGGCTGCTCCAGTCGAACTTGCGCAGCATCGCGTCCACGACGTCGTCGACGTGGACGGGGTTGATGCGCGAGCGACCGGAGTGGGGGATCGTCATGCGTCCGCCTTGGACCGCGCACTGGCGCATCAGCGCCGCGGTGTGGCGGTAGTCGCCAACGCCGTAGACCAAGGTCGGGCGGAAGGAGGTCCACTCGTAGCCGCCGCCCTTGAAGATCTTCTCTTGGATGCGCTTCGTGTCGCGGTAGTAGCTGTAAACCGGCGCGCCGATCACGGCCGAGGACATGATCCAGATCTGGACCCGCTCGCGCTTCTTGTCGCTGCGGATGACCTCGTCGAGCAGGGCCTCGGAGCCGCGGATGGTGATCTCGCGCATCTCCTCGTCCGGCATGTGGTCGTGGGCGCTGGCGAGGTGGACCAGCATGTCCTGGCCCTCCATGAAGCCCTCGAGGCTCTTGGCCTTGGTCAGGTCCCCGGTGTGGACCTCGAAGCGACCTTCCATGCCGGAGTCGCAAGGGTGCTGGATGGCATCCTCGCGGCCGGGACGCGACAGGACCCGCAGCTTGTGCCCGCGCTGGGCGAGGCCGAGGGCGACGTAGCGTCCGATGAATCCAGTGGCTCCGGTGAGGGCGATGTTCATAGGGAGAGACTGTGCCTGGCGCGGCCGCATGGGTCCTCGATGGACCCGGGCGGCTGGTGCGCTCGTGCGTTGAGCGGTAGGGGGCGGTGTTCTGGTGCGAGGGGCTCGGGAGACGCGGCGGGACGCCCCTCGAGCGCCGCCGACCCCCTCGTGACCTCTGCGCGACCCGCGGCTGCATCCGGTGGACCGGCGCTCGAGGTGCCTGGGTCGAACCGCCGCTGATCGAGCGAGAAGGTGTTGGGGGCGGGGAAATCCTATCTCATCCACGTTCCCGTGTGCATCATCTAGGGATGGATGCGGATGGGTCGGTGCGTCGCGAGGGCGTTGTTGGGGTGGTGTGCGCCCTTGAGCGGGAGCTCGGCGGGCTGCGCGAGCGGGTCGTTGGGCGACGTTCCGTAGCCGGTCTGGAGCTGCTCGAAGTGGGGGACGGGGTGCTGGCGGTCGTGTCCGGTGTCGGCAAGGTCCGGGCTGCTGCCGCGGCCGCCTTGCTGCTGGCCGAGGGCGTCGATCGGTCGCTGCTGGTGGTCGGCGTCTGCGGCGCGCTGCGCAAGGGCCTGGTTCCCGGGGACCTGGTGCACTGCACGCGGGCGGTGCAGGCCGACCTTGCGGTGGCTGAGGATCGGGAGTTCGAGGCCGATGCGCAGCTGCTGGCCTCCTGGCGCGAAGTCGCGGCTGGAGAAGCGGGCTGGTTCGTCACTGCGGACCGCCCGGTCCTGAATCCGTGGCGTCGGGCGAGGCTCGCGCGGGCCTTCCTCGGGCCCTGCGTGGCCGACATGGAGACGGCGGCCGTGGCGGCCGTCGCGGCCCGGGCCGGAGTCCCCTGGGCGGCCCTCCGGTGCGTCAGCGACCATGCGGGATTCGGTGCCCAGCGTGCTTTTCGGCGACATTTCGTAGCCCTGGCCGGTCAGGCTGCCGATACGTTACCGATGTGGATCGATGGGCTCCGGCTCCCCGGCTCGCCTCCGACCCCTCCACCCCCTCGTACCCCTTGAAAGCGCTCCTGGGCTCCCTTCTGCAGCGGCACTTCCAGCCTGTCCTGATGACGGCTCAGGTGCTGGTGGACCTGTTCGTGGTCCTCTTGAGCTGCTTCGTCGCCTACTCGGCCGGCGTCGGGGTGGGCAGCATCCAGGGAAGCTCGATCGGAATGGAGACCTTCGGCGGGGCCTATCTGACCCTCGCGCTCCTGACCGCGGCTGTCTGCCTCCTGTGCTTTCGCTTCTGCGGGCTCTACAGCCCGACCAAGAGCCTGCTGAACGTCGAGGAGTACAAGAACATCGCCAAGAGCGTGATGATCAGCTTCCTGGTCTTCTTCACGCTGCTGGTGTTCCTGCGCAGCTCGACCCAGAGCCAGGACATCATGGTCTTCGAGGCGATGGCCTGGTTCCACGACTGGATCGACCTCGAGCTACAAGTCGAGAACATCTCGCGCCTCTCGGTGGCCTTGTCGTTCCTGGTGCTGCTGGTCGCCATGACGATCAGCCGCTTCACCTCCTTCAAGGCGATCCAGAGTCTGTACCGCCGCGGCATCGGCAACCGCAACGTGCTGATCTACGGCACGGGCGAGACCGGTGGCTGGCTGCAGCGCAAGTTCCACCTGGTGCCGACCCTCGGGCTGCGCCTGGTCGGCTTCGTCACCGACGAGCCGAGTGAGATCGGGACCCACCAGCTGGGCGACCAGATCCTGGGTACCTTCGATGACCTCGAGGAGGTCATCTCCGAGCACAAGATCAGCGAGGTCTTCATCGCCCTGCCCGGCTCGCGCGAAGAGCGCGTGATGGAGATCATCGCGCGCCTCGACGAGCTCGGCGTCCGCTTCCGGGTCGTGCCGCGGTTCTACCACCTGCTGGCCCAGCAGGTGCGCATCGAGCACCTCGACTCGATCCCGCTGATCTCGCGGCCCGATCGCGGGCAGAGCCTGATCTCGTCGCTGGTCAAGCGACTCCTAGACATCACCCTCGCGTCGATCGTGCTGCTGATCAGCGCGCCGGGGTTTGCCGCCTCGTCCTTCCTGGTCTGGCGCCAGAAGGATGGCCCGGTGTTCTTCCGTCAGGTGCGTGTCGGCCTCAAGGGCCGGCCCTTCGAGATGCTCAAGTTTCGCACCATGTACACGCACATGAGCAAGGACAGCATCTCGCCCAAGGACGAGGAGGACCCACGCATCACGCCGGTCGGCCGCTACCTGCGGCGCTACTCCCTCGACGAGCTCCCCCAGCTCTTGAACGTCATCCGCGGTGACATGAGCATCGTCGGGCCGCGCCCGGAGATGCCCTTCATCGTGCAGGGCTATGGCCCGCTCGAGCGGGAGCGCCTGCAAGCCAAGCCGGGCATCACCGGCCTGTGGCAGATCTCGTTCGCGCGCAACGAAGCGATCCACCGCAACATCGAGTACGACATCTACTACATCGAGAACCGGTCCCTGCTGCTCGACCTCGTGATCATCTTCCTGACCGGCTTCGCCGTGGTGAAGGGCACCGGAGCCCACTAGCGAGCCCGTGATGGAGTCCTTCGAAAGGCTGGTAGGCCAGCGCTGCTGCTTCCCGGGCGCCGCTGCGCTACGGGCGGTGGTCCTACTCGCGCCCCAGCGGCGTCTCGCTCGGACAACGCCCGCGGCAGCCCTGCCGCGCGTGCGACTCCGCCAGGGACTCTGACCCATGCGCGTGCTCGAGGTGATGGAGTCCACCATTGGCGGCACCCGCCGACACCTGGTGGATCTGGCTGCTGGTCTCGCCGCCGCCGGCGACGAGGTGCACCTGTGCGTGTCCGCCGAGCGTGAGCCGCGCTTCCGCGCTGACCTCGCCGACCTGGCCGCGGCCGGCGTCGTGGTTCACGAGGTGCCCATGGTGCGCTCGATCAGCCCGCTCCAAGACCTGCGCCACCAGCGCGCGATCGAGGCGCTCCTACGCGAGGTGCAGCCCGACGTCGTGCACACCCACTCGAGCAAAGCCGGAGTCCTCGGGCGCAACGCCTCGAGGTCGACGGGCATCGGCGTCCGCGTGCACACCCCACACACCTTCGCCTTCCTCTTCGACGCCATGTTCGGCGTGCTCAAGCGCCGCGCCTTCCGGATGATCGAGGCCTACCTCGGCAAGCGCACAGGACGCCTGATCGCGGTCAGCCAGGGCGAGGCCGAGACCATGTGCGCCGCGCCCCCGGGTGGGGGTCCTGGCGTGATCCAGGAGCACCGCGTGCGGGTCGTGGTCAACGGCGTGGACCCCACACGCTGGGCCGGCGCCGAGCCGCTCCTGCGGGCCGAGCTCGGCCTGGGAGAGGACGACGTCGTGGTCCTCGTTGCGGGCCTCCTGAACCCGGCCAAGGGCCAGGACCTGGCGATCGAGGCCTTCACCCGGGGCCCGCTCGCCGGGCGCTCGGGCGTCAAGCTGCTGCTGGCGGGACACGGTGACGACCTCCCCCAGCTCGAGGCGCTCGTGGCGCGGCACGGCCTGGGCGAGCGCGTGACCTTCCTCGGCTGGCGCGACGATCTCCCGCGGCTGATGGCGACCGCGGACCTGCTGCTCCTGCCCTCGCGCTGGGAGGGCATGCCCTACGCCGTGCTCGAGGCCATGGCCGCCGGCCTGCCTGTGGTCGCGGCCCGCGTCGACGGCGCGCGCGACCTGGTCGAGGAGCTGGCCCCCGGGGCGGGCACCGGCTTGGTCGTGGACGCCGGCGATCCTGACGCCATGGCCGACGCGGTCGCGCGACTGGCCGAGCTCGACGCCGCCGAACGACGGGCCATCGGCGCCCGCGGCGCGGCGCGCGTCACCGAACACTTCACGATCGAACACATGGTCCAGCGAACCCGCGCGGTCTTCCGCGAGGCGATGGAGGAGCGAGCATGAGGATCCAGCACGTGATCACGACCCTGGACGTGGGCGGTGCCGAGGTGCACCTCCTGTCCCAGGTGCGCGGTCAGTCCCAGCGCGGTCACGAGGTCCACGTGGCCTACCTGAAGGGCGAGGGGCGCCTGACGCCCGAGTTCCTCGAGGCCGGCGCGGCGTCGGTCGAGCGCGTCTCACCGCTCGGCCTGGCCGGGCCCTTCCGGCGCGCCGACCTGATCCACAGCCACCTGCTGAAGGCCGACATGCTCTCGGCGGTCGTCGCCCTCTTGGTGCTGCGCACCGGGCGGCTGATCTCGAGCAAGCACAACGACGAGCGCGCGCTGCTCAACCCGGTCTTCTCCTTGATCCACGGGATCCTCGGGCGGCTGCCGCGGCGCACGATCATCCTCTCGAAGCACGTCGTCGAGTTCTTCGTCGACCACGGTCGGCTGCCGCGCAAGCGCATCCGCCAGGTGTACTACGGCCTCGACCCGGCGCCCTTCGAGAGCGCGGCCGACCTCGACCCCGAGGTGCGCGCCGCCCGCCGGGCCGAGCTGGGCCTGAAGCCCGAGGACTGCGTGCTGATCTGCGTGGCTCGCTTCGCGCCACAGAAGCGCCACGACCTCCTGCTGGAGGCCTTCGCCTGGGCCCGCGCCCAGCTGGCCGACGAGCCCGACACGGACCTGGCCATGCTGCTGGTCGGGGGCGACCCCTTCGGCGATGGCCGCGGTCGCGCCGAGGCCGAGGCCGCGCAGCTCGGGCTTGGCGACGAGGTCCAGTTCCTGGGAATCCGTCGGGATGTTCCCGACCTGTACGGCCTCAGCGACGTGTTCGTGATGTGCTCCCAGTGGGAGGGCCTGGGCCTGGTGTTCCTCGAGTCGATGGCCGCCGGGCTGCCCGTGGCCGCGACCGGCGTCTCGGCCGTCCCCGAGGTCGTCCTGGACGGCGAGACCGGCCTCCTGGCCCCATTCGGGGACGTCGAGGCCCTCGGTGGCACCTTCCTTGCCCTGGCCCGCGACCGCGACCTGCGACAGAAGCTCGGCCAGGCCGGCCACAGCCGTGTCCTGGTGGATTTCGACCTGGACCGCATGGTCGAAGAGACCCTCGGCGTCTATGCCGAGGTGGTCCCCAACAGCAGCCCTTCCCCTGCGTAGGTCGAGCAAAGGCCCACTTCGTCCGATAAGTTCTGGGCCCCAGCCGCCCCAGCCCAACGTCCCCATGAAGCTCTCCTCCCCCCTCCGCCTCGGCACCGTCGTCGCCCTGCTCGCGGCCATCGCGCTCCCCTCCGTGCTCGCCCAGGAGCCGGGGCCACAGCCCAAGCAGCCCAAGAAGGACGTCCTGAGCGGCGACCTCTGGAAAGAGCCGAAGCGTGTGGCGAAGGGGGCCGAGACGATGGCCCTGGTCTACGCTGCCAGTGGTAGGCTCGAGGAGTGGGGCAAGATCGAGGGTGTCCGCTTCGACATGCTCGAGAGCTGGCGCGTCCTGACCAACCGGAACACCAACGAGCACAAGATCCACCACCGCGTCCCGAAGCTGTGCTGGTTCACCCCCGGCGGCGACGGCTTCGTTCGCGGCGAGTACGTCATGCCTGACGGCTTCACGCCGACCTACCGGCGCGAGGTCTCCCAGGGCAACTACGCCTGGGCCGAGACCGACACCGAGTTCCAGCGCATCCCGAAGATGGCCGGGCGCGCCCGGGTCAGCGTGACGAGCACGCACTTCCTCTCGACCTTCCCCTTCTCGATCCACGAGCGCGGCGGCGAGCTCCTGTACCTCAAGCCCCTCAAGGTGAAGGGCGAGGAGGGGCCTGCCAAGCGCTCGCTCTACGGCCTGCGCCTGGCGAAGCCGGTGATCTTCGGCGAGGAGGAGGAGATCCGCGACCTGACGGTGATCTTCGACCACGAGAGCCAGCGCATCGTGCAGCTGCAGTACTCCTACTTCGGCGAAGACCGCATCACCCTCGACGAGAGCACCGAGTGCTTCGTCGACTTCGAGTACGGCCACGAGCTCGGCGGCGTGACCCTACCCTCGGCCTACTACTGGTTCTTCGAGGTCGACACCTGCATCAAGGAGTACTGGATCGAGGACCTGCGCGGTGACCCCGTGCCGCCGGCCGCCCTACGGCGTCCCTGGCAGGCGGGCACCCAGTACCAGACCGACGAGCGCGCCGACTACTGGGACCCCCCGGCGAAGGACGAGGAGCCCGCGCCCAAGGACGCCTAGACCGAAGGTGGCTTCGAACTCCAGTTCGAGCCCGGATCGGTCGATCAAGGAAGTCCATGTGCCCTGATTTTCAAGCTGGCGAGCCTGCCGCCGAGATCTCCTACGGCGGGGAGCGCCGCGGCCCCGACCGCCGCTCGCGCCCGACGCCGCGCCTCTCGCGCCACACCTTCTGGGGTGGCCAGCGCCGGGATTTCCGTCGCAGTGAGGAGGGTGTCGACGCCTTCGTCGATCGCTACCCGAACTGGATGCTGGGGCTCCTGGCCTGGATCGCGCTGATGAACCTGGCCGACAGCTTCTTCACGCTGGTGCACCTGCAGGCCGGCGGGATCGAGCTGAACCCCTTCGCGGCGATGCTCCTGGAGACCGGACGCCTGGGCTTCGTGCTCTGGAAGGCGGTCCTGATCGGCGGCGCGGTGCTGGTCCTCTGCATGCACAAGAACTTCGCCCTCGCGCGCCTCGGGCTTGCGCTCGCGGCCATGGCGTACACGGCGCTCGTCATCTACCACCTGACGCTCTTCTAAGGAGGGCAAGAGGCGAGCGGTCCCCGGCCGCCCGACTCGGTAGAATCCGCGGCATGCGCATTGCCAGAGTCCTGACCCGCCTCAACCTCGGCGGACCCGCCCGCCAGGTCCTGGCCTCGGATCCACTGCTCCTCGAGCGTGGCCACGAGGTGACCGTCTTCGCCGGCTCGCCCGAGC
>Ga0316204_10011979_pt1 | contig 10705 bp, 10 predicted proteins | sample 6monrhotite_MG_2_FD_205661 | JGI IMG/M metagenome (GOLD analysis project Ga0316204, IMG submission 205661) | Microbial mat bacterial communities from mineral coupon in-situ incubated in ocean water Damariscotta River, Maine, United States -... | ecosystem: Environmental > Aquatic > Marine >... | reverse complement strand
ACCCTATTCAAGTTAATTAGTGACTGTCATTTATTAGAGGTGATTCATCAGGTTATCCCACAGCCACTTTTTATGGGGACACAGCTTTTCTTCGATCCATTTAACCCAAAGCAAGCCAACTACTGGCATCGTGATCCTCAATATCACTTATCGGTTGCAGAGCAAAAATTGGCACTAACTGGGCCAGAAGTGTTGCACGTTAGAATTCCGCTTACTGTTGATCCTGGTGTTGAGGTTGTTCCCGGCTCCCATAAAAACTGGGATACTGAAGAGGAATCACAAGTCAGGCTGGAGCTAAACGGCCATAAAAACTCTGAAAACTTATCTAACGGAGTTCAGATACCTCTACAGATAAGCGATGTACTGCTGTTTTCTGCCAATATGATCCATCGGGGTTTATACGGAAACAATAGGCTTGCACTGGATATTTTATATTGTGAGCGTGTACCACAACTAGTTGAATTTATTCAAGTTAAGCACCAACCTTCAGCAGAAATGTTATCTGGCTTAGATAAAAGCTTATTCCTATAGACGACTTTTATTTCACTCCGCCTCTAACACTATCTATGCGATCAATAGTGCAGCTAATGAGCCAACTATTGAAATCATTGATGCCTCATCTTTAACCTCAGAAGCTTTGAGTAACCCATTATCGAGTGAAAATCTAACATCCACGGCACTAGTGCTACCCACTGAACAAAGTGACATTATATTAGATGGCCCTACTAGTGTGGCAGTTTCAGGAGACTGGATGGCTGTGGCCGTGCCCGCAGCAGATAAAGCAACAAATGGTTTGGTATTGTTATATAACGGCCTAGATACCTCCTCGTCAACTTTTGTAAAAGCGATAGAAGTAGGTAACTTACCCGATATGCTGACTTTCACACCGGATGCCAGCAAAGTATTAACGGCTAATGATGTGAGTGGTACAGTGTCGGTTTGGCAGATTTCTGAGAACTAAGCTGTTAGCAACAGTCAGAGGATTCGATTTTTAAAACAGCCTACCATTAAGGTGGACAGTTGAGTAATTAGACAGCAAGTGCGACATTGCTGACCTAAGTGGTATCAATTTTTAACACCTATGAAACCCCCGCAGATTGGCGGGAAAACTATTATTTAAATTGACTACGACCATTTAATTACAAGTTCGCTCACAGTATCGATTTATAGGCAAAAAAAACGCTGTTTAAGCCCTAACATTGATCGTTCATCAGAAATAACTTTATTTAAATCATTAACTTGTGTTTATCCGACCCCGGATGAGTCAACATCTATTCACGTATATTTTGCTTCTAGTAGGGCATTTTTTGGAACCTCTGGTACTATTGTTCGTCTGAGCTCTTACTTACACTTCAGGATAGCTATATGCCCAGCCCAAAATACATCGCTACTCTCACCTCAATACGTATTTGCCGAAGCGCTCAAATTCTGTTTTGGATAGTGTTGGTAGCGCTTTCCCGTTTATCTGTGGCACAAGAACAGGCGCCGGTTATAAACAAGGCGGGCTCTGCTTACGACTGTACCCAAGTGTCGTTAGAGGCAGTCGATGATGAATTATTAACGGCAGATGAACGGATCAGGTTATTGGATAAATCTTTAACTCGGTCTATTGATAATTACTCCGCATGCATAGACAATGTTCAGCAACAAATAAGTAATAAATCTTCAAATTTAGGTTTAGGTGACGGGATTCAAGGGACGAAAAAAAATACACCTGAGCAGTTGGCCGCTACAACTGAGCAAACCCTAAATACCCATAATAGTAGGCCGATAGAGAGGATTTTTGAAAATACGCACATTCAAACCACTCCTCCCCTGCGAAGTATTGTTCCGCCAGCAGACAATGACCAAGTTATTTGTAACATTCTATTTGAAGAGATCGCAAAGACCACAGATGTGGAGATGCTAAAAGGCTTGAAAAAGCAATATACAAATTACAAGTGTGGCTAGCCCCTCAGGCCCCAAAGCATTGCTTTGATACTGCGTTAGTACTAAAAAGGAAGAAACAGTTTGAATTTATTCAATCACAAAAACATTCGATTTATCACCTCTATGCTGTTGGCCGCTTGTGTTACTTTGGCGGGATGTAATAGTACTAAGCGCAACGTGTCTAACGAGCCGTTACTCGTTGGCCCTAGCCCCGTCAGTGAACGTGAGCCACAACGCAATCAGCGCTTAAGCACGGCGGCGGTATTTCTTGATGTGGCTATCCCCACCTTTTCCCCGGGTTTTCCAATAGATGCTCGTACGGGTGAAATTGATTTTGAAGAATTAGACGAAGAAGGTATCTGGCCGCAATTACGCCGCACTGAAGCCAAACTATTTGCGGCAGAAATGAAAGCCGCGCTAGATGCTGAAAAAGTATTCGGCAGTGTGAGTGTCACTCCGGATGCAAGTACACCATCGGATTTATTTGTACTGGGGTATATTGATGAGTCCACCAGCGAAGAGGTCAGCATTAGCATAAAAGTGCTAGATAGTAGCGGTGAAATCATAGGTAAAAAGAGCTTTGCACATACGGTATCGAATGGCTTTTTCAGAGATCAAACCAATCAGGGTAAAAATCCCTACGCTCCTGTTTTTCTCCGCGCCAGTAACTATGTAGTGAGTCTGCTGGCGAACCTGTCGGACGAGCAAAAGAATGATATTAAAACCATGTCACTAATGCGCTACGCCCGTTATTACGCTCCTGAAGTGTTTGACCAATATATAACGTCCTCGGTAAAGCGTAAAAATGGTGATCGTTTTTATAAATTTGAATTAGTAGGTTTGCCGGATAGAGAAGATCCCATGCTAAAACGCATAGAAGAATTACGGGCCCAGGAGTTTCTCTTTGTAGACCGTTTGCAAGATAACTATGAGGTGTTTCAGGCAGAAACTAAACTCGCCTATTCTACATGGCAAGAAGAAACCCTCCCCGAAATTAGGGCCGCCAGACAAGCCCGGGTCGAAAGAAACACAAAAGCGGTGCTGGGCGTAGGAGCGGCCATTTTAGCGGGTGTATTTGCTGCAAAATCCAGCAATAAAAGTCGTCAGGGTAACTCCAGTGCCAGCGGTGCCAATAGTGCAGCAGCAGTATTAGCCGGGATCGGATCGGTATGGGCAATTAACGATGCGTTTAAAAATAATGCGCGTTTGAAAGTGCATAGCGCGGTCATTGATGAGCAAGGCCAAGCTCTTGATCTCAGTGTGAGTCCGATGGTGCTCGAATTTGAAAGCCAGAGCGTAGAACTAAGTGGCACGGCACAAGAACAATATTTTCAATGGAAAAGACACCTACGCGGAATATTTAATGAAGAAGCCACCCCGAGTATTCAGCTGTAGTTATATTTTTAAGGAGATCTAGGTGTCAAATGAGGGTGCAGTAAAAGTTGAAGATAAACCGAATAACGGAGCGGATGCGCAAATTCAGGCGCATCAGCAACATCATCAACAACAAATCAAAAAACTACTGCTACTGGTATTGTCAGTTATTGTTGTCATAGCCGTTGCTAGTGGTATTTATTGGTTAACGAGTAAGCAATCAGGTACAGATGCCATCGGCCAAGTTAGTCAGATAAGCACCTTGACAGACGAGCAAAAAACGCATTTCCGTGAGCAATTTAAACTGGCGCTCACCGAGTTTGAGATGGAGTTGCAGCCACAGCTCGAGCAAATCGCCGTAGCCAATTGGCAAGTTTCAAAACTAACTGAGTTGGTAAATTTAAAACAAAAAATGCTCAATAAATTTGCCCAAGGTGAATTTGTAGCGGCCAAGCAGGCCACAGAAAACTTGCTTGGGCAAACTCGGCAGCTCATCACAGAATGGCAAAACCAAAGTCAAAGCTATGTGAACACGGCAAGCGCATTATTTGCTGAAGAAAACATCCCCCAGGCCCAATTAAGTCTAAACAAAGCCCTGGCGTTAATGCCTCTGCACCCACAAGCCTTATCCTTACAAAAACGTATTCAGACCTTTAGCCTAATCGACGCTTTACGAGCTGATTTGCAAGTGGCCAAAGTGGAACGAGATATGCCCAAACAAATGGACCTGCTTAGCAAGATCGTCAATCTGGATCCTACATTGAGCCACGATGCCGAGGCTTTAGCTGCAGTGCAGTCAGCTTACCAGCGGCAACAATTGACTCAGCTCCTGGCGAATGCAGAACACGCCTTAAATAGCGATAAACTCACCACGGCCAAAGGCTTCATTGAACAGGCGCGACGTTTATCACCGAAGAGTAAGGGCGCTGAAGTTTTGACCAATAAAATTGCACAGGCTCAAGCTCGGCAGTCATTGACAGGCATTAGTCAAAGTCTAGAGAAACGAGCACAGGCAGACGAGTGGCAGGATGTATTAACCCTGAGTACACAAGCGTTATCCAAGTACCCTAATGACAACACGCTGAAGGATTACCACAATAAGGCGAATAAAGTGCTGGCAGCACAGCAATCACTCAAACTATTTGTCGCCCAACCTGCGCGCCTCGCAGAGGAACATATTCGAGATGCGGCCAAAACACGCCTGCAGCAAGCCGTTACAGCATCATTGTGGTCAAACAGCCTACAACAACAAATTGCTCAGGTAGGGAAAACCATTGATCAATATTCAAAGGCCGTTGCTGTTACCGTCAAATCAGATGGCCTTACCTTTCTGACAGTATTGGGTGTGGGCCAAGTGGGGGAGGTAGTAGAAAAAGCCATCCAACTCACCCCTGGTAAATATGTGCTGCAGGGCCGCCGACTGGGCTATAGAAATAAACGTATGGAGTTTGTTGTCGCAGCACAACAAACACAAACCTTAGTATTAATCTGTGATGAAGCAATCTAAATGACCCAACAAGTTATCGATGAACGGATCAAACAAGCCCAACGCAAAGGACTCAGTGTCTATTTGCTGACGGGCAGCCTTACCTTAATGTTATTGCTCGGTTTTTTTGCCTGGTTATTGTTAGTCAAAGGCCACAGTTTGGTTGTTGCTCCCCAAGACGTCGCCAACGAGGCTAAGGTGAAGCACATAGCTGGCGTGGCGTGGGTGGGTGATAGGCATATTTATACATTAGGTGGCGAGGTGAACATTGAAATCGCCGCCGACACTTTCGAACCCGCTAACCTGGTACTGAATGCCGAGAGTCCTTCTACTATTCTGGTGACACTATTACCTAGCCCTGGGGTGATTAATGCTAGCGCAAGCAGCACAGCAGAAAATTTCGGACTTTTAGCCGCTAGGAATCAATGGTTTTTGAATAATGAACTTATCCACGTTGGTGCAAATCTTACCCATAGCGTCCCTGCTGGCAACTATCAACTACGGGTAAGTAATCCGTTTTTTAACGACGTCACCCAAGAATTGAGTTTAGCCAGAGCCCAGCATCTATCCCTGAGCCCGGTGTTAGTGCCGATCCACGGTAGCATCAATATTCATTCACAGCCGCAAGGTGCCCAGGTAAGTATCAATGGGCGTTCTGTGGGACTAACGCCTATTGAGGTTGAATTAGCGGGAGGGGAACATGAGGTGGTGGTGAGTAAAACCAATTTCCAGACCGTAACCGATAAGGTCAATATCGTACTCAGCGATACTCTGCCAAGCCGCAACTATCGCTTAGCGGCCAAACTGGGGGTATTGCGTATTAGCGCCCAACCCAGTGATGGCCTGCTGTTAATTGACAACATCGAACAGCCCTTAGGCGCTGTTGAACTTGCCATTAATCGTGACCACAAAGTCGAATACCGCAAAGCGGGTTACAGTCAATTTAGACAAAATATCCGAGTGACAGCCGACGAAACTCGCCCGCTAGAGATTACCCTGAAGCCTGAGTTTGGTACGTTAGTTATTAATAGTAATGTGCCAGCCGAGGTCAACATTAACGGTAAGCGCGTGGGGAAAATCCCCTATAACGGGCGATTATCGGCCGTCACTCAAACTATTCAATTATCCTTAGGGGGTTACCGCTCCGTGACACGCAGCATCGTGCCGGTAGCCAATAAAACTAAGTCCCTGACGATTACGCTACTCACTGAATTTGCTGCCCGGCGCCAGGAAGGTAAAGCCTTGTTTGTGGATTCCCTGGGGATCAACATGCGTCAGTTCAAAGGGAATGCCTTGACTTTGGGCTCAGTGGCTAACGAAACTGGCCGCAGACGCAATGAGCACAGAGTAGACGTGGATTTTAGTCGCCGGTTTTGGGTTTCTGCCCAGGAGATCACTGTGTCACAATTTGCCGCAGCTCTGAATGGGAAAACGCCTAAGTCATCAAAACTTCCCGTAACGGGTATTTCATGGCTGCAAGCTGCTCAGTACTGTAATTGGTTAAGTGAGCAAGAAGGTTTGCCGCTGTTCTATCGTTTTAGTGCCGGACGTTATCTAGGAGCAGATGCCTTATCTGCTGGATATCGCTTGCCCACAGAGGCCGAGTGGGAATGGCTGGCTAAGAAATCCAATCGGGCCAGCAGCACCCGTTATGTTTGGGGTAATCAGGATACCATACCCCACGATGCAGGGAATTTCGCTGATAGTTCTCGTAAATCTGAACAAGCCATTGTGTTACAGAATTATACGGATAAGCACAAAGGCCTGGCACAAGTGGGGAGCTTTAAAGCTGATCGTATTGGTTTGTTTGACATGGCAGGCAACGTCAGTGAATGGGTACATGATTACTACACTAATGCCTTCCCTGATATGTCCCAGCGCCATATTGACTATCTTGGAGCGGCCACTGGTGATTCATGGGTATACAAAGGTGGTAATTATCAGTCAGGAAGAGTGCGGGAATTACGTGTGGCCTATAGAGAATTCGGATCGGGCGGCAAGCCAGAGGTGGGATTTCGCATCGCACGTTATGACAACTAGCGCGGTTACCCAAATGGCTAAAACATATTACCGCAGCGCTTTAACAGCCGCTGAACCAAGCGAATTCGATTTATCCGGAGACTTTTATGCGTGACCCTAAAACCCCGCAATCTAATAATAAGCATAAAAAATTTGCACTTATTGTAGTGCTGGTACTTGCTTGCTGCGCCGCTGTTGCTGCTACTCAGATCAGTCTTGATTCTCCCGCTACATTACCAAGTGACATATAAAAAATGAATAAAACCTCTGCTCATCAATCCAGTATGAATCCCAAACCGATAATGTCGATGTTGGTGTTTTTAGGCATTGTTGCAGTAATACACCTTTTTTATCAGGGACTCGTTCGACCCTTCGCAGAAGCGGCCATTGCCGCTTATGGTAGTGAGGCCACCACTAACATTTGGGTGATTTTTAAGGACTTTGAACAACAAACGATAGTGAGCCTTGGGCTGTTTTGCGCTTTTTTGATCATCTACAAATATCAACGCATCGCGTTTCACGAAGAACCCTTATTCACTATGGATTACCTGAGTGCATACGATAAAAGTGCTGCCCTGAATGTGCCGATGGTATTGGCTGAATTAGAGCACAGCGCGTATGCAGAAAATAGCTCAATGGGGACCTGGATAAACTGCTTACGTCGTTATAAAAATACCGAAAATGTGCAACACGCATCTGCCGCCATTACCGACAGTGTCGAGATACTAGCTGCGCAGTTGGAATCCGGAAACAGCATGATCCGCTATTTTATTTGGGCCATTCCCAGTATTGGCTTTATTGGTACGGTTAGGGGAATTGGCTCTGCCTTAGCAAAAGCAGAACAGGCAGTCGCGGGAGATATTTCCGGGATGGTGGATAAGTTAGGGGTCGCGTTTAACTCCACCTTAGTGTCTTTGGTGATTTCAATCATCTTGATGTATTTGTTGCATGTGCTCAATAATCGCCAAGACGAAATGGTCATTAACACGCAAAAAAACTGCGAAAAACACTTATTAACACACCTGCACACCAAATAGTCACAGGTCGCTAGTCATGAGAAAACGACAGGAGAACGCCTTTAATCTGGCCTTTTTGGACGTAATGGCCTGTGGCTTAGGGGCGGTCATTTTGATCCTGATCATCATTAATTTTAATGACGATAGTTTTATCCCCAGCGAGGAAATTGATCGTCTGCAGCAGGAACTGGCGGCCACTGAAGAACAGGCTCAATCCCTGAAAAGTAGCATCGCTGCACAAGTGCAAGCCACCCGCTTGCAACAGGCTGACTCACAAACTCAGGCACAATTACTTGCCAGCCTAAAAATTCAACTTAACACCCTGCAACAAGCCATAGCGGATAAAAACGCAGTGGTAGCAAATTTGGAAGATGCCATTGCGGCGACGGCGCCACTGAGCGCCAATGATCCTGTAAATTTGCCTCAAGTGAACGAAGAGACTTATCTTTTGGGTCTGGTGGTAGAAGGTCAAAGAGTGGGTATTCTGTTAGATACCAGTGCCTCTATGACAGATCAGGCCCTGATTAATATCATCAAACGCCAGCTCTCTAGCAAGCAGAGCAAACAAACGGGGGCTAAGTGGCAACGTACCTTGCGTATTGTAAAATGGATGCTGGCGCGTTTGCCTGCAACGACTCAAGTGTCGGTGGTGGCATATAACGAAACCGCAAAAGTCCTTGGAGTAAAAGCGGTTAGCAGCGCCAACGCCAGCGCGAGTCTGGTTAACATAAATAAAGAATTGGATGAACTCGTACCGCAAAATGGTACTAATCTACAAGCGGGATTGGCCCAGATTAGCCGCATTATGCCCAATATGACCGACCTGTATATTATTACTGATGGCCTGCCTTCACTAGTGCTGGCTAACAGTGGTTTTGCAGCCACTCGTCACTGTAATCCTATAAAAGGTCAACAAGCGACGATAACCGGGCAATGTCGCGTCGAAGCCATGCAGCACACAATGAACACCTCTCCTGTGAAAGGCGTACGTACCCATGTGGTGTTATTGCCCCTGGAAGGCGATCCCCAGGCAGCGGCCTTTTATTGGCAAATGGCAAATGTGACCGGCGGCACGTTTATTAGCCCCGCGAGGACATGGCCATGATGAAAAAGCGCCGCACCAAGGTCGAGATATTTAGCCTGTCTTTTCTAGATGTGATTTCCTGTGCTTTTGGCGCCGTTGTCATGTTGATTTTACTGGCTAAAAACGGCGACCAAGGGGATGTTAGTCAAAGTGCAAATGTGGACGATATTATCCAGACAGTAAAGGCCCTATCGCAAACGGCCACTCAATTGCAGAACTTAGATGCTGAATTTCAATCTCAGACAACTCGCTTACAACAGGCCGAAAATGCAGGATCGAGCGCCAGCAGCCAAGCTCAGGCTCTGCAAGTAGAGATTGCTCGGGCACAACGGGCGTTAGTACAACTGAACGACCAAGCTTCGGGGTTGGAGATACTTAAACAACAACGCCAACGGGCTGCCATAAGTGTGGGGACGGCAAAACAGCGAGATCCAGAAGTGGGTGGTATTCCGGTTGATAGCGATTACGTGATTTTTGTTATGGATACCTCGGGGAGCATGAAAAGTATGTGGAGCCGGGTACTGAAAAGTATGCAAGAGGTATTGAACAATCATCCACAAGTACAAGGATTTCAGGTGCTCTCCGATAATGGTGAATATTTGTTACCTGCGACCCGGGGGCGTTGGCAAAAAGACACCAGCACACGACGCAAAGCTATTTTAAAGGCAATGCGCTCCTGGACGGGAAGCTCTAATAGTTCTCCAGTTGAAGGGATTGAGGCTGCGTTACGCACCTATGGACAAAAAACGGATTCACTGGCCCTGTATGTGTTTGGAGATGACTACTCAGGTGGCTCTTATGATGCCACCCTCGCCAGTATTAATCAGTTGAACACTCATACTCAAACGGGCAACAAGATCGCACGTATCCATGGGATTGGATTCCGTCACCCGCGGCAACAATTAGATTTTGTCAGTCTGCGCTTTGCCACCTTAATGCGAGAAGTTGCCCTGCAAAATAATGGTACTTTTATTGCACAATCATTGGAGTAACACAGCTCACAAAATTACATTCAATAGACGTTTGATATGCGATTTCAGTAGGAAGCTCGATAAAAAAGCTGAGGTGTTTTTTTGGTATGCATATTACACTTTTGACTCTCGCTCCCCATATCATTGAGTTGATAAAAATGTCATTCCAACAGACTGGCTTTCCTATCAAAAGTAACAGTTACGGAACAACCAGCGTCTTTACCTATAGTGACAATCAAGGCATCTGAAAAATCACCAACACTCTGTTCATATATCTTTAAAGCGCGGAAGCATGATTCCGCCTGCTCAATGGAGAATTGTTTGATTTCCAATATCATCCTAATCATTGTGCATATTCTTTTTTGCCAATCCCGTAACAAGATTTAAGCACCCAAACCATTTCAACCAGTGTGATTAGAGTGATGTATCCAGAGCTGTCAGTCGAAATTGCATTTTATTCAACCTAGAATACACCGTGCTTCCGTCTTCACGGCATAGTGGAGTATCGTATGGGCCGCCATACTGATGAAAAATCTTCGGTTCGAAATATAACAAAAAGGAAAGGCTGTAGTCATTTTGTAGGCAAGAGGCCAAGAACAAAACGATGTTGTGGACTCAAAGGTATTTTGTTGAAACGATTGTCAACACCAATTAAGGCCTCATTGAATTAAAAGGGGTCGAAGTCAATTTAAAGCATAGTTTTCCAGGCAATTCGTTGGATTTTCAGAGAAATTAAAAATTGATACCGCTTAGGTCAGTTATCAGGCAATTTTTGTCTTGAACCAATACTTTTTTCAAAGGGAGTAAAGAGCTTTCCTTTACCAGT
>Ga0316204_10011977_pt1 | contig 10707 bp, 8 predicted proteins | sample 6monrhotite_MG_2_FD_205661 | JGI IMG/M metagenome (GOLD analysis project Ga0316204, IMG submission 205661) | Microbial mat bacterial communities from mineral coupon in-situ incubated in ocean water Damariscotta River, Maine, United States -... | ecosystem: Environmental > Aquatic > Marine >... | reverse complement strand
GCCCGCATATCGTTCCCGTACCACGACCCATGGCCGCAATATGGCCGGTGCTCGCGCCCTGTGGCGCGCCACTGGCACAAAAGAAGGCGATTTTGGTAAACCGATTATCGCAATTGCCAACTCCTTCACCCAGTTCGTGCCGGGCCACGTGCATCTGAAAGATATGGGCCAGCTGGTGGCCAGGGAAATTGAACGTGCTGGCGGCGTGGCCAAGGAATTCAATACCATTGCCATTGATGACGGCATCGCCATGGGCCATGACGGTATGCTGTATTCCCTGCCGTCGCGCGACCTGATTGCGGATTCTGTCGAATATATGGTCAATGCCCACTGCGCTGATGCGCTGGTCTGTATTTCCAACTGCGACAAGATCACACCGGGTATGTTGATCGCTGCCATGCGCCTGAACATCCCGACGATTTTTGTCACCGGCGGCCCCATGGAAGCGGGCAAGGTTGTTATTGGTGGTGAAGAAGTCAAAATGGATCTGATCACCGCCATGGTTGGCGCGGCCAATCAGGACACCAGCGATGAAGATATCGAGATCATGGAAGAAAACTCCTGTCCGACCTGTGGGTCTTGTTCGGGCATGTTTACCGCCAACTCGATGAACTGCCTGGTCGAGGCTATCGGCCTGGCCCTGCCTGGAAACGGCAGCATGCTGGCTACCCACGCCGATCGCAAGGAACTGTTCCTGCAATCAGCCCGGACCATCGTTGATATTACCAGGCGCTATTATGAAAAAGATGACGTCAGCGTTTTGCCGCGTTCTGTTGCCGATTTCAAGGGCTTCGAAAACGCCATGACCTGCGACATTTCCATGGGCGGATCGAGCAACACCGTGTTGCATCTGCTGGCAGCAGCGATTGAAGGCGAAATTCCTTTCACCATGAAAGATATCGATCGTCTGTCACGCCAGGTGCCGAATCTGTGCAAGGTGTCCCCGACGGTAACCGAAATCCACATGGAAGACGTGCACCGGGCAGGGGGCATTCATGCCATTCTGGGTGAACTGGATCGCAAGGGGCTGATCCACCGCGACAACCCGACTGTGCATACGCCAACCATCGGCGAAGCCATTGATACCTGGGATATCCGCCGCAATCCGACCGAAGAAATCAAAAAGTTCTTCCAGGCAGCACCGGGGCGGGTGCGCACCACTGAAGCCTTCAGTCAGGACAAACGATGGGAACTGGATCTGGACCGTGAAAACGGCACCATCCGGGACGTTGAACATGCCCATTCCCAGGACGGCGGACTGGCCGTGTTGTATGGCAACATTGCCAAGGACGGCTGTATCGTCAAAACCGCCGGTGTGGATGCCTCGATCCTGAAATTCCAGGGACCGGCGCGGATTTTTGAAAGTCAGGATGCGGCCTGTGCCGGTATTCTCAGCGGCGAAGTTGAAGAAGGCGACGTTGTTGTCATTCGCTACGAAGGACCGAAGGGCGGGCCGGGCATGCAGGAAATGCTTTATCCGACCAGCTACCTGAAAAGCATGAACATCGACAAGGGCACGGCTCTGGTCACCGATGGTCGTTTCTCCGGCGGGACCTCAGGTCTGTCCATTGGCCATATCTCACCGGAAGCCGCTGAAGGTGGCGCTATCGGTCTTGTTGAAAGTGGTGATATCATCATCATCGACATCCCCAACCGGACATTCGGCGCGGATGTTACGGATGAGGAAATGGAAAAACGCCGGGCACAGATGGAAGAACTGGGCCCTCAGGCCTGGACACCACGCGGGCGTAACCGGGTGGTTTCGGCTGCCTTGCGGGCCTATGCAGCCCTGACCACCAGTGCGGCCCGGGGGGCATCGCGCGATGTCAGTCAGGCCGAACGTTTTCGCCAGTAAAGTTTTTCGTCAGTAAACAATCGCGGAGTAATCGAAAGGTGAGGGACCTGGTTCATGTCGCCGACGATGTTTGAAAAGGCAGGTGGCTTGTCCCCCACCCAACTGGTGCGCATGTTTCGTGGTGCAGATGATGAGGTGTCGGCGGCACCACGTCTGCGTTTGCGTACCAAGGTTGCCTATGCCATTCCCGGCCCGGCCATCGCCATAACCGACCGCCCGGGCGATATCGTTCACCTGGGTAAGGAAGTCGTGGCCAGTGTTGGTTTGTGTCTTGAAGTGTTTAATGATGGCGATGAAGCCGTCAGTATCACGGAAGTCGGTTTTGTCGGCTGGTTTGACCGCCCGCAACTGGCTGTGCATGAACCTCTGTTACATGACAACAAGCCCTGGCCGCGGGTGTTACAGCCCGGCCAGCAGGTCATTGCCCATATGGCCTCGGACCTGGCCTCACACCCCATCCTTGGCGCCCTGAAGCGTTCCTACGTGCGCACAGAAACCGACAGCCTGGTCTACGCCAACGGCGGCACGGCGCTCAGGTTCTATATAAAACATATGAAGAAACGGGCTGGACGTTAATCCGGGAAAAGCAGCCAGGTGCCAATTTGGTCAGGTCCCCGGACACGGGTTTCATGCTTTAATCTTAATAAATCAATTTATCTGACCGGGTTCTGATACCAGGTCCTGACGCGGTGATACGCCGAATTTACGTCCATATTCGCGACTGAATTGGGTCGCGCTTTCGTAACCGACTTCGAAAGCGGTCGATGTCACAGAATGAGCACCTTCCTGCAAGAGCCGGTGCGCTTTCAGGAGACGCATTTCTTTCAGGTACTGCAGCGGAGTCGTGCCTGTTATCACCTTGAAATGCTCGTGGAATGAGGATGAGCTCATACCCGCCACTTCAGCCAGTTCCGCTACGGAAAGTGAAGTTCGAAAGTCCTGTCGAATTCGTTCGATCGATCTGGATATTCTGCTGGCGTGGCTGTTGCGGAAAACAAGTCGCCGGAGCATACCGCCATTAGGTGCCATCAGCAGGCGGAAATGGATCTCCTGCAGGATCAGGGGGCCCATGACCGTTGCTTCCTCGGGGGCATTTGCCAACTCGAGATAACGGCCAAGAGCATTAATCAATCGCTCGTCAGCGATATTTACGTCGAGCGGTTCAGTGTTGTCCGTTTCCAGATCCCTGTCACCGATTTGATCGTAGAGATTGCGTATGAGCCCAAGATCAAGTGACAAAACAACGGCAAGGTAGGGCGTTTCCGGACTGGCCTTTGTTATACGAGAGACGACTGGCAGGTAATGACCGACGACCAGCGATTCCCCCTGGCCAAAATTTACAGATTTGGTGCCGACGGTTGTTTCTTTCCGTCCCTGTAAGATCAGGCAAAGAACCGGATTATAAACAACGGCTTCCAGTTCTGTCGGATGGGTATGCCGCAGAAGGGTAAGATCTGGCAAAATAGATACAATGCCAGCCGTTTTTCCATATGCACTAAGGAAAAAATTCTCGTTCTGCAAAATGAGGTTGTCAATATTCATAACTTGCTCCGTTATGTCATCATACACAGAAGCAACCAGAGATTCTTGCAATAAATCCGGAACTTCGTAGGAACAGGCATGAATCGCGGAATAACAGGCAAGTGAATAACTAGCCTGTACGATACCTTTCCATCATTGATAACAACCTGGCGGACGCCACGACCTTAACGCCTCCGCCAACAGAGGATCTCGATATGGAAAACCCAAATCAAACCATTCAGCTAACCGATAAAATCGTAATACCCAGCGTAGGATTTGGGACATACCTCGTCGCGAATGAAGATACATCATTCGCCGTAAGTACAGCAATTGGCGCGGGCTATCGACATGTGGATACTGCTGAAGGATATGGAAATGAAGAGGGGGCAGGCGCGGGAGTTCAGACAGGCATAAAGGCCTGTGGATTGTCACGCGATGACATTTTCATCACCACAAAACTCTGGCCTGGAAACCCGGCCTGGGGAAATGATCTGAAAACTGGCCAGGATACGATCAACGCCTTGAATTCAAGTCTGGTGCGTCTCCAGCTCGATTACGTGGATATGTATCTCATTCATGCCCCGTTCTGCACGGAACATCGTCTGGAACAGTGGAGTGCCCTGGTTGAATTGCGGGATCAGGGTAAGACCAGGGCCATCGGCGTAAGCAATTATAGCGAGGCCCACATAGAAGAGATCAAATCTGCCGGTTTACCTTTGCCGGATGCAAATCAGATCGAGCTTCATCCCTGGTCACAAAAACCGGCTTTGGTATCCTTTTTGACCAAAAACGGAATCAAGGCAATTGCGTACAGCAGTCTTGTACCACTCTCTGGGTGGCGTGCGATGCCAGGGCAAGACAGTGGCAAGACCGATCAGATGAAGGCGGATGGCGACGGCGGGAATTCCGCTTTTCTTGCGATGGCAAAAAAATACGGAATTACTGAATCACAGGTGCTGCTTCGGTGGGGTGTGCAAAAAGGATATCCGGTCCTGCCGAAGAGCATGAACCCGGAACGGATGCGACAGAACATTGATCTCTTCGGGTTTTCTATCGACGACAAGGACATGGCTACGATCGAGAGAATGGACCGTGGTGAAGGTGTCGCATGGCCAAATGGTGACCCGACATTGTCGCGTTAGGGCCTTGCTTATTTGATCTCAAGTTCGCACCAGACCGGTGTGTGGTCTGAGGCTTTTTCCTTACCCCGGGGGCGTGGGTCGATTTCGCTGGCGACCAGTTTGTCGGCGGCCTGCGGGGACAACAGCAGGTGATCGATGCGCACGCCGTGATCCTTGGGCCAGGCACCGCGTTGATAATCCCAGTAGCTGTATTCGATCTTGTTGCCGTGGATGGCGCGCCAGGCGTCCGTCAGGCCCAGATACATCAGTTCCCGATACAAGGCGCGGGATTCAGGCAAACACAGCGCATCATCGGCAAAACCTTCGGGATTCCAGCAATCATCATCCAATGGACAAAGGTTGTAGTCACCAGCCAGAACCAGGGATTCCTCGTAGGTCAGCAGTTCTTTGGTGTGTTCGATCAGGTGGCGCATCCAGGCCAGTTTGTAATCAAACTTCTCACCGGGCGTGGGGTTACCGTTGGGCAGGTAGATTGAAGCTATGCGCACCGTACCGATGACGGCTTCGATATAGCGGGCCTGGGGATCGTCTTCATTGCCGGGCAGGCCGCGACGGATATCTTCAATAGGCTGCTTGGACAGGATCGCCACGCCATTATAGGTTTTCTGGCCCAGAACGGCGGAATTGTAACCCGCATCGCCGATTTCCAGTTCCGGGAACCGGTCTTCGATCATTTTCAGTTCCTGAAGCAGCAGCACATCGGGCTGTTCCTCGCGCAGGTAATCCAGCACATGGCCCAGCCGCACATTAAGCGAATTGACATTCCAGGTAGCTATTTTCATGTTTTTTTCTGTTGTCTTGTTCTGTTTTTCGGGCAAAGAAAAAGGCCCGCCCGGATTATTTCAATTCGGCGGACCTTCGTTTTAACATGACAGCAGAAGATTGCTATACCGCAAAGCTGGACCCGCAGCTGCAGGCCGATGTGGCGTTGGGGTTTTTGATGGAAAAGGCCGATCCGATCAGATCTTCGACAAAATCGATCTCCGAACCCTTGAGGAATTCAAGGGACATGGCGTCAATCGCCACCTTGGCACCTTCGCGCTCAATGACCGTATCATCAGATTTGGTCTCGGAATCAAAGGAAAAACCGTACTGAAAACCGGCACAACCGCCGCCGCTGACAGTAACGCGGACCAGGCCTTCACCGGCTTCGGCTTCGGACTGCACAATTACGTTGATCCGTTTGGCCGCTGATTCGCTCAACGTCACCATGGATTCTGAGCCTTCAATTTCCTGTACGTCGGACATGCTGAAATTCTCTTGCTGGGACCGGTTTCCCCGGTCAGACAATAACCAATTAACCCGGTCGGGTAATACTCTGTTATATGTAGGATATATTATGGAATTGTCAATTGGCAGGGTGGTATCAGGCGTAAATTCCCAACCGCCCGTCCTGTGGAACCTTTCAACGGCTGGCTGCTATCCTGCCGCTTGTGCTTGCGGTGTATCCCGGTGCGCGGTACCTTCCGCGCATGACTGACACCCGAATATTTGTGCCGCCTCAACCTGCTGTTTTTGCTTGCCGATCAGCGGATTCCAGAGGGCGCTATCACCAGGAACGCGAAAGTGCGACGCGGACAGCGTTTCAGCGCGACCGCGACCGGATTATCCACTGTGCGGCCTTCCGGCGTCTGAAGCAGAAAACCCAGGTTTTTGTGGCCCATGAAGGGGATAACTACCGCACCCGGCTGACCCATTCCCTGGAAGTCTCCCAGATTGCACGCTCCCTGGCCCGGGTCTTTGGTCTGGATGAGGATCTGGCCGAGGCCCTGGCGCTGGCCCACGATCTGGGGCATCCGCCCTTTGGTCACGCCGGCGAAGACGCACTGGATGCGGCCATGCAGCCTTTTGGTGGCTTTGATCACAACGCCCAAACCCTGAAGGTGCTGACGGAGCTTGAGCAACGCTACGCCGAGTTTGACGGCCTGAACCTGACCTGGGAGGTCCTGGAAGGGATCGTCAAGCACAATGGCCCTCTGACCGGTGATCTGGCACGTCGCGACAAGCAAGGCAATGTCAGGCCGCTGGCGACTGGTTTGCTTGATTATGTCAGCAGCCATGATCTGGAACTGGATACCTTTGCCAGCGCCGAGGCCCAGCTGGCGGCGATTTCAGACGATATTGCCTATAATAATCACGATGTGGACGATGGTTTGCGAGCGGGATTGTTGTCGATTGAAGATCTCAGCCATCTGGAACTGGCCGGACCTGTCTTTGCCGAGGTCGAAGCGGAATATCCGCACCTGGATACCTCCCGCAAGATCCATGAAGCCGTGCGTCGTCTGATCGAAGTCATGGTCAATGACGTCATTGACGAAACCCAGCGCCGCATTGAGAAATACCAGCCCGCTGATGCCGCCGCTGTGCGCCATCTGGACGTGCCACTGGTGGCCTTTTCAGAAGGCATGGCAGTGAAGGAAAAAGCCCTGAAATCCTTCCTGTTCGACAATATGTACCGGCATTTCAAGGTCAATCGCATGATGAGCAAGGGCCGACGTATTGTCAGCGAGCTGTTTGAGTTGTATCTGAACGAACCCGGATGCCTGCCGACCGCCTGGCAGGAGAAATGCGACGGGCCGGGGACCCCCCTGACGGCCCGCCATGTCTGTGATTTTGTGGCCGGGATGACAGATCGTTTTGCTTTGGAAGAACATCGGCGTTTGTTTGATGTGTATGCAGGTAATTAGATGAATTATTTCAGCTATTTAGCAGGTATTGTTGCTAAAGAACTTGAGGGAATGTCAGGCGCTGGCACGTTGCCGGAAGGACTGGATTTCAGCCATGTTGCTGTGGAGCCGCCCCGTGACGCCAGTCATGGTGATGTGGCCACCAACGCCGCTTTGGTGCTGGCCAAACAGGCCAAAATGAAACCGCGAGACATCGCCGAAGCCCTTGCCGCAAGGCTGGAGGGCATTGCCGATATCGACAGTGTTGAAGTGGCTGGTCCCGGTTTTATCAATCTGCGCCTGTCTCCGGCCTTCTGGCATGCCCGTCTGGCGGAGGTTCTGGCATCCGGCAATGATTACGGCACTTCGGACGTTGGCCAGGGTGAAAAGGTCAATGTGGAATATGTTTCGGCCAATCCGACGGGGCCCATGCATGTGGGCCATGCCCGTGGGGCTGTGGTTGGCGATGCCCTGGCACGGCTGCTGACCAAGGCCGGGTTTGACGTGACCAAGGAATATTACATCAACGATGCCGGCTCGCAGATTGCGATCCTGGCGAAGTCACTGCATTTGCGCTATCGCGAAGGCCTGGGCGAGGAAATTGGCGATATTCCCGAAGGTCTGTATCCGGGGGATTATCTTGTACCGGTGGGCAAAAAACTGGCGGAAACCCAGGGCGATAAATGGCGCGATGCCCCGGAAAGCGACTGGATGCCTCTGTTCCAGGAGGAAGCCATTGATGCCATGATGGATATGATCCGCGATGATCTGGCCCATCTCGGCATCGTTCACGACGTTTTCACCTCTGAGCGCGGACTGGTGAAGGCCGGGGAGGTTGACGACGCCCTCGGACAGCTGGACAGCAAGGGCTTGATTTACGAAGGCACGCTGGACCCGCCCAAGGGCAAAAAGCCTGAAGACTGGGAAGAACGTCCGCAAACCCTGTTCCGGGCGACCGAATTTGGCGATGACACCGACCGGCCGATCAAAAAATCAGACGGCAGCTGGACCTATTTTGCGTCGGATATCAGCTATCACCGGAACAAATACCAGCGCGGTTTTGCCAATCAAATCGATGTTTGGGGCGTGGATCACGGCGGCTATGTCAAACGCATGAAAGCCGCTGTCAAAGCTATTTCCGACGGCAAGGCCGAACTGGACGTCATGCTGTGTAATCTGGTCAAACTGTTGCGCAATGGCGAGCCGGTGAAGATGTCCAAACGTTCGGGCAGCTTTGTCACCCTGCGAGAGGTTGTCGATGAAGTTGGCCGCGATGTGGTGCGCTTTATCATGCTGACCCGGCGTAACGATGCGCCGCTGGACTTTGATTTTGCGCAAGTGACCGAGCAATCACGGGATAATCCGGTGTTTTATGTGCAATATGCACATGCCCGGGCGCGTTCGGTGCGTCGCAACGCACTCGAAGCACTGGCAAATGATGTTCTGGGCGATATTGCTGACGGTGAACTCGCCAAAACCGATTGCAGTGCCTTGACCGACCCGGACGAGCTTGCTTTGATCAGACTCATGGCATCCTGGCCCAGAACAGTCGAAACAGCCGCCGCTGCGCACGAGCCGCACCGGATTGCCTTTTATTTGCATGAAATGGCTTCAGCGTTTCATTCCCTGTGGAACAAGGGCAAGGAAGACGTGTCACTGCGCTTTATCATTGAAGATGATATCCCGCTGACACGGGCGCGTCTGGCCCTGATCGGGGGTGCCGCCAGCGTCATCGCCGGCGGCCTTGCAGTGATGGGTGTGGAAGCCCTTGAGGAGTTGCGATAAATGGCATCTGACCAGACCACACCGCCCATTGATCCGCCGCCGGAATACCTGCGTCAGGGACGTATTGACGACAGTCCGGTGCAGAAATCCGTCGACGCCGGCGGTTTCCGTCGGGTCGGACTTGTCGTTGTGGCCATGGCCATTATTGCGGCTTCCGCCACCGGTATGTGGCTGGCCTATGAACAGGGCGTTCGCAAAGGGGTGCAGATGGCACCGCCTTTGATCCGGGCTGATGCCAGCCCGATCAAGGTTGCACCGGAAGAACCGGGTGGCATGGAAGTGCCGCACCAGGACAAGTCTGTTTATGACCGCCTGAGCGGTAAACCTGAAACCGTTGAGGCTGAACGCCTGTTGCCGCCGCCTGAAGTTGTGGTCAAAAAACCCGAGCCTGTCGCCGAACCGGAAGTGATGCCGGAAACCAGTGCCGAAACCGCAAAAGAAGTCCCCCTGGTCAGGGTAGAAGAACCTGTTGTCGTTGTGAAAAAAGCGCCGGCAGCGCCCGAAGTCAAACCTGCGCCGAAGCCTGAGGCCAAACCCGTAGCCAAGCCCGCCGCAAAGGTTGTGAAGGTAGCGCCGACACCACCACCTGCAACGGCCAAAAAGGCACCCAAAAACCTGAAGCCCGCTGCATCTGCAGCCAAACCGGCGGGACACCTTGTCCAGGTCGGGGCCTATCGTACCGCCGCCAAGGCGACCGAGGGCTGGAAACGCCTTGTCAAATCCAACAAGGCGTTACTTGGCGGCCTGAAACCGTTTGTTGTCCGGGCTGACCTAGGCAACCGGGGTGTGTTTCATCGTCTGCGCGCCGGACCCGTTGATGGTGCCCAAGCTGCTGCAGCCCTGTGTCAGCGTCTCAAGCAGCGCAAGGTCGGCTGCCTGGTCATCAAACCCTGACGCGGTGGCCCATCGCGCACTGATATTCGGCTGTGAGGGACTGGATCTTGGCACAGCTGAAGCTGAATTCTTTCGCCAGGCCGATCCGCTGGGATTTATCCTGTTTGCGCGAAATTGCGATAACCCGGAACAGCTCGCCGCTCTGACCGCAGCTTTACGCGAAACTGTCGGCCGAGAAGATGCCCCGATCCTGATCGATCAGGAGGGTGGGCGGGTTACCCGTATGAAGCCGCCGCACTGGCGACAGATACCGGCCGCCGGACGATTTGGCGAAATCTACGAAGTTGAACCGGAAAAAGCACTGGATGCCGTGCGCCTGAACGCCCGTCTGATCGCCCATGAATTGCTTGGCGTCGGCGTTGATGTCGATTGTGCGCCGTCCCTCGACCTCCGACTGGCCGGTGCCAGTGAGATAATCGGGGACCGGGCTTTTTCGTCGGACGTTGAAACCATTGTTGCCCTGGGGCGGGCTGCAGCCGAGGGCTTTCTGGCTGGCGGCGTCCTGCCGGTGATCAAACACATACCCGGGCATGGTCGCGCCCTGGTGGACAGTCATCTGGCCCTGCCGATCGTCAAAGAGTCCCTGGATGTCCTGAAAATGACCGATTTTGCGCCATTTTGTCCCCTGAATGACCTGCCATTGGCCATGACGGCGCATATTGTCTATGAGGCGATAGACGCAAGAAACCCGGGTACGGTTTCGCAAAGAGTTGTTCAGGAAGTCATTCGGGACCATATCGGTTTTGACGGTTTCCTGGTTAGTGATGACCTCTCCATGGAAGCCCTGGAAGGCCCGGTTGAGGAGCGTGCAGCCAGAACCCTCGCCGCCGGAGCCGATGCCGCC
>Ga0316204_10011976_pt1 | contig 10707 bp, 9 predicted proteins | sample 6monrhotite_MG_2_FD_205661 | JGI IMG/M metagenome (GOLD analysis project Ga0316204, IMG submission 205661) | Microbial mat bacterial communities from mineral coupon in-situ incubated in ocean water Damariscotta River, Maine, United States -... | ecosystem: Environmental > Aquatic > Marine >... | reverse complement strand
GTGTTGTTAATGTCGGTCAGGAATGAAGTGGCAATGCTGTTGACGGCGGTATTAACCTCTGCGGTCAAGGCTTTGCCGATTCGGCTCTGTAGCTCAGTTTCATAATTGCTGCCTGTGTAGTCAGCCATGCTGGCTATGCTGTTGTTGATAATTGCGTCGGCATTAATTTCGGTAGATGAGCCGTTATTTTTGATGGTTACGACACCGGCAGATTGAGTGACTGAAAAATCAGTTGCGGTATTTTCCAGTGCGACTGAGGCTGCATCAGCCTCATCAATCACATTGTCCAGGTCACCCACTTCATAAGCAAAACCAAAGTTGAGCAAGCCGGCCCTATATTCATTTTCACCATCCTTTAGCGCCGTTGCGCCAAAGGCCGGGTTGGTTACATTTGAGAGGATATTATGAGGTACGGAAACTGCGCCATAGGTAAGGTTGGGGCCGGCCGGATGATTAATTTGGCCTGCAAGTACGACACCTGGCAAAACTGCGGCAGCAATAGCTAAACGCTTCATAATTCTTGTTCCTCCTGAATGAACCCTGCTGAGTCTGAAAGTGGTTGGGATTGTTGTCTCTAAGGCTTATCGGTCACAGGCTTGGTTCCTATAGGGTTTATCAGTGCGTTTTGCCGTTGTCTATTTGAAGTGGCGGTGCTGGTTTGGAGGGACGGCTTCTTGCTATTATCCGTAGGCTGGAAAAAGCATTTTTGAAGCAAGGATAGGGTTGTTGTGAATGTCTAAAAATATTTCACTAATGGGTGGTCTGTTGGCTTCGCTGATGGTTTCTGCACAAGTGACGGCTATGCCATACCAGTCGCTGTCGCCTCGTATCCTGTCGATGGGCGGTGTTGGGGTTGCCTCAGGCGATGAAACTGCGGCTGCCCTTATCAATCCAGCCTTGCTTGCTTCAAGTCGTGAGGTTGAAGGTTTTAATGTGGTTTTGCCTGTGTTGGGGCGGCGCTTTAGTGACCCTGATGGTTTGCTTGATAAGGTGGATAGTTACCAGGCCGCAAGGCTTGAAGCGGATTTGACCGATGCTGTTGATGTCTATGATGAGCTTGGTGCCAGAAGTGTCAAAATTATTGATACCACTGAAAAGGTGCTGGAAGTAAAAGCGGCGGCTCAGAGTATTGCCGATATATCGCAGCAGATATTGGATCAGCTGCAAAAAATCACTGGCAAGCCGGTGATGGGCGAGTTTCTAAGTGCCGTGACGATAAGAATTCCCAATAAAAGACTCTCTGCCTCGTTGTTCATGGACTCTCGTGTGGTGGCAGGGGGTGTGTTTGATTTTGGTGATCAAGTCCTGCTTCAGGAGATTATTGATGCAGCGAATACCAGCGCAAATGCTGTAGACCAGGATCAGCTTGATGCGCTTGAGAAAAATCCGACTATTGCCGGTCAGTTGTTTCTGGAAGAAGATGTAGAAATCATCAACGCAGTAGAAAATTTGACCTCGAATTTGAGTGCTCGTGGCGCGATTGTTTCCGAGATTGGGTTGGTGTTATCACGTGAGTTTGTTGTGGCAGGCCATGATGTTGCCGTGGGGGTTACACCTAAGCTGGTAAAGGTGCAAACCTTTGATTACATTTTGGGGATAGACAGGGCCAATTTTGATTCTGATTTGGGGCAGCGTGAATACACTGATTTCAATCTTGATGTTGGCCTGGCGAAGGGCTTTGGCAATGGTTGGCAAATGGGGCTGGCGGTCATGAATCTGCTTGGCAAGGCCTATGATACCCGTCCTTATTCCTCGGTTTCAGGGCTGACACCGGCATCAGCGGTTATCAAGATTGATCCTCAAGTGCGCCTGGGTGTCGCGCATAGTAATGAGATACTTACTCTGGCGGCTGATTTGGATGTGACGGAAAATGATTCCGCAGGTTTTGAGTCCAAAACTCAGTATTTTGGCCTAGGAGCTGAGCTAGCGCTGTCAGACTGGGGCCAGTTGCGTGCCGGTTATCGTTATAATCTGAGTGACTCAGATGACGATATGCCAAGCTTGGGATTCGGTTTTTCACCCTTTGGTGTGCAAATGGATATGGCGATTGCAGGCAATGGCGATGAGCAGGCATTTTCATTTCAGTTAGGGTTTAGATTCTAGTCATTCAAATCCGGCAACTATTATTAATAAGCCCTGTCGCCATGACGGGGCTTATTTGTTTTGGCGGGATTGCTATTGGGATTTGGGTTAAAATCCTCTGAATATTTACGAATGGTTTAAAGACAGATGTTGAGTTGCAGTGAGAACAACAAGAAGGAAAATGGGTGCATGGCCAGAAAAATATTGCGGCTAGGCAGTATTCTGTCTGTTTTGGCGTTGTTTTCAGCGCCGGTGTTGGCGTTGCCCTTTGCCCCAATTGAGCCTGTTTCGTATGCCCTGGGTGGAACCGGGGTCTCTTCGGCCCCAAATTCCACTGCCGGTTTTTTAAACCCGGCCCTGCTGGCAATTAATGAAGGAAAAAAGGCTGTCCTATTGCCCACCGCTGTGCTCGGCTATCGTTATTTCGACCGGCAGAATGTGCTGGATTCCATTTACAGCTATCAGGATATCGGTGTTGAGCAGATTTACGATACGACACTGAATGATTTTAAGGCGGGCAACTATATCGAAGTTGATGGTGTAGCTAGTTTAGGTCAATCCCTGGCAACGATTGGAGGGGCGGCAGAGGGAATCCGCAGCCGCTTTGCTGAGATGCTCGATAAGCCTGTTCAGCAAGAGTATATGGCGGCGATTGTAGTGGCTATTCCGCATGATAAATTGAATATGAGTTTTAGTCTGGGCAGAAAAATGCTGGGTGGCGCCTTGGTCGATATATCTGAAAGTGATTTAACTGAACTGGAAAGAATAGTTGAGCAGGCGGGGGGAGGAGCTGAAAGTTTGCTGTCATCTGCGGAGACATTTGATTCGACGCAATTTGAATCGCGATTCCGTGGCCGGGGTTTGAAGAGTACTGAATTTGGTCTGTCCATGGCGCGAAATTACACCATTGCAGGGCATGACATTGCCGTTGGTGTTACACCTAAGTTTATTCTGGCGACCAGTTTTGATTATGCCGAAGCTATAAACACGGCTGATTTTAAAACCGATTTGGGCAGTAAAAATAATTCAGCATTTGATGTCGATGTCGGTGCAGTCAAGTCTTATGGCAATGGCTGGAGCACAGGTGTTGCAATCAAAAATCTGATTGGTCAGAAATATAAGACCAGCCTGGGTAACGAAATCAGAATTAAACCGCAGGCGCGAATTGGTATTTCCCATGCGATGAAATGGGCCGCGGTTGCCGTGGATTTGGATTTGAATAAAAGTGAATCGATGGGTTTCGATTCAGAAACACAATATCTCGGCATTGGCGCAGAACTGAATGTGTTTGACATGAGCACTATCCGCATCGGTTATCGCTCTAATTTGAGTGATGTGAACACCAGTGTTGCCACGGTCGGTTTGGGGCTAAAGGTTTATGGCGTGCAGGTTGACCTGGCCGTGGGCGCAAATGAAGATGAGATTGATGTTGCCGCATCAGCGGCCTATCAGTTTTAGTCTGCCCCAGGTTTGGTCATAAAAAAGCCCGGCATAAACCGGGCTTTTTTGTGACTTTTAGTGGCAGGCTTAACGGGTGCCAAAGACGACGATGGTCTTGCCTTTGGCGGTAATCAGGTTTTGTTGTTCCAGGCTTTTTAATACCCGGCCAACCATCTCGCGTGAGCAGCCGACAATGCGGCCCAGTTCCTGGCGGGTGATTTTGAGCTGCATACCGTCCGGGTGGGTGATAGCGTCTGGTTGCTGACACAGGTCTAGCAAGGTCTTGGCCACTCGGCCGCTGACATCCATAAAGGCCAGACGAGTGGCCATGTCGGAGGTGCGGCGCAGACGCAGAGCCATTTGTGAGGCCATCTGGAAAATGATTTCGGTGTGATCCTTGGCCATTTGACGGAATCGTTCATAGCTGATTTCGGCTACTTCACAGTCGCCACGGGCACGAATCCAGGCGCTGCGTTCCGGGTCTTCGCTGAACAGCCCCATCTCACCAAAAAAGTCACCGGCATTGAGGTAGGCCAGCACCATCTCATTGCCGTCATCATCTTCCGAGACCACGCTGACTGAGCCGGTAGTGATGTAATAGAGTGAGTCCGGCGTATCACCACCGTGAATGATGACGCTTTTATTGGGATAGCCACGCCGATGGCAGTGAGTCAAAAAGCTCTCAATTGCCGGGTTGGCCTTGGGTTTGTTTGTTTTGAGTAATGTCATTTTAATCTCGTCGTGTAACGGCCCTTGTCATTACTATCGGCAAAAAGCGGCTTGTGTATGAGTTATCATATGGCCTATTTGAAATATAGACTGCAGGAGTAATAAATGAAGGCGCGGATTAAGTGGGTGGAAAACGCCATGTTTGTAGCCGAGTCGGGCAGTGGTCATGCGGTGGTCATCGATGGCCCGCCGGATGGTGGTGGTCGCAATATGGGTATGCGGCCGATGGAAATGCTGTTGATGGGCACTGGCGCCTGCAGTGCCTATGATGTGTTGTTGATCCTGCGCAAGGGTCGTCATGCGGTGGCAGATTGTGTCTGCGAGGTCAGCGCGGAGCGTGCCGATGAGGTGCCGTCGGTGTTTACCAAGATCCATCTCCACTTCATTGTCAGTGGCGATGGCCTGAAGGAAAACGTGGTCAAGCGAGCGGTAGAGCTGTCGGCTGAAAAATATTGCTCTGCCTCCATTATGTTGGGCAAGACTGCTGAGATCAGTCATGATTTTGAGATTATTGCAGCGCCAGGAGATGAGGTGTGATCAAACCAAAGCCCACCTCCGGCATGCGTCATGTGGCCTTGTTTGTCAGCGACCTAGAGGCCTGTGAACAATTTTATGTCGAGCTGCTAGGTATGCAGGTGGAATGGCGTCCCGATGTGGATAACGTCTATCTCTGCTCCGGCAATGACAATCTGGCTTTGCATCGGGCGCCGGAAGGCTACGATATGTCGGGTGATCAAGTCCTGGATCATATTGGTTTCATCATCGACGATATTGATCAGGTCAGCGTTTGGTATGACTTTCTCCGTGGTCACGACGTTAAGATGAAGACCGAACCGCGAACCCATCGCGATGGTGCCCGCAGTTTTTATTGTTATGACCCGGGCGGTAATACCGTGCAGATGATTCACCACCCACCTATTGTGCAAAAATAGCTGTCAAAGTTGGAAAAATGGTAGATAATCCGCCTTTTTCCCCGCCGCTATTTGTAGGGGGCTGTTGGATTGCTCAGGAGGGTGCGTAATGCCCACACAGATGAAAAAGCTGAAGCTGCATGGGTTTAACAATCTCACTAAGACCCTGAGTTTTAATATTTACGATATCTGTTATGCCGTCACCCCTGAGCAGCATCAGGCCTATATCGAATATATTGATGAGGCCTATAACGCTGAACGCCTGACTCAAATCCTCACGGATGTCACTGACATTATTGGTGCCAATATCCTCAATATCGCTCATCAGGACTATGACCCACAGGGTGCCTCGGTCACTATCCTGATTTCAGAAGAACCGATTGCGGCGGAAGAGCTTTCCAATAGCGAAGCACCAGGTCCTTTGCCCGACTCTGTGGTTGCTCACCTCGACAAGAGCCACATCACTGTCCATACCTATCCCGAGACTCATCCCGATGGTGGTATCAGTACTTTCCGAGCTGATATCGATGTTGCTACCTGTGGACGTATCTCACCGCTTAAGGCATTGAACTACCTAATCCATAGTTTCGAGTCAGACATCGTTACCATGGATTACCGTGTGCGTGGTTTTACTCGTGATGTGCGTGGTAAAAAACACTTTATCGATCACAAGATCAGCTCGATTCAAAACTACATCGCCAGAGACACCAAAGGGAAGTATCAAATGATCGACGTTAATGTCTATCAGGAAAATATCTTTCATACCAAAATGATGTTGAAAGAGTGTCACCTGCAAGATTATCTGTTTGGTGTTTCGCCTGATGATTTGACCGGCAAAGAGATTAAGTTGATTGATCAAAAGGTAAAGCAGGAAATGGCCGAGATTTTTTATGGCCGTAATTTGCGGCGGGGATTGTAATCGTATCCCCGCCTTAGGTCTGTTGGTTTTATGGGGTGACTGAATCCCAATCGGCAGAAATTACATTATTGTCATGTAGGTAATGCACGGCGCTATCTTGTATTACTGCTCGATCATTGTAGTTGCCTGTAATCCATCTATTTGTGCTGCTAACTTGTTCACCGATTAGCGTACCGCTATGTTTTAGACTCGCATCTTGTGAGTCGGTGTTAATTTCAAAAAGATAAAGACCATCATGCTGCCAGTCGGCCCATTGCCAAGGGGAGGTTTGCTCACCGCCCTGGTGCAGGCTTACCGGGATGCTGAATTTGTCTGTGCCCTCACTGTTGGCTAAATAACTCAGGCTATGATGATCATTAAGAACAGGGCTGTTGGTGCCACGCTCACCCAGAATGATGCTGCTAATTTCAGCTGGGGCATTGATGTCCGAGACGTCGAAGAGTGATAGTTTAAGTCCTTGGTCCAATGGAAAACCACCTGTTTCATCAGTAATGGCATCTTTGCCGATGCCAAGCAAAAGTCCATCATTCACTGCATGCAGGTAGCTCGAATAGCCTGGTATTTCTAGTTCTCCCGCAATCACTGGTTCACTGTTGTCGCTAAGGTCGATAACGTAAAGTGGGTCAATATTCCTGAAGGTGACTAGATAGGCGCGATCACCAATATAGCGTGCGGCGTAGATTCGCTCGCCCGGTTTGCCTATGACGGCGGGATTGGTTTTGTTGGGCAGTTGGGCGATGATCTCCAGTTGGTTGTTATCGGTATTTGATTGCAGATTAGTGAGCTGGTGTTGCCATTGGTTGTTGTTAAACCGGGATGTCACTACATGCAATACTCCATTCCGCTCGCCCATCAAAAAGGCAGGGTTGCTGCCGTCGATTGATAATCTGCCGGGTACAATGCCGCTGCCCTGATAGCTGGGGCCGTTGCTGTCCAGTGAAAACTTATGAATGGCAGTGTTGTTGCTAAAAGATATTACATCAAGGCCGTTGCTGTCGGAGTCTTTGTCTGTTGCCGTGGTTAGATAGATGTTTTGAGTGGATGCATAAACACCGTCGCCGCGGCCGCCGTAACAGGCCGAAACCATCTCTTCAGGTGAATTTAAATTGATTGCGGTGATGCTGGTCAAGGTTGGGTAACCGCCATTGTTTTCAGCTGTGTCGGGGATAAAACAGTTGTGGCTTTGCAGCAGTTGTTGTGGCTCGCTGTGATTGACGCTGACCGTGGGCAGCAGATCATTCAATGAGCTCTGTTCAAGCAGTGCCTGGTTTTCTGCCGTTTCTGCATCTGTGCTTGGAAAGTTGAGATAACCTTCGATTGTTGGCGTAAAGCGTGTTACTAGATACAGCGTGTCTTCAACCCGGCGTGAACTGAGAAGATAACCATCAATTGAAATATTGTGACTTTGTTGTGGTGCGGCAGCTTCGCTAACATCGTAAAACCATAACTTGGTTTGGGCTGACTGCCAGCTCCATGGGCTATACCAGCTTACCCAGCCCTGGTCAGCGCTGCCTGTTGCGATTAACTGTGCGCCATTACCGTCTTGATCTGTGGTGAGATAAAGGCCTTTGATAGAGGCGTTTGCTTCGTCCACTTCGACTTCAGTCAATAAATGAGAGGCTGCCGGATTTGCCTGAATCTGGTGCACACTAATGGTTGGGGTTTGTGTTGTTTGAGGGCTGGCATTAGCCAAAGTAACGACAGGACCTACAGCAGTTGTGGCGTACTCATAATTCTGTTGCTTGATTGAATAAAGGTGCTGGCCATCGTTTTTGATTCGATCAGCCTCATCCACGCTGCTGACTTGCAGATTGGTGGCGGAGCTGCTTTCACTGCTAGTGGCCTCTGCATTGTCTGCGGTCAAGATGGTTCCCATATCCGTAAAATTGATTATGAAGTTGTTTGGGTTGCTAAAACCCTGTTTGAGGTACTGTTCCAGTTGATTGTCTGAGTCCACCGCCTTGAGTCGGCTTTTTGTGCTCAGGCTGGTTTGGGAATTTGCATCGAATCTGCTGGAATTCTCAGGATTGTTGTTTTGCTGGCAGCCCCCCATTAGCAGTGACAGGGCAATGCCCGGAAGCAGTATTATTGGATTGGTTGGTCTCATGACGCCCTCTTTTATGTTTGTGGGAATATTTTCCCATCTTGATAATGGGAATTAAATCCCATACAATCGGGGTTGTCAAGTTTTGCTTTGTGGGATGTGAATGGCTTCAACGGTATTACATAAGGTGTTAAGCGGGGCGGTATTGAGTCTGCTCAAGCCGTTAACGCGAATCCTGCTGCGTAATGGTATTTCGTTTGGGCAGTTTTCAGATCTGGCCAAACGTGCCTATGTCGAGGTGGCCAGTGATGAATTCACTATCCCCGGCAAGCCGCAGACGACATCGCGGATCTCGACGATCACCGGCCTGACGCGTAAAGATGTGCAGCGGCTGAGAAATGAAAGCCTGGATAGTGATATAGGTACGTCGGCGAAATATAGTCGAGCCGCCAGGGTTATTAGTGCCTGGATATCTGAGTCGGCCTATTTAGATCAGCAGGGTGCGCCAATGTTTTTGCAGTTTGAAGGCGCAGAGCCTAGTTTTGCGGCCCTGGTTAAAGAGGCTAGTGGCGATATCACCGCCAGAACCATTCTTGATGAGTTGATCAATATTGATGCCGTGAAGCAGTGGGACGATGGTCGGCTTGAGCTGCTGGTGCGGGCCTATATCCCCATGGCTGACGATGTGGAAAAGATTGGCATTCTCGGTACTGACGTTTCTGACCTGATTAACACTATTGATCACAATCTAAGCAGCAAACAGGGTCAGGCCTATTTCCAGCGCAAGGTGTGTTACGACAACCTGCCGCAACAAGTGGTGGAAGAGTTACGTGACACCATTGTTGAAAAGGCACAGGCGGCGCTGGAAAGCATGAATGAGGACATGGCTAAGTGTGACCGTGACCGAGATAAGAAAATTAAAGGTAGTGGCCGGGTTCGTGCTGGTTTGGGTATTTATTATTTTCAGGATGAGCTCAACGACCAGGGTAAGGAGTAGGCGATGTTTGCTGTTTGGAAAAAATGTTTGCTAACCCTTGTCGTTGCTATTGGCTTGGTTGCGTGTGTGGATGATCAGCAAATGGCCGAAGGCGGGATTGGTGGTACCGGGATAAGTACGGGGCCGATAAATGGTTTTGGCAGCATTATCGTTAATGGTGTTCATTTTGATGTGTCCCAGGCCCAGATCTGGATGGATGGCAAGCAGGCCAGTGAACAGGATTTGCAGCATGGCATGGTGGTCACTGTGGATGGCGATATCGATCAGGAAACGCAGGTAGGCATGGCCACCGAGGTGGTGTTTAGCGCAAGTTTGAAAGGCCTGGTTGAGTCAATTGATGTTGATGGCCAATGGCTGATGATTTCGGGGCAACGGGTTAATCTTGATGAGTTGACCGTGTTTGATGGTGTGGCCTTGTCAGAGCTTGCTGTCGATATGTACGTGGCCATTAGTGGTGTTAAGAATGCAGATGGTGATTGGTTGGCGACATATGTTTTTTCTGATGGAGTTGTTATTACCGACACAACTGTAGCAATGGTTGCAGATGTTGATATTGATTATGATGCTCAGGTGATCATCATTAGTGGATCTTCCGGTGTTCAAGATAGTGGTGAGGTGATTGCGGTGCCCACACCGCTAGAACGTCAGATTACAGCTGGGGAGTGGCTTTCTCTTAAGGGGTTGATTACTGAAGTGGCTGGTAATCGTTTCACTGTTCAGGATAAAGGTATTGAAATCGATAGCAACAGTGATTATGAAAATGGTGATGTGACTGATGTTGCCATCAATAGTAATGTGGCTGTAGTAGGTGTGGTAAATGATTTAGGTGTGGTTGTCGCGCGTACGATCAGTTTTATGCCGGTAGAGGTGGTGCGCATTGATGCCCAGGTAGAGTCTTTGACTGAGTCGTCAGTGAAGCTGGCGGGTATTGTTGTAGAGCTAAATAGTTCAACGCTGATGTTGGATAGCAGTGTGGCCGCAGAACGGATTTTCTCGATACAAAATCTTGCTGTGGCTGATGAGCTGGTTGTTTATGGCTTTCTAACAACAAAGGGTGTTGTGCTGACACGCTTGGAACGGTTCGATTCAATTGCCAAACAGCGTATTTCCGGGCCGGTAGGGCATATTGGTCAGCCAGTATTTGATGTGTTGGGCGTCACGGTTGATACCAGTGTCATGGCTGACAAGAATGGTCTATTTACTACGATGAATTCAGGTGACTGGATAACAGTGACGGGTAGTTTGAGTGGTGCGGTGATGGTTGCCAATGAGGTGGAGTTTGTACCTTAAGGGCTAGTCGGTTTTTTTGGCTAAATCTTGTAAGCCAGTGTGGTCATTACCTTCGACGTTAGTCCCATTATCTTCTTAACAGGTGTCGGCAATGCGGCTCCGCCATGTTGTATTGCCACGGTGGCATGATGTGCTTCATCTTCTTTCATTTGCTCAACTACCGCCCGGCTTTTTACATCTTGCTCGGGTAGGCTTTCCAGGTGTTCGTCGAGGTGTTTAATGACCTGGTGTTCGGTTTCAGCAACAAAGCCAAGGCTCCATTTGTCGCCGGCGACTCCGGCGGCGGCACCTATCG
>Ga0316204_10011975_pt1 | contig 10707 bp, 14 predicted proteins | sample 6monrhotite_MG_2_FD_205661 | JGI IMG/M metagenome (GOLD analysis project Ga0316204, IMG submission 205661) | Microbial mat bacterial communities from mineral coupon in-situ incubated in ocean water Damariscotta River, Maine, United States -... | ecosystem: Environmental > Aquatic > Marine >... | reverse complement strand
CACCCTCACCGTCGCCGCACCTGAGCCAGCGCGCCAGGAACTCGACGCGATGCTCGAACACCTTCGGGCCGCCTGAGTCTCGATCAGACCGCCGTCACACGACCGCGCTTTGCAACACTGAGGTTCAGTACGAGCAAGCGAAGGCGCGGAACTCTTCGGCCCTTCACGGGGCCGACCGCGTTGAAGCTTTGTCGCCAAGGGCGTTCAGGCGCGGATCTCGACCCTCTTCGGCCCTTCACGGGGCCGACCGCGTTGAAGCTTGGTCCGTGCACTGACCTCCACCACGTCGCCTGATCCCTCTTCGGCCCTTCACGGGGCCGACAGCGTTGAAGCGGCGCCAGCTTCGAAAAAGCTACGCGAGCTCGGCGGCGCTCTTCGGCCCTTCACGGGGCCGACCACGTTGAAGCGGCGAGGATCCAGCAACGATCTCGGCGCGGCTCAGGCCCACCTCTTCGGCCCTTCACGAGGCCGACCACGTTGAAGCAACGATTCAGCCGTCTGCGGTCGACAGCATCGAGAGGAACTCGTCGACCCCAACGACCCCGACGACGTGCTCGATCGACCCCGACGGAACGGGCGCCTCGTCGCTCCGAAGGGACGCAGCAAGCTCGCCACCGACCTTGAACACGTGAAGCCTGGGGAGGGTCTCGCCCTTGAGAACGCCCTTGAGAACGCTCTTCAGTTTTCGCTCCTCGGCGTCGGGGTCCGTGACGTCGACGTAGACCATCGTGAACTCGCGGAGCCGCTCCCTCACTGCGGGGTCGCTCAACACCTCGCGCTCGAGCTCTTCATTCGGAGCGAACCACTTCGCAAAAAAGAACACGACGACCGGACGCTGTGAACGACCGGGCAGCGCAACCACGGCCGCGAGCCCCTCGGAGCTTCGCACCCGTATCCACCCCTGGTCTTTCAGCTTCACGTCTAGCCCGGGGGCAGAGGCCAAGCCGATCGCCTTCCACAGCTCACGCTGCACGCTGGTCCCATGCCGACCGTCCCCATCGGAGTCGAGCCCGCAGCCCACTGCGGCCACGAGCGCCGCCGCGAAGACAGCTCGAACACGTGCCGTGTTCACCGTCATCGTCGCCCCTTCCGGTTCGGGTTCTCGATCTTCACGATGTCCGTCCTGGTCCCGTCGGCAAACACCACCCGCACGTAGACATGTGGAATCTCGTCGCTCTCGACGTACACGGGAGACGACTCATCTGACAGAGTTGGGAATCCGTCCGAGAGCCAGCACCCAACCTCGATCCGATCGGGCTCTTCATCTGGAGAATGCCCAAGCATGACGGCTTTGAGTTCGCACTGGTACCGCCACAGCGGCCGAAAGTCGAAGGCATCCTTCCCGTCCGCACGAGACCAGACGACCCAGTCCTGCGCCTCCTCGAGCCCCTTCTTCGCTGCCTCCACGCCGAACATAAAGGGGATGTCCTCGCACAGCCTCGGCGTCGACTCCTCGACTGTCACGATTCGCCCGCTGAACCATTGGCCGTCGACGCGGCGCAAGAACCCCGCCCGGATATGGGTGACCCCAGACGTCAGCAACACGACCGCTTCGAGTTCGGCGAAGTTCTGCGTCTGGCACGATTCGACCACCGACAAGCTGATGAAGCCCGACGGGACTTTCAGATTCGTCCCAGCAATCCACGACGGCGTGTTCATCGCCCGCCTGCACGCTTCCGTACCAGACCCGTCACAGTCGCGGATCACATCCGCGAGCATCGTGGCCAAACTCGGTGGTGCTTCGAGCCGGCGCTCTGCATCACCGCCGAAGCCACACCCCACCAACGCCAAGGCGAGAGCCGGGGCGCTTGCGAGCTGAAACATCATTGTCATTTTCTCTTTCCCTACCATGTTCGTTCGTCCTTTCCGCAACCGACCCCGACGGCCGTCGGGCTGGCCGCTTTTTTGTTTGTCGACTGCTCCGGTCGGCCGGTCCTCTGTATCGGCGTCGATGCCCGTCACCACCGGCCCGTCGCTTGCCAACGATGAAAGCGACGAAGCACCAAAAGCGCGTCACGCATCTCAACCTCCAGCCCTCCTTTCCGTAGATCGCAGCAGGCTTGGTCGAGCGCCTCCGCGAGCTTGACCGCCGTCCATCCCACCAACTCATCCAGCTCAACCACTGCCCGTTGTGGGTCGTCGTCCCGACCGAGAAACATCGACCCGTGAAACCACGACCCATCCGGCTCCCGCCGAAGAGGCCCACAGCTCACCGTCCCCTTCGGGGCGTCGCTCGGGGCGCCCGTCCTCCTGTCCGTTCCCATCGTCTTCGGCGTCACGGCATGAACATCCGAAATCGTGCCATCGCCCCATCAACAGCAACGGGGTCGACAAGGCCCGCACGCAGAGCTTCCAGCAGGCTCGCCATCGCCTTGTCCACCAGGCGCCCCCACACATCCGCGCCAGGGCCGGCGAAGAGTTCGACAAAGCTTCGAACCGTCTTCCACTCCTGCTCGAACTCTCGGGCCAGTTCCGATGCGGTCGCCCAGTCTCCGCGCTCGACCGCGGCCTCGAGTTCCGCCCACTCGGCCTCCACTTCGTTGCGATCAGTTGGCACGGTCCGCACTCCTTGCGTCCCACAAGCCGCGCCGTATCAGGATCCGCTGAATCGTGGACCGGCTCACGGCGTAGCCCGCCTCCCGCACCTTGTCCGCGATGGCGCCTCCGCCCCCTGTAGGCATCGCGAACGCGATACGAATCGCAACGTCCTCGACCTCGGATCTGAGTCGATACCGGGTGGCTTTCCTTGCTCGATGCAGCATGTACACCAGCCCCTCGGGGCCGGAGACCACGTCTCGTACGGCCTTGCGGACCTCCTGGTGGTCCTTCATTCGATAGCGCAGCACGGCATCGACGACGCTCGTCCGCTGAGCGTAGCGAGCAGCGCGGAGCCACCGTTTCCACAGGCACCGAGCGTAGCGTTCCAAACGATCTGGTTGTTCTGTCTTCATGACTTGGGCACACGTCTCCTGTTCACGTCGCAACACAGCGCAGCGCGTGGGGCTTGGGTTCAAAACTTGCCGTTCGCGGTCAGGCAGCGACGCTGGGCGGCCGGGGCTGACTCGTCGCGATGACGACATCCAGCGCCCGGGTCGCCCGCATCCAATCCACGTGCTCAGTCCCCGCGGCGGGGGCCATGAGCACGGTGTCGAGAGCAACGCCCTCATCCTCTCGCTGGACGAGTACGACGACGCCATCTCGACCGTCGCCCCCAATCGCCGCTTGCCACTGACCGAGCCAGCCCGGCACGGCCTCGGCGAACTCGGATCGCTCCGCAGTCAACACCGCGCCCAAGGACACACCGCTGCTCTTCAGCTCTCGCCACAGCGAAGCCCGACGCTCGGAAGCTCTCGGCGCCTGGTCCAGCGGTTGGGCGTGCATCTTGAGCGCTGCCCCGCGCTGCGCATCGCTATCCAACACAGCAGCCCACGCGATCCGGGTCTCGTCGCCCTGTCCTCGCGCATCCCACGACCCCGGCACGGCAAACCCGAGCAGGGGTCCCTCGTGCGCCACCAAGGACTCGACGGTTCCGCGCGTCGCTTGGCCGAGCTGAAAGCCGTCGATGGCATGCCACAGCGCATCGTGATGACGAGACCACAGGGGCAGCGACGCCGATGCATCACAGCGCACCAGTCGAGCCCCAGAGCGAATGGCCATCGTACGCCGCACCTCGACCCGCCCATCCGTCTCTCGAAGCGCCCCGACCTCGTAGCGGGGACCGTTGGGTCCGGGGTGTCGCTGCGTCCATGCGATTCGCCAGCCCTCGTTCGTCCACAGCCACCGAATCCATTCGAGCGGGTCCACCTCCCACTGAAGCGTTTGCGAGCTGACCAGCAGCCGCGGGCCTTCGAGAGACGGCGGCTCACCGAACACCGCAAGCGGCAGCGGGCGCCCTTCTTTCTCGGGAATGTGGCGGGTCGGCCGAGCCGTCGCCATCGACCTCGGAACCGGAACGGCAAAGCTCGCGCCCGGGTCGAAGTTGACCTCGATGCACCGCAATTCATGCGACTGCGCGAGGGCCTCCGTGTTGCGTTCGGGATGGCGAAACAAGATGTCGTCGTTCATGAGGCTCAGTCCTTCCAGGGCTCGGGTTGCTCTTCAGAATCGTGGTCTTGCGTCCGCTTGTGAAACGGTCCCCAGTCCCACCCGTCCTGGTCGTGTTTCTTGGGCCCGTCATCGAGAGACTTCTGCTTCCACCCCTCCTTGTCGTCTTTCTTCGTCGGAGGAACGGGCTTCGTAAGGTCGACCTCGGCCGAGCGTTCATCGGTCCAGTGCGGTAGGTCGAACACCCAACGGGTGCGCTTCGACCGTCCTCGAGGACCCCAGGGGTATGGGTTCAAGCCGTCCTCTCGGTATTCCGCGAACAGGCTCCCAAAGTCGAGGTCGCCGCCGAGGGAGAACTCAGGCTTGTCGATGGCCGTAAGAATCCGCTTGGCCCCCCAGCTCGTCACCGGGGCGAGCATCGGGTTGGCCGCTCCTACGTGAAGAATCCCGATCGCAGCCCCCGTCCCCACGATGCCTTGCCACGTCCAGCTCACCGTGCCGTTTAGCTTCAACGTCGGTCCCGTCCATCCGACACGTTCGAGGCCGTCCGAGAGGATGTCGAGCCCAAGGTAGTGCACCTCTTCGACCACGCTCGAGCGTGCAGGTGGACCGGCGATCACCGTCGGCATGCCGCCCGAGATGGGGTTGGCGCCTCCGGGAAACTCCATCACCCAGTCCCCCCTTCGCAGCAGCGGCTGTCCGTTGACGAGAACCTTGGTGTTCGTCGTCATCCACGAGCCCGGCTGCGGGCGGTGAGGCAGCCCCCCCACGTTCAGCCTCGGACAAGCCGCGACCCCATGTTCAACGGTCAGCGCCCCAAGTCCACCGATGTTCACATCGGGCGAGCCCGGCCCCGGGAGGGCTTTGCCTCCGTGCAGCATCATCTCTCCAACACGGGCCGCGTGCGGGGCCCCGGGGTGGTGCATCCGCTCCACCGTCCACGGGATGCCATCGATCTCGAACCCGTCGAGCGAGCCTTCGACGTCGCCTGAAGTGACACTGATCGGCTCGTCCAGCAGCTCCCACACCAGGTAGGCCACAACAAGGGCGCCAACGACCCATCTCCACGGAAAGCCATCGTCCTCCTCGGTCTCGTCCTCCTCGGACTCGGGTTCGTGCTGCTCGGCCCACACCTCCAGGCACTCGCTCCCACCGAAGATGTCGGCGGGTGTCGGCAGGCCCGTGCACTGGCTCAGGTTCTCGTGAGGCGTCATGTCGCGGGCGCGAGCGAGCTCACTCGGCCACGGAGGACGGCCCTGCGAAACAAGTTCACCGAACCGCTCTCGCATCCGCTGCCGTGCAGCACTGGCGTCCTCGCTCGCCGAGGGAAGCCCCAGCGATTCGAACAATGTGGATTCGCTCGCCATCAGCAGTTCAGGTTAATCGGCGCCCCTTTGACGTCGACTTCTCCGGCGGGCGCGTGAATGTCCATCGAGCCACCTGCGACGGTGACGTGCCCCGTGTCCGCGTCGATGCGCACAGCCTCGGTGCCCGAGATCTTGACCTCGGAGGCCGAGGCGCGGACGACGTCTTGTCCGGCGATCATGACCGACCTACCCGACTGCCGGATCAACCCCCTTGCCTTGCAGTCGAGCGCGTCGGCTCGCAGCCGCACAAACGACTCGCGCCCGAGCCCGCCGGAGACCTCCGCCTCTTTCTTGTTGCAGGACAACCTTCCTCCGGGCGCGGTGATCCAGACCCGCTCGGACGCGATCGCCGTGACGGAGCCGCCGCGAAGCTCGATGCCTTCGGGCGTCAGCTTGAGCGAGGTCTTGCCGACCCGCAGCTCGATGCTCTCCAGCGCCTCGACGCTTGTGGTCGTGGGGGTCATCGTGAGCACCGATCCGGTCTGTCCACACGACATCCGCACCTCATCGCCAGCATCTACGTTCAGCGTGGTCGCCAACCGCCACAGGGCACTGTCCGCGGTCAGCTCGTGCGCCTCGAACACGGTGCGACTCTCCCCGCCGGCCACAAGGACTTCGAGGCTGCCCGCCTCTTCACCGTCGCCACCGATGTTCACCGTCTCGCTGCCACCAATGGTGCGCGTGGAGTCGGTGCCCACCGACAGGGACCGCGAGGCGCCCACACTCGTGGACTGGGCCGCACGCACCACCGTTCGCTGGTTGCGTTGGGCGTGCATGAGCACCTCTTCGCTGCCGCTGGCATCCTCGAAGCGCAGCTCGTTGAACCCCTCCCCGCCAGGGCTGCTCTGCGTTCGCAGCACCGTGCAGGTCTTGCTCTGGGGCAAGGCTCCGGGCGGGGTGTTGCTGCCCGAGTACAAGCAGCCAGTCACGACCGGGCGATCCGGGTCCCCACCGAGAAATCCGACCACAACCTCCATGCCGACCCGAGGAATGAAGCTCGCGCCATAGCCGGGGCCGGCCCACGGCGACATCACCCGCAACCAGCATGTCCGGCTCGGTGCATCGTCCCAGTGGAAGCGCACCTGAACTCGGCCGAGCGCATCGGTGTGCACATCTTCGCCCTCGGGACCCACGACGGTGGCCGACTCCATGCCGGTCACCCGCGGCTTGGGCCGCAGCGGCGGCCGCACGGGACCGGCGTCCAGCGGCGCCGCAACGAACCGGTTCGTATACGTCGGGGCGTGGCCCTGAGCTCGCCCGTGCTCGACCTCGGGGAAGTCACCCCGGTGCACGACGCTCAACACCGCATAGTGTTGGTCGAGGTCGACGTGGGGGTGTCCCTCCAGCTCGAACGTCGCACCCGCGGTGAGATCGGCGACGTTGCTCGATCCGGTGACCTCGACCCCGCAGGCCCGCTGTTCCTCGAGGATGCGGGTCGCCCACACCTTGGTTTCGTTGGCGTGGAGGCCTTCGCTCCCCTTGCCCTCGTCCAGCCGGCCGGGGTGGTAGCTCCACACCTGTCCTTCTCCGCCCCGGTCATCCCCCAGCTCGGTGCTCGTTTCAAAGCGGGTGGCGCCGGGCGTCTTCCAATCGCGTGCGGTGACGAGAGTCGCTTGTGTATGCATCCCGTCGCGGCGCCCGAGATACTGCACGCTCGGCTCGCCCGCCTCTTCCTCCGCTTCGGGCACGAACTGCACCGACCACGGTGTGGAGTCAGCCTGAATGCCCGGGTCCATGATGAAGCTCGGCAGCGCCTCGTTGCGCCCGACGAGCACGAAGACGGGCTCCCCTTCGCGCTCGCCCAAGCCGTGCAGCAAGCAAAGCCCCGCCTCACCGAGTAGTCGCAGAACGAAGTCGAGGTCGTTCTCGTCGTACTGGACGACGTAGTCCCGCGGCCCGAGCTCCGCCGAGATTCGCGAGACGTCCCACGCGCCGCCGTGCATCGAGAACACCGGACGGCCCACGGTTTCGAGCACTTCGGGCAACGCCAAGCCCTCGAAGATGCGACGCCGCTTCGAGTAGCGAAGCAGCGCCAACGAAGGTTCGACGACCAGTCTCACCGTGAGTTGCCGATCGCGCGTGGTGACGTACTCCGAACGCGTCACCACACCGTGCATCGTCCGCGCCGTTACGCCCGGCCGGTCGAGTTCGATACTCGCCCGCGCGCCGAGCAACGAGCGCACGTCGAGGTCGAGGTCGTCGCTGACCAGCTCGACCGTGGCCTCGAACGGGTGGTCAATGCGCTCGACCAGCTCAAAACGCCGGGTCGCCAACATGGGCTCGTCGCCATCGGCTGTGCACAGTTGCGCGGTGACGCTGACAGGGTCGAGGGTCATCCGCACACCTGGCCCATCAGCATGGCCGTCCCGAGGCAGCCCGCGGTTGCTCCGAGGACCGCAGCAGAGACGATGCTGGCCGCAATCCATCGGCGACGCCGAACTCCTACACCCCGAGACGGCCGCCCGTGGACATGCCCGGATTTCGGGCAAGTGCCCGACGGCAGCGGCCAGGTCCCAACCTGCATCCACATCCGCGGCCGGCTCATCGCGCGGCCTCCTCGGTCGTGCGGGCCAGCTCGATCAGGGGCACGCCGCGAGCCACCCGGGGGTCGATGGCAGGCGTCGGCGGCAACCGAGCCCACGAACGCTTCTGTCTGGCACAGAGGCGCCCACGGGACCCGCGTGCGACCAAGAACGGCGGGAGGATGCTGCGGGTCATCGCGGGCCCTCCTCCGCCTGGAGAACCCCAGAGGCGGCATCGTCAGCCCTCCGCGTCCCGTCGCCTCGAAACACGACGCCCCGCGGCGCTCGAAACTGCTGCGTGAACGCATGCAGCCGAGCCAGCTGCATCCTCGCCTTGTCCTCAGTGCGGTCGATGAACACGTGAGGCTTGATGAGCAAGCGGCGACCCAGCTGTTGCACAACGTGATTCCAACGGTTTCCAGCGCCACCACTGTCTGGGTTTTCCAGAACTGCTCGGAAAACCCGACAGCCAACGTATCCGTTCGTGGGGATCGAGGAGACGCTGCCCATGCTCTTCGCCATCCTTGACGACCTTCAGACCGGACGACGACATCCGTGGCACGACTCGTCTCCGGATGACGAGGTCTCAGTTGGCGACACAGCCTCCGGGGCGGAACCAACGAGATGCCGCCGCCGCAGGAGCGCCGCAGCTGCCGCGCCCGACAGGAACCCAAACAGGTGCCCTTCCCAGGACACCCCCTCTCCAGCGACGATCGGCACCATCCCCCAAAGCGTCCCTCCGAAGATGGAAAACACTCCCAGCGAAACCACGACGCTCCCCAAACTCCGCTCGTACCATCCGCGCAGGAGCAGGAACCCGAGATAGGCAAACACCACGCCGCTGGCTCCGATGTGAGTCCCCGAGGAACCGAAGAGCCATATTCCAACTCCAGAACCGACCCATCCCAAGGCTGTGGCGAGCATCCACTGCCGACGACCGATCGCGGCCACAAACCCACCGAGCAAGACCAGGCCCACAGTGTTCGCCCCGAGATGATCCACACCGCCGTGAAGCAGCGGCGCAAAGAGGACTCCCCAGGCCCCATCGAGGTGGCGAGGGCGAACGCCGAAGCGATCGAGCCCCCCGACGAACAATACGCTGTCAACGAACTCGGCAGCCCACATCGGAGCCACAAGCGCGACCACGGCGGCAACGACCCACCGCGCCTTCGCCTTCAACCTCTCGAACATCGCTCTCATCGCTCACCTCCAAAATCCTCGGTCGATGTCGTCACGTCGCCACCTCTCATCTCGCACGTCATCCCGACTCCGGCTGCCAAGATCGGCAGGGCCAAGACCCCCACCTTCGAAAACGTTCGCAAACCGGAGAGTCCCGCCTCGAATCGCGCAGGGGTCGGTCGTGACCCAAAGGCCAAGGCCGCAACGGCGAGCCCGAGCGCCTGCCACCCCATGGTCACCAAGCTCGCGACCCCGACGACCGCTTCTCGAATCCCCTCATCCGCGAGTCGCCCGAAGACCAGAACCATGTTCAGGGCGACGACGACAACCACGGCGATGGCCCATCGAGCTGCGCTTCGGATCACCCGCTGCTGCTCAGAGGTCAGCACCATCACGATCCACCTCCGAACGCGAGGACCGCGAGGTTGACCGCAAACATCACGATCAAGACCTTGCGAAGGTGCCCGAACCCGGCCGCGAACACGGCCCCATCAGACTTCTCGATCCCCATCCGAATCTGACGCGCTGCACCGAGCTGGTGAAAGGCGCGATACGAGAAGAACACGAAGCCCGCCAACGAGAACGGGAGAAGAAAGACACCTCCCCCCATGACGAAGAGCATCGTCAAGAAGACGATGCCAACTGCCATCAGAGCGTCGTAGAGCCCGAGCACTCCCATCCAACGGGATGCTCCTCGCGCCTGTGCGACAACGTCCGTTGTCTTTTCATTTCTGGAGTCCATTTTCTGGACTCTTGGAAGAGCAACTCGAACGCCACCTCCGCCGCCACACGATTTCAGCGTGTTGCGAGGCCCGAGGATGTGTGGTTTTCCGCGCATTGTACGGAAAACCAGACAGGGCGGAGCTCAGCTCGAAGTCTTCACGGAACCGTGTCCGCGCCTGCGAAGTCCATCGCGCCATCCGTGTTCGGGCGCGCCTCCCCTTCGAAGTCGAACGGCGGGTCGCCGTCTTCCCAGATGGCGATGTTGGTGAACTCCGCTTGGCCTGCGGCGGTCAGGTGGAAGTCCGCTCCAGCCACGCTGCTGAACCATCCTGGGACGAGGCTTCCGGCGTTTGAGTTCCCGTCTCCTGCTACCGCCTCATCGAACGCCGAGTTTGTCGCAACAAGTCCGGGGCAGTCTACGGATGCGGAATCGGAGCCGACAAGGATGGAGTTTCGAATCTCCGCCGAGCCGCCAGCGCACTGCAGCGAGTCCTCGCCGTCGCCGTCGTTGGCGACGATGCTGGAGTAAAGGATGCTTAGTTCACCCGCGGAGTCGATGCCAGTCGTGGAGGCGAATTGGCCGCCGTTCAGGCCGACCACGCAGTTTCTCAGCTGCCCTGTGGTCCCGGCCGCAAGTGTGATGCCACCGCCTGAGTTTTGGCTGACCTGAACGGAGTCGGCGAAGAGAGCGGCGGAGGCTTCGACAGAGATGCCGACGTCGTCCGTGTTCGCGGTCAGTTCCAGGCGGTGCAAGAACACCGTCGTCCCCGCCCCCGTCACTGTCACCGTCGGGTTGCCTGAGTTTCCGCGAACCTCCTGGGTATTCGTGTCGCTGGACACGATGGCGATGGTCTTGCCGCCGTCGATGGTGA
>Ga0316204_10011974_pt1 | contig 10709 bp, 7 predicted proteins | sample 6monrhotite_MG_2_FD_205661 | JGI IMG/M metagenome (GOLD analysis project Ga0316204, IMG submission 205661) | Microbial mat bacterial communities from mineral coupon in-situ incubated in ocean water Damariscotta River, Maine, United States -... | ecosystem: Environmental > Aquatic > Marine >... | reverse complement strand
GGATCTCCGGCAGGGTATCCCCGAACTGCACGTCAACGACAGCGCCGATGACCTGCGTGATTTTGCCGACTGCGTTAGCCATGTCGTGTCTCCAGATTTCTTAGAGCGCCTCGGCGCCCGAAATGATTTCGATCAGCTCGTTGGTGATGACGGCCTGACGCGACCGGTTGAACTCGATCGTCAGCTTGTCGATCATGTCGCCCGCGTTGCGCGTTGCGTTGTCCATCGCCGACATCCGTGCGCCCTGTTCGGACGCCGCGTTTTCCAGCAAGGCCGAGAAGATCTGCGTGGCCACACCGCGCGGCAGCAAGTCTTCCAAAATGGCTTCTTCCGACGGTTCGTAGTCGTACAGCGTCGAGGCATCGTCAGCCTCGGGCGCATCGAACTTGGCCGGAATGATCTGGGTTGCGGTCGGGATTTGGGTCATCACCGATTGGAAGGTGTTGAAGAAGATCGTCGCGACGTCGAATTCCCCCGCGTCGAAACGCGACAGAACATCCCCGGCGATCTCGGCCGCATTGCCATAGCCAACCCGCTTGACATCCGACAGGTCAACGTGACCCACCATCAGTTCCGCGTAGTCACGCTTTAGCTGTTCCCGGCCCTTCTTGCCCACGGTCAGCAGTTTCACGGTCTTGCCGTGGGCCTGCAGCTCGGTGATGCGAGCCCGCGCAAGGCGAACAATCGTCGAGTTGAAGCCACCGCACAGGCCGCGTTCCGCCGTCATCACCACCACTAGGTGGGTCCGATCGGACCCGGTGCCCGCCAGAAGACGCGGTGCACCGTCGGACGTGCCAACCGAGGCGGCGAGGCCGCCCATGACGGCCTGCATCCGTTCAGCATAGGGGCGACCAGCCTCCGCCGCTTCCTGCGCCCGGCGCAGTTTTGCGGCGGCGACCATCTGCATCGCCTTGGTGATCTTGCGGGTCGATTTGACCGACTCGATCCTGTTTTTTAGGTCCTTGAGGTTTGGCATTGCCGGACCTCCTTATGCGAAATCAGCGGCGAAATCGTCGAGAGCTGCCTTGATCTTGTCTTCCAGCTCACCTTTGACCTTGCGGTCGTTGTTGGTGATGTCATCGAGCAGATCGCGGTTCTTACCACGAAGATGCGCCAGCATACCAGCTTCGAACCGACCGACATCGCCAACCGGCAGCTTGTCGAGGTAGCCATGCGTACCGGCGTAGATCACGCAGACGATTTCCGCGTTGGTCAGCGGCGAATACTGCGGCTGCTTCATCAACTCTGTCAGACGCGCGCCACGGTTCAGCAGGCGCTGAGTTGCAGCATCGAGGTCAGACCCGAATTGGGCGAAGGCCGCCATTTCGCGATACTGGGCCAGTTCCAGTTTCACCGGACCCGCGACCGACTTCATCGCGTCGGTCTGAGCGGAAGAGCCCACACGAGACACCGACAGACCGGTGTTCACAGCGGGGCGGATGCCCTGATAGAACAGTTCGGTTTCGAGGAAGATCTGACCGTCGGTGATCGAGATCACGTTGGTCGGAATAAAGGCCGACACGTCGCCGCCCTGGGTTTCGATGATCGGCAGGGCGGTCAACGAGCCCGAGCCATGCTCTTCGTTCAGCTTCGAGGAGCGTTCCAGAAGGCGCGAGTGCAGGTAGAAAACGTCACCGGGATAGGCTTCACGGCCCGGCGGGCGACGCAGCAGCAGCGACATCTGACGATAGGACACGGCCTGCTTGGACAGGTCATCATAGATGATCAGCGCGTGCTTGCCGTTGTCGCGGAAGTATTCCGCCATTGCGGTTGCGGCATAGGGGGCCAGGAACTGCATCGGCGCGGGATCGGATGCGGTGGCTGCCACGACGATCGTGTATTCAATCGCGCCGCTTTCTTCCAGCTTCTTCACCAGCTGTGCCACGGTGGACCGCTTCTGGCCGACAGCAACGTAGATGCAGTAGAGCTTCTTGCTCTCATCTTCGCCAGCCGCTTCGTTGTACACTTTCTGGTTCAGGATCGCGTCCAGCGCCACGGCGGTCTTACCGGTCTGACGGTCGCCGATGATCAGTTCCCGCTGGCCACGGCCAATCGGGATCATGGCGTCGACAGACTTGAGGCCGGTTGCCATCGGTTCATGCACCGATTTCCGCGGGATAATACCGGGGGCCTTGCTGTCTGCAACGCGACGTTCGGATGCCTCGATCGGGCCCTTGCCGTCGATCGGATTGCCAAGGCCGTCGACAACGCGGCCAAGCAGGCCGTAACCGGCAGGCACGTCCACGATCGAGTTGGTGCGCTTGACGGTGTCGCCTTCCTTGATGTCCCGGTCGGACCCGAAGATCACGACGCCGACATTGTCGGCTTCCAGGTTCAGCGCCATCCCCATGATGCCGCCGGGGAATTCGACCATTTCACCGGCCTGACAGTTGTCCAGCCCGTATACACGGGCGATACCGTCCCCAACGGAGAGCACGCGGCCCACCTCGGCAACTTCAGCCTCTTGGCCAAAGCTCTTGATCTGGTCCTTGAGGATCGCAGAGATCTCGGCTGCTTGGATCGTCATTTATCCAACCTCTTTCATAGTGTTCTGGAGGGTGTTGAGCTTGGAGCGGATCGACGTGTCGACCATCTTCGAGCCCACCTTAACAACAAGACCACCAATGATTTTCTCATCAACGGTCGCATTCAGTTTCACATCCTTGCCAACGGCGGCCGTCAGGGCCTTTGCCAGCTTGTCGGACTGTGTTTTGGTCAGCGCCTTGGCCGACACAACATCGGCGGTCACTTCGCCTTTGTGTTCTGCGATCATCCCGCGCAGCGCGGCACCCATCTGCGGCACCACGAACAGACGGCGCTTGGTGGCCATCAGTTTGAGCGTGTTGGCCAGGGTCGTCCCCAGGCCCATGGCCGAGGCTACGGCGCCGATACCCGCCAGCATGTCATCGCGCGAATAAATCGGCGAACCGATCAGATCCCGCAGATCTTCGCTGTCGGCCAAAGCGCCTTCAAGCAAGGCCAGATCGGCCTCGAGCGCATCAAGCGCGTTGTCATCTGTGGCAAGATCGAACACCGCCGTCGCGTAGCGCGAGGCAATGCCGGTCGAGATCGAAGCTGTTTCCGACACGTCCACCCTTCCGATACAGTGGCCGGGACCACACCCTTGAGGTGTGCCCGGCGGTTCTGTCAAAGGCGAGACCTGTCCCCGCCCACCTGAAATCGCGCTCGATGTAGCAGAGGGTTCCTCTACCTGCAACAACCACGGCAATCGGCGAGAATCCACCGAACCCCCTGTTTTCCTAAAGAATTGGCTGAAAACCACGTCCTGCGACGCTTTGAAGCTAACGTTTTTTCATGCTTTTTCTGTGGATAAGGCCCGAGTCAGTGCTTTTCGGCATACAATTGCACACCTTTGTATGCCGTCGAGTCGCTATGCGGTGCGAGATTCCTTTCGCGCCATTTCCCCTGTCCGACTTTGCACACGGGCAGGTTGCGGCGCGGAATCAAGGATTCGCAAAGGGCGTTTCACCCGCTCTGCCAATCCGGGTCGTGTCGGTGCAAAGGTCAGCTTGCTGGCCTCCAGCATGATCACGCCGCCCGCATAGTGATTGGACAGCTTGCGCCCCATCCGTTCGATCAGTTCCGAGCTTTTGAGCCAGAACCGCCCGTGACTGGGCGGCGCAAACAAAGCGGCGCGGTGCCGTTCAGGTTCAAACCCGTGGACTCGCAGTTGCGCTTCCAACTGGCTCAGCGAGTAAGGCTGACCGTAGCCAAATGGCGTCCCGTCGCGCCGCGCCCACAGCCCGCCCCGATTGGGCACGATGAACAGCGCCTTGCCGCCAGGCGCCAACACCCGATAGCATTCCTCCAGCACCGCTGCGGGATGCTGAGAGGTCTCCAGCCCGTGCAGGCAAACCAGCTTGTCGGCCGTCCCGGCAGGCAGCGGCCAGCGGGTTTCGTGGCACAGCACCGAGACATTGTTGCGCCCCGCGGGCCAGGGCATCACCCCTTGCGCGCCGGGCATCAGCCCGATGATCCGTTCGGCCTCGCCCAGATAGGGGCGTAGCAGTGGCACGGCAAAGCCGAAGCCCACCACCGTTTCCCCTTGTGCTGCGGGCCAGAACGCGGTGACCTGATCGCGCACCGCCTTCTGGGCGATGCGACCCAGACGGGTCCGATAGTAGAACTGGCGCAGGTCCAGCACGTCGAGATGCATTGCAACCCCCTCGGGTTTGGGCGACGGTCAGGGACAGCTTACCCGGGAAGAAGGATTTTGCCATGCCCTTGCAAATCGTCACCGTGCCCTGCCTATCGGATAACTATGCATTCCTGCTGCACGATGCCAGCACCGGGGCCACGGCAGTGGTCGATGTGCCGGACGCCGCGCCTGTTCAGGCCGAGTTGACCGCGCGTGGCTGGACATTGACCGATATCCTGATCACCCACCATCACTGGGACCATATCGACGGAGTTGCGACGCTGGTCGCGGCGACGGGTGCCAAGACCTGGGGCAATGCTGCTGACGCGGACCGCCTGCCGCCGCTGGATCATGCGGTGCTGCCCGGACAGCCGGTGACCGTCGGCAGCGAAACCGGCGTCGTCATCGAGGTCTCGGGCCACACTGTTGGCCATATCGCCTTTCACTTCCCCGAGAGTTCCGCCGTCTTTACCGCCGACAGCCTGATGGCACTTGGGTGCGGCCGGCTGTTTGAGGGCAGCCCGGAGATGATGCACGCCAGCCTTGCCCGCCTTGCCGCCCTGCCCCCCGAAACGCTGGTCTGTTCCGGCCACGAATACACCGCCAGCAACGCGAAATTCGCGCTAACCATTGATCCGGGCAATCCCGCGCTTATCTCTCGGGTCAGGGCGATCACCGATGCACGGGCCGAAAACCGGCCCACGGTCCCCTCGACCTTGCAGGAAGAACGGGACACAAACCCCTTCCTGCGCGCCCATGACCCTGCCATCCGCGCGCAGCTTGGACTGGAGGCTGCCGACGACGTGGCCGTTTTCGCTGAAATTCGCGCCCGGAAGGATCGTTTCTGACCGGCCGGCCCGCTTCCGACCTCGATTGCCGCCCAAAAAACCGAACTTCACGGCAAATGGCGGCTGGCAGATGAAAAATTGAAGAGAAATGCCTTGAACTGTGCGGACAAAAACCGAACCTTAACAGTATGAGGCCATTGTCGGAGCGGCGTCCCCCACGCCCTCCGGCGCAACGAAAGGAGCACAGGCAGTGCCGTCGTTTTCGAACACCCTTGAGCAGGCCATCCACGCCGCGCTGGCGAACGCCAATGCGCGCCGTCATGAACTCGCAACCCTTGAACATCTTCTGCTCGCCCTCTTGGACGAGCCCGACGCCATGAAGGTCATGCAGGCCTGTTCCGTTGATCTGGAAGAGCTGCGCCAAACCCTTGTCGAGTTCATCGACGAAGAGCTGTCGACGCTGGTGACCGATGTCGACGGGTCCGAGGCGGTGCCGACCGCCGCCTTCCAGCGCGTGATTCAACGCGCCGCGATCCATGTCCAAAGCTCTGGCCGCACCGAGGTGACGGGTGCCAATGTGCTGGTCGCGATCTTCGCGGAACGGGAATCCAACGCCGCCTACTTCCTGCAAGAGCAGGACATGACACGGTATGATGCGGTGAATTTCATTGCCCATGGCGTCGCCAAGGACCCGGATTTCGGGGAATCCCGCCCGGTCACCGGATCGTCGGACGACGAGGGACTGCATGGCGCCGCCGATGCTGCCCCAGAGGGGGACGGCAAGGAATCGGCGCTGGCCAAGTATTGCGTCGATCTGAACGCCAAGTCGCGGAAGGGCGAGGTTGATCCGCTGATCGGCCGCAACCACGAGGTGGAACGCTGCATTCAGGTGCTGTGCCGCCGTCGCAAGAACAACCCCCTGCTGGTCGGGGATCCGGGCGTCGGCAAGACCGCGATCGCGGAAGGTCTGGCCAAGAAAATCGTCGAAGGTGAAACACCCGAAGTGCTGAAAGGGGCCACGATCTATTCGCTCGACATGGGCGCGCTTTTGGCAGGCACCCGCTATCGCGGCGATTTCGAGGAACGGCTGAAGGCGGTGGTAAGCGAGTTGGAAGAGCATCCCGATGCGGTGCTGTTCATCGACGAGATCCACACCGTGATCGGCGCGGGCGCGACCTCTGGCGGGGCGATGGATGCATCGAACCTGCTGAAGCCTGCATTGCAAGGCGGCAAATTGCGCTGCATGGGATCGACCACCTACAAGGAATTCCGCCAGCATTTCGAAAAGGACCGCGCGCTGTCGCGCCGGTTCCAGAAGATCGACGTGAACGAGCCTTCGGTCGATGACACGATCAAGATCCTCAAGGGCCTGAAGCCCTATTTCGAAGAGCATCACGACATCAAGTACACCGCCGAAGCGATCAAGACGGCGGTCGAACTGTCGGCGCGTTATATCAACGATCGCAAGCTGCCCGACAAGGCCATCGACGTGATCGACGAGGCCGGGGCCGCGCAGCATCTGGTCGCGGAATCCAAGCGCCGCAAGACCATCGGCGCGAAAGAGATCGAGGCGGTGGTGGCCAAGATCGCCCGCATCCCACCGAAGAACGTGTCGAAGGATGACGCAGAGGTTCTGAAGGATCTCGAACGCAGCCTCAAACGGGTTGTGTTTGGTCAGGACAAGGCGATTGAGGCGCTGTCCAGCGCCATCAAACTGGCCCGCGCGGGCCTGCGCGAACCGGAAAAGCCGATCGGCAATTACCTGTTCGCAGGCCCCACCGGCGTCGGCAAGACCGAGGTCGCCAAGCAACTGGCCGATACGCTCGGCGTGGAACTGCTGCGCTTCGACATGTCGGAATACATGGAAAAGCACGCCGTCAGCCGCCTGATCGGCGCGCCTCCGGGTTATGTCGGCTTCGATCAGGGTGGCCTGCTGACCGACGGCATCGACCAGCATCCACATTGCGTGCTGCTGCTCGATGAGATCGAGAAGGCGCACCCGGATGTGTTCAACATCCTGTTGCAGGTGATGGACCACGGCACGCTGACCGACCACAACGGCCGGTCGGTCGATTTCCGCAACGTGGTGCTGATCATGACCTCGAACGCAGGCGCGGCAGAGCAGGCGAAATCCGCCATCGGGTTTGGGCGCGACCGGCGCGAGGGCGAGGATACGGCAGCCATCGAACGCACCTTCACGCCGGAATTCCGCAACCGTCTGGATGCGGTGATTTCATTCGGCACCCTGCCGAAAGAGGTCATCCTGCAAGTGGTCGAAAAGTTCGTGCTGCAACTGGAAGCGCAGTTGATGGACCGCAACGTGACCATCGAACTGACCCGCCCCGCCGCCGAATGGCTGGCCGACAAGGGCTATGACGACCGCATGGGCGCGCGCCCGCTTGGCCGTGTGATCCAGGAGCATATAAAGAAGCCGCTGGCCGAGGAATTGCTGTTCGGCAAGCTGGCCAAGGGCGGCAATGTTCAGGTCGGCATCAAGGATGGGGAAATCAGCCTGCGCATCGAAGAACCCGGCGCGCGGCGGATATCGTCCAAGAAACCACCGCTGCTGACGGCGGAGTAACAAACGCAAAAGGCGCCCCTTCGCGGGCGCCTTTTTCATGTCAGGGCACGGCAAGCCCCGTCGCGGGCGTGTCCTGGCTGAATACATTGACCCAGCCCGCCGCACTTCGCCCCCAAATGCTGGACACGAACATCGTCTCGCTTTGCTGCCGTCCGATCCGCGTGTAGGCCGCCCGATAGGCCAGCAACACGTGATCCGGGCCAAGCGCCATGACCCGTGCCTCGGACAGGGTAAACTGTGCCACCGTGGGACCGTTCGACAGTTGCCCGCAATGGTCGGATTTCCCTGCGAAACCATCCGGATAGACGCCCAGAAAGCCCTCAGCCAGTGCCCCGGAATCAGCCTTGGCGTCGCCTGTCACCAAAGCCTGCCATACGCTGGTTTCGCAGGCCAAAATCTCATCGAGAAGCGCCATCATCGTTCGGTCAGTTTCAGTTCGATTCGCCGGTTCTGCGCTTGACCTTCGGGCGTGTCATTGGAGGCAATGGGCCGGAATTCCCCAAAGCCGGTTGCTGCCAGCCGGGCGGGCGGAAAGCCCAATTCCTCGCTCATGAACAAGACCACAGACAACGCGCGGGCCTGGCTGAGTTCCCAGTTATTGGCGTATTCCGCCGTGGGTCGCAGTTGCTGATCATCGGTGTGGCCGTCAACCCGCACAATCCAGTCCACCGACAGCGGGATTTCCCCGGCGACGTCGAACAGCAGGTCCGCGACATTGGCAATCTGCGCCTCACCTGCCGGCGACAAATCGGCGGAGCCCACTTCGAACAACACTTCCGATGCAAAGACGAACCGGTCGCCCTCGATGCTGACCCCGTCGCGGCCTTCCAGCAACTCGCGCAGGCGTCCGAAGAATTCAGACCGGTAGCGTTCCAGTTCCTGTGCCTCGGCGGCCAGCCGCTCAGCCTCGGCTTCGGCCAGGCGGCGGGCCTCGGCTTCGGCCTCGGCACGCGCCGCTTCCGATGTTGCCAGCGCATCGCTTTCGGCGGCCAACCGCGCCAGGGCGGCGTTGAGGTCAGCACCGAGCGTTTCCACCTGCACCTGCGCCTCGGCGTCCGCCGCGCGAGAGATATTCAGCAACCCCTGCAATTCCGACAATTGGGTACGCAGCGCCGCCACCTGTTCGTTCAACGCCGAGATTTGCCGCTGACTTTCGGCCGAGGCAGCCTCCGCCGTTTCCAGTTCCAGATTGGCCTGCGCCAGAAGGGCAGACCGCTGTTCCGCCTCGCTCAGCCGTGCATCTGCAGCGGTTTCGGCCAGCATCTGCGCGGTCAGGGCAGCGGCCAGATCAGCCTCCAATGTGGACAGGGCGGTGGTGGCCTCGGCACCGACCGCCTCACGCGCGGCCTCTGACGCGGCAAGTTCGGCCTCCAGCGCGGTTATCCGGGTTTCGGCGACCTGCTCTGCACGGCTCAGGTCCAACAGCGCCTGGGTCAGTTCCGCCTCCAGCGATGTCATCGCGCTTCCGCTGGCATCCGCTGCCGCTTGCAATACGACGGTTTCGGCGCGGGCCTCGGACAAATCCGTTTCCAACTGGGTCACGCGGCCCCCGGCCAATGTGGCCTGGGCCAATGCCGCTGCCAGATCGGCCTCCAACGCCGTCATTTCCTCGCCCCGCCGGTCCAACCCGGCCTGAGCCGCCGCAGTTTCAGCCTGTGCAGCCGCCAGATCCGTTTCCAGGGTGGCGATCCGGCCTGCATCTTCTGCGGCTTGCCCCTGCGCGGCCTGCAAGGCGGCAGACAGTTGAGCTTGCAACGCATCCAGGCTTTCGGCGCTGCTGGTCAGCCCGGACTGCGCTGCGTCTGCTTCGGCGCGGGCGCTGTCCAGCTCGGTTTCCAGGACCGCAACGCGGTCTGCATTGCGGGTGGCGCGGACCAGGGCGGCGGCAAGCTCGGCCTCCAACCGGGTCAGCGTTACGCGGCTCTCGGACAGTCCGACCTCTGCGGCGCTGGCTGTCCGTTGGGCTGTGGCCAGCTCTGCCTCCAGGGCCGCGACCCGACCGGCATCGGTTTCGGCGCGGGTCTCGGCCTGTTGCAGGGCGGTGGCAAGCTGACCCTCCAACCCGGCCACGGTGGCTTGAGCCGCCGCAAGCGCAGCGGAATTGGCGGCGGAATTGGCCGTTTCAGCGGCGAGGTCTTCCTCCAATGTCGCGATCCGAGTGCGGCTTTGCGCAGCCTCTGAGGTCAGGCGGGCCAGGGCACGGGCAAGTTCCTCTTCCAGCGATGACATCTCGGTCGCCCGTGCCTCGGCGACGGATTGTGCCGCCTCCAGCGCCGCCTGCGTGTCATCCAGTGCGGCAGCGTCCCGCGCACGCGCCGCCAGCGCCAGGGCCAGTTGCCCTTCCAGATCGGACAGGCGCCCGACCTCGGCGGTTGCGGCCGTCAGGTCGGTTTCCAGCCCTTCGATCTCTGCGCCTTGCGCGGTGTTTTCGGCCAGGGCTGCGGCCAGACGGGCGGCAAAGTTTTCACGGGCCTGATCGGCGGCCGCAAGCAGGGTCAGGGTGTTTTCAGCCTCGCGGCGGCGGTCTTCCAGCGCCAGGGCCATCGCGGTCAGTTCCGCGTCGGCGTCTTGCAGGCGCGCGCGCAGGGCCTCTGCCGCAGCAGCCTCTGCCAATCGCGCCGCTTCCTCATCTGACAACTGCGCTTCGGTATCGGCCAAGCGGTCACGCAACGCGGCAGCGGCGGCCGCTTCTGCCAGACGGGCGGTTTCCTCTCCATCCAGGTCGGTTTCCAGCCCCGCCAGACGTTCGCGCAGGGCGGCGGCGGCGGCCTGTTCCGCCAATAACGCCGCTTCTTCGGCGCTCAGGTCCTGTTCCAACGCTGCGATTTGGGTTTCCAGCGCGGCCGTCAGCGCTTCCTCTCCCGCCAACGCTGCCAGCGCGGTGGTCAGATCGGTTTGCAATCCGGCCGCAGCGTTGTCCTGCGCCTGCAACGCGGCCAAAGTGTCCGCGAGTGTCGCTTCCTGCGCTGCGGCCTCGACCTCCAGGCTGGCAATCAGCGCCTCCATTGCCTCGCGTTCGGCTGCGGCCAGGCGAGCCTGCTCAGTGGCCACGTCAATCTCGTCTCGGGCAGAGGCAAGCGCCAGGGTCAACGCATCGACCTCGGTCACGCGCGCCGCCAGATCGGCCTCAACCGCATCGCGTTGCACCGTCAGGTCGGTGTTGGCAGCCAGCAAGGACGCC
>Ga0316204_10011973_pt1 | contig 10709 bp, 7 predicted proteins | sample 6monrhotite_MG_2_FD_205661 | JGI IMG/M metagenome (GOLD analysis project Ga0316204, IMG submission 205661) | Microbial mat bacterial communities from mineral coupon in-situ incubated in ocean water Damariscotta River, Maine, United States -... | ecosystem: Environmental > Aquatic > Marine >... | reverse complement strand
CTGTTTGATAAAGCGACCAAAGACATGGATATCTACACTCAGGAAATCTTTGGGCCGGTCCTGACCTGTGTGCGTGCGCAATCCTACGAAGAGGCGATTGGCCTTGCCATGGATCACGAATACGGCAACGGCACCGCAATCTATACCCGTGATGGCGATGCGGCGCGTGACTTTGCCAACCGGATCAATATCGGCATGGTTGGCATCAACGTGCCAATCCCTGTGCCGCTGGCCTATCACACCTTTGGCGGCTGGAAGAAATCCGTCTTTGGCGATTTGAACCAGCACGGCCCTGATGCGTTCAAATTCTACACACGCACCAAAACCGTGACCGCGCGCTGGCCCTCGGGTATCAAAGAAGGCGGCGAATTCTCTATCCCTGTGATGGAATAACCATCTGGGGTGCGCCGGTTGCGGCGCACCCTGCCCTTTTGGCCGCGCGGCGCCCGAAACTGCCCGCGATCCCGATCTTACGATGAGGCCTTGCAATACTCTCGCAAAGATTGGAATTTAACATCCGTTCAATAACGCGCACCTCGGGAGACACGTGATGGATTTTGCACTCAGCGAAGAACAAACCGCCATTTTCGACATGGCCTATGCCTTCGGGCAGGAACACATCGCCCCCTTCGCCCAGCAATGGGAAAAGGACGAAACCATCCCCAAGGATCTGTGGCCGCGCATCGCCGAGCTTGGCTTTGGCGGGCTCTATGTGTCTGAAGAAGCTGGCGGTTCTGGTCTGACCCGTCTGGATGCGACGCTGGTGTTTGAGGCGCTGTCGATGGCCTGCCCTTCGGTTGCGGCCTTCCTGTCGATCCACAACATGTGCGCCAAGATGCTCGACACTTTTGCAAGTGACGAACTGAAGGGTCGGATCATGGAGGATGTGCTCTCCATGAACACGGTGCTGTCCTATTGTTTGACCGAACCGGGCTCCGGTTCTGATGCTGCCGCGCTCAAGACCCGCGCAGAACGCACAAACGAGGGTTACACCCTCAATGGCACCAAGGCATTCATCTCTGGTGGTGGTTATTCCGACGCTTATGTCTGCATGGTGCGCACCTCCGACGATGGCGCGGCGGGTGTCTCAACTGTCTATGTCGAAGACGGCACAGAGGGGCTTTCTTTTGGCGGGCTGGAAGACAAAATGGGCTGGCGCAGCCAACCAACCGCCCAAGTGCAGTTTGACAATTGCAACATTTCCGCCGGAAATCTGGTTGGTGAAGAAGGAAAAGGTTTCAAATATGCGATGATGGGGCTGGATGGCGGCCGTTTGAACATCGCCGGCTGTTCCTTGGGTGCAGCGCAGACCGCGTTGACCGCAACGCTCAATTACATGGGCGAGCGTCAGGCCTTTGGCAAACCCATTGACCAGTTTCAGGGCCTCCAGTTCCGCCTGGCCGATATGGAGATCGAATTGCAAGCCGCCCGCACTTTTCTGCGGCAGGCGGCATGGAAGCTGGACAATGGTGCGCCCGACGCGACCAAATTCTGCGCGATGGCGAAAAAGTTCGTCACAGAGACCGGCAGCAAGGTTGTGGATCAATGTCTGCAACTGCACGGCGGTTATGGATATCTGGCCGATTATGGCATTGAAAAACTGGTGCGCGATCTGCGTGTGCACCAAATTCTGGAAGGCACAAACGAAATCATGCGCGTTATCGTCGCCCGCGAGATGCTGAAAAACCGATGAAAGACATAAACTTACGGATAGTTGGGCGGGCTGGCCGCATCACCTTGCAACGCCCGCAGGCGCTCAATGCGATGACCTATGAGATGTGTCTTGCCATTGAACACGCCATGGATGCATGGGCCGAAGACGACAACGTATTGCTGGTTGTGATCGACGCAGAGGGCGACCGCGCTTTCTGTTCAGGCGGGGATATCGCCGAACTCTATGCCACAGGAACCAAGGGCGATTTTGCCTATGGCCGCAAGTTCTGGGCCGATGAGTACCGCTTGAACAACAAGATCTTCAACTACCCCAAACCGGTCGTGTCCTTCTTGCAAGGGTTTACCATGGGGGGCGGCGTTGGCATTGGCTGTCATGGCTCGCACCGGATTGTGGGCGAAACCAGCCAGATCGCCATGCCCGAATGCAACATCGGGCTGGTGCCGGACGTGGGCGGCTCATTGATGCTGGCACTGGCGCCTGGCCGCCTTGGGGAATACCTGGGGATAACTGCCAGTCGCATGAATGCGGATGATTCTATTTTATGTGGTTTTGCAGATACTTATGTCTCACAGTTCAAGTGGATAACTTTGATCGAAGCGCTTGAAGAAACCGGCGATCCCACGGTGATCGACACCCTATCAGAAACGGCTGATCCCGGCCCGTTAAGGATCGCACAGCCGCAGATTGATGCGCTTTTGAGCGGTGAAACCCTTGGCGATATTCTCACCGATCTGCGCGGGGATCAAAGCGACTTTGCCCGAGACACGCTCAAGAAAATGTCCCGGTCCTCACCATTGTCGATGGCCTGCACCGTCGAGATGATGCACCGCCTGCGCGGCCCGTCCCTGACCATGGAAAAGGCGCTCGATCTGGAATACCGCTTTACCTACCGCGCGATGGAACACGGTGATTTCCTCGAAGGCATTCGCGCCGCGATTATCGACAAGGATCGCAATCCAACTTGGCAATATGCCGATATGAACGTGCCGCTCGCTGCGGTGTCCCAAATGCTGCGCCCATTGGGTGCGGATGCGTTGAAACTTTAGGAGGCCCCTATGACAGCCCTGAACATCGGATTTATCGGACTTGGCAATATGGGCGCACCCATGGCCGCCAATCTGGCCAAAGCGGGCCACCAAACGCGCGGCTTTGACGTGGCGGGCACCACCGCAGAGGGCGTCGCGCCCGCAGCCAGCATTGCAGAGGTGGCGCAGGGCGCGGATGTGGTTATCACCATGCTGCCCAATGGCGCGATCCTGCGGCAAGTCGCAGATGAATTGATCCCGAACATGCGCGATGGCGCGTTGTTCATTGACTGCTCCACCGTGGATGTAGAAAGCGCGAGATACGCCGCGCAAGCTGCTGAAAATGCTTCTGTAATGGCGGTTGACGCGCCTGTCTCTGGCGGCATTGGCGGGGCTGCTGGCGGCACCTTGACCTTTATGGCGGGTGGTTCCGACAAAGCCTTTGAAACAGCCAAACCGCTGTTCGACATCATGGGTCAAAAGGCCGTTCATTGCGGCGATGCGGGCGCAGGTCAGGCGGCGAAAATCTGCAACAACATGATCTTGGGCGCGACCATGATCGCCACTTGCGAGGCCTTTGCCTTGGCCGACAAATTGGGCCTGGACCGCCAGAAAATGTTCGACGTTGTCAGCACGTCATCAGGTTACAGCTGGTCGATGAACGCCTATTGCCCTGCGCCGGGTGTCGGACCGACCTCCCCCTCAGACAACGATTATCAGCCCGGTTTTGCCGCCGAACTGATGCTCAAGGATCTGGGTCTCAGCCAACAGGCCGCCGAAATGGTGGACGCCGACACACCGATGGGCGAACTTGCCCGAAAGCTTTACGCCCAATTTGTCGAAAACGAAGATGGCAAAGGCAAGGATTTCTCTGCGATGCTGCCCCGTTTTGCAGCACGCGGGCGCGACGCCTAAGGTCGCAAACAGGCATTTCTGCCCGCAATGGGGGGATAGGCTGACAGGATACCACAGCGCTGGAGCCTGATATGTCTGTCCCCTTTCACGAATTTTCCGCCAACTTGAGCTATAGTGACCTGCCGGCCGACCTATTGGCGGTATTGCGGCGGTCATTTACCGACACTTTGGGTGTGGCGGCCGTGGCCTCGACCACGGATATGGCAAAATTTGCGGTACGCGGGGCGCGGGCCACCTTTGGTCAGGGCAATGCGGGCGGCGCGCGCGTTTTGATGGATGGCACTTTGCTCTCTCCAGCGGGCGCTGCGATGGCGGGTGGCTTTACCGTGGATGCGGTGGACGCGCATGACACCACTTCGCCCTGCAAGGGCCATGTTGGATCAGCCGCGTTTCCCGCACTTCTTGCTATGGCAGAAGTGATGGCTAAACCTCTGACAGGGCAGGATTTTGCTGTATCTCTGGCGGTCTGTTACGAGATAAGCTGCCGAGCTGGGCTTGCCCAACATGCCACCTGCCCAGATTATCACACCTCAGGATCATGGACCGCAGTTGGCGTCGCTGTCGCCGCAGCACGGATGCTTGGGGGCGATGCCGAAACCCTGCGTCAGGCGGCAGGTATCGCCGAGTATCACGGCCCCCGCAGCCAGATGATGCGCTGTATCGATTATCCGACCATGGTGCGTGATGGGGTCGGCTGGGGCGCACCATCGGGCGTTGTGGCGGCCTATCTGGCGCGTGAAGGGTTCACCGGCGCTCCTGCCCTGACCTGCGAGCAAGCACCGGAGTTCTGGGAGGATCTGGGCCGCGCTTGGCGCACCGTAGAAGACACGTCCTACAAGGCCTATCCCTGCTGCCGGTGGGCGCACCCCAGTATCGATGCGGTGGCGCATTTGATGGCGGAGCATGGGCTGACGCCGCAAGACATCGCAGGCATCGATATCGCCACATTCCACAACGCCACACGCCTTGCCGGACACAACCCCGCCACGCCGGATGAGTTTGCCTATGGCATCGCATTTCCGGTTGCCACGATGATCGTGCGCGGCCAGATCGGCGTTCCGGAATTGGCCGGGACCACCCTGCAAGACCCTGAAATAAAACGGATTAGCGATCTGGTGACCTTGATTGATGACGACCATTTCACCAAAATCTCTCATGGGAAACGCTGGGCGCAAGTGACGATCCGGACCACTGACGGCCGCAGTTTACAGGACAAGCCGCGCACCCCAAAAGGTGACAACGATTTGCCGCTGTCAGATGCCGAAATTTCCGAAAAGTTTCACCTGTTTGCCGACCCGGTCATCGGCAGCAATCGCGCAACAGAGCTGGAACAGCTGAGCGATAACTTCGACAGCCTGAACGCGTCCGATTTCACCCGCCTGTTGGATTTGAGCCTTACCGCCCCTTAGGCCAAGCGCGGCGGAGTTATCATTCCGCCGCAACTTTGGTGCGCTTTTCCAACATCGGCTTGAGATAACGGCCCGTGTAGCTTTCCGCGACTTCGGCGACCTTCTCTGGCGTACCCGTGGCCACAACACGGCCGCCGCCGTCGCCCCCTTCGGGACCGATGTCGATGATATGGTCGGCGGTTTTCACCACGTCCAGGTTGTGTTCAATCACCACTACAGAATTGCCCTGATCCACCAGTTCATGCAGCACTTCCAATAGCTTACGCACATCCTCGAAATGCAGACCTGTGGTTGGCTCATCCAGAATATAGAGCGTGCGTCCGGTGGAACGTTTCGACAATTCCTTGGACAGTTTGACCCGCTGCGCCTCGCCGCCGGACAGCGTTGTCGCCTGTTGGCCGACCTTGATGTAACCAAGACCAACGCGCATCAGCGCATCCATTTTCTCCCGGATCGATGGCACTGCCTGGAAGAAGCCTTGCGCGTCCTCAACGGTCATATCCAACACATCGGCGATGCTTTTGCCTTTGAACTTGATCTCCAGCGTTTCGCGATTGTAACGTGCGCCTTTGCAGGTCTCGCATTCCACATAGACGTCCGGCAAAAAGTGCATCTCGATCTTGATCACACCATCGCCCTGACAGGCCTCACAGCGCCCGCCCTTGACGTTGAATGAGAACCGCCCCGGCTTGTAACCCCTTGCTTTGGCTTCAGGAAGTCCAGCAAACCAATCACGGATCGGGGTGAAAGCACCGGTGTAGGTGGCGGGGTTGGATCGCGGTGTACGCCCGATGGGGCGTTGGTCAATGTCGATGACCTTGTCCAGATGTTCGAGGCCTTTGATGGTCTCGCACGGCGCCGGAGTTTGCCGCGCACCGTTGAGGTTCATCGAAGCGGTTTTGAACAGCGTTTCGATGGTCAAGGTGGATTTGCCCCCCCCGGATACCCCCGTCACGCAGACGAATTTGCCCAATGGGAAATCCACAGTGACGTTTTGCAGGTTGTTGCCCGTGGCCTTAACCACCTGTACTTTTTTCTTGTTGCCCTTGCGCCGGGTGGCGGGCACGGCGATCTCTCGTTTGCCAGTCAGATACTGCCCGGTGATGGAGTTTTCATCCGCCGCAACAACATCTGGCGTGCCATGTGACACCACCTGTCCACCGTGCACGCCGGCGCCCGGCCCGATGTCAAAAACATAGTCGGCCTCGCGGATCGCCTCTTCGTCATGTTCGACAACAATCACGGTATTGCCCTGATCGCGCAGGTTCTTGAGGGTCAAAAGCAGGCGGTCATTGTCGCGTTGATGTAGGCCGATGGAGGGTTCGTCCAGCACATAGAGAACACCCGTCAGGCCAGAGCCGATCTGACTGGCCAAACGGATACGCTGGCTTTCGCCGCCACTTAATGTACCACTTGAACGTGCGAGCGTAAGATACTCTAATCCAACATTATTTAGAAATCCCAGACGCTCTCGAATTTCCTTCAAAATCGCCTTGGCAATCTCATTTTTCTGAACCGTCAGATGCTCAGGAACGGTGTAGCACCAGTCAAACGCCTCGCGGATCGACATTTGCACAACATGGCCTGCGTGCAGCAATTGATCAGCCGGACCGGCGGAGGGTCCAATCTTCACCGCCAAGGCTTCGGCCCGCAGGCGATAGCCCTCGCAGGTGCCGCAATGTCGGTTGTTCTGGTAGCGTTCAAATTCTTCGCGGATCCAGTTGCTGTCGGTCTCGCGATAGCGGCGTTCCATGTTGGGGATCACCCCCTCAAACACCCGCGTCACTTCGTAAACGCGGCCACCTTCGTCATAGCGGAATTTGATCTCTTCTTTACCGGACCCATAGAGGAAAACCTTCTGCACCTTCGGGTCCAGATCTTTCCACTTGGTGTTCTGGTTGAACTCGTAGTGTTTTGCGATGGCCTCAATCGTCTGTTTGAAATAGGGGCTCTTGCCCTTGCGCCAGGGGGCCAATGCGCCGTCATAGATTTTCAGGTTCTGGTCGGGCACCACCAACCGTTCGTCAAAAAACAGCTCAACCCCCAGACCGTCACAGGAGGGACAAGCGCCAAAGGGCGCGTTGAAAGAAAACAGCCGAGGCTCGATCTCGGGAATGGTGAAGCCACTGACCGGACAGGCAAATTTCTCGGAAAAGGTGAAACGCTCCGGCTCGCCTTCGCTGGGCGCGGTTTCCAGAACGGCAATGCCGTCGGCCAAATCCAGCGCGGTGCGCAGACTGTCGGCCAGGCGGGTCTCAAGCCCCTCACGGACCACGATCCGGTCCACCACCACATCGATGTCGTGGCGGAATTTCTTGTCGAGAGTCGGCGGCTCATCCAACTCGTAAAACGCGCCATCTACCTTGACCCGCTGGAAGCCTTGCTTGCGTAACTCGATGAATTCCTTGCGGTATTCGCCTTTTCGGTCGCGAATGATCGGGGCCAGAAGATAGGCGCGTGTGCCCTCCTCCATCGCCATGATCCGGTCAACCATGTCCTGTACCTGTTGCGCCTCGATGGGCTTGCCGGTTTCAGGACTGTAGGGCGTGCCAACGCGGGCAAACAGCAGGCGCATGTAGTCGTAAATCTCGGTCACCGTGCCGACGGTAGAACGTGGGTTTTTCGACGTGGTCTTTTGCTCAATCGAGATCGCCGGGCTGAGACCTGCGATGTGATCCACGTCAGGTTTCTGCATCATATCAAGGAATTGCCGGGCATAGGCCGACAGCGATTCCACATAACGGCGCTGCCCTTCGGCATAGATCGTGTCAAACGCCAGCGAGGATTTGCCAGAGCCGGACAGCCCGGTGATCACCACCAGCTGATCGCGAGGGATGTCCACGTCGATGCTTTTGAGATTATGCTCGCGCGCGCCGCGGACCTCGATATGTTTCAGCTCTGCCATGCAGCACCCCCATTAACGGTTTGTACATAGTTGCCCTCTAGGGATTCTCCAACGAAAAAATGAGAACCAAAGGCGAACATTTTAGTTTCTGCGCAGACGCGCCAACCACAAATGCGCGGCAAGACCCAATGCAAAGGCCCCGCCTGCCAGCAGCGGCAGCGCGGTATAGCCAGCAATCGAAAGGCCCGCTGCCATAATCGGAGTGCCGATGGTATTGCCGATATTACCCATTTGCGCCATGGCGCCGTTGGCGCGGGCTTGGCCAGTGGCGGTGTCATTCAGTTGCGGTACCGCGGCAAAGCTGGCCCCTTGGATCAGCCCCATTGCCCCCGCCAAGGCCAGACAGGCCAGCGTGGCACCCGGCTGCGCCCATAGCCAGAGCACTGCCAATGCGGACAGGGCAAAGCCAAGCTCGACCACCTGCACCGCCGTGAGGCGTCGCAGCAGGACAACGCCGAGCGTCATGGACACGGCGATGCTGGTCAGAGGCATGGCGCCCATGATGACATTACGCAGATCGGGGTCCAGATAAGGCGGCAAGACCGTCAGAACGGAGACAAAGCTGAAAGTATAGAAGAGCCACCCGGCAGCCGGTGCCGCCAAGCTTGCAGAGCGGTAGATCACCCCATGATCGCGCAGCAGGCCTGATAGGGAAAACGCAGGCTGTGCCGCTTCGGCGGGCAAGGCCCGCAAACGCGCCGACAGATACAGGGCAAAACCCGCCATATAGAGACCATGCGCCGCAAAGAGGGCCGGCAGCCCCCATGCAATCGCCAAGGGCCGTCCGGCAAAGGCCAAGACCGCAAAAGCCACGCCAAAAAACGTCCCCCAAAGGGTCAGCGTGAAACCGCGATGTCTGGGGGCGCTGATCTGTGCGATCAAGGTGGGCGCGGCCACCACAATCGCCAGATGCGACAGGCCTTCGGCCACGCGGCTGAGCAACATCCACGGCAAGGGCGGCAAAAGGGCTTGGGTCAAGGATACCGCCGCGCCAAGCCACAGGGCCGATAGCAAGGCCCGCCGATAGCGGATTCGCGCGACCAAGAGGCCAGCCGCAACGCCAAAAAGGATACCAATGAACCCAACCAAAGACACGACAAAGCCAAGCGCCGCGCCTGCCTCTGGATAAGCCTCTGGCAACAGGTCAAAAATCACGCTGACCTTGCCGTATTGCGCGGCCGCGCCTAGGCCCGCGCCCCAAAGGGCGAAGACAAGCGGAAAGGAGGTTTTGTCGGTCACATTTGCACTGCCTTGGGAACCGGCACGCAAAAACATGGGCCGCTAGTGGCCCACCTTGCCCGAAACCCGAGGGGCGTTCCAGCCCCCCGGCTTGGTTTACATGTGGATCACACGGCCATAGGCATCCAGCACCGCCTCATGCATCATCTCGCTGAGGGTTGGATGCGGGAAGACGGTGTTCATCAGGTCTTCTTCGGTGGTCTCAAGCTGGCGGCCCACGACATAACCCTGGATCAGCTCGGTCACTTCGGCCCCGACCATATGCGCGCCCAGCAATTCGCCGGTTTTGGCGTCAAAGACGGTTTTAATCATGCCTTCGGGTTCACCCAATGCAATCGCCTTGCCGTTGCCGATGAACGGGAAGCGGCCAACCTTGATGTCATAGCCCAATTCCTTGGCCTTGGCTTCGGTGTAGCCGACCGAGGCAACCTGCGGATGGCAATAGGTACAGCCCGCAATGGATTCCGGTTTGATCGCGTGAACCTTTTGACCGGCCATATGTTCGGCGACCATCACGCCCTCGTGGCTGGCCTTGTGGGCAAGCCACGGTGCGCCCGCGATATCGCCGATGGCATAAACGCCATCAACGCCTGTGCGGCAATATTCATCGGTCACTACATGGGTGCGGTCGATTTTCACGCCCAGCTCTTCAAGGCCCAGCCCTTCGACGTTGCCAACAATGCCAACGGCGGAAATCACGGTGTCAAACTCGTGCTTTTCAACCTTGCCGCCCACTTCGATATGGGCGGTCACTTTGTCTTTGGCACGATCAAGTTGTTTGACCATCGCCTTTTGCATGATCTTCATGCCTTGCTTTTCAAAGGCCTTTTTGGCGAATGCGGATATTTCGGCATCTTCAACCGGAAGCACACGATCCATCACTTCGACCACGGTCGTGTCTGCACCCAAGGTGTTGTAGAAGCTGGCAAATTCGATGCCGATAGCTCCCGATCCGATGACCAGCAGCTTTTTCGGCATATGCGCCGGCTGCAGCGCGTGCTTGTAGGTCCAGACCAGTTTGCCATCCGCCTCAAGCCCCGGCAATTCACGCGCGCGGGCACCTGTGGCGACAACGATGTTCTTGGCAGTCAGGTCTTCGGCGCCTTTGTCGGTTGTGACGCTGACCTTGCCCTTACCCGCCAGTTTGGCCGCGCCCATAAAGACGGTGATCTTGTTCTTTTTCATCAGGTGGCCGATGCCGCCCGACAATTGCCCCGCCACTTTGCGCGAGCGTTTGACCACCGCGTCCAGATCATAGCCGATGCCGTCTGCCTTGAGGCCAAATTCCTTGGCGCGGTGCATCAGATGAAACACTTCGGAGGAGCGCAGCAAGGCCTTGGTCGGGATACAGCCCCAGTTTAGGCAGATGCCGCCCAGATGTTCGCGTTCAACGATGGCAACATTCATGCCCAGCTGGGCACCGCGAATCGCGGCAACATAGCCACCGGGGCCAGCCCCGATAACAATCAAATCAAAGGATTTCGCGGCCATAGAACTTCCTCACTGTGTGACGATTGCAGAATATAGTTTACCATTAAACT
>Ga0316204_10011972_pt1 | contig 10711 bp, 12 predicted proteins | sample 6monrhotite_MG_2_FD_205661 | JGI IMG/M metagenome (GOLD analysis project Ga0316204, IMG submission 205661) | Microbial mat bacterial communities from mineral coupon in-situ incubated in ocean water Damariscotta River, Maine, United States -... | ecosystem: Environmental > Aquatic > Marine >... | reverse complement strand
TAATACACTTGCAGTTGCAAAGGGATATGAGCATGCGTGATGGGGTTGGAATTGGAATAATCGGGTGTGGGAATATCTCCAGCGCTTATTTGAAAGCGGCGCAAGAGTTTGATATTCTTGATATTCGCGGACTGGCGGACATGCGCCCCGAAGCGGCGCAGACACGGGCGGATGAGTTTGGCCTGAGAGCAATGAGCATCGAAGAGATGCTGGCTGACCCAGAGATTGAAATAGTTATCAATCTCACCATTCCGCGGGCGCACGTCGAAGTTGGATTGCAAGTGTTGGCCGCTGGTAAACATGTCTATTCAGAAAAGCCTCTGGGCATTACGTTCTCCGAAGGTCAGAAACTGTTAAAAGCTGCTGATGCTGCGGGCCTGCGGGTCGGTAGCGCGCCAGATACATTTTTGGGTGGCTCTCACCAAACTTGTCGCCATCTGGTTGATGAGGGGTTTCTTGGAACACCAGTGGGCGGGACGGCATATTTTATGTGTCCGGGGCATGAGCGGTGGCATCCCGACCCCGCGTTTTACTACGATATTGGTGGTGGGCCGATTCTTGATATGGGGCCGTATTACGTCACTGATCTGGTGAATCTTTACGGCGCGGTTGAGAGTGTGGTTGGAATTGGCACCAAGGTGCGCAATGAGCGGACCATCACCAGCCAGCCGCGAGATGGGGAGAAAGTTCCCGTTAAAGTTGCAACGCATGTTTGTGGTTTGCTGAAATTTGCCAATGGCGCCGTTGTGCAAATGACGATGAGTTTTGATGTGGCCGGGCACAAGCATGTTCCCCTTGAACTCTATGGGACCAATGGCAGCATGATTGTGCCTGACCCGAATTTCTTTGGTGGAGAGATAAGCACCCTTAAAACAGGTGGTGAATGGGAGGACGTGCCAATTTCGCAACCTTATTCGGAAGCCAATTATCGTTCAATTGGCGTTGCTGATATGGCATTGGCATTGCGCAACAATCGGCCACATCGTGCCAATGGTGCGCTTGCCTTGCATGTGTTGGAGGTGATGGAAGCGTTTGAAAAGTCTTCTGAAACGGGCGAGGCTATTCAGATTACAACGCTCGTTGAAAAGCCTGCTCCCTTCAGCGAATCCATGTCAGGCGGCGTTTTGAGCAAATAGGAATATTTAATTCTCGATCAAAGGCGTTCACGCTGATCACGCTATTCTCACAGCGAGTTGAGTTGTTGTCATGCTAGTTGATTTCCACTTCAGCGTGGCGGTCATTATTGGTTTGTTCACGGGATGACCCGGAAAACAGCGTTCGAAGATGGACGTTATCAATTTGAATGGAGAATGTAATATGACTGTTGCACGCAAAGCTACTGCTGCTCTTGTTGGTTCGGCTATGGCGGCTGCTCTTGTTGGCGCTATTTCCACAGCGACACCTGCTGTTGCGCAGGAAGGCATGGAAAAATGTTTCGGTGTTTCACTTGCAGGCAAGAATGATTGTGCTGCTGGTGCTGGCACAACTTGCGCGGGTACTGCCAAGGTTGACTATCAGGGCAACGCCTGGGCGCTGGTTCCTGCAGGCCTCTGCGAAAACAACGAGTTCTGGGCAAAAATTCTGCCCGGTGATCGTGCCGGATCGCTCACCGAAATTGATCGCGACATGGCATAAGCCCACAATATTGCACCACTCCCGACTCTACTGGTTGGGAGCGGTGCTTCTGTCAGTTTTCAAAACACCTGTTTGGAGGACGCCATGTTTGATGCCAAACAAATTCCCAATCGCGCTGGTGCAGGGCTAAAGCCTGAGCATTATGCGGCGATATTTGAGACAAATCCTGATATCGGATTTTTCGAAGTGCACGCCGAAAATTATATGGGTGCAGGGGGATTGCCGCATCGCGCGCTCACCGCGGTTCGGGAGCAATACGCGCTGAGCATTCACGGGGTTGGATTGTCCATCGGTGCAGAACGCGAATTAGATGGTGCGCATCTCGATCGTCTCAAGAGCGTAGTTGACCGCTATCAGCCGGGACTTGTTTCCGAGCATTTGGCCTGGTCCACCCACGATTCCATATTCCTCAATGATCTGTTGCCGGTGCCTTATACAGAAGGCACGCTGGCGCGTGTGGTTGAGCATGTTGACCTGGTGCAGACCAAGCTTGGCCGCACAATTCTGGTTGAAAATCCATCAACTTATGTGGCGTTTGCGGAAAGCGAGATGCCTGAAGTTGAGTTTATTCGCGAGATGCAAAAACGCTCTGGGTGCGGATTGCTTATGGATGTGAACAATGTCCATGTATCAGCCACCAACCAGCATTATGACGCGATTGAATATTTGGATGCCTATCCACTTGAACATGTTCAGGAAATTCATCTTGGCGGCCATGCCACTGACGAAGATGACAGTGGAAATCCACTATTGATTGATGCGCATGACCGTGAGGTTTCGGATCCGGTTTGGCTATTATATACGCACACTCTCACCAAAACGGGTGCACAGCCCACATTGATTGAGTGGGATAATGATGTGCCTGAGTGGGATGTGCTGAAAGCGGATGTTGATGCCGCTGAATCCGTTTTGGCTGAAGTGCGGCGGAAGCACCATGCAGCGTGAGGGACAGAGCGCGTTTGCCGAAGCGCTGATACGGCCGGAAGCAGAAATGCCGGTTGGAATTGTTGATCCCGATGGTAAACCAGCGCCGAAGCGTTTTGCCGTTTATCGTAACAATGTCACCGTTTCACTCACCGAAGCCTTATTGGCGACTTTCAGCGCAACAGCCGCGCTGGTGGGTGAGGAATTCTTTAAAGAGATGGCGCGAGCATTCGTGCGGATTAGTCCACCAGAAAACCCGCTCTTGATGGAATATGGCGTGGGATTTCCTGAATTTGTCGAGAAATTTGAACGTGCGAGCAGCCTGCCGTTTCTGGCAGATATTGCCCGGATTGATCGTGCATGGCTGGATGCGTTTCATGAGGCGGATGCGCCCACTCTCGATCCGGCACAACTTGCGGGCATCGGTGAAGCCGAGTTGCTGACACTGCGTTTTGTCGCGCACCCCGCAACCAGACTTGTTGCTTCAACATATCCTGTTGTTGCGATCTGGACAGCTGGGAAAACCGGCAAAGCAGCGGCGGGTATTGACCCTGAGTTAAAGCAGAGCGCCCTGATTGCGCGACCTGATATCAATGTATTTGTCCACCCACTGACACCTGATGAAGGGGTGTTCTTTTCTACTTTGATAGATGGTGCGCCGCTTCGCGAGGCTGCAGAAAAAGCTATCGAAATAAACGCGAAATTCGATTTGGCTAAAGCGCTTGGTCTGATGATCAGCTCTGGCGCATTTACGTCGATTTCAGCCTAGGGAGAATTTCCATGATCTCAATGATATTGGGTCAATTCAGACCCATTGAAAAAAAGCCGATGCTCTACGGATTGGTGTTTGGCGTGGCCATGTTTGCCGTGCGCTTATGGGTGGCCATACCATTTTGGAATTCGGGACTTACAAAATGGGCGTCTTTTCCCACACAACTTGGCTCGAGCGCCAAATATTTGTTCGCAAATGAGTTTCAGCTCCATCTTCCCGGTGGACCCTATCCGATGCCATTTCCTGATTTGATGGCATGGCTATCGGGAATGGGAGAAATCATTTTACCAATTATGCTTGTGGCTGGTTTTCTTTCTCGTCCAGCTGCTTTGGGAATTCTTGCCATGACGCTGGTAATTCAAGTGACGATACCAGGTGGTTGGCCAATACATATTCAGTGGGCTGCTGCTGGATTGATTATTCTGGCTCTGGGGCCGGGTATGTTTTCAACCGATTGGCTGGCGCGGAAGTTTGCATTTCGGCGTGGTCATCAGGCTGCAATTATTTAAATAGAGGTCCTGCATATCTGGTGTTTGAGTAGTTGCGGCCACCTTTACGTCATGGCATTCTGCCCCAAGAAATTTAAGGGGTAAATTCATGAAAAGTCGGGCCGCGATTGCTGTTCAAGCGGGGAAACCGCTTGAGATTCACGAAGTTGATTTGGAGGGGCCACGCGCGGGTGAGGTGCTGGTCGAAATCAAAGCAACCGGTATTTGCCACACAGATGAATTTACACTTTCAGGAGCAGACCCAGAGGGATTGTTTCCCACGATCCTTGGGCATGAAGGTGCTGGCATTGTCGTAGACGTGGGACCAGGCGTCACCAGCGTGAAGAAGGGCGACCACGTTATTCCGCTCTACACGCCGGAATGTCGTGAATGCGAATATTGCCTCAATCCCAAAACCAACCTTTGCCAATCCATCCGTACAACGCAAGGGCAGGGGCTCATGCCCGACGGAACCTCCCGGTTCTCACTCAATGGCGAGAAAATCCTCCACTATATGGGGACATCCACATTCTCAAATTTTACGGTTTTGCCAGAAATTGCGGTGGCAAAAATCAACCCGGACGCTCCATTTGATTCAGTTTGTTATATCGGCTGCGGTGTCACCACGGGCATTGGCGCAGTGATTAATACTGCAAAGGCTGAGCCGGGATGCAGGGCCGTGGTTTTTGGACTGGGCGGCATTGGCCTCAACGTCATTCAAGGATTGCGATTAATCGGCGCTGAGATGATTGTCGGCGTTGATTTGAACAACGACAAAAAAGCATGGGGCGAGAAGTTTGGAATGACACACTTTGTCAATCCAAGCGAAGTTGAGGGCGATTTGGTGCCCTATCTCGTCGACCTGACCAAAGGTGGTGCGGACTATTCTTTTGAATGCATCGGCCAGCCAAAAGTCATGCGGCAGGCACTTGAATGTTGCCACAAAGGTTGGGGTGAATCGATCATCATTGGTGTTGCCGGGGCTGGTCAGGAAATCTCGACCCGTCCATTTCAACTGGTAACAGGGCGTGTATGGCGCGGCACAGCTTTCGGTGGTGCTCGCGGACGTACTGATGTGCCAAAAATTGTTGAATGGTACATGCAGGGTAAAATCGAAATTGACCCGATGATCACACACAAACTCAAGCTTGAAGAGATCAACAAAGGCTTTGATTTGATGCATGAGGGTAAATCAATTCGGTCTGTGGTGATGTATTAGATTTGACGAGTTCAAAACCGATAATTTATGTCGATGCTGATGCGTGCCCGGTGAAGGCGGAAGTCCTCAAGATTTCTGACCGGGCGGGTATTGTTGCGACTTTTGTAGCCAACGGCGGTTTGCGACCCTCTCGCGATCCGCTGGTGCGCAATGTCATTGTGCCACAAGGTGCGGATGCGGCTGACGACTGGATTGTTGAGAATGTAACGGACAAGGATATTGTCATCACTGCTGATGTGCCATTGGCGCACAGAGCGGTGGAGAAGGGGGCGCGTGTTCTTGGGCCAACCGGGCGGCCTTTTACACCGGACTCAATAGGCATGGCTTTGGCTATGCGAGACTTGAAACAGGATTTGCGCGAAAGCGGAGATATTGCTGGCTACAATCCAGCATTTTCTCAAAAAGATCGCCTAAACTTTACAAATGCTCTGGCGCAGGCCTTGCAAAAAGCTATGCGGGACAGCGCAAAAGAGGGGTGAGGGTGGCTACAAAAACTTGCCTGTAAGCAGAATTGCACTGTGGTAGAGTTGCATTGAATTTTCTAATTGGGAACAATTTCTAGAACATTGGGAGCGTTTTAAATGAGCAGATTTGAGAACATTCTGGAGACAGTAGGGCAAACGCCGGTAGTCAGGATCAACAAACTTGCCCCAAAAGGCGTGAACCTGTTTGCCAAGATCGAGGCGTTCAACCCTATGGGTTCGGTAAAAGACCGTTTGGCATTGGGTATCATTGAAGATGCCGAGCGCTCTGGTGCGCTTAAACCCGGCCAGACCGTAATTGAAGCAACAAGTGGCAACACGGGTATCGGGCTTGCGATGGTTTGTGCGCAAAAGGGCTATCCTCTTGTGTTGGTCATGGCAGCAAGCTTTAGCGTTGAGCGGCGGCGGCTGATGCGGTTTCTGGGGGCTAAGGTTATTCTGACGCCTGCCACTGGAAAAGGTACTGGCATGGTCGCAAAAGCGGCTGAACTGGCAGAAAAACATGGTTGGTTTTTAACCCGGCAGTTTGAAAATGAATCCAATCCAGACATGCACGAGCGCACGACCGCAGTTGAAATTCTTGAGGATTTTAAGGGCGATAGGCTGGACTATTGGGTGACTGGTTACGGGACTGGTGGAACACTCAATGGCGTATCGCGCGTGTTGGCGAAAGAACGGCCAGAAACAAAAATCATAGTGTGCGAACCAGAGACTGCGCAATTGCTGGGCAGCGGCACCGCTCAGGAGCGCAATGAGGATGGTTCGCCGGCAACAAGCCATCCCAGTTTTGCACCACACCCCATGCAAGGCTGGACACCAGATTTTATTCCCAAGATTACCGGTGACGCGATAGACGCTGATGCCATGGATCAATTGCTGACGATTGCTGGACCGGATGCGATTCAAACCAGCAAGGACCTGGCGCAAAAAGAAGGTATATTTGTTGGTATATCAGCAGGTGCCACAATGGCAGGTGCGCTCAAAATTGCGGCAGACGCTCCCGAGGGATCAAACATCCTTTGCATGTTACCCGATACCGGAGAGCGCTATCTCAGCACGCCATTATTCGCTGATATTGAAGAAGAAATGTCGGAGGCTGAGCTGGAGGTGGCTAATTCATCACCTCTGTTCAAAGGTGAATAAATAAATGAACCAAAGCAAATGCCGCGGTGAGGTCGCCGCGGCATTTTTGTGTCCGAATTCGGGTGTGATGCACTTTTCGACTGAGCTTGGCGGGAGCTCTGGACTTGCTTAATTTAGTATTACTTGATGACGTCCAATTCTATCACCGACTTATAAGCTTTCTTATTTTTGCAGGAGCACTGTCGTTTTGGCAATTTTGTTAATTATTTGAAAAGAAGTATCTCATGAATAAGTCTATTGTTACCTTGGTAGCCGCAGCAGGGGTGCTGGCTCTACAGGTAGGTGTTGTTGAAGCAAAGTCGATCAAGAATCTTCTAGATTCTACCCAGCTTTCAAGTTTTTGTTCGAGCGCCGGTGTTGGCTCGACATCAATGGTTTCGCTGAAACTCCCTGATGCTACGAGCGCAGTTGGCTCTGTTCATTGCGAAAAGGACGACCTTATAGCTTCGTCTGACAATGGCGACGTAGATGTCGCGGACGCCGACACTGATGCTGACGAAGAAGATGCTGATACTGACAGCGATAACGATAGCGATAAAGATAGTGGCAGTGACAGCGACAGTGATAGCGATAATGGTGGAAGTGGATCAGGCGGTAGCTCTGGCGGTTCCGATGAATCAGATGGTGATGAAGACTAATCGCCGCTAAAAATTAGACAAGAATAAAAACGGCCTCTCACCTTGTGAGGGGCCGCTTTCATATTGATGACCCTTACAGGTCTTGTGCGTCGTCTGTCATTTTCTGATCAATCGCGGTTGCCGGCAACGTGAGGGTCACCTGCAAGCCACCAAGCTGCTTGGATTTTTGAAGCTTCATTAATCCCTGATTGAGCGAAATGATTTCATGTGCGATCGCCAATCCTATTCCGCTGCCCGGTGTTTTTTCGTCCAGCCTTTTTCCTCTTTTGCCAAGCTGTGTGATTTCGTCCGAGGTTAAGCCCGGGCCGTCATCGGCAATGGTTATTTGAATTGTGTTGTTCTCATCCAGACCCGCACTAATTGCGACCCTGGAGGTGGACCATTTTAGTGCGTTGTCGAGCAAAATACCGAGAAGTTCGGTGAGGTCAGAGCGGTCCATATTCACACCAAGGTCTGCAATAACGTCCTGATCCCAGTTCGTGGTGCGGCCTTTTGGCGTTTTGGTAAGCGCTACTACAATTTTGGAGATTGTCGGTGCCAGTATCGTGTTCTGATGCTCCAACCGCGAGCGATACCGCAAACGAGACAGGCGCAACTGGTGATCGATAGTCGCGGTCATGCTTGTGGTGAGCTCTTCAATAGTTTCTGCAGATGTTGTATTTCCAGTGTTGCGAAGTGTTTGCGCCTCGGCATTCAGAACGGTGAGAGAAGTTTTCAGGCCATGGGCTAGATCGGCAGCGCGTTCTCGCGCAAACCCGATTGATTTTCCCTGAGCCTTCATCAGTTCGTTGACTTCGTTCACCAAGGGCATGACTTCTTGAGGGAAGTCTCCCTTTAGCTGGATTTCTCGGCCTGAACGAATGGCATTGACGCCACGTTGAATGGTTTTGAGAGGGCTGAGCCCCAAAGAAACCTGGAGCCAGGCGGCCGATATTAGAGCTATGCCAAGCACAGCGAGTGCCCGTGCAAGATCGAGGCGAAAGGCGCTATTAGCAGAGTTGATGCGCTCTTTGTCTTCAGCGATCACAATATCAAGTACGCGCGTTTCGCCAATTTCGCTGATGAATTCAAGCTTGCGATAGAGTGAAATTGCGGGTGTGCCTTCCGGATCAATAAGCTCTGTGGAACGCAAAATTCCATCAAACGACAGGCCTTCGGGCAAGGTGAGCACACTATCCCACAATGATCGGGAACGTGCAGTTTCCTGTGATGCCGGGTCAGACATTTGCCAATATAACCCACCAAGCGGCACGCCAAATTTGGGATCCGCCATCGGCCGGATAAGAGCTGGAGGGTGAGATGCCGGATCAACGAGTGCCAAGAGGCGATTAAACTGGGATTCCAGATCGTCGCGCGTACTTCTTTCCACGTGGCTTGAAAAAATAAGGGCGATGCCGATGCCGGCAATAATTAAAGCGCCAGTTACGGAGGCCGCGGCTGCCAGCAATAATCGAAGGCGAAGTGCTGGGGATTTCAAGCGGTATCTCCGCCGATAATATAGCCAAAGCCACGCCGCGTCTGGATTGCATCCTGACCAAGTTTCTTTCGAGTACGGCCAACAAGCACCTCGATGGAATTGGATTCGCGTTCAAAGTCCTGCGTATAAAGGTGTTCGGTCAATTCCAGCTGGCTTACGACCCGGCCACGCTGATGCAGCAGATAGGAGACCAATCTGTATTCCTGCGAAGTCAAAGGGATAGGCACCCCAGCTCGAGAAACATGCATTTGCCTTGTATCAAGAGTGAGATCTCCAGCTTGTATAATGGCTGAGGAATGCCCTGCCGCTCGACGCACGAGAGCTCGGGCACGCGCCACCAGTTCTTCAATTCGAAATGGCTTGGTTAGGTAGTCATCCGCGCCAGCGTCTATGCCTTCAACGCGTTCATCCCAGTTTCCGCGTGCAGTTAGAATGATAATTGGCGCGCCTTGTCCGCTTTTTCGCCATCGCTTCAACATTGTTAGTCCGTCAAGCGTGGGGAGGCCAAGATCCAGAATAATCACATCAAATGGCTCTGTATCACCTCGATACCATGCTTCTTCACCATCTGTTTCGTGATCTACCGCAAAGCCCGCCATTTCCAGTGCAGAGCGTACGTGTTGGGCAATACGTACATCATCCTCGACGAGAAGAACCCGCATTAAATTTCGCCTTTAGTCCAACAATTCGCCGGAGGTTGCGTCGAAGTAAACTTTTCGAATGCGTCCGACATTATCAAGGTAAGTAAATTTATACTGCAGGTGAAACCAGTTTCTAACCAGGTCAACGTCAATCACCTGCCCGCCAACTTCGTCCGAGAATACAGTTAGCATTTCACGTAGCGGCTTTACGCCTTCCTGTTCGACGGCGTTTCTGGCTCTCTCTTCGTCATGGTCATCTTCGTCGTCTTCTCCGGAAGGATGATCTTCTTCTTCGCTGTCTGACTCACTTTCGGTGTCGTCGGTGTCAGAATGATCGTCCTCGTCCTTATCCGAGTCTTCTTCTTTGTCGTCGTCTTTGTCTTTATCGTCACTCGGGTCGTTTTTATCATCTTCATGCGCATCATCGTCACTCGCCTGAACAGGCAAAGTGAACAGCGGCGTGACAACCAGACCTAGTGCTACAAGCAATGTAAATTTTCGACGATCCATCACTATAAGATAGACTTTCCTACCTGACATTTTACTGACAACGACCTCACGGTTTCGTCAGCAAGGATTCACTAGGTTGATTTCGACGCGTTGCAAACGTGCCAAATCAACGGAGAAAACCATGTCTAAAATCCTTCTGACTACCACTGCTACAGCTGTTTTGTTGTCATTTTCAACATCAATCGCGAACGCTGAGTCAATAAATGGCCTTCTCAGCCCAGACCAGATTTCATCTTTCTGTGCGGATCAGACTGGTGGAAGTAAAATTCCGGCGAAGCTGACATTGGAAGATGGAAGCTCTGTGATCGGTAGTGTGCATTGTCGTTCTAGTTCGAGTGCTAGCGGCTCGGATAGCGATGATGAAGATGACGATCAGGATGACGACGACGAAGACGATGATCACGATGATGACGACGACGACGACGACGACGATGATGATGATCACAGCTCAGATGATAGCTCTGATGACAGCGACGACGAAGACGACGAAGACGACGATTGATCGCCCAGCGTAATTAGGTCTTTAAGCGGACCTTTGGGCACCGGTTCGGTTCAAGTAACCCCCTTGAACTGAGCCGGTGACTTATTTTTTGGCTGTTACTGCAAATAGGGCGATGGCTGCTGCGTTGGAAACGTTTAAGCTCTTGATCTGGCCAACCATATCGAGCTTTACAACTTCATCACATAGCGATCTGGTTTTTTGACGTAATCCCTTGCCCTCGGCACCCAGAACGATGGCGATTGGTTCGTCTGTAGCTCTTGGCTTCAGTGAAGTTTCTGCT
>Ga0316204_10011970_pt1 | contig 10712 bp, 9 predicted proteins | sample 6monrhotite_MG_2_FD_205661 | JGI IMG/M metagenome (GOLD analysis project Ga0316204, IMG submission 205661) | Microbial mat bacterial communities from mineral coupon in-situ incubated in ocean water Damariscotta River, Maine, United States -... | ecosystem: Environmental > Aquatic > Marine >... | reverse complement strand
CGTCGCCTGACTGGCTTGCTGTGGCTAGTTAAGTGGTTAGTCCTGATCGCGCTATTGGTATTGATCGTCGATATTTTCTGCGTGTTTGTACTGTGGTCGCCCGATGGCGTATGGCATCTGAAAAATGTATTGAACCAAGAGATAGCACTGCTTGGTCTACCTCAGTCCGACATCACGTTTCTTGCCGAAGTCATCCAGTCGTTTCACAGTACCGTATTCGTATCCAGCGGAATCGACGGCATGATGCGCTATTCAAGCAGCTTGCCACCTGCCGACCAAGCTCAACAAACCACACTCGATTTTACAGAAACACTACGGCCAATTATCGAAACCGCCATGGTCGGACTGCAATTGTTCGCTCTGCGTGTTGGCGTATTGATTCTGACGTTGCCATTTATAGCGTTAGTCAGCGTTACAGCCATGGCAGATGGCTTTGTGGGCTGGTATTTACGCCGTACTGGCGGCGAACGAGAGTCCGGCTTTATCTATCACAGAGCCAAGCGCGGGCTGGCTTGGTCTTTTCTTCTTCTCTGGCTCATCTATCTCGTCCCGCCTATCCCGCTAGATCCAAAATACCTCATTCCACCTTTTTTGCTGGCTGTTGGCATCGCCACGCGGCTGCATATGGCATTTTTCAAGAAATTTCTTTGAGTACTACTTTCACCCCCACCTGCGGTCATTCAGAAAAACACCCGATAAATGAACCCCCTAGGGGTCACATTGCCGCGTATTACGCATCAATACTCGTAGTTACAATCAATACACACTGACGCTAATAGCCAGGTGACTTCACTCCCCATTTTTGAGAAAACAGTGACTAAGAAAACCACTATCAAAATGCTGCCATCAAAGGGAACACCGGATCTTCAGACTGCCGTGAAGTTCATGTTACCCTTACTGTTACAGGGGGTGCGCAATGAAAGAGCAGCAGAACAACGGGGCGATATACTTACGTTCGAGCAAAGACCGAAAAGACGTGTCAATCGACGCTCAACGCAGGGAACTTCAAAAACTCGCCATCAGCCAGGGGATTGATATCGTCCAGGAATATTCGGATGTGGTGGAATCTGCCAAAGACGAGAACCGACCTGGATTTCAAAAGCTACTGTATGAACTAAAGTCCTCCACTCGCACCTGGAATAGTAACCGTTCATTCCCGGACGTTATTGACGTTTAGCGCTTAATATGGAGGTCATCGGACTATCTGCAAACGTTTCTTTCCACACCCTGGGCGTAAGTTCTTCAACTTTTCTTGCCGGATGAATGCTGAGGCGCTGCAATACATCGGTGAGATAAACAAATGGGTCAACGCCCTGCAGCTTGCAGGTCGTAATTAAGCTTTGAATAACACCGACATGTTCTGCGCCGAGTTCTGTCCAACAGAACAACCAGTTCTTTCTGCCCATCGGAATGACGCGCAGTGCTCTTTCAAGATGATTGGTGTCCAATGGCACGTCGGGATCTTCGAGAAAAACACGCAATTCATCTTTACGCCGTAGCGTATAGTTTATCGCCGCGCGAAGGGGATGCTTGGGTGTGAGGTCTGGTTTGTTAAGTTGATTTTCGCACCACTCAAAGAGGTCATCCACGACAGGTTTGCTGTGTTCAAGTCGATAGTGTCTTTTTTTCTCACCATCAAGTGATTTCTCTTTAATGGTATCTTCAATTTTGTATAACACGCCGATCGCATCCAGCGCATGCGTCACCGCTTCGGGTGAACTCGATTCGGCTTCAATATATTGACGGCGCGTGTGTGTCCAACATTGGGCATGCGTCACACGCTCCATCTGCCGAGCATAACAGGCATAGGCAGAATGGCCATCACTGAGCAAGGTGCCTTCGAACTGCTTTTTAAGCACCGTCTCAATATGCCGTCGACTACGCGTATTACTGTAGGTGAAAACAATTTCATCGTCTTCACCATATATTGGCCAAAACCAGGCTTGTTTCAATTTGCCACGGCCTTGTTGTCCCGCCTTAATCGGTGTTTCATCCATGGCGAGCACTTTGCTGAGTAATATATGTGCGAGCTGCGCATCGACAATCGGTCGCAACAACTCAATGGCACGCTTAACCAGATTAGTCAGCGTGGCTCTTGCTAATGTCACCCCAGCATGTTGCAACCGTTGGTGTTGGCGGTACAGGGGTAAGTGATAAAGAAACTTGTCGATAAGTAATCCCACGAGTAAGCTCACATCCGCCAGGCTATTGTCCAACACTTGCGGCAGCATCGGCGTGGTTTGAATCGTCTGAGTGTCTTTCTTCTTGAACACGGGCCGCTCGTATTGCAGCACAACGTAGCTGGCGGGTCGCTGTGCCAGTTTATAACTGACCTTGGTGTCAATGATTTCGTATTGATCGGCATCACTGCCGCTGAGCTCAGGGGCTGTTAGCGTGATAACTTCTACGGGCACGTTGTCATTAAAGCGTAAACCTGCATCCGTGGCACAGTCTTCAGGGCGCTTCTTTTTGGCTTTGCCGCGCTGATAGGCGGGGATGGTGACTTGATCCTTAACCGGTTCCATCGCCTCACCACGGCAGTTGAGAGGCAATGCGCCTTGCTCGGCAGGCGGCTCGATTAAGCGTTTCTCTGATTTACGGCCAAACAGTTGTTTCTCGAACCAGGTGATGCGTCGTTGCAGGGCATCGTTGTGTTCACGCAACCGCTCGTTTTCCAGGCGCAACTGCTGGCGAGAGTCGGGCGTATCTGTTTGCGCAATAACGCATGATTTTTGAGCGTCTTTCATGGCTGATCATTATACTAGCTATCGTCAGGTTTGGGGTGAGAATATCGTTTGTATTGACGATATTTTTCCACTTTAATGCCCACTAACAACAACTTGAGCTGTGTCCAATCTAACGAAGCCTTGCCCACCGACTCACCATGATAATTAAACTGCCCTTGCTCCAAACGCTTTAACCAAATGCAATAGCCCGAACCATCGAAGTACAAAATCTTCATATGCGTCTTGCGTCGATTGATAAAGACAAACAACTCACCGCTGAGTGGATCCTGCGCCAGCGTGTTACTCACAATCGCCGCCAAGCCCACGAACGATTTACGCATATCGGTAGGAGCCGTATAAAGCCAAATACGCGCTTGGCTTTCAGGGAAAAACACCTCAACCCCGATTTAATTCAAGTTCAACGCCATCGCCAAGTTTAAGCACAATGCGCCATGGGCTCGACCCGCTTACCGACAATCCCGACAAATCAAGAAAGCCAGGCGTTTGCGTGGGCTGAACCCCTTGCACTAACTGCTGACGCCATTTATAAAAGGATGATTCACCAATCTTGTTTCGAGAACAAAACACCGACACGGATTCGCCGGACGCTTGCCACTGATCAACCAAATTCTGCCAATCAGCCCGATGACGATATTGACGACTGCGAATAGGTGTATCGCTCATGTGTACCTCGCTTATTCAAATGATTAAGAAACGAGGCCACTTTATCGCGCGAGGTAAGCCATGAGAAGAACGTCTGAGAATGAACGGTTACCTGGAATACGCTACTACTGGTGGATACCAGTCGGCTTTCCCGGCGTCGCTATATGGCTCAAGTATTTAAACACGAAGCCAAAAAGCGAAACATACGAATTATCTACTCCAAACTACCCGAATCAGATCCCATTGCGGATATGGTTATCGTGGGGGTCATGGAAGTATTCGATGAACTTCATAGCCTCATGTCCAAAGAAAAGGGGTTGGCCGGTATGGCCGAAAACGTTCGTCAAGGCTTTAGAGCAGGCGGCCGAGCACCTAAAGGTTACATTCTTGCGAAAACCCCCACCGGCGCTACAAGAGATGGTGAAGCGGTCACCAAATCCAAGCTTATCCCCAGTGATGAAGCACCGTTAATCTCCAAATTTCTCAAAATGCGCGCCGCTGGCATTTCCAGAAAGAGAGCTACTGATGAGTTAGGGTTAGATATCGCCAAGACAAGTGCAGTAGGCATTGAGTGGAACGCGCTGACCTATGCAGGTCATACCGTCTGGAACGTACAAAATGAACGAGTGAAAGGTTCCGGCTACAAAGGAGGGGTAAAGCGCCGTCCCCGTTCCGAGTGGGTGGTTAACGAAAATACCCACGAAGGACTCATTACCACTGAAGAAGCTGAGACCATCCTTGCTCAGTTGGCAAACAGCACTCATTCCAAAGGTCGTAGAACAGCAGCAAATTACCTTTTGACTGGACTACTCAAAACTCCCGATGGTGAATCTTGGTTTGGCAATGGACGAAGTGCCTACATCCCTAGAGGAACATCTGAAAAGAAAAACAGAAAGGTAGACCAGCAGTTGATCGAACAAGCCGTGTTAGATCAACTCTCCAGTGATTTGAAATCGTCTGCATTCATCACGGCACTGACGAAGGAGGCACAGAAATTCCGCGAGGCTCACCGTTTTGATCCGGCTGAGGACTTGCGCCCTGAAGTCGTCAAAATAGCTGATCAGATTTCCAAAATGATGGGGATGGCCAGTCAGTTGGAAGACCCAGCTCCCGCGTTGCGTGAAATAGATAAATTGGAGAAGAAAAGAAAAACGTTAGTGGCTGAAATCCAAAAGCAGGAACAAGAGTATACCGCCGCCGCACTCTTAGAAAATTACACAGAGTTACACGTCACGTCATTCCTAAGCGGAATATCGGAAAATATGGAAAGTATGGATAGAGAGGCCTTAAAAGATCTCTTATCTTCAATCATTGACCGGATCACACTTGATCCGGTCAGTCATGAATCCGAAGTCAGCTACAGGTTTGCAGCTGACTTGCGGAATAAGATGGCGTCCCCAAGGGGATTCGAACCCCTGTTACCGCCGTGAAAGGGCGGTGTCCTAGGCCTCTAGACGATGGGGACCTAAGTCGTTTTTATCTATTCTTTCGAAGTAGACTTCTTTCGGTACCAGAGCCAGTGAATCTGGTGGAGCTAGGCGGGATCGAACCGCCGACCTCTACACTGCCAGTGTAGCGCTCTCCCAGCTGAGCTATAGCCCCCCGAAATGAAGGCCGTACTTTAATGAACTCTGGGGTTACTGTCAAGCCTTTAAATCATCTTTGTTTTCAGAAATGTACATAATTGCGTTGTCAAGACGGTTTAAGGTTTTTTCTCGGCCGATTAGCTTAACTGTGATGTCTATTGAGGGAGAAACCACACCACCTGTAACGGCAATACGCAGGGGTTGAGCAACCTTACCCATTTTAACATCTAAGGCTTCTCCAACGTCTTTGACGACTTGATGTATTGGCTCTGCCTCCCAAGTCGTTAAATTACTCATGCCGTCTCTGAGTGCCTTTAAGATGGGCTCAGCAGCCGCAACGAGGTGTTTCTTAGCAGCCTTTTCATCGTAGCTTGTAAAGTCACAATAAAAATACGTGCTGCTCTCAGCTAAATCAACCAAGGTCTTAGCGCGTTCGCGCAAGGCCACCACGACATCAGTCAATTCAGGCCCTGTCGTTGGGTCGATACCAAGCTTACCCATATGGACACTTAAGTGTTGAGCAACGTGGGCTGGATCACTTTCTTTGATGTAGTGCTGATTCAACCAAACGAGTTTGCTGGTGTTGAACGCTGACGCGGAATTGTTTACATCGGTAATATCAAATAATCGATACATCTCATCAATACTGAAGATTTCCTGATCGCCATGAGACCAGCCCAAGCGAACGAGGTAGTTGAGTACCGCTTCAGGTAAATAGCCATCCTCGTGATACTGCATCACGCCTACAGCACCGTGGCGCTTGGAGAGGCGTTTGCCGTCGTCTCCTAATATCATGGGTACATGGGCATAAATCGGTGGCTCAACGCCTAAAGCCTTTAATATATTTATCTGGCGTGGCGTATTATTTAAATGGTCATCCCCCCGAACAACATGGGTTATTTCCATATCCATATCATCAACAACAACTGTGAAATTATACGTCGGCGTGCCATCGGTACGGGCAATGATCAAATCATCTAACTCTGCATTCTGGAAAGTCACCTTACCACGTACTTGGTCATCAACATGCACAGCCCCTTCTAATGGGTTTCGAAAACGAATAACGTGCGGTTGATCCTCGGGCTGATCAGCGCGATCACGACAGCAACCATCATAACGGGGCTTTTGTTTATTCGCCATTTGCTCTTCACGCAGTGCATCAAGTCGCTCACGTGGGCAATAACATCGGTAAGCATGGCCCTTTTCCAACAATTGGGCTAGAACGTCGCGGTAGCGGTCAAAGCGCTCCGTTTGATAAAATGGGCCTTCATCGTAGGTTAAACCTAACCACGTCATGCCTTCGAGTATGGCATTAACAGATTCAGCTGATGAGCGCTCTAAATCCGTGTCTTCAATTCGCAAGACAAAAACGCCGCCATGCTTACGTGCATGGAGCCAAGAAAAAAGTGCTGTCCGTGCGCCCCCTATATGGAGATAACCTGTTGGACTTGGGGCAAAACGAGTTCTAATTGTCATGGTGTTTCCGTAAGAATATTCAAAGCGTCATAAACGCCGTAGTGTACCAGCCTAAGGCCATTCCTCAAACCTCAGCATAAATTAAACCGAAGCAAGAAAACTTTCATTTCAAGGTGTTTGCAGCCGTTTAAAACCAAGGCTTTCTGCCGTTTCAACATTTTGCTGGTTAATTTCAAAAATGTTGATTCGCCCCGTGCCTGCACCACACACCATAGGGTGCATCCGCCCATCAGCGCCTTGGCGCGCTTTAAGCACATCGACACCCGCAGCCTGTAGTTGCTCAGACATCACAGCTAGCTCAGTGCCTGAGCCCTTCTCACATTGTCGAGAACCATCATACTTAAACACCTCTTGTGTTGTGGCAGCAGGTGTTGTGGTAGCAGGTGTTGTGGCATCTTGCGTTATAGAATCAGTTTTAACACGCGTTTCAACCGCTCCCTCGCACGCAACAACACTTAGCGGCATGAATACCATTACCAACAATATACGAAGTAGTTTCAAGACTCCCTCCTAGGGCGCTTTTTATAAGCGTGTTTAAATTCTTTTTTATAGCCCTGTTTAGCTCGGGCAGGCTTCTTTTCAGCGCGAAGTGTATCAAGGACGGCCACATTAAGCTCACGCCACTGACCTAAGGCCAAACCATCTAAGGTCCAATCCCCCACCGCATATCGAATCAACCTAAGTGTTGGATAACCGACAGCCGCCGTCATGCGACGCACCTGGCGATTTCTCCCTTCTTTAATGCTAAGTTCAATCCATGTCGTCGGTATGTTCGCTCGATGCCGTATGGGTGGCTCTCGTGCCCATAGATCGGGTACTTCAATAATTTTAGCCTGTGCAGGCGCCGTTAAGCCATCTTTAAGGGTAACACCACGACGAAGCTGCCCAAGCGCCTCTTCTGTCGGCAGCCCTTCAACTTGCACCCAATATACCTTAGCCAGTTTATGCTTAGGGTGGGCAATTTGGTGTTGTAGTTGTCCGTCATCCGTTAAAACCAACAGTCCCTCACTGTCTCGATCTAAACGACCCGCCGTGTAAACATCCTTCACTGGGATAAAATCAGCAAGGGTTTTACGACCCTCTTGATCCGTAAATTGCGTCAGCACGTCAAAAGGTTTATTAAATAAAATCACTTTAGCCATGACAACTCTCATTATTCAAATAACACATTGAGCTAATGTCTTGAACCAAGTCTTGAACTAGGCCACCTAATGAAGATAAAACCCGAATCAAGGAGACGCGACAAACCTAACACCAATCGCGCCATTGATAGACCCAGCGGCCGAGGTACTCTTTTATCCCCCTAGCGACTAGATCTTGTGCGTGCGAGGAAGGCATAAGGCGTAATATAAACGGAAGATCGCGATCAACAACTTCATAATCGGCGGGGGCTGCAATCGAATTAATACCTGCTTTATCAAAAACACACATTGATCGAGGCATGTGGGCCGCTGAGGTTACTAACAAAACAGTTTGCCAACCTTCACGATCAATAAGCTGCTTAGTTTTGACACCGTTCTCATAAGTTGTACGGCTGTTGCCTTCGAGGATAATCGCCTCATCAGGCACCCCCCAATCGAGCAACAATATTTTTGAATAATCCGCCTCCGTGCTCAGAGATGGGTCTGGAAAAACTTGTCCGCCACTGATAACGATTTTGTTCGCCTTACCCGCCTTATATAGCCTGGCCCCATGTAATATACGATCACCCGCTTGATTTAATCCGGGATAGTCACGTGGGAAAGCCGCAGGCTGCACCCCACCGCCCAAGACAATAATTGCATCCGCCTCTGGCACACCATCTAAAGACACTGGCGAGTATTGCCGCTCCAAACTTGAATAAACGCCATTGGCAACAAGCGGTGTTGAACTTAGCCATAACCAAAGAATTGCTGAAACTATAAAAATACGCGCCCAAAATAGACGACCAATAAAAGACACAATCAAAGCCACAGCACAGAGAAAAATAGCAACACCGATAGGTGATGCTAAAAGTGTTAGCACTTTGCTAAGCAATAGCCCCATGACTCACGCACACCTAATTAGAGAATAAGATCTTCTGGGAAATTGACAACATTAATACTAAAAGCCGGCAAACTCACTAAATCTGTACCATCACTCACTGAGATAACAATATCACCATAGAAAAGGATGTCACTAGCCGTAGGCGTCCCATACAAAATACCCGTATTAACATCAAAAGTAGCCCACAGGGGCATTCCTGTAATCGAAAAACTTAACGACTGATCAAGGTCAAGATCGTATGCGGTAGGTGAAAAGTAAAAAGATTCATTTAGTAAGACCGCAAGCGTGGTCTTTACCGGTTCACCCGAAATCACCGGTGGATTATTACTAACCACCTCAAGATTAAATAACTCACTTACATCTAAAGCAACCGTTTTAGTATCCTGCTCAGCAGTAATACTAATTTCTTCCACTATGACACCGAGATCACTTATCGCGGGTGTGGCCGTCAAAGTGCCCGTCCCGTTATCCCAGGTCAACCATTCTGGCAGCACATCCTTCGCAGTAACGCCAAACTTTAAACGCTGCCCATCTGGCTCCCAAACAACAGGGCTATATATTAATGTCTGCCCCGCAACAACCGTTGTAGGCAAATCACCGTTGATCGCAATCGCATTGATATCAACATTACCCAGCACCAACACGTTTACATCAGCTAATGTGGACGACGTTTCAGCGAAAACACCTTTATTCCCGACAAGAAAATAACTGCCTTTGTGATTAAGCAACGCATTATAATTTTCGGTTCCGGCTTCGGTAAAATCACGCATTACCCAAGGGGTAAGTGGGTTATTTGTTCCCGTAATTAACACATCGTTATCAAACGAAACATTACCCCGACCAAGTACAGCCACCTCTGTACCACGCAAAGCAACTGAAGTTAACCTAGAACTAATATAGCGTTCATTTTTGTTAACACCCTCTTTTACCCAAGTAATGCCATCAGCACTTTTTAATATTAAGTTATTATCAGAACACGACATTTCTACACACGTATAGTCATAGCCCACAGCATAAAACTCTTGCCCAGTCCATATCACGTCATTCAAATAAGTAGGATCAGTCAGCCCTAACTGGTTCGCACTCCACACCTGGGCATCATTGCTTGTGTATATAAATCCGCCATATCCTGTACTTGCATCACCCCCAACGGCAACAAACTGCCCATCAGCCCATAAAATATTGCTAACCTTAGTGGTGCTTGTCGCAGCAGGCAAAGAGGATTGATCCCACTGTACGCCATTCACTGTTGATAGAACAATCCCACCATCGCCAACGGCAACATGCAAACTACCATCCGTGGCCACGCCCGTTAACGCGGTAGTTACGCCACTCGTTAAAGTATGCCAATTTTGCCCGCTACGACTGCAATAGATGCCTCCGTCTTCGCCGACAACATAAAAACTTGGCCCTGCCCGCATGATCGCATTTAAGTTTTCTTCACTCTCTAGCGTCGTCGTTTTCCACTCAATGCCCTTTTGACTTGTAAAAATATTACCGCTATCCCCCACTAACACATATTGAGCACCATAGAACTCCGGCGCACCACCAATGACTGTATTCTTCGGTTTATCGATCGGGCATTGCGCTTGCGCCTTAAAGTTGCTTACTCGACTTATCTCATTCATTTTGACAGCATTTGAGATACTAACCTCACTAATTATGCCAAGCGTCAACGTGTATAAGTTAAAATCATTATCATCTGAAGCAAGTATGTATGTCGTCATACTGTTCATGGCTACGGCATAATCGCTCAGTGAGATAATCGCCGACAAGTCTTTGTAAACCCATTCCCATACTCCGATCTCATTTTGAAGCCCTTGAAGTATAAAATTAAAAATTGCACCATCTTTGTAAATGCCAGAACCCATCACAGAAAGATTGCCTGATTGATTACCATCAAGCGCTAACAAACCGGTGCTTTGAACCAAACTTGATATGGGTTCTTCAAAATCAGGTGATCTTTCTATCCAGGAATAACCGTCAGTACTTATATATAAATACGGCCGAGTCGGGCAATCAACCTCGCAAATGTCATCTCCCTCGGGGGGAATAACTTTTCTACCTGCAATAACAAATTGATCACTGGTCCATGAAATAGCAGATAAGGTCTCATCGACACTGAAAAACCCAGGGGGGACAGTCCAAAACAAAGCATTGTGACTCCGAAGAACATTCACTTGTCCTCGCGCTTCAAGGCTTGAATCTAAATCCCCCCCCACGGCGATAAATACCC
>Ga0316204_10011968_pt1 | contig 10714 bp, 12 predicted proteins | sample 6monrhotite_MG_2_FD_205661 | JGI IMG/M metagenome (GOLD analysis project Ga0316204, IMG submission 205661) | Microbial mat bacterial communities from mineral coupon in-situ incubated in ocean water Damariscotta River, Maine, United States -... | ecosystem: Environmental > Aquatic > Marine >... | reverse complement strand
GAATGGCACGAATTACAAATGCAGTAAAAGAAGCTTTTGACAGTAACAACGTACCTCGCCTTGACGCAGTATTGTGGAGCAGGACTGGTTTAAAAGAAATGATTTCCGAAGGTGGCGCACCCAAGGGGGCGGCCTTATCTGCGATGCGTGAAGTATTGGCCGATTTACAGATAAAAAATGCTCTTGAATATGGAAGGGTAGGGTGATGGGTAAAATTTCAATTGATTTAGGTGTTGATGACACTGAAGAAGAAAACCTTGATGCAGTGAAAGAGCTGGCAAAGGGCTTGCCAAGTACGAGTGCTGCACGACACCAAGTCGTTAGACAAGCTTCTCGTACGCAAATGAATTTTAGCAATGTTCCCGTGCCAATCAAAGAGGCCTTTGAAGCTGAAGCATCCAAGTCAGGTATGGGACTGAAAGAGTTTTTTTATCATTGCCTTAGGGCAGGGGGGGTAGACGTCCCAAGTTATGAGCAACTGGATGGCCGAAGAAGATAATGTTGCTCATTGAATACAATTTGGGGTGAGCATTCCGCTTTTTGGTGCGAGCTTTCCGAATTTTGGTGCGAGCTTTCCAATAGCGTGTTATCATTCAAATATGAAAAAGATTAAAAGCGCATTTCAACCGGCATTATTTGAGCGTGATAGCGAGCGTGAATTAACCGCACAAGAAACTGCTAGATTAGAGCGTTCGCAAAAAAATAGGCGAGGCCGTAAGAAGCCCGCCAAAGTGCCAAGCCAGCTATCACGCACATCTGCTTTTGCCCCAAAACGACAGGGGCTTATAACTGACAGTAACTTTTCACGAACCTATGTGGTTGGTGGCGCTGGTGGCAGTGTTGTTCGTGTTGAGGGTAGGGAGCTAGGCTCTCAACACCGGGATGCTTTGTATGTCCTATTTAGGCTGCCTTGTATACGCATGGAAAGCGCAAACCCTAACTACGATAGTTTTAAGGGTTGGAAGCCAGATAACCCACGAGTGTTTGTGCAATATCGTGTTGATACAACATGGCGAGCTATTTTAACTGCTTCTGAAAAAACCATACATACTAATAACTTACTTACTCTATTAAACACGTTTATGGATATTCAAAAAGTTGTAGTAGCCGTGCAAAAGGGGTCGCTCAAAAACGTTGTTGCTGCTGAAAAGAAAGGCCAACTTGGTGGGGCAGGGTTCTCTGATAACATTATACACCAAATAGAGTGGACAGGCGTAGAACTAGATAGTGACGTTACTATTATTTATGGGGCTTGGGTGCGTGACCAATTGGAACAGTCACGCCTTGTTAGCGTTAACGCAGAAGTTCAGTTTGAGCTTAAAAACGACCATGCTAAATCCTTTTGGCCATATATTGATAGCCAACCCAATCATACATGGATTGATGAAGAAAGACTTGCTGAATTAGCTGGTCGGGATTTATGGGGTGAGGAAGAAACATCATTCACAAGGGCTGATTTTCGCAAGAAATGTAAAGCTGCATTTGAGGATATGGTAAGGGCAAAAGGTCTAGCCCGCTATTCAGTAGAAGTTACAGGAGCGGGCAGGCGCAAAAGTCGTAGGTTTTATTATCATCACGCTTTGCCTCGCCAGCAAGAGCTTGAACTCCTTACTGAATAAGGGAATGCTCACCCCAAATAACGGAATGCTCACCCCAAAAACGAATCGGTGTGTACAATTTTGCGAATCGCCCGAATCGGTAACACCATGTTTTGAAACTATTTTTTATTTGTGGATAACTTCACATTCGTTAGTTAAAGCTCACACTAAAAAGATTAAAGCTCGCACCAAAAAAGTTAAAGCTCGCACCAAAAACCGGAAAGCTCACCCCAAACGTCGTTTTTTTCCCTTTATATTCAATACCTTTCAAGCCCTATAGACTTAAAAGACTTATTTATAGATTAATAAAGACCGGTAATTAAGGGTTACAATCTGTGGGTAATTTAAGAATTAAAAACACCATGGCCAGAGGCCGTACGAAAAAGAGTTTGCCCCTATGGGGCTGCACAAGTTTTAAGGCATACGTTTTTGAGTATCAAAAACGTAGATGGAATAGCCCTAAACGGGCTATAAGTTGTTTTTCTTATTGTAGACTAAAAATTATAAATAGCCTTATGTCTAACGCATCAAGAAAAATGCGGTGCGTAGCTCCTATTTTATCTTGACCCGCTATCCAACGGTTTTAAGAAAGTGGTCTACAAGACAAATAAGAAAAAATATCAATATTTGTTGTTTGTTTTAGTTTAAACTCGCTTCAGAAACGCCGCAAAAACCCCCTGTAGTCCGTTTAGGGGGTTTTAGGTGCTCCAGCATCAAAAATATAAAGAAACGCTTGTGCGGGCTTTAAAATTGCCTATTAAATTAGTCAAATTTACACTTTGAGTAATTTAAGCGGGGGTTTGAATATGTCACAAAACAGCGGCGGTCCGGGAGATATGATTTTAGGCTTTTTAATCATGGGGGCCTTAGTCATTTGGGGCATGGTTGAAATGTTTGGAGTTGAAGGCTCAATTATAGTCGTAATTGCCGGTATGGTTCTTTATGTCTTCAAAAAGTTTTACGATAGCGAGCAAGAGGACAAGAAAAAGGCCAAAGCCAAAGCCGAATATGAAGAAGGCCAGCGAAAATTAGAAGAAGAACGAGAAGAAGCAAGAGTTAAAGCCAAGCTTGCGGCGCAAATCAAAGCTAAAGCTGCTGCTGAAAAGCAAAAACAAGCAGACGATATACTCGCTGCATTAGATGACAATTAAATATAAAATTGAGGAAGCCTAAATATGTTTACTTCCAGTGATAAGGCCAAAATGAATGACGCCTTTTTGGTAGCCTCAATTGTAATTGGTATCATGTATAGCGCTCAATTAGAGTTTGATGTCAGGCATACCTTTGACGGTTATTTATACCATGTTCTTAGCGTAATTCCTGCTACAATAGTGGCATTTATAATAATAACTATTGTTGCAAATATCCTAGCTAAGTTAGGCGATAAAAAAGCGGCTGAAGCGGCCAGAATTTCCAGAGAAAAGAACGCTGCAAAATTAGAAGAAGCAAGAGCTAAAGCAGAAGCCAAAGCGCAACTCGCTGCAAAAATTAAGGCTAAAGCAAAAGCAGAAAAACAACAAAAAGCGAACGATATTTTAACCGCTCTTGACGATTATTGAGGCGTGAAATGACTAAAAATAAACGGTTGGTAATCTGCCTGTTTTTACCGGCACTTTTTATTGGTTATAATTACTTATTTACGTGGAATTTGACAGAATATATAAAATTTTTTGGTCGTACTTTTGGTTACAGAGGCGATTTAATACCCGTTTTTATGTCGTTAATTTTGAGCGCTGCAATGTGGTGGCCGTGGCAAAAATTGGTACGTGAGCGTGAAGCTATTGTAAAAAAAGCAAATGCTGACGCTGACAAAGAGCGCCAAGCAAAAAAAGATGCTATTTTAGCTGAAGAAAAACGCAAAGCGGACGAAAAAACAGCACAGGCTTTTCGTGCAGAACAAGTCAAAGCGGAAGTAGAAAAACAGCTAAAAGCCAAAAACCTATTGGCTGCTCTCGATGACGATTAAAAAAGCGCCTTTTCCACATTCTCTTGTGAGTACCAGGCTATTTTAAAATCTACAAAATTTTTGTTGTGCACTTTATAAAACACCTGGGGCGCTCTATCCCTTAAAACGTCATGTTGTATCGTCAATTTTTGCGCTCTTGTTAACGTAGCTGGTGTATCAAAAACCAGCAGTAAACGAGGGCTAGAGCCATAATTATATGTTGCTTCAATGGTTCCCCGGCTTAATACGCTTGTATATGTTTTAAGCTGCTTAACTAAGCGGCTAGCGTCCGGGCCGTTGTGCATTTCAAGTACAAATAGACGTTCTTTGTCGCCTTCTTCAGGTGTTGAGATACTAAAAATTACATCAGGTACTATTTTGCCAGCTTCCCACGCTATCCGGGTACGAGGGTATATGTTGCCTTCAGCTCCAATTTTGCCACGGTCATAATATGTATCAAAATAATTGACCGTTGCCCCGTTTTCTTCAGCCCATAAATTGACGTTGATATGATAATCAACACAGTTAATGCGATGCCAATAATCATGGCCAAAGACTTTAACTTTTTTTGGATATTCTACTTCAGCGCCTTTGTTTGCTTCAGCAACAATATTGGCGCCATAGGCTGTTAAATAATAGATATTATGCAGCCGCCCAATTGTTGGAATAGCGCCAAAGTCGAGCGCCCCAATTAACGGCTTTTTGCGTTCAAGCATATCTTTTAATAGCCGGTAAATGTACCGCCTAGATGATGATACTTTAAGCCGCTGCATGTGGTTTGTTGTCAAATAGCGGTATGTAGCAAGGTGCTGCAATACCGCCATTTGTCCAAGGCTTATGCGTTCAATTTCAACCATGTTTAAACTAGGTCAATTTCTTTGCTAGCGTCTGCTAGTTCGTCTTTAACATCACGATAGTATGCGGCCTGTTTTTGTTCTGTTGCTCGCCAGTCTTCAGCACTCATTGCATTACTATCGTCTAGTACGGCTTTGCCGCCGTACAGCATAAATGTTGGGCTGTTGCCTGTTTTACAAAAGAACGTACCAACCTCTAAATTTTGTACCTTTTCCAGCTCCACACCCAATAGTTTTGCAATGCGTGGGTCTTCAGCAGTACGGCCAGAAAATTTAACATTGGTGTTGTTTAACACAACGCCCCTAACTTCAGGTGACATACCACGGCCAGCAATTTGTTGTGCTAGTGTCAGGTATAATTTGTATTTCCGGGCTTCCTCTAAAATCGTAATGGTGCTTTCACCAATATAATTTTGGCATTCGTCAATAAACAGATGCACAGGTGTTCGGGCTTCAGGTGCAATGTTTTGCCGCCGTATTGCTATGCCCTGTAAATTGGCAATTACAAGACGGCCCAAAGCCTCGCTTGCTTCATTGCCGATGATGCCTTTTGCGAGGTTAAACAGGATAGTTTTTTTCTGCTCAATAGCCTGTTTTAGATTAATGGTGCTTTTGCCGTTTACCATTTCGTAAAACGTGCCAGTGTTGAACAGGCTTTGCAATTTTGTGCGTACACTTTGTTTGGTGGGTACAAACAAACTATCGTTAAATTCACGCTCAAAAAAGCGAGCAATCGCCTTACGCTTTGACTTGCGGCCAAGGGCTACCAGCTCGTCATTATGGTCGTTATTTAGGAACGTTTGCAAATCAGCAAGCGTGCAATCCTTTTTGTCGTCCATGAGCACCAGTAAGCAGGGTAAAAGCAGTGTACGCATGTTTACGGTTAAACTTGCGCCTGCACTGCCTTTTAAAAGCTGCTCAAACACACCAACAATTTGTTGGGCAATTACTTCCCGTTCTTCAGGCGTTGTATCTGTAGCGTCAAGCGGGTTTATGGTTGGCACTTTGCCTTTATGCAAATAGGGGTCAACATATATCAATTGGTCATTGTCTTTGAAGTCCTGCCATTTTGAAACTTGCTCTACAAAATCGCCGTGCGGGTCAATTACAACATTAGCGCCGTAGTCGGATTGTGTGACGTAACTATGCACCATCAATTTTAGTAATTCGGTTTTACCGGAGCCAGTACCGCCAACAATATATGTATGCCGTTTGCGGTCTTCTTCTCGCAATAAAGCTGGCAGTGTTTTACGCAAAACGTTTTCGTAAAACTTTGTATCGTGATTATACAAATATCGGAGGTATCCCATGTCGTCTGCGGTGTGTATATTTTCCCCATAATCATAGGCCAGTTTTAATACATTTTCAGAGTACAAATAGCTTAGTGTGTGTGCCGTTTCACTGGCTTTAGAACTGGTATCTTTAATAAGCGACCACATAGCTTTGTGGTCTGATACTTCCGGCAAAGATATATAGTTCCTTATTTGAAAAGGCGGTAGGTCATTAGGTGCTAAATAAACTGTATCAAAAGCATGACTTTTAGCCTCGATTTTGGCATAATCATTGCGTATTTTAGGCACAGACTTTAGTGCCAATAAATACTGTTCATAGGTTAATGGAATGCGGTTTGTTGCTGCTCTAAATTGTTCATCAGTAGCTTTAATTTTGGTAAGCTCTTTAGCAACTTTGATGCAAAAATCAATACGGCGTTTGATGCTGGCTTCAAGTGCTTTTTCAGAGCTTACTATTGAAAAATCGCCAAGATTTAACACAGGCTCTTGCTGGTCTATGTCATGTGGTGGTACTAATTTTAAAGCTTCGTATATTTTGCCTTGGTAGTCTGGTTCTTCCAGTTTTACCATGATTTACCCCCTATGCAATATGGTATACATTACACAGTACACTCTTGCGGTACTTACACAACTATTATTAAACAATACCTTACCTCACTAATTGAGACTCGATTGCTTCCCTTCTCGCCCCGCCTGCCCTCGTATTTTCCCGCTGTCTTCAACAGCAAAAAAAATACTCCTTCAGGCGTAGCCTCATTTCAACAATAGCCGCTGGCTATTGTTTCATGCTGGGAGCATGGACAATGCCAGTGGTAGGGATGTTCTGTTGTGAAATGTTTTACTTACCAACGTATGTGCAAGGCACGATAAATTATATCTTCACCAAGTATATTCTTTTTGTCTTTAGCCTCTAGAACCTGCTCAACCCATTCAGTTTTGTAGCCTTCATTTTCGAGTTTTTTAATCAGCGCTTTTGAGGCTGGCAAACCTTCAATATTTATTGGCTTGTTAGGTATCACTATTGCTTTACTCAAACCAGCTTTTGCACTTTCAATAATTAGCCTTTGTAGCTCGCTGCTGTTTTCTAATTCTTTGATGAAATCGGCGGCATATTCTGAACGCACTTTATATGTTTTTTCTTTGGTTTTTTGTGCCTGTTGTTCTCTTAATGGTTTCATTTTGTGGCACTCCCTAAATATTCATCAGTTATATCTATTCGTGAGTGGCCTAATTCTTCAGAAATATCCCGCCTTGCTTGCCTATCAATTGCCCATTGTTCGGCGGTCATATCTTCTTTTTTTAAACCGCCTTTTGCTGGTGACGGCCAGCCCGTTATTTGTTGATATTTCCATTGTGCAAAATTGTGGCGTAAGCCGTGGTTATTTTTTAAACCAGCTTTCAATGTTTGGTTTTCATATGCCTTTAATTGCTGCCTGTAATTTTTATCGGCTGGTATTAGCGAAGCACCTTTTGCTAGTTCTTTTGCTTCTTCTAAAAGTTGCCTTTGCCTATCCGTTGAAATCTCAATTTCACGGTAACGGCCACCTTTTGTAGTTGATGCTTTTAACCTTATGCGGTCGCCTTTGTCGGCGTGGTCAGGTGTAAATTTTATTGCTTCTTCACGGCGTAAACCGAATGCAGCTTGTAGCCTAACGGCCATTTTAATTTTGGGGCAGTCTATGGCCTCTAATTTGTCTAAATCTAGCTTTCGTGATTTGTCTAGTTTGGTGTTTTTTTTTGCCCCTATTCCATAATCTTCATTGCTTTTTAAAATTGATGTTTTGTTTACTTCGCCAACCCACCACCTTAAAGCGGCCATGCGGTTTTTTATTGTGCCATTGGTCAGGCCTTCAGCCTTCCATTGGCCAACAACCGCCCCAATATGTTTTGGCTTAATTGATTTCGCTTTTTCCAATTTGTAACCGGCATCAGCTATTTGCTTTGATATTAGCGATAATATACGCAAGCGGTTTGCTTGTGTTGATTTTGAGCCGTTTCTATTTCTGCCCCATATTTGTTTTAAGTCGTATGTTAGTGCGTCCATTTTAGTATCTTTTTTTGGTTAATGTTTTTGAACCGCTGCCACGCCTTTTAGGTCGTGCACAGCCAGCCTAAGCTGGAAAGTTCAGAGCCAAGTGTAGCTATTCTTTTTCTTGTACCTTTTCTCCGTCCTATTCATTCTTGGGTTAATACACAGCTACCCGCCGTGCGCCTTAAATCACTTTGGGTTTTGCCTTTCTAATTCCATTGCCTCCTTGGGCGTTTGTGCGTTGCTTCCGTTGGTTCAATCCGTACAAACTCGGTTTCGTTTCTCATGTTTCCATGCTCCTTTTGCATATTAAAAATTTAGCCTTGTGGCTTTTTCAGATGTTTCCGTAGTGAGTGTCGCGACGGTCACTCACCAGTAATTTATGTATCTGTGCTTTAAATCGTTACTGACAGGGTGTGTGGTGGTGTCAGTCACTACCTATTAAAATAGTAGTGACTGACACAATCAGTGTCAGGTTTTGCGGCTCTGCCACAATGGGGCTAACCCCCTACCCCATTAAAGAACGCTTGCCAGCTTCTTTAAAATCTTAGGCTTTTTTGTGCTTAAAAAACGTGCGGCAAATTACTGCGGCACGTTCTTTGTTATCGTATGATAACGTACACCGATTTATAGCCGGAAATGACAACTTTTGCGTTGTCGTTTGGTATAAGCTCAGCGTTGTACAGTTCTAGTCTCATGAACATATTTTACTCCATATTTATGATTAAATTTGTGACTTCATGCCACAAATTTATTTATCGTCTGCCGTGGCTCGAGTTGGGTTATTTTGCCTAAAAAATTCAAAATACTTTGATTGTTAGTTTTTTGGTACACTATTGATTTTAAGATGCCATTTTATTGCAACTGTATATACAAAAGTATTGACAAATGTATATACAGTGCTTATAATGTATTTATGAGTTACGAGTGGAACGAAAACAAACAGGCAAGCAATTTTGAAAAGCACGGTGTGACCTTTCAAGATGTGTTGCCAGTATTTGCAGACCCCCTAGCCGTAACAAACTTAGACAACCGCCAAGACTATGGCGAAAACCGATATAATATTGTCGGTACAGTTCAGGGGGTGGTTGTTTGTGTAACGTTTACCTACAGAAAAGATAACGTGCGTATTATTTCTGCACGTATTGCACACAAAAAAGAAAGGGCAAGTTATGACAACGGAGACTATAACTAAAGCCGTTCTGATAGACGGCAAAACCTATATAGAACAGGCTGACGGCAGCTATGCACCAGCAGCGCAAAAAACAGACTTTGCAGCTTTAGCAAAAATGGGTGATGCTGAAATTGAAAAAGCTGTTGCGGCTGATGTTGATGAAACGGTGCTTTTAAACCAAGAATGGTTTGCTCGTGCCGAATTATACAACACACCAGAGAAAACTATGGTTTCAATACGCTTAGATAAGCGCATTATTGAATGGTTTAAGAAGCAAGGTAAAGGGCATCAAACACGCATGAATAACGTTTTAAAGGCGTATGTTGATACGCATCTAGCGAGATAACTTTAAAGTGTTATAAATGGCGCTGATGCCTGACTAATGCAATTGGGCAGCCCCCCCTCAGCGATAAGACAAGTAGGTCGGGCAGCTAATATTAGCTGCCCGTTACTATGTTTATTTAAGTATAGCGTATACGCAATCAAGGCCTTTGACCAAAACGCGAACGTTTTGGTTCGGTATGAATTTAGCGCCGTATAATTTGATTTTATGTATCATTTTATTTTCCTACTTTGGGGTTTAAATTGGCAGCAACATACTGTCCCTATATTTAGTATTTTACGAACCTGTGTTTCTGGGATTTCGTCAGCTTCTTGGTTAAGAATCGTCTCATGGCTTATATGGCGAAATTTCTCTCAAGGTGGAAACGTTGAGATTAACAAGAGAACAAAAAGTGAACATATATAGATTGATTTCTTGACAAAGTGGGCAAACTGGATCAAATTTGATCCAGTTTAATCAGAGGTTTGAGTATGTCGGTTCAGTTAAGGAATAAGCATAAAAGTGTTGCAGTTAAACCTTTTTTGAAGTGGGCCGGAGGCAAAACCCAGTTACTCGATGAGTTATTGTCAAAGGCTCCCAAAGATTTTGGTCGATATATCGAACCTTTTATTGGTGGTGGGGCTTTGTTTTTTGCGCTCTGCCCCAGCAATGGTGTGATTGCGGACACTAACCCCGAATTAGTTAATGTTTATAGGTGCGTTGCAAATGATGTAGAAAATGTAATTCTTCACCTACATAACTTTACCAACAGTGAGGAAGAATTTTACAGCATTAGGGCCAAGAAATTCGAGGAGCTGGAGCCCTCATATGCTGCCGCTCGAACTATTTATCTAAATCGCACCTGTTTCAATGGTCTATACAGGGTAAACAGAAGCGGCCATTTTAATGTGCCGTTTGGTAATTATAAAAATCCAAACCTTTGTCCCGAGGAGCTTCTAAGGAATGCATCGGATCTGTTGCGCAATACTGAAATAATTCAGGGCGATTACAAAGAAGTTTTGAGGCGTGTAGCTAAGCCCGGTGATTTTGTATTTCTAGACCCCCCCTACCTACCAGTTTCAAAGTACGCTGACTTTAAGAGGTATACAAAAGAACAGTTTTATGAGGAAGATCATCGGGATTTGGCGGAGGAAGTGGCACGCCTTCAAAAATTAGGGTGTCACGTGATATTAACTAACTCTAATCACCCAGTTGTGCACGAATTATACGAGCCGTACCAAGTGGAGGTAGTTAATACGCGAAGGAATATTAGTTCAAAAGTTAAATCGCGTATTGGTGAAGATGTGATTGTTACCGTCCAGCCTCTTCCACAGTTTTCTATACGGTCAGTACCACTGGGCGTTGATAGTAAAGCGCTTAATTACCCCCCTACCCGATATATGGGATCAAAAGAAAAGCTTTTGCCATATATACAGGATGTTGCACGTCAGTTCGATTTTGATACGGCGCTTGATCTTTTTTCGGGTTCAGGTGTGGTGG
>Ga0316204_10011967_pt1 | contig 10715 bp, 7 predicted proteins | sample 6monrhotite_MG_2_FD_205661 | JGI IMG/M metagenome (GOLD analysis project Ga0316204, IMG submission 205661) | Microbial mat bacterial communities from mineral coupon in-situ incubated in ocean water Damariscotta River, Maine, United States -... | ecosystem: Environmental > Aquatic > Marine >... | reverse complement strand
ATCGGCAACCCCGAAACCTTTGAGCGTATGAATACGACTTGTTTTCTGCCAGATGTCGCCGATCGTAACATGCGTGAAACCTGGGAAGTTTTGGGGTCATCGGATATCCACACCCGGGCACTACGTAAAGCGCGAGACATATTGACCACACCCAGCCAAAAGGTCATTTCAACAGAAATTGACCAAAACATTCGTGCGGCATTTGACGGCCTGGTCAAAGGCGATGCGACGGCGCCTGCGGGTTGGACATCGCCAACAGAAGCACCCAAGCGCAAACGCCAAAACCGACGCAATCAAATTAAGAAAACCGCCATTTCTTCATGAATTAAGGATCAAAGGACTTCGCCATGACCTTGCCCGAGCGCACCCGTATTGTTGTCGTTGGTGGCGGCGCCATCGGCGTCAGTGTTGCCTATCACTTGGCAAAAGCTGGAGAAAAAGATGTCTTGCTGCTTGAGAAAAGCCAACTTACGGAAGGCTCAACCTGGCATGCTGCTGGACTGATCGGGCAATTACGCGGCCAGAAAAATCTAACCAGGTTAATGCGCAACTCGGTTGAAATCCTCACCCGTCTGGAGGCCGAATCCGGACAGGTGTTGGACTTTAAACAAGTAGGCAGCCTGCGTCTGGCATGTTCCGAAGAGCGCTGGCTGGAAACCAAACGTCAAGCGACCGTTGGTAAGACGTTCGGCCTCGACATGGAACTGGTTTCTGCCGAGGAAGCCAAAAACCTATTCCCCTATCTGTCAACCGACGGAGTGGTGGGGGCAGCGTTTATCCGAACCGATGGCTACGTCGACCCCTACTCCATGACCCAGGCCTTTGCCAAAGCGGCACGCAGTCTGGGGGCGACCATAATTGAGCGCGTTGAAGTCACCGGGGTAAAGAAACAAAACAAACGCATTACCGGCATTGAAACCAGCGAAGGCGATGTCGAATGCGAAATCATTGTGAATTGCGCCGGTATGTGGGGTCGGGAATTTGCCACGATGGCCGGTGTCCATATCCCGTCGTGCGTCGTTGAACATCAATTTTTGGTAACTGAAAAAACCGGAGATATGGACCCCAGCCTGCCGACACTTCGTGACCCGGATGGGGGTTATTACGTCAAACCTGAAGTCGGCGGCTTCGCCATCGGCGGATGGGAAAAGGCAACGGAACCCTGGGCCCAGGATGGCGTTCCCAAGGGCTTTGGACGCGAATTGTTTCCCGGCAACCAGGATCGCCTGGAAGAAATTGCTCTGCCGGCGGCGGAGCGCGTGCCGATCCTCAACGAGATTGGCATCCAGACGATCATTAACGGCCCAATCCCCATTTCTCCCGATGGCGAGCCGATCATGGGTCCTGTGCCGGAGCTTGAAAACTATTTTGTGGCGGTCGGGTTCACATCGGGTATCGCGGCGGCGGGTGGCGCCGGATTGGCAATGTCCAACTGGATTTTGGAAGGTGATCCCGGCATGAACCTCTGGGCGTTCGACAGCCGCCGTTTCGGGCGTCACCACAACAGCCGCCAATATATGGCCGAACGTAGCGTCGAAGCCTATTCCCACTATTACGCCATGGCCTGGCCCGGCAAGGAATTGCTGAGTGGCCGGGGCGGACGGCGCAGCCCGTTGCACGCAACCCTAAAAGATCAAAACTGTGTGTTCGGGTCGAAATTTGGTTGGGAACGTCCCAACTGGTTCGCACCGGCAGGATCCGATTTGGTCGAAAAACCTTCCTACACCCGCCCTAACTGGTTTGATGCCGTTGGCAAAGAACACCTCAGCATCCGTAACGGAGTCGCTTTGATCGATCAAAGCTCGTTCACAAAACTTAAAATCGAAGGCCCTGGCAGCCTCGGGTTCCTTCAATTCATGGCTGATGCCAACGTTGACAAACCAGCGGGTGCGGCGACCTACACCCAGCTGCTGAACGAAAACGGCGGCATTGAAGCCGACCTGACGATCATGCGAACGGCAGAAGATAAGTTTTACATGGTGACCGGCAGTGCATCGGGTGTCCATGACCTTCACCATCTGAAAAAACATATACCCAATGACGGCTCAATTCACATCACGGATGTTACCTCTGGGAAATCCGTCATCAACCTGTGTGGCCCCCTGGCCCGCAAGGTTCTGGAAAAAGTCAGCCCCGACGACGTTAGCGATGCAGGCTTTAGATTCATGACCTGTAAGGATATCTGGATTGGTTACGCCCCGGTTCTGGCGATCCGACTGACGTATGTTGGCGAGCTTGGGTGGGAGTTACACATACCGACAGAATATGCGGCCTACGTCTACGAACAGCTACAAAACGCCGGGCAGGAATTTGGTATTATCAATGCCGGGTACAGGGCTATCGATAGCCTGCGGATGGAAAAACGCTATCTCGGATGGGGTAGCGATATTACTTCCGACGATTCCCCGCTGGAAGCCGGTCTTGGGTTTTGTATTGCCTGGGAGAAAGGTGACTTTCTGGGACGCGACGCCTTGGCGCGTCAACGCGACGAGGGCCTCAAACGCAAACTCCACTGCTTTTCAGTTGATGGTAACGTCTCAGTTTTCGGCAATGAAGTGTTTATTCTGAATGACGAATTGCTCGACGTCACCACGTCCGGCAATTACGGCTATAGCGTCGGCGAAAACCTGGTGCTCGGGTATCTGCCCACGGAGCTGACCGACATGAATGCTGTCGAACTCGAAGTCCTGGGTGAGCGTCACGCCCTCGCCCACATCCCGACCTGTGCCTACGACACGGCCCGCGAAAAAATCCTCTTGTGACCCGACAACGTCATCACCGCGAGAGTGGCGGAGTAACAGTCTGCGTCGCCGACAATAGAAATTTTCACCTAATGTGAGTTTTTGTGGTTTTTATTGGTAAAATGTGGAAATGTCTGTTCGCTGATCTTGTGACGTGAGCTGACAAGAAGAAACCTTAACGAAATCACTTATCAGAAGTGATGACCCAAGAAGTCTCAGTTTGAACAAGATTAAGCGGGCGGGGCTACCGTAACAAATTCTTTATTTGTCTATCAGTAGCTCAAAACCTAGGTTACAGTTCGTATCTGGGGAGCGAAGCAGCTCCAGGGAGATTAGGAGAATAAATAAATGAAAACGAATTTCTTGAAAAAACTTACACTTTCGACAGCTATGGCGGCGGTCGCAAGTGTGGTCAGTTATGGGGCCGCTCAGGCCGCCACCGAGTTGACCGTTTACACCGCAGTCGAAGCGGAAGATCTGAAAAAATACGCGGCCGCGTTTACCAAGGCTAATCCAGACATCACGATCAATTGGGTGCGCGATTCCACGGGTATCGTTACCGCTAAACTGTTGGCCGAAAAAAACAATCCTCAAGCTGACGTCGTCTGGGGTCTCGCCGCCACCAGCTTGATGAAAATGAAGGCTGAGGGCATGACCCATGCCTACAAACCAGTTGGCGCCGATAAACTCGATAGAAAATTTATCGACTCCGCCAACCCACCGCATTGGACAGGTATGGACGCCTGGATTGCTTCGGTCTGTTACAATACGGTTGAAGCAGGCAAAAAGGGCCTTCCTGTACCGAAATCATGGAAAGATCTGACCAGCCCTGTCTACAAAGGCAGCGTCGTCATGCCGAACCCGAATTCATCCGGCACCGGTTTCCTCGACGTGTCGAGCTGGCTGCAGATGTTCGGTGAAGGTGGCGGATGGGAATTCATGGATGGTCTGCACCAGAACATCGCATGGTACACCCATTCCGGCTCCAAGCCCTGCAAACAGGCTGCCTCCGGTGAGATTCCTATTGGCGTGTCCTTTGCTTTCCGTGGCGCCAAATCGAAAGCCAAAGGTGCTCCGCTGGAAATCATCCTGCCGAGCGAAGGTGTTGGATGGGACATGGAAGCGACCGCGATCATGAAAGGTACCAAGAAGCTCGCAGCCGCTAAAAAGCTCGTCGACTTCACCATCACCAAAGAAGCTAACGTGATGTATAACAAAGGATACGCCGTTGTTGCCTATCCTGGTGTTGCCAAGCCGGTCAAACACTTCCCGGCAGGTATTCTCGACGCTATGATCGACAACAAATTTGAATGGGCCGCCGTTAATCGCGACCGTATTCTCAAAGAATGGCAAACCCGTTACGATTCAAAATCCGAACCGAAAAAGAAATAAAACGCAGGTATTATTGACTGTGTAAAAATTTCGGCCACCCAATACTTAACCGTGTTGGGTGGCCGTTTTTTTTGTTATGTTTCTCAATATAATACAAAATCAATAACGCATTCACGGGGGGGCACATGAATACGGCACCGGAACAGAAACCGTTTCTAAAAATTGAAAACCTGACCAAGAAGTTCGGTGAGTTTACGGCGCTGAATGATGTCTCTCTGGAAGTTTATGAAAACGAGTTCGTGTGCTTTCTTGGGCCATCCGGGTGTGGAAAAACAACGTTACTTCGGGCTATCGCCGGCCTTGATATTCAAACATATGGAAAGATTGAACAAAACGGTCAGGATATTTCCGATCTGCCACCTGCGGAACGCGATTTCGGCATCGTCTTTCAGTCCTATGCCCTGTTCCCTAATCTCTCAATTTTCAAAAACATCGCCTATGGCCTTGAAAACAGGAAACTCCCTAAAGACCAGATCAATGCCCGGGTAACCGAACTTTTGGAATTGGTCGGCCTTTCCGATCAGGGTGACAAATACCCGGCCCAGCTTTCAGGTGGTCAACAGCAGCGTGTAGCACTGGCACGCGCCATGGCGACGTCCCCCGGTCTGCTTTTGCTAGATGAACCACTTAGCGCCCTGGACGCCAAAGTCCGCGTTCACCTGCGTTCTGAAATCAAGGACCTTCAACGTCGCCTGGGTGTAACCACCGTCATGGTTACCCATGATCAGGAAGAAGCTTTGACCATGGCGGATCGGATCGTCGTAATGGATCAAGGGGTCATCGAACAGATCGGCACGCCAGAAGACATCTATGGAAAACCAGCAACGGCGTTTGTTGCTGATTTCATCGGCACCATGAACTTTGTCCCCGGTACTGTAGAAAAAGAAGGCGTCGTCAAAATGGGTGATGCTGAATTGATTTGTGACACCGGTGACAATGCCTCCGGAAGCGTCATCACCGTTGCGATCCGCCCGGAAGATATCAACGCCCAGGACTTGTCGGAAACTGATAATGTCATCGAAACTGAAATCCACCATCTGGAATTTCTGGGCTCGTTTTACCGCGCGGAACTGGGCGGTGACGCTTTTTCCAACCACGACATCCGCGCAGATTTTTCCATAAACCTCGTACGCCGCAAGGACATTAAAGTCGGATCCAAAATACCAGTCCGCTTTCCACCAGACTTCATCCAGATTTACGCCGGGACGGAGGGCTGATTAATGAACAGCACGGCAACAACCATCGACCAAGCCCCGACGGGCCCAATTGTTAAACCGAAAATTGGTCGTGATGACTGGATGATGCGCACCTGCATCGTGATTATTGGTGGACTGCTGGCCGTCTTTATTCTGTTGCCGCTCTACACCATGTTATCAAAAAGCATGGAAAATAAGGCTGACGAGTTTATCGGACTTGCCAACTTCTTCGAATATTTTTCCACCCCAGCCCTGTTCCTTTCAGCTGCAAACAGTTTGCAAGTGGCGGTTATTTCCACGGTGGTGGTGATTTTTACCGCCTTTATTTATGCCTATGCCCTGACCCGAACCTGCATGCCATTTAAGTGGTTCTTCAAGATTATCGCTCTCATTCCGCTGCTTACTCCGTCTTTGCTGGGTGGCATCTCTCTGGTTTACTGGTTCGGTAACCAGGGCGTCGCCAAGGGCTTGTTGATGGGAGAAACGATTTATGGCCCTATCGGCGTTGTCATCGGGTCGAGCTATTGGGTGTTCCCGCACGCGTTGATGATCGTCATTACAGCCCTGTCGATCACCGACGCCCGTCTCTATGAAGCGGCAGAATCGCTTCGTGCCAGTAAAATCAAAACATTTTTTACTGTCACCCTACCGGGCTGCAAATATGGCCTGATCAGTGCGTGTTTTGTTGTTTTCACGCTGGTCTTTACTGATTTCGGCGTGCCCAAAGTAATTGGCGGCAATTTCAACGTACTGGCGACCGATGTCTATAAACAGGTAATCGGCCAGCAGAATTTCCAGATGGGGGCCGTGGTTTCCGTGGTTCTGCTGGTTCCGGCAATCTTTGCATTTGCGGCAGACCGAATTGTTCAAAGAAAACAGGTGGCCCTGCTGTCCGCCCGTGCTGTGCCGTATGAGCCAAAGCCCGATTTTACGCGTGATACCATCATGTTCTGCTTTTGTGGATTCGTCGCCTTTCTGATTATTGCCATGCTCGGCATGGCCCAGTTTGCGGCGTTGGTGACGTTCTGGCCCTATAATCTTGAACTGGCCTTTAACAATTATGACTTCGACGTCATGGATGGTGGCGGATGGGATGCCTATTGGAACTCGATCCGCATGGCGCTTTATACGGCAGTGATTGGTACGGTCGTCATCTTTTTTGGCTCCTATCTGGTTGAAAAGGGTCGCGGGTTCGATACCGGGCGCACACTTTTTCATATGATCGCCATGCTGCCGCTGGCGGTCCCCGGTCTGGTATTGGGGCTTGCTTACATCTTCTTCTTCAACAATCCCAACAACCCTTTCAACTTCATGTACGGAACCATGTCGATTTTGGTTGTCGCCACCGTGACCCACTTCTACACGGTCAGTCACCTGACAGCGACGACGGCATTGAAACAGATGGACCCGGAATTCGAATCCGTTTCGGCGTCGCTTAAAGCACCATTTTATAAGACCCTGTTCCGGGTCACGCTTCCTGTCTGCCTACCGGCCACACTTGATATCTCCATGTATCTGTTCCTGAATGCCATGACCACGGTATCGGCGGTCATCTTCCTCTATTCATCTGATACCACCCTGGCGGCAGTGGCGGTCATGAACATGGATGATGCGGGCGACATCGCACCCGCCGCTGCCATGGCCATGATGATTGCATACACCTGTGCTGGCGCCAGAATTTTGCATTCACTGCTGACCTACGGACTCAATAAAAGCACTCAGGCCTGGAGAACACGTTAGGTTATTTGCTGGGTTTTGTGGCTTTAGCGGTTCGTATAATTCGGAGCGTCGTCGCCTCGAAGGCCTGTCTGTTCTTCATGGTGCTTGATACGATCATCGCACCCTCCAGTGCAGACACAATTTCAAGCGGAGACAGCATGGATTTCGACGGTGGCAGTTTCCGGAGAACATCCGCCAGCCATTTTATGTTCATATGAAAGAATGCCTGAACGGCTTCGTTGACCCTCGTCGGCAAACTGTTCGCTTCAGAACCCAAAATTGCACACAGACAGACGGACTTTCCAACAACAAGGGCATCCGCATATAGAGAGACAAATGTCTCTAGCGCCTTGATGGGGCCGACCTTCACAACATCAATCTGGTCTAGCTGGTCTTGGAAACGGGTTGTGTAGCGTATGACCAACTGCTCACCCAAATCTTCTTTCTGCGGGAAGTGATAGTGGACGCTCGAACTTTTGACGCCGACATCATTGGCCAGGTCACGAAAGCTCACGGCATTAAACCCGACTGCACGGACCCGTTTTTCCGCTTCAATCAGGATACGATCTCGCATCGGCGGTAAAGTCGTCATATCGCCCCTCATATTTGTCTACCTAATGATAGATAGATATTGACAGGGCTCTCGTCAATATGATATTTCACAATCTATCTACTGATAGATCAAATATTTAATAAGGAGAAAGACAAATGTCATTTACCAATAAGGTCGCAATCATTACCGGTGGCGGATCTGGTATCGGCTTGGGGACCGCACGCGCCCTGCACCAACAAGGCGCCATGGTCATCCTGAACGGTCGCAACGCCACCAAATTACAAAACGCTGCCAATGAGATCGACCCGTATGGTGTTAGAGTTGCGACTCTCGCTGCTGATATTGGCGAAGCGGGCACCGCAGATAAACTTGTCGCTCTAGCGACGGAAAAATTCGGAGGTGTCGATATCCTGATCAACAATGCCGGAATTTTTACGCCTAAACCTTTCCTCGACCATACAGAGGAAGATTTTGATACCTATGTCCACGTCATTTTGAAGGGAAGCTTCTTCGCCGCGCAAGCCGCTGCACGGGCGATGCAAAAACGAGGCCGTGGGGTTATTGTTAACACCGGTTCAATGTGGGCCAGCCAGGCAATTGGCGCGACACCATCCAGTGCCTACTCTGCCGCCAAGGCAGGTGTCCATGCACTGACCCGCAACCTCGCCATCGAACTTGCTGATGATCGGATCAGGGTCAATACAGTCGCCCCGGCAGTTGTCGAAACACCCGTGTATGAAACATTCATGTCGGCAGACGAGGTGCGCGACGTACTTCCCACATTTGGCAGCCTGCATCCATTGGGACGTAATGGACAACCGGTGGACGTTGTTTCAGCCATTCTCTTTCTGGCATCAGATGACGCTTCCTGGATTACCGGGGCCATTCTGCCCATTGATGGCGGGGTTACCGCCGGTCGACAGGCTGCGTAAAAGTTGGTAATCAGGTGGTGCAAATGGAAATAAATGCTGATTTCACTGAACGGGCGGTCGTTCATACGTCACAAATTGAATGGGCTCCGTCCCCAATGGCCGGGGTCACCCGGCGGATGCTTGACCGGGTCGGCGATGAAGTGGCGCGCGCCACCAGCATCGTCCGGTTTGACTCTGGTAGTACATTTCAGATGCATGCTCATGATGGCGGTGAAGAAATCTTTGTACTCGAAGGTACATTCTCTGACGAGCACGGAGATTTCGGACCCGGTCACTATTTCCGAAACCAAAAAGGAACATCGCATACACCATTCACCAATGAAGGCTGCACCATATTCGTTAAACTTTGGCAGTTTCGGGACGGCGATACGGCATCGATCAAGATTGATACAGAGGCTGCGTCATTTTCACCTGGAATGGTCAGTGGACTCAGCGTCTTACCCCTGCACCAATTCGGAACCGAAAGTGCGGCCCTGGTGAGATGGCAGCCAGGCACCTATTTCAACCCTCATACTCATTTCGGCGGTGAGGAAATTTACGTTATTGAAGGCACCTTTCAGGACGAGTTTGGCTCCTACCCGAAGGGAACCTGGATCCGCAGCCCGCATCGAAGTGTGCATACACCGTTTTCAGACGAAGGCTGCCTAATCTACGTCAAGGTCGGGCACCTGCTGGAGGAACACGGCACGTTGAGCGATCCACGGGAGCGTCGAATACCCTCTCTTCTCGGTTCCGCCTAGTCAGGAAACTCGGACGACAGATGCCATACCAGCTTCATGGTGCTCCAGAATATGACAATGAAGTAACCAGTCGCCGGGGTTATCGGCGACAAACAGCGTTTCCACTTGTTCATTCGGCGCCAACAAAATCGTGTCGGTCCAGATTTCCCGTTCTGCCTTGATGCCGTCTCTCGCCACAATTTTAAAGGCATGTCCGTGCAAATGCATGGGGTGAGACCATGCCGTATCATTGGAAAAGCGCAGGCGCTGTGTTGTGCCTTTACGGAGCGTGAACATTGGAGATGTACTGGTCGGGTCGAACACCTCGCCATTGATTGACCAGACCTTTCCTTGACCGACCAGATCACGAATGTCCATGACCTCCCCTCTGAACCGTGCACTTCGCATTTGTCCCATGGCGCCACCGGAAATCCGGATGTCCATCATCTCCGCCTGATCGACCATTAATTTAGGCAAGGGGTTGGCCGGCAGGTCTACCGGTGTATTCAACGGCGAATCACGGAGCGGAGCTGCCGCATCATAAATCAGATCAAGGAAGCGATAAGGTTGCCTTGAAAAATAATCATCATCAACGGCAAATACGTTTCCCGGTTTACCCGCCATATCAATAATCAGGTCAGCCCGCTGCCCTGCACCCAGTTCGACCCGGCCATTGACCGGGGAATAGGGAACGACCGGATGGCCGTCCAATGCAATGACAGTTGGTTCATGCCCGGTAAAGTTCAAGGCAAAGCCACGCGCATTTGCGGAATTGATCAAACGCAGGCGAAGGCGTTCACCCGCCTGTACCGAAAACTTATCACTGTTGACGCCATTCAGGGTGGCGACATTTCCCAGCCGTCCCCCGTGGCTCATATCATGCATGTTAGAAAACGAGTCGTGAATAGCTCCCAGTTCATCCAGTCGCCAGTCATCAAGCACCCAGGTCACATCCCGATCAACCTGGGGGGGCTCGGGTTCTTCGATAATCAATGGACCGTAAAGCCCCCGACCAACCTGCTCCGAACTTTTAACGTGTGGGTGATACCAGTACGTCCCCGCATCTGGTGGACGAAATTCATAGAGAAAGGGCTCTCCTGGTTTAACAGGTTTTTGTGTCAGGTTCGGAACTCCATCCATGGCATTGGGCAAACGAATTCCATGCCAGTGCACCGTCGACTCCTGAGGCAATCCATTTTCGAATTTGACGCGCAGAAGATCGCCCTGGCGAACGCGGATTTCTGGTCCAGGAACCTTGGAGCCATAGGCCCAGACATCCGTTTTCGGGCCTTCTCCGTTCAAAATATCAACCGTTGTCGGGTTGGCCGGCAAGGTAATCGGCGATCCACTTGCCGCATTGATTGAGCGAATCGGCAAAATGGAAATTACTCCACATGCCCCTGCCCCCAACAAGAATGTTCTTCGAGATCGGTTATCTACCATTTCCTGCCTTCGTTTCTCTG
>Ga0316204_10011966_pt1 | contig 10716 bp, 9 predicted proteins | sample 6monrhotite_MG_2_FD_205661 | JGI IMG/M metagenome (GOLD analysis project Ga0316204, IMG submission 205661) | Microbial mat bacterial communities from mineral coupon in-situ incubated in ocean water Damariscotta River, Maine, United States -... | ecosystem: Environmental > Aquatic > Marine >... | reverse complement strand
CTGGAGGAGTATTGGGTGCACTCCGTTGGTGAAACCCTGTACGGAAAATATATTGATTCGTATTCCAAGAAGATGTGGGGAATTGAATCCAATACAGAAATCACAGATTTCGGCTTCACCCCCAAAGTGGTGGCGCTGAAAACGGGTTCTAAGGCTGCTTGGGATGAGGCTATTTCCGGGTTCCCGCTTGCTGCCAACGGATACGACGATTATTTCCCACTCGCCGTCAAAGATGCAACGGTTCACCTGGATACTGAAATTGAAGAATTCGATTTGGAGAAGACACGCGTAAAGGTAGATGGTGACTGGCAATATTACGACATCATCATTTCGACCATATCGCCTGAAATTGTTATGAAAGACGCCTACGGGCCTCTTCGATGGATGGGGCGTGACTTTTTGAAACTGGTGTTGCCCGTCAAAAAGGTGTTTCCGGATGAAGTTTATTTTCTTTACTACGCAAATCAGGAACCGTTCACGCGGGTGGTGGAATACAAGAAGTTCTTCAGAGCCGACGCCGATTCGCCAACAACGTTGCTGGGGATAGAAGTGCCTTCCAACAAAAACCGGCTTTACCCGTTCCCCATGAAAAAGGATCAGGATATCCATCAGCGATATGTCGATAATGCGCCAGATAATGTGTACTGGATTGGCCGCAACGGTAGCTATAGGTATCTTGATGTCGGGCTTATAATTCAACAATGCATGAAGTTGTTCAAAGACTTCTAGGCTTTTTCCCAGATTGCTTCCGCCAGCTTTAGATCCTCCAGGCTATCAACGCCCGAGGTCAGTGGTCGATGGCGGTTGCGCACATCTTCGATAAAAGCTGCTGCCTGTCTTTGGAAACTCCAACTTGGGGCGGGGTCGTGCATGGCGGGAACCGGGGCCTCATTATTCTCCACGCACACTCGTGCAGGTGTATCAGGCAGCAGGGGGGATGGAAATTCCAGTGTCATTCGGCCTTTCTCGAAGACAATTTCAATGCCCTCTTGCCAGGAACGAAACGGCACCTCAGCCATTTCCAGGATGCCCGGAAAGTCACCAAAATCAAAATTGACCAAACGACCATTTTTTCGCCGAAAATCGACATTTTGAATCTTTGGCGTCATGCCCGCGACGTATCGCATGATGTTCAAGTCATGGACAAATACGTTTAGGAACCTGGCATAGTCGCCGTGCATTTCCGCTGGGATGAAGTCCGGGGCGCATGGCCAGGTGTCCAGCCCTGGCGGGCGACTTTCGTCGGTCACGATATGGTTGCCAGCGTTGCCCCAGAACTCGCCTCCATAACACCAGACCCTGAGCAAAAGAATGTCCCCCATTTGGCCGGTTTCCCTGGAACGCCGAAGATGTTCCATGAAATTTGCGGTTCCGGCGTCGTGACGTTTCATGAAGCCAACGCTCAGTAGTTTTTGGGCACTCTTCGCGGCCTCTACCAACCGCTGCCCTTGTTCAACGGTATGGCACATGGGTTTTTCGCACAGCACGTCACATCCAGCGGTCAGGGCATCCAGGACAATCGGGCCTGTTGCGTCTCTTTGCGTTACGACCACAACAGCGTCGGGTTTTTCTTTTTGTAGAAGGGTATGGTGATCCGGGTACAGGGATGGAATTTTGAATTTATTTGCAACCAGACGCCCCAATTCAGGGCGTAAGTCGGCGAGACCGACGATATCGACCCCGTCTATCGCCGTGAAATTGGCCAAATGGGCCAGTTGCCCGATGGAACCGGCACCGATGATGCCAATGCGCAGGGGCGAAACAGTATCGGTTTGCTTGATTCCCTCGTGGGCTATTCGTGTCTTAATGATGCATCGCCTTTCGCCCTTATTGATTCGCGATATTAGTCCAAGCAATTTTTCATCAGGTTAACTTTTAGAAAGAAACAATAGGCTATAGTAGGTTTAAATTACATTTGAAGTTATCAACAGAACAGCCGCATATTCCGGGCTAATACGTCGTTTGCCAATCTTTGGAATCGAAGGCAATTGAATTAACAAGTTTTAAGAAGGTATCTCATGCTCAGTGCAGATCTTTACGAAATCTCAGAAAATAATTCGATTACCAATGATGAGATGCGCGCTCTTCAAGAGGTTCACAGGCCAATCGTTTTCGAGAACGCAGGATTTACAACGCGGGCAAACCACATATTCGATTTGATGGATATTGTCGATGTCATGCAGGACAGCCGATTCGATCCTTACATGAATGAACTTTGCGGCTTTTCCGATGATGAATTGGAAATTTACTTATCGGCAGCAAATGCGCTTGTTGATTTCCAGCAAAACTTGTTTCAAATCGACAAGATCGTTGTTCCATTTGATGCGTTGACGTCCCATTTTTCTTTGTTTTTGAAGATATCTGGATTTAAGAAATTTGAACGGGTGCTCGAAATCGGGCCCGGATGTGGGTACTTATCCTTGTTCTTGAATGCAGATCAGAGGAACAAATATTATTGTCAGGTGGAAACCACTCAGATCTTTTATTTGTTGCAAAGCCAGCTGGGTTCATTCCTCTACGGCGGAGATTTCCTCGAAGGCGCCCACCCCGGTCACCTATTGGGCAACGGTGTCAAATTTGGAGACGAGGAATATGGGGTAACCTTTGAAAGCCAGAAACGATCGAGATACATGGAGCATGTTCCATGGTGGGAGACCGCCAATTTCCAACGCGAGAAATTTGATATTATTACGATGAATGCCATGCTTTGCGAGCTTTCAAAAAACGCGCTCGACCTGTACCTGGATATTGCGCTCAATAATTTGAAGGACGATGGATTTCTGGTTGTTCAGTGTATCGGGGCAGCACATGACTCAACAGGGCCTGAAATGCAAAAGTCTACGGCTTCGGAAATGTTGAATGCTGTTATAAGAAAGGGCTTTTCTATCCAGTTTTTCGTTTTCGATTATAAGACTGATGGTGGGCGACATACGGTCGAAAATATGGTGCTGGTGAAGAACGGACACCCCTTGTATTCGCCTTATGAACCGGGAACGCTTCAGCTGCCAATTCAACAGGAACAAAATGAACTTTTTTCGACTTATTATCGAAACAAGGATGATGTGAAACGCCGAAAGTACACCAAAGGTGAGCTGATGGAACTTTTGAAAAAAAGATCCCCGCATTTGGCGTAGCTGGTCTTATTCTGTATCTGCCCTGACGCAACTTCGAACTGGTTATTGGAGCCGTATTCCCCCTTGCTTTGCGAGGCTGAGAGAAGGGGCTTTATTTGAGCGGAAATACATCTTGAAATACGAAAATATGGAATTCGAATATGCGTAGTTTGATTACTGGAGGGGCGGGATTTATCGGTAGTCATCTGGTCGAGCGACTCCTTGCAGATGGTCACGAAGTTGTCGTTCTTGACAATTTTTCGACCGGCAGACCGGAAAATCTTGACCATATTGCTAATCAACAAAATCTTGCGATCCACGAATGTGATATCGCGGAAAGTGCGGGCCTGGGGGCTTTTTTTGAAGGGGTCGATTGGGTTTTTCACCTGGCGTCATTGGCTGATATCGTCCCATCGATGCAACGGCCGATGGACTATTTTAAGGCAAATGTGGATGGCACGGCAAATGTACTTGAAGCATCCAGGGCGGCCAAGGTTGGGCGCTTTATCTATGCAGCCTCGTCATCTTGCTATGGTATTCCCGATATTTACCCAACCCCTGAAACAGCTGAAATTCGGCCTCAATACCCCTATGCCTTGACCAAACGCTTGGGCGAAGAAATGGTCATGCACTGGGGAGAAATTTACCGTTTGCCCGTGATCTCTTTGCGAATGTTTAACGTTTATGGGCCACGATCTCGGACGTCTGGAACTTATGGTGCGGTATTTGGTGTCTTTCTTGCCCAAAAGTTGGCGGGGAAGCCGTATACCGTTGTTGGTGATGGAACCCAGACACGTGATTTTACGTATGTCAGTGACGTGGTGGATGCATTTTATGCCGCCGCGGGTTCTGAAGTTGTGAACGAAATTATGAATGTCGGGTCCGATCACACGTATAGCGTCAATCGCTTGGTGGAACTTTTGGGGGGAGACGTTACGTATGTACCCAAACGCCCCGGTGAACCCGACTGTACTTTTGCCGATGCGACGAAAATAAAGGAATTGCTGGGTTGGAATGCTCAGGTATCGCTTGAAAAGGGCGTTTCCAGACTGATTGAGCAGATAGACTATTGGCGCGAAGCTCCCGTCTGGAATCCTGATACGATTGCAGAGGCAACAAAGGACTGGTTTGAATACCTTGGAAAGAAAAACTGACGCCGCTAGCCTCCATGACCCCTTGCCGTCTGCACGAAAGCTGAAAACGATTGATCAGTTGGCAGATATCGTGGCGACAATAAAGGCCGAGGGGAAGACTGTCGTTCACTGTCACGGGGTGTTCGATTTGCTACACCCCGGGCACATTCGGCATCTGGTCGAGGCTGCCGGGCAGGGCGATTCCCTTATTGTGACGATCACCGCCGATGCCGGAGTTTTTAAAGGTCCGGGACGTCCGATATTCAATCACTCCTTGCGGGCCGAAACATTGGCCTCGCTAGAAGTCGTCGATTACGTTGCCGTCAATGATGCGCCAAATGCGGTCGACGCGATCAAGAAGATCAAGCCTGATGTGTACGTGAAGGGCAGTGACTATATTGACCCGGAAAAAGATGTCTCTGGTAAAATTTCTGAAGAAGCGGAAACGGTTCGTTCATTTGGCGGTCGTGTGCATTTCACCGACGACATCACCTTCAGTTCTTCGTCCTTGATCAATCAGAATTTTTCCGTCTTTCCCCCCGAAGTAGACAAATGGCTTTCGGAATTTCGGGCCAAGTACACCGAAGATGAAGTGGTGTCTGTTCTGGAAGATATTTCCGATATGTCCGTGCTGGTCATCGGCGAGGCGATCATTGATGAATATGTATATTGTACCGGTCTGGGCAAGGCAGCAAAAGACCCGATCCTGGCGTTCTTGAACAGGTCGATGGAGCAATTCGCCGGAGGGAGCTATGCAGTTGCCAACCATTTGGGTGATTTTTGCAAGTCGGTCGAATGTATCACATTGATGGGAGAAGTTGATAAGTACGAGAAATTCGTTTCGGAGTCCCTACACCCAAACATTTCAAGGTATTCCGTAACGCATACCGGTGCGCCAACAGTGCGCAAACGTCGGTTCGTCGATCAGCATACCGGGGCAAAGATCTTTGAATTGTATTTCATGGATGACTCTCCGCTGGATGAGAAGACCGAACAAGGTATGCTCAAGACTGTCGAGGAGCGGATTAAGAAAGCAGATGTTGTCATCGTCGCGGACTATGGTCACGGAATGATGACGCCTGCGCTGATTGATTTGCTGACAAAGAAATCGAAATTTCTCGTTGTTAATACTCAGGCAAATGCGGGAAATTTTGGCTTCAATTCCATTTCAAAATATCCAAAGGCTGACTATGTATGCCTTGCCGGCAACGAAATGGAACTTGAAATTCGGCGTAAACATGCCAGCCCAAGAGAAAATCTTCTGGAAATGACGGAAGTGATCGATTGTTCACGTTTTACCGTAACCCTTGGTCGGCAGGGAACCATCCACTATGAAACGGGCATAGGGTTTTCCCAAGCGCCTGCCCTGGCGACGCAGGTCGTTGATCGCGTCGGTGCGGGGGACGCCGTTCTGGCCGTTACCGGCATGTTGGTTGCGGCGGGCGTGCCATGGGAAATCGTAGCGTTCATCGCCAATGCTGTCGGCGCTGAAATGGTTGGAGAGCTTGGTAACAGGCACTCGATGTCCAAGGTTGGATTGTCCAAGCATTTGAGTGCGCTTCTTAAATAGTTGAGAAAGAAAACAGGTATGAAATCAAGTCGAAATATTCTTGTCACCGGTGGGGCAGGATACGTAGGGAGCGCGCTTGTTCCTAAGTTACTCGAAGCAGGGCACAAAGTGACAGTTCTGGATTTATATCTGTACGGCGAGGATGCGTTGGATCGTGTCCGCGGGAACCGGAATCTTCGCGAAGTGAAAGGCGATTTGAGAGATCCTGCCGTCGTTGCCGGGGCTCTCGAAGGCTGCGATACGGTTATCCACCTGGCCTGTATTTCCAATGATCCCAGCTATGACTTGAATCCAGACCTTGGAAAATCGATCAATTATGACGCCTTTGGGCCGCTGGTGAAACTGTCCAAGAAGGCCGGTGTAAACCGCTTTATCTATGCTTCATCTTCCAGTGTTTATGGTGTTAAGGATGACCCCGAAGTTACCGAGGATTTGCTCCTTGAGCCGCTGACCGATTATTCGAAATACAAGGTGCTGTGCGAAGAAATTCTGGAAGAAGAACGTACTTTAGGATTTGTCACCTGCACCATCCGGCCCTCGACGGTGTGTGGCTATGCCCCCCGCCAACGGCTTGATGTGATCGTCAACATACTGACCAACCATGCATACAACCGGGGGCGCATCAAGATTTTCGGGGGCAGCCAGAAACGTCCGAACATTCATATCGACGATATGGCTGATTTATATGTCTACTTGATGGATGTTCCTGACAACAAGATAGATGGCAAAATTTTCAATGCGGGCTATGAAAATCACACGTTGCTGGAATTAGCAGATATCGTTCGTTCCGTAATTGGGGCCGACTTGCCTGTTGATGTGGAAGCGACCGACGACCTGCGATCATATCATGTGTCATCGGAGAAAATGCGCCGGGAACTGGGCTTCGAGCCTAAATATACCATCGAGGATGCTGTGCGTGGGTTGGTCACCGCGTTTGATGCAGGCAAACTTCCAAATTCCATGGATGATCCCAGGTACTTCAACATCAACCTGATGAAACTGGCCGAACTCGAGTAGTACATATCCATGCTGATCGGTATTGATTTTGACAATACAATTGCTGGATACGACGACGTGTTCGTATCGACAGCGGTAGGCATGGAATTTCTGCAAGCAGGTGAAGCGGCCAGCAAACAGGAAGTGCGCGACCGTCTGATACAAGACCCAAATGGCGAGCGGAACTGGATGCGTGTTCAGGGACAGGTTTATGGCGCGCGCATGAACGAAGCCGTGTTGATTGACGGCGTCGCCGACTTTTTACGGGTTTGTAAAAAATCAAGGATCCCTGTCTGCATTGTCAGCCATAAAACACAGTTTGGTCATTATGATGAGAACCGCGTCGATCTGCGTGATGCCGCATTGATGTGGATGCAGGGGAATGGTTTCTTCGAGGCTGATGGCTTTGGCTTATCTCGCGATGCGATTTATTTCGAAACCACCCGAGAAGCCAAAGTTGACCGCATTGCAGCCCTTGGCTGCACACATTTTGTGGACGATCTGATGACGGTTTTTCAAGAACCAGGTTTCCCTGAAAATACCCGGCGTTACCTGTTCGCACCGGGCAGAGGGGCAACGGCATCGCATTCGGTCACGCCTTGCCAGTCATGGGTCGACATCGGTGGGCTGATATTGGCAGAGACCAACCCAAATGACTGATGCAGACATTTTCTTGATCGCAGGGAAACTGGCGGGCAGCCATGTTGTTTCGGTAGCACCTGTCGTCGGGGGGGGGAATAACCGACTATATTGTGTCTCCACCGACACAGGCCGCTACGCGCTCAAGTCCTATTTGCGCCAGGATACAGATCCCAGAGACCGCTTGAACACAGAGTTCAGGGCAATGCGGTTTCTAAATCAGCACAACGACCCCGCAATTCCGACAGCCGTCGCGTGTGACCCTGGCGCGGGGTTTGCCCTCTACGAGTGGGTGGATGGCTTTGATATTTCCAATCCCGGTGAATCTGAAATTATGGCGGCGTTGGATTTTGTGAAACGACTGAAATCTTTAAGCCGGGAGAAATCGGCTCGGGAACTACCCCTGGCCAGCGAAGCGTGTCTGTCGGCGCAAGAATTGATCAAACAGGTTCAGGCCCGATTAACCCGGTTGCGAGATGTTTCAGCCACTCATCGGCCCTTGAAGGCCTTTTTGGACAACGACCTTGCTCCGCTATTTTCAATCCTTCGGGATCGTGTGCTAAACGCCTATGCCGCTGGTAGATGGTTGCCCGAGCGGGACATTGACGAAGCTTTCCGTATCCTCAGCCCCTCGGATTTCGGCTTTCACAATGCGCTAAGAACAGTGGACGGAGATATTCTATTTATCGATCTGGAATATTTTGGTTGGGATGACCCGGTCAGGCTGGTCGCCGATTTCCTATTACATCCGGGAATGCAGCTGAGGGATGTATTGAAGCGTAAATTCGCCGATGAGGCGGCTGTGATTTTTTGTGACGATGGAAACTTCAAAGAAAGATTTGATCTGCTATACCCACTTATCGGATTGCGATGGGTGCTGATAATTCTGAACGACTTCCTGCCCGAACGACAGGAACGCCGACGGTTCGCCAGCCAGATGGATCCGAAGATGTCGCAGGAACGGAATTTGGTTAAAGCGTCGGAACTGTTGAAGACGATCAAAAACAATGGAAGACACTCCCCCTATGGGTACAGCTGAATTTTCAGAAAGCGCGCTGGCGTCACTGTTGGATGACCGTTCGCGATATTTGCGAAAACTGATCATTACAGCATTGGAAGGTGGCGGGCGGGGGCACATCGGGTCTTCCATGTCTCCGATTGATGCCATCCGCGTGCTCTATGATGAAATTTTAAACGTCAGGCCCAATGATCCGCAGTGGCCCGATCGGGACCGGTTTATTCTGTCCAAAGGGCATGGCTGTCTCGCCCTCTACGCGGTGCTGGCTGACCTGGGGTTCTTTTCCGCCGATGAATTGACCAGATTTTGCCGAAAAGGATCGTTTCTCGGCGGACACCCGGAAAAGGGAAAGGTTCCCGGCGTCGAAGCCTCGACAGGGGCGCTGGGCCACGGTCTTTCCATTGGTGTCGGGATGGCATTGGCGGCACGCATTCGCGATTTGAATCACCGGGTCGTGGTGATGATGGGCGATGGAGAAATTAATGAAGGATCGGTTTGGGAAGCGGCCATGTCGGCTAGTAAATATGGCTTGAACAACCTGACGGTGATGGTCGATTACAACAAAATTCAGTCTTATGGTTTTACCGATCAGGTGCAGCCGCTGGAACCGCTTGCTGACAAGTGGCGCGCGTTTGGTTTTGAAGTTGTCGAAGTTAACGGACACGACCTAGCCGACCTGCGTGCCACGCTGAAATCGCTGCCATTTGCTTCTGACCGGCCCAGTGCTATCATTTGTCATACCATAAAAGGAAAAGGCATTCCCTACGCCGAAAATGATCCCGCCTGGCACCACAAATCGCACCTTTCGGACGACCAGATCGAAGATCTTTATGACTGCCTGGGAGGCCGCTGATGCGTAAAACCTGTCTGAACATGGTCTACGAACTGGCGAAGCGCGATGATCGCGTGGTCTTTATCGGATCTGATCTTGGTCCCGGAGTGCTCGATGAAATGAAGCGCGAAATGCCGGGCCGCTGGTTTATGGAAGGCGTCGCCGAACAAAATATTATCGGCATGGCCGCCGGATTGGCAATGGAAGGTTTCATTCCTTACGTCAATACCATTGCGACGTTTCTCACCCGGCGTTGCTACGAACAGGTGGCGCTTGATTTATGTCTTCACAATCTGCCGGTCCGATTGATCGCCAATGGTGGCGGGCTTGTTTATGCGCCGCTTGGGCCGACCCATTTGGCGATTGAGGATATGAGTATTATGCGCTCGCTGCCGAATATGACTGTCGTCGCCCCGACCGATGCCGATGAAATGGCTCGCCTGATGAATGTCAGCCTTGATGTCCCGGGTCCGGTATATATCCGACTTGGCAAGGGCGGGGACCCGGTGGTTTCGCGCGATGATGATGGTTTTGAAATTGGCAGTTCGATTCTTTTGCGCCCACCCGGAACGGTATTGATCGTGGCTACCGGGGTGATGGTCAACCGCGCCCTGCAAGCCGCCGATCATCTGGTCGGGCAGGGGATCGAATGCGGTGTTCTCAACATGCATACGGTTAAGCCTCTCGACCACCACCGCCTGAGCACTTATTCGGCAGGCGTGAAGCTTGTGGTTACGGTCGAGGAACATACGATCGTCGGGGGATTGGGTAGCGCGGTCGCCGAAAGTTTGATTGATCGTAGGACAATCGATACCCCGATCATTCTACGTTTGGGCATTCCAGACGTTTTTTCCCATGAATATGGATCTCAGGATTCGTTGCTTGAAAGTTACGGGTTGCAGTCGCAGGGTATTGCTGCGTCGATCACTGAGGCAATTGCATCTGGTTTCAGGTAAATATTAACAAATTTCAGGCTACAAGTATAACTGGGCGTCACTGTACCCTTTAACACGTCACCGGGCGGTATCAGGTCATGAAAAAAAACAAGAAAAACAAAGTGAAAAAAAACAAAAACCGGAAACCGGGCGCTGGCTTGAAGCCTTTGCAATCGCCGGGAGAGCAGGAGTTAGCCCGCGATGCCGGTATGGATCTTGTGACGGCATTGAAAACGGCATTGGAACATCAGCAGGCGGGTCAGCTTGACCTGGCCGGAAAATTCTTTCAAAAGGCTCTGGAGATTGATCCGGATAATTCAATCGCCCACCAACTTTTAGGGCGCCTCGCCCACCTTAGAGGGGCGCACCAGGAAGCCGTTGATTTCTTTGTCCGGGCCATCGAATGCGGTTCCGATAATGCTGAAATACGAACTAATCTGGGTAGTTGCCTGAGCGAAATCAAACAATATGCAGAGGCCG
>Ga0316204_10011964_pt1 | contig 10716 bp, 11 predicted proteins | sample 6monrhotite_MG_2_FD_205661 | JGI IMG/M metagenome (GOLD analysis project Ga0316204, IMG submission 205661) | Microbial mat bacterial communities from mineral coupon in-situ incubated in ocean water Damariscotta River, Maine, United States -... | ecosystem: Environmental > Aquatic > Marine >... | reverse complement strand
TTTATTCCCTCTCCAGACCCGCCATAAATTTACGTAAATATCCCGACGCAACAGATACTTACGCGATCAACCGTATATACCGAAAAGATTTAAATCTCTAGCATTAGAACTGCTCTTAAACCCCTATGGATTTGAGGGTTGGAAGAGGTGACTCCTTTATATAAAACCTATCGCATGCTTAGAGGTGCCAAAGGCGTCACAAACAAAATAGAAATCGTAGAAAGTGAGCCCTGGTTTAACGATTTCTTTATAAAAAAAGCAGTTCGAGTGTCTCCGCCGATGTCCGTGATCCCCTCAGGACATCGCGGAGGCCTTCGATATCAAGCCCCTCAAAATGCACTGCGCAAGCACAACGGTTTCATGTGGAATCATCCCCACCCCTTTTTCTTGGATGGTTCCACTTTTTAATTGCGCTTTAATTGCTTAGGCCACTGTCTCCAAAACGCCGTAATCGAGTATACTGCCCAACTATAGTAATGTGTTGAATGCAGATGCATCGTGGCAGCTGTCTTCCTATCCAACCTTTCCCCAAAAAATTACGAGCCGTAAAGATGACCAAAAAATTTACGCCCCTACAAAGTAGTACGCCAATTCCTGAGCTAACACAAATGCCACCTTTAGGTATGAGTGAAGAAGATATCGCCAATGATTTTCGCCACTATTTCAGTCATCATTTAGGTCGAGATCGCCGCTGTAAATCTACCCACTATCCCTATGCTGCGCTGTCACTCGCGCTGCGTGATCGCTTGATGGAGCGTTGGATCAACACCCGCTACGCCTATCAAGAAACCGATGCACGTCGGGCCCACTATATGTCGCTAGAATTCCTGATGGGCCGCGCGCTAGGCAACACCATGCTGAACTTAGGCGTAGTGGAAGAAACCGATAAAGCACTAATGAGCCTCGGCCTCGATTTGGAAGAAATATCGGAAGCGGAAAATGACGCTGGCTTAGGTAATGGTGGCCTCGGTCGTCTTGCCGCCTGTTTTCTCGACAGCTGCGCAACCTTACAACTGCCCGTCATCGGCTACGGCATTCGTTACGAATACGGCATGTTCCGCCAAAAAATCGAAAATGGTTTTCAAATGGAAGAGCCAGATCACTGGCTACGCGACGGCAACCCTTGTGAGTTAGAGCGACCAGAGTACACGCAGCGCGTTCATTTCGGTGGCCGTAGTGAAACCTATCGCGATGCTCAAGGTGAAACACGCACTCGCTGGGTCGATACTAACGACGTACTTGCTGTGCCTTACGATGTGCCGGTACCCGGCTATAAAAACGACACAGTGAATACTTTGCGTCTTTGGAGTTCCGCCGCCACTGATGAATTTGATTTAGGTGAATTCAATGCTGGGAGTTATCCCGAATCTGTTGCGGCAAAAAATGATGCTGAGCATATCTCGATGGTCCTCTACCCCAATGATGCTAGCGAGAATGGCAAAGAGCTACGCCTGCGCCAGCAATACTTCTTAGCGACCGCCACACTACAAGATGTACTTCGTCGCTGGATTCGTGACCATGGTAAGAACTTCGACGAATTTGCTGACAAGAATGTGTTCCAGCTCAACGATACCCACCCCACAGTGGCGGTTGCCGAACTAATGCGCCTGCTAGTCGATGAGCAAGGGCTGGGCTGGGACGAAGCCTGGAGCATCGTCACTCGCACCATGGCCTACACCAATCACACCTTATTGCCCGAGGCGCTTGAGCGTTGGTCAGTGCGGTTATTCCAACACCTACTACCTCGTGTACAAGAAATTATATTCGAAATTAATGCCCGCTTCTTGGCCGAAGTTGCCACATGCTGGCCAGGAGATACCGACCGCCTACGCCGCATGTCCATCATCGAAGAAGGCCCAGACCCACAAGTACGCATGGCCTATCTGGCCATCGTCGGCAGCTACTCCATTAACGGTGTTGCTGCGCTGCATTCCCAGTTATTGCAAGAAGGCCTGTTTAATGACTTCTTCCAATTGTGGCCTCACAAGTTCAACAACAAAACCAACGGTGTAACTCAACGCCGCTGGATGGCTTGGTGTAACCCAACGCTGAACGATTTAATAACCGACACTATTGGCGACAAGTGGATCACCGAGCTCAGCGAACTGAACAAACTCGCACCGTATGCGGACAAAGCTAAATTTCGCAAACAATGGCGAGAAATGAAACGCACCAACAAAGAGCGTTTAGCCCAATTGGTGAAGGCTGACTGTGGTGTTGAGTTTAACCCCGACGCCATGTTCGATGTCCAGGTCAAACGTATTCATGAGTACAAACGCCAACAACTAAACCTACTGCACGTCATTCATTTGTATGACCGCATCAAGCGTGGTGATACCGATAACTGGACCCCTCGCTGCGTCTTAATTGGCGGTAAGGCCGCGCCGGGTTACGCTATTGCCAAGCTGTTTATCAAGATGGCTAACAACTTAGCTCACGTTATTAATAACGATCCAGAGGTCGGCGATAAGCTCAAAGTCGCCTTCTTGCCCAACTATCGCGTCAGTGCCATGGAAATCATCTGCCCAGGCACGGACTTGTCCGAGCAAATATCCACCGCGGGCAAAGAAGCCTCGGGCACTGGCAATATGAAATTCATGATGAACGGTGCCATCACCATCGGTACGCTCGATGGCGCTAACATCGAAATCCGTGAAGAAGTGGGGGATGAAAATTTCTTTCTTTTCGGCCTCACCGCTGAAGAGGTCGAGCAGACTCGTGCTAGCTATAACCCTAACGCGATTATTGATGCTGACGAGGATTTAAAACGTGTCTTCCAATTAATGGAAAGTGGCCATTTCAACCAATTTGAGCCCGGTTTATTAGAGCCGGTAATCAACAGCATTCGTAATCCACATGATCCTTGGTTAGTGGCTGCTGATTTTCGTGAGTACATCGATGCGCAACAAGCCGTAGCTGAAGCCTATCGCGATCAAGAGCGCTGGACTCGCATGAGCATTCTCAACACCGCTCACAGCGGTAAGTTTTCTACCGACCGCACCATGCTTGAATACAATGCTGATATCTGGAAACTGACCCCTGTTGAACCTCAAATAGAAAAGTAGTATCTGCGGTATTGGTGGCACTGATTCTCAGTGCCACCAACATTCTACTTGTCATAATTGATCATATTTCCTGCGCCTTCAGGCCCATTTTTACCGCTGTAATAGAAACTCATTCACAGCAACAAGGCGCCACCCTCATGCACATTGAGATTTACTGCTCAAACACCCATCACGCTCAAGCCCGCGGTGCTATTCGCCTCTATTTATCAACGCAGGCTAATACACTTTTTACTCACACAGACATCAGCTTACTGCGCCGCTGCGTGAACGCACTCAGCATGGCCCCAAATCGATACATCAATATCGTCAGCCCCCGTAGCGATCCACGCACGCGCTTTGTCATAAAAACCCTGCTCCACCTCGGCGTATCGATTGGCCAAATAAGTCTCAACAGGCGTGCAGCTACTCAACCCGTGCAGCACTAATGTACGACACAACTTCATTCAAACTGCTCGCTTGACGTATAATCAGCCTACAGCCTGAAGGAACAGGTTTACTGTCAGCAGTTATTAGGCGAGAAGTAGAGGCAAGGTATGAGTGTATTGGTAATCGGCGGTAGCGGACTCATTGGTGGGCATGTGCTGACACGCCTACTCAATGCTAATGCTGAGGTACGCTGTATGACCCGGCACCCAAAGAACCTAGAGAGCTTCGCCCCCGATGTAAAAGGCTGCTTGGGTGATCTTTTACGCTCCTTCTCACTGTCACGCTGCTTCAAGGATACCGAAAAGCTGTTTCTGATTAGTCCTGTTAGTCGCACAGAAACCATTGAAGGCATGAATGCCGTCGCTGCGGCTCAAGCCACTGGGATTAAGAAAATCGTCTACATTTCGGTCCCGATGCCCCAAGGTTCGACCCATATTCCACAGTTTCGTAACAAAGGGCCCATCGAAAAGGCCATTGAAGAATCAGGGATTACCTACACCATCATTCGAGCCAATAACTATTTTCAAAACGACTTTTGGGGCAGAGCGGCCGTGACGCTCTACGATGTCTACCCCCAGCCCATTGGTCACGTAGGCCTAAATCGTGTCGATGTAAGAGACGTTGCCGATGCGGCAACCAACGCCCTGTTGAGTTCAGATTTTGATAACACCGATTACGCCATTCACGGTACTGAATTACTCACAGGCGATAGTGTCGCCGAGTACTACAGTCGTCATTTCAACAAAAAAATCCGCTACGCTGGCGATGATTTAGAGGCCTGGGCGAATCAAGCACTGCACATGATGCCTAATTGGATGGTGCAGGAGTTTAAGATTATGTATGAATACTTCCAAGCCCATGGCCTCAAAGCCAGGCCAGAAGATCTCGCCCGCCAAGAACAAATCATCGGCCACCCGCCGCGCGATTTTGATAGCTTTGTGACCCAACTCGCCCAAGCTTGGAAAGACTAAAGCAACGTGGAAGAAACACTTAGCATCGTCTATCGCGACGAACATTACATCGCCATTAATAAACCCAGCGGTTTACTCGTCCACCGCAGCGAAATTGATCGACGCGAAACACGCTTTGCTATCCAACTATTACGTAATCAAATCGGCCAACATGTTTACCCAGCCCACCGGCTCGACAAACCCACCTCGGGCGTTCTGTTATTTGGTCTGAGCCAGGATGCGGGCAGAAAACTCACCGAAGTCTTCACCGATAAACTGGCCCAGAAAACCTACCATGCGATTGTGCGCGGCTATACTGAGGAGGCTGGTCACATCGATCATGCCCTCAGCCACATGCTTGATCGAATTGCCGATCGTGATGCCGACTGGGATAAACCCGCCCAAGACGCCGTCACCGATTATCGTCGCCTAGCCACGGTTGAGTTACCCTACGCGGTGGATAAATACCCAAGTTCACGCTATTCGCTGGTTGAGCTTAGCCCTAAAACAGGACGCAAGCACCAACTTCGCCGCCACATGAAACATATCGCCCACCCGATCATTGGTGACACCAGCCACGGTAAGAGCAGTCATAATCACTTTTTTGCAGAGACTTTTGGTATTCAGCGCTTATTGTTGGCAGCGACAGAATTAAGTTTTCCCCATCCTTACAGCCAGGAAACCACCACCATTCAGGCCCCTCTGGGGGAGGATTATTCAAGCTTAGTTGAGCGACTTGGCTGGCAATCAGCCTTACCGGCGCATTTACTCAACGCTGCTAACGCTTGAGGTTTTTACTCAGAAAGCGATCTAACTGATCGGCAAAGTTCTTTCGGTCTTTTTGGTTTAGGGGCGGAGGGCCACCAATATTCTCGCCACTGCTACGCATTTCTTCCATAAAATCACGCATCGCTAAACGCTGGCGAATATTATCCTTGGTATACAGCTCACCCCTGGGGTTCAAGGCATGACCTTTGTTTTCGATAACATCATTAGCCAACGGAATATCCGCGGTAATCACTAAATCACCCGGCTCAACGCTCGCAGCAATTTTGTCATCTGCCACATCAAAACCCTGCTCAACTTGGATGGTGCTTATAAATGTTGATGGTGGCGTGCGAATAAATTGATTCGCCACCAAAATCGTCGCTACCTTGCGCTTGTCAGCAACCCGAAACAAAATTTCTTTAATAACGACCGGACAGGCATCAGCATCAACCCATATTTTCATTCACCACTCCACAAAAACAACAGGCCGCCCCCCGTAGCGCAGCCTGATAAACTAATCAGCCATCGATTAAGCCTTAAAATGACCACTATCAATGCGCTGAGCTTCCATCAATTCCAACTCACGAGAGCCTGAAAATAGATATTTAGGGTCGGGCGCATAATCCAAGCTGGTATCACCACGCGGATAGGGCACAGCGTTTAAAATGGCCTTAATCGCATTGAGACGAGCGTGGTGTTTGTCGTTAGAGCGAATCACCGTCCAGGGGCACTCAATGGTATTGGTACGACGCAGCATTTCGTATTTAACATGAGTAAACTCATCCCAACGATCTTGTGCCTGTAAATCCACTTCGCTTAACTTCCACTGACGCAGTGGATCGGTTTTACGACGATCAAAACGCGCTGCCTGCTCTTCTTTGGTGACACTAAAATAGAGCTTTAATAAAGTTGTGTCATTGCGCACTAAATCTTTTTCAAAGCCAGTCACGCCCTGCATAAAGGTTTCATATTGATCTTCCGTACAAAAGCCAAAGACCTTCTCTACCATCGCGCGGTTATACCAACTACGGTCAAATAAGACGACTTCACCACCACGAGGAAATTGAGATACGTATTTTTGAAAATACCACTGCGTACGCTGCTCTTCAGTCGGCTTGCCCAAGGCCACAATACGATAATGTTTTTCATTCATATAGCGGGTCACTCGGCGAATCGTACCGCCCTTGCCGGCGGCATCACGACCCTCGAAGACGATGAGCATGCGCTTTTCATTGTCTTCCAAGTACTGCTGCATGCGTATCAATTCAGCTTGGTAAGGGCGTAAAGACACCTCCTGCTCACGCCGTAAGCGTGCTTTGTTATCTCTATCACGCAAGGTTTGGTAACGCCCAACCAATTCTTCGACGCTAAGCTCTTCGCCATCAACATCAATTTTATTTTGAGGATTTGTCATCTACTTTCTCCGCTTAGTTATCTAATATTTTTTCTAGGGCATCGCATAGTGTTTTTAAGACCTTGATTCGGGCAAAGCGTTTATCATTGCCCTCCACTAAGACCCAGGGCGCGTGATGGGTGCTGGTGTACTGCACCATGTCATGGGCGGCTAGTTCGTAATCATTCCATTTCTCTCGGTTACGCCAATCTTCATCGGTGAGTTTCCATTGTTTGTGGGCAATGACTTCTCGTTCTTTAAAACGGGCTAGCTGCTCATCGGGACTAATATGGAGCCAGATTTTTATCAGCACGATGCCCCGCTCAATCAACTGCTCTTCAAAATCATTAATCTCGGCATAAGCCCGTCGCCACTCAATCTCTTGGGCAAAACCCTCGACCCGCTCCACCAGCACCCTGCCGTACCAACTGCGATCATAAATGGTGACGTGACCCGCTCGCGATAAATGTCGCCAAAATCGCCACAAATAATGATGCGCTCGCTCTTCATCCGTCGGCGCGGCAAAGGGCTGAACTTGGTAGGTATGAGGGTCCAGCGCGGAGATAACACGGCGAATCGCCCCACCTTTACCCGCCGCATCTGGGCCCTCCATCACCACCAGGGTTGAGGTGCCTTGCTCAAACGCCCGCCGGTGCAACAAGCTCAATTTGGCTTGATAACGTTTGAGCTGAGACCTGTAATCGCTTCTGCTCAGCGTCTGCTCCAAATTTAATTGATTCAACACAGTGACAGAAGGTAGTGCAATCGGCGCAGTAGTAAGCATATCAGGCAAATCAGCGACTGACTGTTTGGTGGCCTCGCGTAAGGCCTGCTGTGCTTTGATCTCATCAATACGCCTGGCCATAGCATCTCGAATCGTCGTCGCCACCATCACGGCACGATAATTTGGGTCCGAGCCTTCGACAATCGACCACGGCGCATGGGCCGTGTTGGTACGCATAATGAGTCGTTCAGCGGCTTCGATAAATTGGTCGTACATACGCCAGTGCTGCCAATCCCGAGCAGTCACTTGCCAAGCCAATAGGGGGTCTTTTTCCAATGCGCGCAAGCGTTTTTTCTGCGCTGACTTACTCAGGTGCATCCAAAATTTTAAAATTAAAGCACCATCAACAGCCTGCGCAGTTTCAAAATTAATAATGCGATCCAAATCTTCATCAAATTCAGGCACTGTAATTTTTTCGTTAACACGGTCCAACACGGGGCGAGAATGCCAGGAGCTCATGTACAAACCAATACTGCCCTTGGCTGGCAGATCACGCCAAAAGCGCCAGTACTCAGGTCGCTCACGCTCCTCTTCTGATGGTGCTCGGTAGGCGCAGTTTGTCAGCCAACGCGGGTCCATCCACTCATTTAATAAGTTGACTGTTGCGCCCTTGCCAGCACCATCAACGCCAGCAAAAACAATCATCACAGGCGTCGAACTTAAGGCCAATAACTCTCGCTGAAGTGCTAATAGCTCTTGTCGTAAAACAGGTTCAATTTCACGGTAATCCTGTTTGGATATCTGCTGACCCAATTCGGCAGTTCTGAACATATACACTCCAAGATTAAGATTTTAACTTTATCAATCGTTTTGCGCTTTTTCAGACAAACGAGCCACTTCGGTTTTGAGCAGGCCAATTTCTTCTTTCAAACCACTGACAATATCGGCCAGCTCTTGTAATTGGTGTTGTGAGAATGGGGGCATTTCTGCGACACCACCACTCTCAGCAACTGCCAAAGCATCATCGACACAAAACAATTGCATGTAGCGAGACTCACGCTTGCCGGGCTCACGCTCTAAACGCTGAACATAGGGGCCATCATCACGCGTCATTAATTCTGTCAGTGTTTTTTCAACCTGCTTCACATCATCAAACTGGCACAAACGATTGGTGCGCGTACGTAACTCGCCTGGCGTTTGGGGGCCTCGAACCAACATCACACACAGTAGCCCAATCTCACGTTCATTCAGTCGTAACGCGCTGAACTCCGTACCGCATAGGCGCTGTTTGTATTTCACCACGCGGCTGCCGAAACCCTCTTTGTCACTCACTAGGAGTTTCTTTGACAGGCCACCCAAGCCGTCCTGCACATCGGACTCGTTTAAACTCATGACTGGTTCGCGATTGCTCTTCTGATTGCAGGCATTAACCAAGGCATTCAAAGACAGCGGGTATTGCTCGGGGGTAGTGAGTTCTTTTTCAATCAAACTGCCTAAAATACGCGCCTCTATTGGCGTTAATTCAATATCCATACGCTCTCCTATACTCCCTTTTAGTGTACTCCCAAGCGGCCCAAATAGCCCGCCACGCACCGAATTTTTGGCGAAAAAAAAGCCGCTATTTGGCGGCTTTTCTAAACGCGTTTGACAGAAAAACTAAAGACCTCGACGTAAGTTCCGGCCGTAAAAAATCTCTGCCATTTCCCGCTGCAGTTTTTGATCTATTGTTTTAACCTCTTTACCCGTCAAGTCCTCAGGAGTAATACCGAATAAGTAGTTGTTCAAATCAAACTCTTTCAACAGCATCTTGGTATGAAAAATATTCTCTTGATAAACGTTAACATCCATCATTTGATATTTTTCTTTGGTGTCTTTGGCAATATAGTTTTGAATTGAGCTGATTTTATGATCGATAAAATGCTTTTTACCTTTCACATCACGGGTAAAACCGCGCACCCGATAATCCATCACCACGATATCTGATTCAAATTTGTGAATCAGATAATTCAAGGCTTTTAGCGGTGAGATTCGACCACAGGTAGACACATCAATATCAGCTCGGAAAGTGCTAATGCCGCTATCAGGGTGACTCTCAGGGTAGGTGTGCACGGTAATGTGACTCTTATCTAAATGCGCCACGACCGAATCACGCTCAGGCCCTGGCGGTGCTTCGCTCGGCCCCGGCGCTTCGCTATTGGATAGCTCTTCGGCAACGATAGGCTCTTCTGAGACCAAGATGGTGACCGAGGCTCCCTGGGGGTCATAATCCTGATGAGCTATATTAAGAACATTGGCACCAATGATGTCAGTGACATCGGTCAAAATTTGTGTCAAACGCTCAGCATTATAGGCTTCATCAATATATTCAATATATCGCTCACGTTGCTCTGGAGTTACCGCGTAGCAAATATCGTAGATATTAAAACTCAGGGTTTTTGTTAGATTGTTGAAACCATGTAGTTTCAATTTGCTGGACTGGACGGGCACGTCATAGCCTCCTATACAAAGCCAAATACTCAGCCCCAAATGCCGAAGGTAGTGGCGAAAACGGGCGATTATCTATCATTTTGAGGTCTATTGGGAGGTTTTTTGCACAATCGGTGGGTGGTAAATCATCTGCACTGTATTTCCTGCCGGGTCCAAACAATAAAAACTACGTGCACCATCGCGATGGGTCCGGGGTTCGCTCTTCATAACAATATCGTGAGCCCGCAAAAAATCGAACCAGACACTGACTTGGTCAATATCATCAATGATAAAACCGATATGATCTAAACGCTGATCACCAGTCAAATCATAGTGTTGCGGTGCACGATGCAAAGCTAAATTATCATTGCCACTAGTGAGGTAAACGTTGTCAGGGTCAGGCCGCCATTCAACGGCCATGCCCAATAGCTCGACATAGAAGTGCTCGCTTTTTTCAAGATCCGCCACAAACAAGGCGACATGGCGCATGCCGGAAGTCGGTTTGGGCTTAAGCATCCGCCGCCTCACTGGCTACATCAATCAACTCATAGCTGTGCGTCACTTCAGCGGTTTTACCTAACATAATCGAGGCTGAGCAATATTTTTCGGCGGAGAGTTCCACTGCGCGTTTCACCATGTTGTCACGTAGGCCAACTCCCGTAACGATAAAATGCAGATGGATTTTGGTGAACACTGAGGGAACTTCATCCGCCCGTTCTGCCGAGACTTCACAGACACAATCACGCACTTCATTGCGACCTTTTTTTAAAATCAACATGACATCATAAGCACTACAACCACCCGTGCCCATTAGCAGCATTTCCATTGGCCGAACACCCATGTTGCGCCCACCGCCGTCTGGCGGACCATCCATGACAATGGCATGACCACTGCCTGACTCAGCCACAAACATCGCATCATCAA
>Ga0316204_10011963_pt1 | contig 10717 bp, 9 predicted proteins | sample 6monrhotite_MG_2_FD_205661 | JGI IMG/M metagenome (GOLD analysis project Ga0316204, IMG submission 205661) | Microbial mat bacterial communities from mineral coupon in-situ incubated in ocean water Damariscotta River, Maine, United States -... | ecosystem: Environmental > Aquatic > Marine >... | reverse complement strand
CGGCTTTGCTAAATAGACGCCTTAGGACCATTCTTTAGTATTGTCCAAACCCTTACTCGCTATAGTATTTTCTATAAGATTTATAATAGTATCCTGCATTATCATATCCGTATTTAGCTTGCGCAGCAAAGTCCACGCTATTGAGGACGACACCCAATACTCTCGCACGGGACTCCACCAATTCCGCAATCGCTTTACGAACGAGGCTTGCCGGGCTTTTCTTCCAGAGTGCTGTAACAATGGTTGCATCGGCCTTGGATGCAATTTCTCGCGTATCTGAAACTGCGAGTACGGGTGCTGTATCCAATATTACTTGATCATACTGCACCCTGAGCTCACTTAGCAATTGATCAAATGATTTGCTTCCAAATACGTTTTTTGGAGAGAATGTCGTTTTGCTCAAGGGCAGAATATGCATGCCCGACCCCTCATCGATGACGATCGCATCGGACAATTCGGCGTCTCCGTTTAAAACCTCCAGCAGTCCAACACCAACTTCCCCGACGGCTTCGTCCGATAAGAGGCGGCGCCTGAGGTCGCAATCAACAACGATTGTGGAAGCACCGGACATTGCCGTCACTCGGCCTAAACAGAGGCTCGTAGTCGTTTTCCCCTCGCCAGGCACGGCAGAACTGATCGCCACAATTTTTCGATCTTCATCCATATTACTGAGCCTGAGTGCCGACTGGATTGTTCGAAAGCTCTCCGCAAACCCTGACATTGGTTTTTCGAGGGTATATGCGTAAGGGTTAATTTTTCCGCCGGAAATCCGGCTTCTGAGCCCAGACTTCAAGAGAGGAATAGAGACAATATGAGGAAAACCGAGCTGGCTTTCTACGTCGTTGTCGGTTCGAAGGCCATTATCGAATATCTCCAGGAGAAATACGGCTCCAACGGCCGCAATGCCCGCCAATACTAAACCAAGTGCAAAATTCAGCAGAACATTGGGCGAGCTCGGGCGGCTTGGGATAGCCGCATTGGCAATGACACGGGCATCAGCCTCGGCAAGCCCTTCTGACTCATTGGTTTGGCGGAAGCGGTTCAGAAAAGACTCAAAAAGTGCCCGACTTGCCTCCGCTTCCCGTTCCAATTCGCGAAGACGGACGATGGCGCTGTTATTGACAGCAAGCTCGCTGCGCGCTCCGGCCAAACTTTGTTGAAGTGATCGAACGCGCTGCCTCGCTACATTTACCTCGTTTTCGAGGCTGGCAACAATACGCGCAATCTCGCCATCGATCTGTTGGTCGATGTCCGAAAGTTCGCGAGCGACAGTGAGTATCTCCGGGTGGCGCGGTCCATATCGACTTGAAAGGTCAGCCTGACGGCTTCGTATAATGGATTGCTGACTTCTCAGCTCCCGAATAACATCGGAGCGGAGCACTTCCGCGATGGTGTCAGCTTGCACACCCCGTTCGATCTGGCTGGCAACCGCATCGAGGCGCGCTTGTGCCTCTGAAAGCTCGGCGCGTTGGATGGCAAGTTGGCTGTTGAGGTCTGAGACCTGTTGTTCGGCAACCGTCGCGCCTCCTGCATCGATAAGGCCTTCTTGATTGCGGTAATCTGCGACGGCTTGTTCTCTTACTCGGACATCTTCTCGAAGCAAGTCCACCCTTTCATCGAGCCATGAATTGGCTCGCTCAGTTGCGGCGAACTCAGCCTCCAGCTGAGAGACAATATAGACGTCGGCATATGTGTCGGCGATGTCGCGAGAAAGTCGAGGAATTTGCGTGGTTGCAGAGATATCAATCACATAAGTGAGCCCTGCCCGTCTGACTGTGAGTGCCGCCATCAGGGCATTTACAACGCCTTCGTGTACTATTTCTTCGTCGTCAAGCAAGGCATTGTCTTCGACTTGCCCGGGGAGCAAGCCCGAAATCAAATCTTTTATGGGGTTAATGATGGACGCGACGAAGCCGGGCTCGCGTAATTGGCCATTGAACTCAGGTACAGCCGTGAGGTCTAGTCGCTCGACAACCAAGGAAGTCAGCGCCCTGCTGCGTAATATCTCGACTTCTGTATCTACCGTGGCGGAATCAGGCGGCATACCCGACAAGACGGCTTCGAAGTCGACGACTCTTTGTTCGCGCAAATTAAGAACGATGCTAGCCGTGGAGGTGTAAAGCGGCGTCGCTTGCAGCGTGATTACGACGACCGTAATAAGGGCTATGAAACCTGCGGCAAAAGCGCTCCACAATCGACGGCGAAAGATAACGAGAAGCCCACGCAAATCGATAAGGCTTTCGTCGTCATTTAGGAGAGAACGTTCGTTTGAATCCACAATCATCACTCCAAAAACGGCCCATGCGTATAAACAAAAAATAGAGTTTTTTCAAAATTATAAATGCACTACCGACGCACCAATGTCACTCCAAAAGTACTGCTCGTATATCCACGCCCCGCTCCGCCTCGATCTTGTTCGATATGGGTCCAGCCAACTCGCACACCCAAAGTTCTGTTTAAGAAATAGGCAATACCAGCATCAAATGTCGTTCGCTGATCAGTTCGCGCAAAATCCGTATAGTCGTCTTCAGCAATTGAGAAACCGGCTGATAGGATTATATTTCTACGGAGTTCATGGTCGACACTGATGCCGGTCTCGGTGGCGAAATACCCGCCCGACGCAGCAAAAGGTGCCTCTCTCACACCTCGTGAGGCCCCGAGCGCCACAGTGGTGAGTTGGGTCGGGAACCATTCTACCAAACCATTGATGCTGACGCCGCTCAAGTTCGAAAGAGCGGGGGACTGATAATCCTGTTTCGTGTATCCGACACCAAATACACCCCGGGCGATGCCGCGGATGTCGAAGTCTGCCCCACCGTCAATCGTATAGCCAGACGAATCTCGTAAGGTTTGGACAATCGGCGGGGCGAGCTCATAATTGCGGTCATTCAGACGAACCCGCACGAATACGGCCGCATTGGGGCTAAGAGCATAATCACCTCTCAGGGCCAACTCGACCCGTTCATAATCTCGGAAATCTTGATCGACGATGCCGCCCCGGAATAAAAACTCATCGTGATAGTCAAAAGTGCGAAGCTGGATCTCAGGTCGGATCAAGATCCGTCCCACCGTATGGCGCCCCTCGAGGACCGCATCAAATTGATCGTACTCAATTGGCCTGATTGTTCGACTGGCTTCACCAGCCTCCGTCCGCGCCTCGTGCTGACTGGCATATCTGAGCCCGCCCTCGACATGAGAGTAGCGTTGGACATCTATCCGCGCCGCGCCATCCAAAGACCAATTCCATTCACTTTCGTCGGAAAGCTCAAAAAATTGTCGCCGAGACACTTCCGCGCCGGCTCGCAATTGATGGCGCGCCCAGCTTGTTTCAATGTCAAGGGAGGGTCGGATTTCTAAAACAATGTCACCCGCATCATCGTCGGGGGAGGCGAAAACGTTGATCGCTCGGCTGACGCCCAGAGCAAACCTGGGGCGAAACAGAAATGCCCCCCTTTGCAGCGAAACCGGCGAATATTCCGAATGCTCGCGCTCCGTTACACTCGTATTTCTGTCGCGGTCAAAAAGGTTCTCGACGCGCTCTTGAGCGCTGGCATCGCAAAATCCAAACGCTAACCCGAATAGGCCAATGACCGCGATCTTCCTCGCATACCGCATCACGACCCACTTCAGCATTTGATTTGTTTGCACTGCGAGTCATGCCTGACAATCGAAATTGCCAAACAGGCCAGAGTGTCAGGCGATCAATAGTCGGAGTCGTCGTCCAACACGATGGTTCCAATGACGACACCGCCGAGGATAACCAGCCCACCAACAACTACCGCATTTGCCGGAACCGTCCCGAGCACAGGAAGGTCAACCATGGACTGCAAGGCAGCTCCATTGAGCGCTGAAACAACGGTGACGTTGCCCGCATACTCGGTTGCTACCGTGTTAAAGGCAAGACCAACCACCGCAGGGTCGGAGCCAGCCGGAACTGCCGCAATAATGGCGGCTTGCAACTGCAGAGTTGAGGCTGACGCCCCAAGCTGCGCAATCACGGAGCGAACCGGAATCGCTACTGTTGAGACATCCGATTGCATCGCTGCACTGATTGCGGACGCAGACGCTGCGGGAATCGGCGTAGAATCGCTTTGACCAAGGGACGGAGCGCCAAGAAGGGCTGCAACGCTAAATGCCCCTGCGACCGCAGATTGAAGTATGAATTTCATAATCGACCCCTAATTTAGGTAACTTCTACGGGTCGTATAGCTCAAGCCGCTGCGAATTGCTAGTCGTAATTTGTTCAGCCTTAAGAAATGACCTTTTTATGTTGTATACCCGCAACATGACGTTGATCGGCTAGGAACCGGATGCCGCCGTATAGCGCTCAATACGTGCGGTTTGACCGTAGGCACGCGCCTCGCGAATCGCAGCATCCTGGATGAGTGGCGGCATGTATCGCCAGGCCCCTTCAACAATATCTAGCCGCCAGTCCACCAATTCGCTCGGCGCGTATGGCATGACAGTGTAGGATCGCGATAACGCCGCAACAGCGTCAGGTGTAATCATGCCTAGCTCCGCAATACGTGCGACCGCAAACCTGACCTGCAACACCCCATCTCGAGGCTCTGCTTCACTGGCAAGAGAGAACGCCCGCGCCGCCAGCCCTGCCTCCGGTGTCTCCAACCTTAGCGCCCTGTCGCCGATGGCCGCCAGGCGGGCTGGAGAGCCGGAAAGATCAACCTCACTGGTAAATCTGGACCGGAATTTTTCAGCGTCCATGGTAATGATTTGGCGCACGCTGATCCTGTCGGCAAATGCCCAAAATGATAACCCGGATGCCATGACGAGAATTGCCGCAGCGGCGAAGTTCGTTGCGCGTGACACCCCAAACCAGCGACCAGGGCCAAGTGTCCGTGAGCCGCCGGTTGCCACGCCAGCGCCAAGCCCGCAAATCCATGCAAAAAGGAACAGGAAGGCCGGAATTTCGAGGGCATAATCGAACATTCCGTGCGCACACACGAAAAGCGCCGTAATGATTGTCGCCCGGATATAGGCTGTATGACGGCTTCGCCGGACCAGTCCCCGCCCCATAATGCGGATCCAGCTAAAACCAATTGCCAATATGAAGGCGAGCCCAACGATACCGCCCTGAAGAAGCCACTGCAAGGCGACGTTATGGGCCGCGCCCTGCCCCATAATCGTTCGGGCGTTCTGCGCATCGGCGATAAGGCTGTTGATATAGGTGAAACCTCCCAAGCCGTTTCCAAAAACGGGCGCCAGGCCGATCGCGTCCAGATAGGCGGCAAAAATTACCACTCGCCCATCATCCCCAACTGCGGAGGACATTCGATCAGCGTAAATACCTCCCGAAATCGCAAACACGACTGAAATCAGGAAAACGACAGCAACGCTAATACCGGCCACTTTAAGATTCAGCCGCCTACGCGCCTTTGCATCGCGCAGTAGCTGCCACAGGGTCAAAAGAAGCATAGCGCCGGCGAGCAATGTGATCCCGGCGCGGGATGCCGTCAGGAAAACGCATGTCAAACTCAAAAGAAGCCCAACGACCGGAATTATAAGGCTCTTCGACAAGGCTTCTATTTCAACGCGGCCGCCACGCCCAAAGCGACGCCCAACCTGAATGAGTTCCGTGAGACTTAAAATAGCTATGACGCCATAAAAGGTCGCAGCCGTATTTGCTGATAAAAAGGGCGTTGAAAAACGGTTGCCGCCATAGGGGCGCTCAAAAACGCCCCAGAACATTTCAGGGTCAATTATGAAATCGATGAAGGACGCGCCCGCCAGCAATGACCCAATGACAATTGTCGCTCGCCAAAGCGTCTCAATAGAACGCCCGTCCCGGCTTGCGACTTGCGCAGTAGCGAAGACGCCAAATGTCGACACCAACACTGCGTACTCGCCAGCGCCCGTCGAAATCCAATTGTTCAGAACAGCCACACCAAACAGCAATGACGATCCAGTAAGGCCGGCAAGAGCTAATCCACCGACCACGCCGCGCGTAAACATCAATATTATCGCGGTAAAAGCAGCAAAAACGGCTGCAAACAACAATGCAGCGGCAGGCGTATCAGCGCCAAGAGCCAGGGCGGCTAAACCGATCAGCAATAGCAGGAGAAAGAATGGCGCGGCGCGCGACATGCGGGTTTCGCCTTAAGTTTGCGTCTAGAAAAAGCGTTCCGTTATCCGAATGGTATCACCGGGCATGACGCGCAGTGTCGGCGTTAGCTCGACTTCTATTTCGACATCGGAATCAGCCCGCTGAATAAATACCCGGCGTGTATTTGCACGGTAGGTGAAACCACCCGCCCGTGCTACAGCATTCATAACAGTCAGGCCGTCAGTGTACGGAAATTCACCGGAAGTATCGACTTCACCAAGAATATAGAACGGTCGATAGTTTTGTACCTCGGCGCTGACCCGCGGGTCAGTGAGGTAGCCTTCTGAAAGTTGTACTTCGATTCTGTCACGAAGCTCTTGAAGGGTAAGCCCGGCGGCAGCAACCTCACCAATCAGAGGCATGGAGATGGTGCCTTCGCCATCAATAACAAACTCTCCCGAGAGCGAGTCTTCCCCGAATACAATTATCCGAAGCTCGTCGCTCGCACCTAAACGATAGGCGGCACGATCAGGCTGATCGTCAGAAGCTACGACGCCGACACTCAAAGCTGACGGTGCCGTCCCGGATGTAGTGGAGCACGCCGCAAGCGATCCCAGAGTGCCGAAAATGATCAGAATGGTTCGCAACACAATTAATCTCCCTCAAATAAGGCTCGTTTGCAGCCGCTGCGCGTATTGAGCCATAGCAAAACGCTATGCGCAACTGCGAGATCGCATGCCCAGTCCAGGAATAGTAATCTTTGGGATAGTTTTTGTGTTAGCGGGCCGGCTCTTTCCACGCCCCACCTGCTTAGCCCGTCTCACTTTTCTGAATTCTCGCCAAGCCGTGACCATTCCCTGATCGCCGCCCTTATTGCGTTGATTGCCGGTATTTTCATTGGGCGCCAGTTTCCAACCTATCCCGGCGTATTGGGCAGTGCGTATGTAATCCCGACCAATGCCGCTATCAACGCGTTTTGCCTATCAGGCTTCATGCTCTCCCGGCTCGAATATAGCCTGACAGCTCTCATTTTGAGCGGCGTGTTTTCGATCGAATGGCTCTACGTCATTTACTATGCTGTGTAGCGCTCTCGAAAAAAGTCCTTCGCCATAGAGCCTAGCGGCCGAGCCGCTTCTCTGACTTCAATTTCTACAGCCTCTTGATCGATGGTCGATGCCTCTAATATTACCCTCGGGGACGTTCGAGGCAGTTCGGACGGGATTATTGTCGATTTTGATGACGGCTTGAGCGATGACTGGCAGCGATTTTTCGCAAGATGTGCCTTGGAGGGAATTCCCGTATTTGATTACGGACAAGTCCGTGAGGGATTGACGCGCAAGGTGAAAATTAATTCGATTTCAGAAAACTCCCTCGGCACACTTTTTCCAAATGACGTCTATAGGAAATTCAAGCGGGCCTTCGACAGCATTTTTGCCATCTTGGTCATTCAAGCACTGCTACCACTATTGGTGGTCACCGCCATTTTGATTAAACTGGATATTCCAGGCTCCATTTTGTTCAAGCAAAAACGCATCGGGGCCAAGGGCAAACCCTTTTTCTGTTATAAATTTAGGACCATGCAGGCTGAACCCACGAACAGGCCCCAATCTGCCGCAGATCACTTGGAAGTCGCGAAGACCAATAGAGAAGATACGCGAATTACCAAGCTTGGTGGAGTACTCCGAAAATTTCGCATCGATGAACTGTCCCAGCTTGTTCATACTCTCAAAGGTGAAATGAGCTGGATCGAACCCAGACCAGAAGCCCAAATACTATCGGCGCTGTACGAAGAAAAACTGCCATTTTATTACCACCGTTATGTCGTTCAACCCGGAATCAGTGGCTGGGCTCAAGTGCGCCAAGGCCACGTGACGGAAACCGAAAATGTGAACACCAAGCTGCAATACGACTTTTACAATAGCAAGAGCTTCTCAATTTGGCTCTATATCATTTTTCTATTATTGAAAATAAAGTCATATTTACCGGAACTGGTGCCAAGTAGAATTATTGTTTCATCCTATTTTTGGGGGGTCTCAGCAAGGCCTGAACCGACCATCTACAAAACTGTTTTGGGTCAACTTGTCGGCGCGTGCCAAACGCCACAGCCAATCCCGAAGCAATGGAATGACACTAAATTTGCGTTGAACGACCATAGTTACAGGTTAGACTTTTAAAGGTTTAATTTGATGTTGTTGGCTGTATGCGTGGTACAATTGGAATTTTCGGTGAAGCAGACGTCGAAACACGGACTGTTGAAGGCATATCCAGGGTGGAATATCGAGGTGACGATAGCGCTGTCCTTTGAGAATGGATAACGCCCTAAACGCTTAACTTCCCATTGGTGATTGAGCGAACATGGATAGATAGCTACCCTTGAGGGTCCTGTTTTGATTTTCTTTTCTGCGACGATTAAATTTTTTCGGTTTCATTTTCGTTCAGTGACCGTTGTAGCGCTTATTTTGTGGCTAATCACTGTAGCTGCTCTGTCGCTATTGCCGTTTTCGTCAGTTGCGTTTCTGGCTCCCTCGATATCCGATGATGTTACTCATTTCATCGCCTACATGGTTGGTGGGCTGCTTGCCGGTTTATGTTTTAGAAAATTGAAGGTGAGTTGGGTCGTAATTGCCGGAATTGGGACGCTAATCGAATTTGGTCAGACATGGGTTGGGACCGGCCGATCAAGCGAACTCGGAGAGGGGATAGCTAATGGGTTGGGGTCGCTCCTCGGTGTTGCTATCGCCTTAGCTCTGAAAAGATGGGTTGAACGGTTTGAGCAACGACACTGATTGGTCGTAGTGTCCAGCTGAAGCGCGCCCCTCATGTTCCCCCACGTTTGATTTGAGTCCGACCCATGGAAGGAAGAACTGATAAAGCGGATGCGGTTGACGAATGAGCAAAATCTTTTGTTTTGGCGAGAGGCGGGAGCGGACTCAAAAATCGCCAATCTAGCACGCTAGAGCAGTGTGTCCGAGACCAAGCGGCCTCGCGCGTTGGAGAACGAAGACCGACCCGTCAAGCGGCTGTTGGAAGACATCATGCTGCACAATGCAGGTTTGAAATATGGGTTGGCATAAATGATACCGCCTGCCGTCTGGCTAAAAGCGGTCACGAATCGTCAAACCCAACTTGATGCCAGCAGGCGGCTGGCTTGCAGTGTAGATGAAGCAAATCAAACGACTGTGGGCTATCGTTCTCGACGCATAGACAACGAGGCACAGCGCAAGAAACTGCGCTTCTTAGCGTAGGAACGGCGGCGGTTGGCATACCGCCGACTGCATACCCGACTACGGCGCGTAGGGTAAGCTGATCAACCGCAAGATTCAGCGGCGTTACCGCGAGGAAGACCTTGACGGTGCGGCGCCGTAAAGGGCACAGACAACCGGTTGACACTCGCACGCCCCCACCCGAGCCGGCCCAGCCCTTCCGCCCCGAGGCCTTCGACTTCGTGCATGACCAGTTCGTCACTGGCCGATGGCTCCCGGCGATTCACATCGACCACGACGTGACACGCGAATACTTGGAAACGGTCGCTGAAACGTCGATCTCGGGCAAGCGCGATGCCCGAACGTCTATTGCTCAGCGCGTCAAGCAGGGAATGGTCGCGAGTGACGACGGTACCGCGCCGACGTCCAAGGCTGTTCTGGCTTGGTGTGGCACGGCAAGACCGGGTGGCAGTATACCAGCCCCCGGCAAGCCTATCCAGAACGCAGCCCTCGCGAGGTTTAACGGACGAATACGGGACGGGCTTCCGCTCGTGACCTCGGGCAATGCGCCGGGAAAGATTGCTGCATGGACCAACGGCTACAACCCCGAACGGCCATACTCTTCGCTCAAATACCTGACCCCGGCGGCGTTCGTTCGCTACCGAACTCAAAAGCAATGGACTGCTTCACGCCGCAGTACCGAAGGCTACCGCTACAAAGCCGCTTACTTCACCCGCGTACCTGCGCAAAAGTAATTGTTCGCCATGAATCACAACTGGTTAAAGTTTTCGCGAAACGTCAGTCGGGCTAAAGATTGATTGAATTTGATCGCAAAAAATGCGAACATCATATGCGATAAATCAGAATTCAATTTACCTATTTGCGGTGTTATACTTACTGAAAATCATGGAGGTCTTGAATGACGGAAGATGGTCCAGATTTCGATCGGATGATTGAGTTTATACGGTCCATTTACGGAGATGGATTCGTGCCGTTGCATCGCCCGTTGTTTGGCGGAAATGAAAAGGCCTATCTTGCCGAAGCAATCGATTCGAATTTTGTGTCGTCAGTCGGTAAAAAAGTTAACGAGTTCGAAGAGGCGATCGCCAGCTTCGCCGGAGTGGATCATGCGATAGCTGTAGTGAACGGAACGGCCGCCTTGCATCTGTCCTTAGTGGTTGCCGGGGTTCAACAAAACGACGAAGTGATTTCCCAAGCTCTAACGTTTGTCGCGACTTGTAATGCGATTTCCTACTGCGGGGCAAAGCCGGTATTTATTGACGTAGATAAAGATACTGCTGGAATGAGCCCCACAGCCTTGCTTGCATGGTTGGAACAGAATGCCGTCCAACGAGATGGTCGCGCGTTTAACAAAAGAACAACTGCGCGTCTTTCATCATGCGTTCCTATGCACACCTTCGGACTTCCGGTACGCATCCGAGAGATCGCTAAG
>Ga0316204_10011962_pt1 | contig 10717 bp, 6 predicted proteins | sample 6monrhotite_MG_2_FD_205661 | JGI IMG/M metagenome (GOLD analysis project Ga0316204, IMG submission 205661) | Microbial mat bacterial communities from mineral coupon in-situ incubated in ocean water Damariscotta River, Maine, United States -... | ecosystem: Environmental > Aquatic > Marine >... | reverse complement strand
TTGATAAAAGAGAAGAGTTGAACGCCGGAGGGCAGGTGGGACAGAAATTGATCAAATCTTTTAAGGCTTGTGTCCGGTTCGGCATATTTGCCAAAAATCAACAAAATTTCCGGTATCAAACTATGCAGTAAACTACGCGCCCGCTTGGTTCTGGAAGCCCGGTACCGCCCAAGGAGCCACGTTTGAATGATACTATATATGTCTTTGGCATTTTGATAGCCATGGCCAGTGATAACATCCAGCGTATTTTGGTTATAACCATCGGAGGGAAAGAGCAGAAGCGGCTCGCTCTCCTCATCCTCCAGGTTCGACTCCTTTAACAGATCGGTAAAAAGCGTATGGACGCTATGCAGGTGACGGGTCAGTTCTTTTTCAAAATCCGCTTGTTCTTGATAGCCCATAAAACGCGTTATTCTCATCAGGTCAGGCGGGCTTTCCGGCATGCTATGGGTTTGATCATCATTGATCATCTGCAGCCGATGTTCCAGGCGCCTGTGATAGGCATAGGCGGCTTGCAGGGTTTTATTATCCACTACAGATAGTTTCTGATTTTTCTCGAGTGCATTCAGAGCATCGCAGGTAGCGGCCACGCGAAGCTCCGGCTCTCGCCCCCCGGATATGAGCTGGAATATCTGGGCGTAGAACTCAATCTCCCGAATGCCGCCATGGCCCAGTTTGATGTCCTGGCCCGCAAAGCCGATGGTACTATGGCCATGATGTTGATGGATCAATTTTTTGATGGCATAAATATCTTCCAACGCGACATAATCCAAATGTTTGCGCCAGATAAAAGCTTTTATTCTGGACAGGAAATCATATCCAGCCTGCATATCCCCGGCGACTGGCCGTGCTTTTATCATGGCGGCCCGTTCCCAGTTCAGGCCCATGGACTGATAATATATTTCAGCCCCCTCCATCGACAGGGCAATGGCCGTCGCCCCGGGATCAGGTCGCAGCCTGAGGTCCGTTCTGAACACATAGCCGTCGGCGGTTCTTTCCTGTAATATTTTTACCAAATTCCGGGTGAGTTTGATCAACATATCCTGCGCGGTTTTGCGGCCTGTATACTCAACAATGTCATTGTCATACAGGACAATCAGGTCAATATCGCTTGAATAATTAAGCTCATAGCCGCCCATTTTCCCCATGGCAAGCACGACATAACCGGTATCCCTTGCCATGTCAGAAGTCGCCCTTATCTGATCAATCGGGGTGGCCACCAAATGGGCCGGCAGGGCCAGATTACCCTTGATCATTTCAGCCCGAAGAAGATGGCTGACGGTCAATGACACCGCCGTCTCTGCAAATTCTGTCAGACGGCTTGTGATAACGTCCAGGGGCCATTGCCCGGAAATATCCGCAAAAGAAATAATGAGAGCCACTTGCGCTTTTGCCTGGCGCAGCACTGCCATGATCACGGCGCTATCTTTCTCGCCGGGTAATTTTTCCTTTAACTCATTGATAATCTGCACAAATAGCTCATCAAAAGGCTGGGTTAGCATCGTTTTAGTAAAATACACATCCCGCAACAAAAGATGAGACAGATAGGGGCTATTGGAAAATACCGCAGATAAAAGGTCATGATAGTTATTTTTATTAATTATTGCGGCAATATCTGTTATTTGTTGCTCTTGGCACGTGCAAATAAAATCAGCAAGCTTACTTTCACCAAGTTTTTGATCAAATGCCCGAGGATAAAAAGCACAAAATGCTGCCATGAGAATATACCTTAATTAGGCCCAATTTTTATTCTATAGAGTTGGGTAAAGCCTTAACCTTAAATCCGGCTTATAACTATAGAGAATAATAATTTGAAGCGATACGCCTTAACAATAAAAATATTGCTGGCTTTTTTTGCCACAATTGCTTTGATGATTATTCTGCTGGGCTGGCGATTGGCTATGGGCCCCATTGCGCTGGATTGGGCGGGTGATTATTTAAAACAAGCGTTAACCATCAACCAAAAAAATATCAATCTTGATTTTCGCGATGCTCTGTTAATTTGGCGCGAGCAGGATAACCAGATTTATGGCCGGCCAAGCGGTTTGCAGATTATTTTTTATGAAGTTCAGATTACCGACCGGAAAACTGATTTTACCTTGAATGTTCCCGAAGCCGGCATGAGCTTAAGCGGTCTTGCCATGCTGCGGGGCCTGCTCGCCCCAACAGACATTGAAATTTATGGCTTATCTATTGATTATACCCTGGACCCGGATATCTGGACATCAACCGATAAACGGCCCTTTATGACAAAGCTGGAGGCATTCATCGCAACGCTCCAGAATGCCAAGAGCCTTCCGTTTGAAATCGCAGAGGAGTTGCTTTCGCCGCCAAAATCATCGGCCGCAGCGGGCTATTTAAGTCAATTTTCTTTGCTGGATACAAAAATAACGCTGACAGACCCCCTGTCAGGACAGATATGGCTGATACCTGAAGCACATCTGAATTTACTGCGAACGGATTTGGGCTTGAGCGTTCGGTTGCTTGGGGATATCAATATGGCCGCAAATGATGTCATGCCCATTGATATTGTCCTGACTTTTGATAATGCAAAGAAGGAAGCCATCACCAGTTTGGAATTTTCAGAGTTGCGGCTGTCGGCATTTGCCGGAAAAGTTGATGCCCTGTCCGCACTTGCCAATCTGAATATTCCGGCCCGGGGAAAGATTGATTTTACTGTTGACCGCAATTTTAAAATTCCTGTGGTCGATTTCAGCCTCGCGCTGGGCAAGGGATCAATAAATCCGACGGGCATATATCCAGAACCACTTAAAATCACCTCTGCGGCCTTGAGCGGCCATATTGACAAGGCACAAGATTCGATTGTCCTGAATGAAATATCACTGCAACTTGGACAGACGTTTGTCAGTGGATCGGGACTGTTATATGGTCCATTGGACACACCGGGCGTCGCCATCAAGGCCGATATTACAGATTTACCCTTTTCTGATCTGAAAACATATTGGCCGGGCCAATTCGGCAAGGGCGCCTATAAGTGGATTTCCAAGAATATTGAAACAGGTATGATTCCCGACGGCCAGCTTGACGTCTATATCAAGCCTGAGATGTGGCCTGAAATGAAGCCGGAGAGCCAAGAAAAAGAGGAGATGGCAACCCGCGCCACCAGAGCGACCCTGCCTGCGGATAGCGTAACCTTTAAGTTTAATTTCAACGATATCAGCGCCCATTATCTGCGGCCGATGCCTATCTTGAGAAATATGTCGGGTCAGGCCGAACTTAACCTGCAAAGCTTTCATCTGAAAGCAGGCGGCGGTGCTATTGGGCAACTATCAATTGATCAGGCCGATCTTCTTTTTTCCAACATCCATGTCAAGGGTAAGGCGATAGCGGATATTACCGTCGATCTGACGGGGGCGGCTCAGGAAGTTCTGCGTATCATTGATTATAAGCCACTTGGATATCCATCCAAATATGGCATAAAACAGGGCAGTATAACGGGTCAGGCCAAGGCCGTGCTATCGCTAAATTTTCCGCTGCTGAAAAAAGTTTCCCTGAAAGATGTGGTTTTTGATGTTGAGGCTCAAATTGAGCGTTTGTCCATCCCGAAACTTAATGAAAATCTGGCCATAAATGACGGTCAGATGCAGTTGTTTGTCGATGGCATGGGCCTAAGCGCGGAAGGTAACATTACTCTTAATGATGTTGCCCTTGAGGCGAAATGGCAAGAAAGCTTCACTAAAGAAGAGGATCTTCCCACTAAATATACTATCAACGGTTTGATAGAAGGGGCGGAATGGGAACAGTTGAATTTGCCTTTTGATCCTTATATCGAAGGACCGGTTGAAATTGATCTGACGCTTCTGGGTAAGGGCGGCGCCATAAAACAAGGTTACGGGCAATTCAATCTTCTTAACAGCAAAACCAGTTTTAAGCCTGTCGGATGGGAGAAAGCAAAAGGGAAAGCAAGTCAGGTTGATTTTGACCTAACATTCAGTGGGCCGGGATTATTGAACATCACCAATGTGATATTGCAAAGCGAAGCTCTTGCGGTCAATATTGAACTGGATATGGTTGACGATAGGGTCACGCGATTTTCCATGCCTAAATTCATCATGCAGGACACAGATATTGTTATGTTGATGACATGGGATGAGCAGAAAGAATATTATTTATCAACCCTGAGCGGGCGGGCCTTTAACGCCTCTGCACTGATAGAAATATTAATGTCTTCTGGCAGCGATGATGAAAAAGTTAACCTGCCGGACTTTGATTTGACGGCAGAGGTTGATGACCTATTGACCAAAAATAACGTCAGACTGGATGATATTAAGCTATCCGCCAAATACAGAGGCCAAGATTTTACCCATGTTAACCTTGAGGCAAAAATTCAAAAAAACAAAAATATAACGGTCACCATCACCCCAGACGAAGATGAAAATACCGGTAATCACAAGCTGGAATTCGCCAGCAATGACGCGGGAGAGGCCTTGCGCGGCCTTGGCATGTTTAACCTTGGCGTTGGCGGCGATATGATTCTCACCGCAGATATGGTCAAGCATGAACATGGTATTTCCTTAGGGGGCAAAGCAAAGGTAACCAAATTTAAGGTTATTAAGTCTCCGGGGTTTTCCAAACTTCTTGATGAAAAAAACTTTATGAAAGCCCGGGAAGAATTAAATAAGGAGGGGCTTTCCTTCAATGACTTTCAGATGGAATTTCGCACCTATAATGGTGTCATGGAAATCAGCAAAGCGCGCGCGCGTGGGCCCATGCTCGGGATGACCATTGATGGGATGGTTGATCAGACCTATGATGAGATGAGCATATCCGGCACCATAATTCCCGCTTACGGCATTAATTCGTTGCTGAGTAATATTCCGCTTATCGGTACCATTTTAACCGGCGGAAAAGGGCAGGGGATATTTGCCGCAACCTATAATATTAGCGGGCCATTGGATAATCCAAAGATCAATATTAATCCCCTTGCCGCCTTGGCGCCGGGCATCCTGCGCAGTATTTTCAGCTCCATGGGTGGTAAGAAAAAGACCCTGCGTGAACAGGCTGAGGAAATGCAGGATATCATTCCCAATAACCCACCGACCAGCAATCAGCCCAAAGAAAATCAGTAATGAATCATTCCGGCTTGAGCAGAATATGTTTTTTCTTGCCTGACGACAGTTTGATGCTGCCTTCCGGATTGATCTGCGCCATTGTGATGATGACCTCACCATCCGAAATTTTTTGATCATTAAGTTTGCCGCCGCCCTGTTTAATGAGCCGCCGGGCTTCGCCTTTTGATTGGGTCAGACCGCTCATGACATACAGATCGCTGATAGGGATGCCGGCCGCCAAGTCAGCCTTGGCAACCGCAACGGAGGGAAGGTCAGCAGAAAGAGATCGCTGCTCAAAAGCCTGCTCTGCTATGGCTGCGGCAGATTCTGCGGCGGCCCTGCCATGGCAAAGCCCTGTTGCTTCATTAGCCAGTATTTTTTTTGCTTCATTAATTTCAGACCCCTCAAGGCTTTCGAGGCGTTTGATCTCCATCAAGGGCAGTTCGGTGAAAAGCCGCAGAAATTTCCCGACATCAGCATCCGCCGTATTGCGCCAGAATTGCCAAAAATCATAGGACGAGAGCATATCATCATTCAACCATACCGCTCCGCTCATACTTTTTCCCATTTTCTGGCCGCTGGCTAAGGTGACGAGTGGCGTGGTCAGGCCATAAACCTCTTTGCGGTCAACCCGCCGGTTGAGTTCAACACCGTTGATAATATTACCCCATTGGTCCGAGCCACCCATCTGCAGGCTGCAATCATATTTTCGGGTCAGTTCCAGGTAATCATAGGCCTGAAGTATCATATAATTGAACTCCAGAAAGGTCATCGGCTGTTCACGCTCCAGCCTTAGTTTGACACTATCGAAAGTCAGCATACGATTGATGGTAAAATGCGGCCCCATATCCCGCAGAAATTCAATATAGCTTAACTGATCCAACCAATCGGCGTTATTGACCATGATGGCATCCGTTGGCCCGTCCCCGAAGGTCAGATATTTTTCAAAAACGCTTCGGATACCCGCCATATTGGCGTTGATATCCTCATCACTGAGCATTTTACGGCTTTCGTCGCGCCCGGTGGGATCCCCAATCCGGGTCGTGCCGCCGCCCATCACGACAATTGGCTTATGACCGTTTTTTTGTAGGTGACGCAGCATCATGACCTGTACCAGGGAGCCCACATGCAGGCTGGTGGCGGTACAGTCAAAACCAATATAAGCGGGCATAATGCCCTTGGATAACCTCTGGTCCAACGCACTGATATCCGTGCATTGGTGAATATACCCCCGCTCTTTCATAACTGTCAAAAAGTCAGTTTTCGGGATGAAATTATCGTTATCGTCGGTCATTTTATTTTCTTTGCCAATAAATAGATGAAGTATCTTGGCGCATCATGTAGCATATCATGGTGAAATAAAAAACGGAAACTTGATTTGAAATCTGAAAATGATCTCTTTCTGGCTATTGGCCTGATGAGTGGGACCTCAATGGACGGGGTTGATTGCGCCCTGATAGAAAGCGATGGTCATGGCGCGAAAGCCGTTGGACAGGCGGTTCATATGGCCTATTCACCGGATCTGCGTCATCAGATCGTTAGCGCAATGGCAGAGGCCGCTGCAGAGGCGCGGCCAAACCGGAAAAGTAAAAATTTAAACCAGTTGGAAAGGGCCTTGACCCTTATTCATGCACAAGCGGTAACTCAGCTTCTGGCCGTCAATGGTCTGAGCCATAAGGACGTCCATGTGGTCGGCTTTCATGGCCAGACCCTGCGTCATCAGCCGGCGGAAGGCTGGAGCTGGCAAATTGGTGACGGCGCATTGCTGGCCAATGAAATTGATATCCCGGTCGTTAATGATTTTCGCCGTCAGGATGTAGAAAGTGGCGGGCAGGGCGCGCCACTGGTGCCAATTTACCATCAAGCCCTGATCCAGGCTCTGCCAAAGTCAGTTAATGCATCAAATTATCCAATGGCCATCGTGAATATTGGCGGAGTGAGCAATGTCACCTGGATCGGCAAGGCGGGTCACATGCTGGCCTTTGACACCGGCCCGGGCAATGCGCTGATTGATGACTGGGTCAGACAACATACCGGTGAGCCAATGGATCAGGATGGCCGCTACGCAGCTGAAGGAAAGAGCGATCTTCCTTTGCTAAAAACATGGATGGCTGAGGCCTATTTTACGCAAATACCACCCAAATCTCTAGACCGGCAGGCTTTTTCTGTCCAAGGTCTTGAGCGGCTATCGCTCACGGACGGCGCGGCCACATTGCTGGATTTTACGGTAAAGACCATTGAAGCGGCCTTCACACATTGCCCGGAGAGGCCGCAACATATTTATATCTGCGGCGGCGGACGGCATAATAAAATACTGATGTCAAAACTGGCCAGAGGGGTAATCCCTGTGGATGCCGTTGAAAAACTTGGCTGGCGCGGTGATTTTCTGGAAGCCGAAGCCTTTGGCTTTCTTGCCTGCCGGTATCTTCTGGGCCTGCCGATCACCTTTCCCGGCACAACCGGCACTGCCCGGCCTTTGCCCGGTGGTACGCTATGTAATCCTACACTTGGCCAGAATAAAGCTTAATAACCCAGGCGTGTGGTCAAATATTTATCGACTTCCTGAACCAATGGCCCGTGATAATCGACATATAGATGATCTGCCCCCTCAATCTTGTCATATTGAACGGTGATGCTTTTTTGAGCCTGCAATTTATCAACAAGTTTTTGCACTGAGGACTCAGACACTACCGTATCGCCCGTCCCCTGTATGATCTGGCCCGAAGCGGGACAGGGCGCGAGAAAACTGAAATCATGTAAATTGGCTGGCGGTGATACAGACAAAAACCCCTGAATTTCAGGCCGTCTCATCAACAGTTGCATCCCGATCCACGCACCAAAAGAATAGCCTGCCACCCAACAGCTGGACGCATCACGATTATGGGATTGAATCCAGTCCAGTGCAGCGGCGGCATCGCTAAGCTCGCCAACACCATCATCAAAAACCCCCTGACTTCTACCGACGCCCCGGAAATTAAAGCGCAAGACAGAAAAGCCCCGACGTTTAAAGGAATGATAAAGATAATAACAGACCTTGTGATTCATATTGCTGCCGAACTGTGGATCTGAATGAAGGATCAAGGCAATAGGGGGATTGTCGCCTTTACCTTCTTGATAGCGCCCTTCAAGGCGTCCTTCCGGGCCGCTAAATATAACTTCAGGCATTGGTGATTTTCCTCAAACTTTTCATTAAATTACTTAAAACAATATGGTGATAAGTTCACCGTAATCAAGGGCATCCCTTGACCTTATTGCCTGTTAAACCTATATGAGTAATAATAATTTATAACCTTTGGCCAGAACTTACAGCCAAAACTTGCCGAATCATGGGTTTTTATACCATATAAGCACTGGTGGAAAGCAAGAGAGAATTGGGTAATGTGGAATGTTTGATACGATACGCCATGATATATCTGTGGTTTTGGAGCGGGATCCGGCGGCAAAATCGAAATTTGATGCTTTTTTATCTTATCCGGGTGTCCATGCGCTGATTTTCTATCGTATGGGTCATTGGGCTTGGGAAAATAATTTTCTGACATTGGGGCGTTTTATTTCCCATATTGGCCGCTTCATGAGCGGGATAGAAATTCATCCGGCGGCCAAAATTGGCCAGGGTGTCTTTTTTGATCACGGCATGGGGATTGTTATTGGCGAAACAGCAGAAGTCGGCGACAATGTAACGCTTTATCAGGGCGTGACCTTGGGCGGCACGTCACTTGATGGCGGCAAAAGACACCCAACATTGGCCGAAGGGGTCATTGTCGGTGCCGGGGCCAAAATTCTGGGGCCAATCCATGTAGGTAAAAATGCCCGTGTCGGCTCCAATGCTGTTGTCGTCAAATCTGTGACAGAAAATACCACGGTCATTGGAATTCCGGCCAAGGTGGTGCAGCCGCCAAAGAAAAAAGATATCAATGATTTTTGTTCTTATGGTATGTCAACCGATGATGTGCCGGATCCTATTGCCCGGTCGCTGGAGGGTATGCTCGACATGATTTGCGGCCTGAAAACCCGGGTTGAGGAACTCGAAACCGAATTGGCCGCCAAAGAAGCGCAGGTTATGGTTACCCCACCTAAATCCAAAAAATCCGCCGCAAAGAAGACGGTAAAGTCAGATACTGCTCTCTAACATGATTTACCTCGACCATAATGCAACGAGCCCGATAAAAGCCGATGTGATAGAGGAAATGACCCGTGTGATGAAGGATGGCGGCAACCCGTCCTCTGTTCATACCGTGGGCCGTCATGCCAAAGCAATATTGGAAGACGCACGTCAGGACATTGCGCAGGTGATCACCTGCCGCCCACAGAAAATTATTTTTACCAGCGGCGGGACAGAAGCCAATAATATGGCCCTGAAAATTACAGGCATTGATCATATTATCATATCTGCCATAGAACATGACTCCATCCGGCAGATTAGCCAAAATTTTACCGGGCGCGTGGATATTCTGCCCGTTGATGCCAATGGGTTGATATTGCAGCAAGATTTGGTGTCGCTACTGGAAGAAAAATCAACCAGAAAACTTGTTTCGGTCATGCTGGCCAATAATGAAACCGGGGTCATTCAGGATGTTAAGGCGTTGGCCCGCATCAGCCAGGAGGCGGGAGCATTATTTCATACAGACGCCATTCAGGCCTTGGGAAAAATTGCCGTTGATTTTCGCGCCCTTGGGGTGGATATGATGTCACTTTCGGCCCATAAAATGGGCGGGCCTCAGGGGGCCGGGGCCCTTGTGGTGCGGGAAAATATCGCCCTTGCACCGATGACTTACGGCGGCGGTCAGGAAATTGGCCGGCGTTCCGGCACAGAAAACCTTGCTGCCATAGCGGGATTTGCCGCAGCAGTGCGCCATGTGCCGCAAAATCTTCGGGCCATGAGTGAGGTGAAAAAGCTTAGAGATCATATTGAACGGGACATCAGCAAACATGCCAAAGATGCATTTTTTTATGGTTCAGCAGCAAATAGGCTCGCCAACACATCAACCATTCTGATGCCTTCTGTTGCCAGTGAAACCCAGGTTATGGCTTTTGATCTGGATGGCATATGTATCAGTTCTGGCTCTGCTTGTTCATCGGGCAAAGTCAAACCGTCCCATGTGGTTGCCGCCATGGGGGCTACCGGGGATCAGGCCTTGTCGACCATCCGGGTCAGCCTTGGTGGGAATACGACGCAGCAGGAGGCTGATGCCTTCATTGCCGCATGGAAGAGGTTATATGATCGGAAAAGACTATCATGACAGACACGGCTTTGCCGATATATCTTGATTACCAGGCCACAACGCCGATCGATCCCCGGGTGCTTGAGGCCATGATGCCTTATTTGACGACCAAATTCGGCAATCCTCATTCAAGTAATCACAGGTTTGGCTGGGAGGCGGCGGCGGGAGTTGAATTGGCCCGCGCGCAGGTGGCAGAGCTGATCGGAGCCGCACCGCAGGATATTATTTTCACCTCTGGTGCGACTGAATCCAATAATTTGGTCATAAAAGGCATGGCCTATGCCGCCTATCCGGCAAAGGATCATATCATTACGGTTGCGACAGAACATCCCTGCGTCCTAGAAAGCTGTGCTTCTTTAGAACGGGCGGGCTTCAAGGTCACTTATCTGCCGGTGAATATCGACGGTTTGATTGACCTGGAGC
>Ga0316204_10011960_pt1 | contig 10717 bp, 9 predicted proteins | sample 6monrhotite_MG_2_FD_205661 | JGI IMG/M metagenome (GOLD analysis project Ga0316204, IMG submission 205661) | Microbial mat bacterial communities from mineral coupon in-situ incubated in ocean water Damariscotta River, Maine, United States -... | ecosystem: Environmental > Aquatic > Marine >... | reverse complement strand
CTACATGTTAGAGTAACGACAAAAGCAGCCCCGCAGCAGCAGAAAGTTTTTGATGCATTAGGCATTAAGAGTGATGTGCTAGGCAGGAAGAAAACAAAAACTCACAAAAATAAAATATGCAGTGCCAACTTGGCCGATTAAAAAATGACAAGTTATTGTTTTAACAGGCTATTGCGCTTACCCTCGACGAAGTTGGGATAAGGGCGTTCCCCACATGCGTGGGGATGAACCGAGCAATACCCTATTGACGGGGATTCTCAAATAGCGTTCCCCACATGCGTGGGGATGAACCGCGCTCAAACGAATCATGGTTGACGCTCCTAATGCGTTCCCCACATGCGTGGGGATGAACCGGGCGATATTAGAACGTCTAATAGTGTCGAAAAGCGTTCCCCACATGCGTGGGGATGAACCGTATCCCTACGGTTCCCCATTCAGCGCGTTCTTGCGTTCCCCACATGCGTGGGGATGAACCGATGTGATCGATGGCAAATTGACACTTAACGCCGCGTTCCCCACATGCGTGGGGATGAACCGGATTTCTTCGGGATCATCATCTAGCGATAAAAGCGTTCCCCACATGCGTGGGGATGAACCGCTTATCGAAACTCCGGCTTTGAACATCCCGACGCGTTCCCCACATGCGTGGGGATGAACCGTTCAATCAGCTGAGAACAACTGATTGGACAGTGCGTTCCCCACATGCGTGGGGATGAACCGCAGCTAGCTGCTCAACTGATGCAGGATTAGGGGCGTTCCCCACATGCGTGGGGATGAACCGTGCCGAGCAAATAGGCTCCTACTGCGTATAATGCGTTCCCCACATGCGTGGGGATGAACCGATTGGTCGACCAGCTATTAATGATGCAGGTCCGCGTTCCCCACATGCGTGGGGATGAACCGCCCACCATCGAATGATGTTTTTAAATATTTATGCGTTCCCCACATGCGTGGGGATGAACCGAAACTGGAAAAGGTGGTGGTGGATGTGGGTTGGCGTTCCCCACATGCGTGGGGATGAACCGTACGGGTGTCTATTACACCCGTACTTTGGTATGCGTTCCCCACATGCGTGGGGATGAACCGATCATACAGATATTGCGGCTGATTTTTTACCTGCGTTCCCCACATGCGTGGGGATGAACCGCGTTTGCAGAATGCGTCGGTTATTCCTGCTGAGCGTTCCCCACATGCGTGGGGATGAACCGTTTGATATCAAGCGTATTAACGAGCGTAGTGCGCGTTCCCCACATGCGTGGGGATGAACCGTGTTAGAAGATTTTGCCGTGATGTTTCAAAACGCGTTCCCCACATGCGTGGGGATGAACCGCGTTAGCGGCATATGAGGCTGCTAAACCATCGGCGTTCCCCACATGCGTGGGGATGAACCGGTTGTTGGCTTCTACCTTTTGAACAACATCCAGCGTTCCCCACATGCGTGGGGATGAACCGCAATTTAGCGTCTTTTTCAGTGGCAGGTATGGGCGTTCCCCACATGCGTGGGGATGAACCGTTTGAACGCAGCTCCGCCAGAGCTCCAAGATAGCGTTCCCCACATGCGTGGGGATGAACCGCCTAGCTGCGCGTTTATTTCGTCGCAAATATCGCGTTCCCCACATGCGTGGGGATGAACCGCGCGCAGGCGCACTACCAGCAATGATATCCCAGCGTTCCCCACATGCGTGGGGATGAACCGAGTTGGATTGTAATTGGCGTGAATTGATTTCGGCGTTCCCCACATGCGTGGGGATGAACCGTGCTTCGACACTTGACAAAATAACATCATAAGGCGTTCCCCACATGCGTGGGGATGAACCGCGATCAGAATTGGGGGAAAAGAACATCAACTGGCGTTCCCCACATGCGTGGGGATGAACCGGGCGCGGGAAAACTAACGATTATGTTCTTGAAGCGTTCCCCACATGCGTGGGGATGAACCGCACCGAGGTAGCTGAATGCGTTCCCCACATGCGTGGGGATGAACCGCACCGAGGTAGCTGAATGCGTTCCCCACATGCGTGGGGATGAACCGTTGGGTGTGCATTCAATCAATATCGCACTGGGGCGTTCCCCACATGCGTGGGGATGAACCGAAACGGTCGAGCCGTGTCTGTATAGATTGTTAGCGTTCCCCACATGCGTGGGGATGAACCGCGTCTCAAATACATTAAACGATGAGGCAATATGCGTTCCCCACATGCGTGGGGATGAACCGAAATGCGGGTACCGCATTCCAGGCAAATATAAGCGTTCCCCACATGCGTGGGGATGAACCGGAACCATTAAAGGACAGCGAGCTTTTACATAAGCGTTCCCCACATGCGTGGGGATGAACCGCAAATAAAAACAAACAGACAAATAAATAAAAAGCGTTCCCCACATGCGTGGGGATGAACCGATTAAATCAACCACCCTATAAAGGATCGATAAGCGTTCCCCACATGCGTGGGGATGAACCGTGAAAACTTGGGCCGCAGATGGTTTGATATTAGCGTTCCCCACATGCGTGGGGATGAACCGGGCATAAACGGATTGCGGCAATAAGTTGTATCCGCAAATTGGTACGTTGTAGGCTTGGTTTGGGGGAGGCTGGTGTTTGTTTATATGCGGCTGGCCAACTAGGTGGCGCATACCCTTCGTTATGCTCATGACTGAATAATAGTCACAATACTTGTTAGTGTGGCCACTTGATAACATTGGTGAATCTAAATTGCCCAGTATAATATTATAGATAATAGTAATCTGTTTATCGGATACTTTGTATTAATAGGGACATATTAAGTTGAGGATAAATTTATGATATCTAGATCGGGTTTCAATAAGCAAGTTTTGCTGTTATTACTATTGTTTGGATTTTCAATTGAGGGGTTTGGTATGTCACTTTTTGATATTGGGAAAATATGTTTGTTTTCTGACACTAGAGGGCAAGTTATCTTAGGCGGCAAGCCTGTTGAAGGTGCGACTATTAAACGAAGTGTGGTTTGGAAAAGTCAGAAGCTAGAAGATACTGCTGTTACCGATAAAGAAGGGAATTTTCATTTTAACGCAAAATTTACAAATTCACTTAGTAAGTTTATGCCTGTGGAAGCAGTTATAACGCAAAATATTATTATTCATCATAATAGCAATGAATATGAAGGTTGGAAAACCAATAAGCGTGATTTTGAAGAAAATAGTGAGTTAAATGGCAAGGTACTAAATTTGGTTTGCGATCTGTCTCAAGAATCAACAGTAAAGGAAGAGGGTGCCCAGGTAATTAAAGGGCTTTGTCAATGGTAATAATCAATAAATTGAGTATGTAAATGCCGATACTACAACCATCAGATGCCGTATACGCGGCGAATAATGTTTACAATATTATGAATGAACCTGATTTGGATTTGTTTGGCACTAAGTCGAATGGTAAATTTAATATTGCATCCTCCCGGCGATTTGAAGGAATTGCTGGTGCGATGATGTTTAAATATCACTCCGGATTTGGTTTGGCAGCAAAGGGAATTGGTGCATATAAAGATGACGCATTAATTGTTGTTCGGGGTACTGTAGATTTATTGCGAGATCTTGTTTTAACCGATGGTAATGTTGGGATTACACGTTCCATTACGGGTAACAATGTACATTCTGGATTTCATAATGTTTTTAAATCATTTGAAAAAGATCTGGAGAAATTCTTTCGTGGCTATCATCCACGTCGGGTGCATTGTGTCGGGCATAGTTTGGGTGGAGGCATTGCAACACTAATTGCAGAATGGATAGGACACAACAGTGCTTCAGAACCTATGTTATATACATTTGGTTGCCCACGCGTTGGATTTGAAGGGTTCGCAAATTCACTAACTAATCGAGTGGGAGCTAAGAACATCTATCGTGCTTATCATCGAACGGATGTCGTCAGCATGATTCCTCTTTGGCCTTTTTTACACGTGCCACAGCCTGGGATTGAATGCTTTATTGAAAGCCCTGGCTTAGTTCCTGGTATCACCTATCATAAAATGGATAAATATCTTGTTAGTATCAATAAAGCGAAGGATTGGGATGAACTCAGGCGAAGCGAACCTAGCGATGGATTGGATTCTCAAATAGAAGCTTGGCTGAGTTCTGGTTCGCCACTTACATTAACGACAAACACGATATTTTTAGTTGACAAAGCGCTTCTTTATATTCTGAAAAAAATCCTACATTTAACGGGTATTGTCGTACAGGGATTCCTAATAACAGGTATTACTTTATTGGATAAACTTGCTATGGCGTTAGAGAAAGCGGTGAAAATATCCAAAGAGGTATCGGAGTACGTAGGTAGTTTGATGAAAAAGATATTACGGGCTTTAGGAATATTAACAATGGATATCTCAGATTTAACAGTAGACTTAATTAGTTGGGTTTTAAGAAAGTTTTCCAGTGCTTTATAATCTGGCTGTACAGGCTTTACGAGTTGTACATATAATATAGGATAAACTAAGCATAGCTTGTCAGGTCTTGTTACCTACCCCAGCTCCCTGCATTTTAGGAGCTACACTTTTTACATTACCGGCTCCGATGTTTTTGTTTTGTCCAATATTTCAGTTACCTGAAATATAAGATAACAAAAATCACCGGAGCTTTCACTTTTCAATTCTTCTATTTGTTCTTTGAAATCAGTTTGCTCACTTTTGCAGGTAAACGCTTCCTAGATCTTAGTTATTTCTAAAAATTCTACCTTGGCATTTTTAAACTTAGGCATTGCGTTACCAACGTTGGCATTGATATAGGTTGGATCTGCGACTAAATAATTTTCACCCTTGTAACGTACAGTATCACCATTGACCTTCATGTTTAATCTCACTGCTGTAGCCATGTGTCCGGGGTAATGTAGGCCAACAACATCCAGGCCGAGTAGTTCTTGTACTAGCCAGGCAAATAGAAAAGATCTGTCTTCACAGTCTGAGGCTGGATAAAACAAAGATTCTTCCGGGAACAGGAGTTTTTCAAAGCCAAACTGTTGATCATCAGTCTCATACTTTAAAGACGTTTGTACAAAACGCAAAAGAAAATTAACCGCTTCTTTCTCGGATAAACCTGTTAGGTGTGGTCGTAGTTGGCTTGCCACTTGTTGCCTTGGAAGAGTGTCAATGTTTGAATTGAAATAGGCATTCCAATGTACTTGTGGGTAGGTTTTCATAAAGTCGACCAGGTATTTATTGCTAACCGTATCGAGTGTGTAGTTTTTTTCTGAGTAGGAAAACGCGAGTCTTCTTTTAATCTCACTTTGCCCGGTGATGATAGCTTGTTGAAGGCGCATATCAAAAAATTGTATGCTATCTGGATAATCGCCATCATAGGTATATACCTTAGATAAGGTTGGTTGTTTGCCACCTGTGAAATCCAATGCGTAATATTTTGTGTCTCTAAATGTGAGTGATTGCGCAGCGTATATTGGCTGTTTGGTTGCCAGTAAAAGATAAATATCGCCGTGTTGATAGGCAAGGCGTGATTTATATCCTGATTTAATGAGAACAAACCAGGAGAAGAGGGCCTGTTCATTATTTTGATTGGGATATATTTCATTAGCGATTTTGTCAACAAGTAAAGCATAGGCCCAGTCATTCAGATTGAGTTGTTTTTGATGAGTTTTTAGATGTTCCATTAAGGGTTCATAATCTGACTTCGCCAGTAGCGACCATTGATTGCTAATGGCATCTTTGTTAATTTTTCCGCGTATTCTTTTTTTCATGGACTTGTCATAAGGAAAAGAAAGCCTGTTACCAAAAAAATGTACTTTGACCATATTCCCCTTAACTGGTGTAAGCACTGGTTTTGGTATTGGAATAGGCTCTTTTTTTTCGACCTTCTTCGGTGGGAGCTGGACAATGACAGGTTTTTCGATACGCACTTCCTTTTTTTCAGGAGGTGCGGTGGGCGGTTCAATTATTTTCTTCTCTTCATATAGTGGTTTTCCTTTTAAGGTGTTTAATCCTACCCAGTGCATTTTCAGAAAATCGGCAAATTCTTTATCTTGTTTGGATTTGTAGTCGGAAAAGTCGTTTAAGGTCTGTTGCTGCCATGCTTCGAATTCGTCCAGGGCGACGGCATTGTAGCTATAGCAAAAAAAACAACAGATAAATAATTTTGCGGCCCGTAAGCCGGTTGTTTTGATAGGTGGATTATTTCGCGTTTTCATATCTTGTCCTTTATGCCACCAACCTCTTGTTGGTTTCCTGAATGAAGAGCATAAAAAAATATGCGGCAAAACGCAACTAAGTCAGGCGGTTGCTTTAAGTTCAGTTATTTTGTGCCATAAAATGGCAGTATCTTTGAGTAAGGGGTATCACTGTTCAAATGTCTTTAGTAGATCACTACTGAACATAGCTATTGGGGTTTAGATGAGATAATGTGCGTCCAGCGGGAATTGCTGATGAGCGTCATTGTATTTGTCTTTTCACCAGGGAAAGGTTTAGGACAGTCATTATAAGTTTAGTGTTTCCACGTTAATATTAATACATGTATCGAGAAGGATGATAATGTCTCTAATATAGAGGCGGTTACATCATATAACCGCCCCTTATTCATGTCTTACTTCTCTTGCACGTATATTTCCGCTTCTGGATTTCTTTTGCTGAAAACTACATTGCTGGTTGGGGTGTGAGGGTTTTTAATATACTCTTTACCTTCACGACTGGTCTTACTTACCATGGCAACATTTTTACATTTAGGACAGGTAGTGGTGAAGAACCAGTAAATAAATAAAGCCGTTGATATTACCGCAAATGGTAATGTAATCCAGAACATTTGGCTCGCAAATGACCATGCAGTCGTACACGCTAGTGTAAAAAATAGTATTGCAAAAGCACCAGATTTTTGTCTAATGGGTTTGCCCTCGTAGCCGCAGTTTGTGCATATTTTCATTTCATTTCTCCTTTTAAAAAATAGATCTCTTATAAGTAATATTAGACGCCTATTTTCAAGAAATCAAAAGCACTTTCTATAAAAAAAGATAATTGTCCATAGTGTCTGAATGAACTAAGCGTTTGGCGTTAGGCCGGTCGTAGAAAATGTCGTCCGCAAGGATGCGGACGCCAAGCGCCCAGGGAAGGGTTTACCGCGTTTTTCGGAGGTCTGTCTAGCGTCAAACGCGGATTAAGGCTCAAATGCTACGAGTAGTTAGAAAAAAAAGATGTTTTAAAAATATTAATTCCTGGACAGCTATTCCCGCTAGAGTCGGAGTTGGGATTGATTTTTCCGTTCCGAGTGCATTCTTAGCCCAAGTCACTCCAAAATCAATCCCAACTCCTTTTCGTGGAGCCGTTAGCGGGAGCTTCTGATTCCTGGAGGGTAAACTTGAATTAGTGAAAAAATATGCCAACTATTATTATCTCGGATAATCCTGGAAAAATTTATCATGTTTCAATTTGAAAATTTCCAACACATACATCATGAGTGATTTAGTCAAGTATTGTGATTAGGCATGCACTCAAAATGAAAACAATCAATTGCGACTAGTTGTGTATTAGGGTTTTAACCAAGTAACTTCGTATAAATCTTCGCGACGATCTTTTGAGTTGGTGACAGAACCTGCGTGACGGATTTGCGTTAATTTGTCCAGATCTAAATCCGCCACAAGAGCCATTTCCGTATTAGGCGTGCTTTCTGCAATTATTGCATCGTGAGGAAAAGCGAAATCAGATGGGGTGTAAATCGCCGACTGAGCATACTGAATATCAACATTATCGACTTGTGGAAGATTACCCACACTGCCGCCAATAGCAACATAGCATTCATTCTCGATTGCTCTTGCTTGCGCACAACGTTGCACACGTAAGAATCCGTTTTTAGTATCCGTCCAAAAGGGAACAAAAAGAATGTCCATGTCCTGTTTTGAGAGCAAGCGAGAAAGCTCGGGGAATTCAATATCGTAACAAATTAGAATACCAATCCTACCTGCATCAGTATCAAATACCTGAAGGCTATCACCACCTTTTATCACCCAGTCTCTTCGTTCATGGGGTGTGATGTGTATTTTGGGCTGTACTTCTGTCGTTCCATCGCGACGACATAAGTATGCTTTATTGTATAAGATCTCATTTTCCATCACAGGAATACTGCCAGCAATGATGTTGATGTTGTATGAAACAGCAAACTGGGATAATGAATCTACTATTTGCTCAGAAAATTTTGATAGAAACCTAATCGCATCAAACTGATTTTCCTGATCCCCCATGCCCATAAGGGGCGCATTAAAAAACTCGGGAAATAAAACAAAATCAGATTGATAATGGGAGACTGAGTCAACAAAATATTCGACCTGTTTTAACCAGGATTCAAAGGAATTGGATAAACGCATCTGCCATTGAATAATACCTACCCTTACAACCACTTTCCGAATATGAGCGGCATCGATATTTTCTGGTTCATAGAGAATATTACTCCATTCCAGTAACGTGGCGTAGCCGAGTGACTTTTCGTCTTGAGGCAGATAGGCTTTTAATAATCGCTTTACTTCAAAATCATTGACTAACTGGAAACTTAAGATAGGGTCGTGAATCTCTTTTTTTCGCACTGCGTCAATATACTCCGCAGGGGAGAGTTCAGCATGTTCGTGGTATCTGATAATGCGTCCACCGGCTAAGATGGCCTGGAGATTGAGATTTCTGCATAGCTCTTTTCGCGCATCATATAAACGTCTGCCAAGTCGCAAATCGCGATATTTTGGTGATACAAACAAATCCATTCCATACAGTGCATCACCTTCTGGCTGGTGTTTTATGCGCCTTCTTCGATCGATAAGATCTTCGTAGGTATGCTGTCGACTAAATCTTTCATAACTACATCTTACTGTCAGTGCCACGGCGATAATGACGCCGTTATCTTCGATAGCAATCTGTCCTTCAGGAAAATCTCGGATTAGCGTTAATAAGGATTTTTCAGACCAGGCACCGCCAATATCGGAGTAAACCTCTTCCATTAATTTTGCGACTTGCGGGTAATCGCTTTCCGATAGATTTCTGAGTTTGAGGTGTAAATCAGTTTTTGTTGGTGTGCTCATACAGATAATTCTCTAAAAAATTAAAAATGTCATTGGTGCCATATTATTCTGCGGTTTGATTATTTCTCATACATTTCCGCCTTCAATACTTTTAAACCCGCGCGTGCACATTTTTCATCCAACTTTGCACCTGGCGCTCCACCAACCCCCAAGCCGCCGACGACTTCACCATTGATTTGGATGGGAAAGCCACCACCTAGCATTAAAATCTGGCTGTTCATATCTCTCAATGCCTGAATATTTGGAAACTTAGTAATCAGTTCTGCCAATTTTTGTGTCGGTTCCTTTAAGCTAGCAGAGGTATAGGCCTTATTTTTACTGCTATCAATCGTATGAGGGCCAGCATTATCAGCTCTGAGCTGGGCGATCACAACACCTGCTCTATCCACGACCGCAGCAGATATGTTGTAGCCGTCTTGTTTACATTGTTCCACTGCTGCAAGCACAGCCTTGTTCGCCATTTCTGATGGTAAATAGGGTTGTTGCGGTAATGCAGCAAAACTACTTGAAACGGAAAAAGCAATGCTTAGGGTGAAAAGAGAAATTTGTCGACGAATTTTCATGGATAACCTCAATATGGTTTAAACCGTTGTAATATTATCAATATGCATTCTGTGCAGATTAAATTCAATCACTATATTGCACTACAGGAGTTCCCGCTAATGGTTCCTTGAAGAGGAGTGCCACGTCCTTTAAGTGCAGTTGCCAATTCGGTCTATTTAATGCCAGCTAGTGCGTTAAGCGTTAAGCGATTTTCTGGCCTTTGGCCAGCGCTGTAGGCTTGAAGCAAAAAGATGCTGCATTTTTTCTGATTGTTCAAGCTTAAAGCGTTGGCCAAAGGCCAAAAAATCACCTACCGCTTAACGCCATAATGCCATAATGCCACTGGGAGTAAACGTCATTCATAATTGTATTTAGGGTCCTAGGCCTTTTCATGAAACCGTTAGCTGGAATTGCTGTATGCACTATTGCTATTCCCGATAGAACCAAAGTTGGGATCGATTTTTTTGTTCTGCAGCATTCTTTAGGAAAGTTTGAAACGCCTGTTTTAAAGGTGATAATTCGTACAGATTATGTGAAGATAAAAGTGAGCTAAGGGGGTGTCATTGTAAGACTAACCTTACAAATTGTTGTTGAATTAGGTTTTATCTGCTCATTTATTGTTCAATGATAATTTATTTTGGAAACTTGCAATTTGGGGTGTAGCATAGAATGGTTATCATATAATTGTGGTTCTAATTGTGAGTTAATTTCGCGCAATTTTAAATATAACAATTAACCAGGAGGATAAATATGACGTGGATTATCGGTTTAATTGCTCTTGCTATTGGTGGAGCATTAGGGGTTATATTTTCTAAAGCAACCCAAAAAGATTACGAAGAGCAGAAAGAAAAGATCGACGAACTGGAACAGCAATTGGGCCAGGCAGAGCAAGCCTCAAGCGCTTTCCAAGATCAGGTCAGTGAACATTTTGTGAAAACGTCTGAATTGTTCGAAGAGATGACTCAAAAGTATCGAGACATTTATGAGCAGTTATCAACTGATGCACAGTCTCTTTGTCAACCTGGTACAAACGCAACGTTATTAACGTCGACTTTGGAGGTGCAAAAAAGAGCGACTGAAAGCATTGAGACTGCTCAAGAAGACGTTATTTCATTAACAGCGCCAGCAGAGGAAAAAGCTGCTGAAGAAGTGAAA
>Ga0316204_10011958_pt1 | contig 10718 bp, 9 predicted proteins | sample 6monrhotite_MG_2_FD_205661 | JGI IMG/M metagenome (GOLD analysis project Ga0316204, IMG submission 205661) | Microbial mat bacterial communities from mineral coupon in-situ incubated in ocean water Damariscotta River, Maine, United States -... | ecosystem: Environmental > Aquatic > Marine >... | reverse complement strand
TGAGCCTTTGCGCTCTGTACATCCGTAGTGCGGTCCTCGGTCACGGCATCTTTTGGAAGGGGGTCTCCCTTCGGCGACCCGCTTCAAAAAGTTGCCGCGACCTGCGGGGGATCGCTCGCAGGCTCGACACCCCGGTGTGGAGCACCACTTTGGCCCGTTCAACTGGAGCGCAGCGCGCCCAGAGCTCGGTTCCCTCGCACGCGGGGGTTTGACTTGAGAGACAGCACAGGTCGGTGGGAGCACGAGGATGGGTTCTCAGCGGCCTAGCAGGAAGCTCACCGATCCATCGTGTCCGTAGCCCAGCGAGCCGTCCCAGCCCGGGGCCGCGACGCCCACGTCGTCGCGTCCGTCGCCGTCTAAGTCCGCCGCTAACAGCGCCTGTCCGAACAGATCGCCCTGGCTGTCTCCCAGCAGCACCCGATCCGCGTCCGCGGATGTCAGGTCCCGACCGTCCAGGGTCAGCGAGCCACCCAGGAACAGGTAGACCGCGCCCACCTCATCCGTGAGCGCGTCCGGGCCGTCCCAGGCCGACTGCTGATCCGAGTCCGGGGCGCCCACCAGCAGATCCGCCGCGCCGTCGCCGTCCAGATCCCCGGCCGCGAAGCCCAGGCCGAACCACCCCGGAGCGCCCGCGCCGTCGATCGTCAGCACCGCGTCGTTCTGGTCGTAGGTCCCGGTCGTGCCCGGTGCGGGCTCGTAGAGGCAGATCGTGCCCTCCCCGCCTCGCCCGGCGCCGGCGACGGCCAGCTCGTTGTCGCCGTCGCCGTCGAAGTCGGCCACCTGGGGCCGGGCCTCCCGGCCCAGGTACTCGTCCTCGACGTTTCCGGCGAAGACCAGATCCGACTCGTCGGCGATGGCGCCGACGCCTGAGGGCGTGCGGCCGCCGGGGATGACGTAGAAGGCGCCGCTGTCCGGGTCGTTGTAGTCCGCACCTCGGGCGCCGATCAGCAGCTCGTCGTAGCCGTCGCCGTCCAGGTCGCCGCCGCCGAGCGCGCTGCCCAGCTGCTCGCCGCCTTCGCCCCAGGCCTTCCAGTCGGCGACGCCGAGGTCCAGCTCACTGCTCGCCAGCGAGGCCGGGTTCACCAGCCACACGGCGCCGCGGAAGTAGTCCGGGTCGCCGCCCTCGTCGTAGTCGCCGACCACGATCTCCGAGATTCCGTCCCCGTCCATGTCCAGCTCGGAGAGCAGCTCCGCCGAGCCGGACCACTCGGTGCCGCCGAGCAGCAGGAGCGCTGCGTCGTCGTCCGTCAGCGCCCCGCCCTTCAGGGGGCCGGAGAACACCGCCGCGGCCACGTAGCTGGTGCCGCTGTCCGTGCCGCCGCCGATCAGCAGATCCGCCGTGCCGTCGCCGTCGTGGTCACCGAAGGACTGGGGGACCGCGCCCATGGCGAGATCCGATCGGGTGTCGGTGATTGTCGCGGTCGCCGCAACGCCGATGTCGCCCACCCAGGGGGTGCCGCCGTCCGCGTCCAGCAGGTAGACCACGCCGTCGTCTGAGCCCACCACCACCTCGGGCCAGCCGTCCCCGTCGAGGTCACCGGCGCCCAGGTTGCCGAGGTGGCCCAGCGAGGCGCCGCTGGGGCCCTCGACCGAGGCCGCGGTCACGTCCGCCGCGGTCGCTTCCTCAGCGGCGTCGCAGTCGTTGTCCCGCCCGTCCCACAGCTCCGGGGCGCCCGGCCAGGTGTCCGGGTCCGCGTCGTCGCAGTCGAAGGGCGCGCCGGCCCCGTCGCCCGCCTCGGCGCTGTAGCCGTCCCCGTCCTGGTCCGGATCGGCGACGCCGTAGAGGGCGACGGTGAGCACCGGCCGATCGTCGTCGTTGGTGGTCAGCGTGAGCAGCCCCTCCTGCGCCGGGTAGCCGCCCGCGGTGTAGGTGACGTCGAGGAAGCCGGCGCCGCCAGCCTCGATGAGCAGCGGCTCGCCGCCGGACGCGGTGAGCGCGAAGCCCTCGCCGTCGATCGTCGCGGTGACCTCCAGCACCTCGCAGCTGCCCTCGCAGCCGTTGGAGACGATCAGCTGTGTGGTGACGCTCTCCGTCAGCAGCAGCCCCTCGAAGCTCAGCTCCGTCTCCCCCACGAGGCAGATCGCGTCCGCAGGTGGGGCGGTGTCCGTGTCGCCTGGGACGCCGGTGTCATCGGGGGCGTCCGTGTCGTCCGCGGCCGCCCCGGTGTCGTCCGCCGCGGGGCCGGAGTCGTCGGCGTCGCCGGAGTCCTCATCCAATACCAGGCTGCGCCCGGTGTCTCCTGTCACGTCGGGGTCCAGCGTCGGCGCCTTCGGCTCGCAGCCGACGAGGCCAAGCGAGCCCACCCCCAGAATCCACAACAACCGCGTCACGGCGACCTCCACCTCTGTGAGGCCATGGTAGCCCACCCGGCGACCGCGGCGACCGCGGCGACCGCCTAACGCCCCAGGAAGAGGTAGGCCGCCCCCGCGCTGCTGCCCCCGTCGTCATCACCGTAGGCCCCGATCAGCAGGTCATCGAGGCCGTCACCGTCAACATCTCCCGCGCCGCTCACGGAGCTGCCTGCGTAGTCGTCGCGGCTCTCTGCCAGCAACTTGACGTCCAGGACTCCCGGGATCGTCTCGCCGCCGAGCACCAGCCAGGCCGCGCCGGCCCAGTACCCCACCTCCTCATCGTGGAACGCCCCCGCCACCACGTCGTCGAAGCCGTCGCCGTCGGTGTCGCCGGCGCCGCTCACGGCGTAGCCCAGCGCGCTATCAGAGTCGCCGTGGAGCTCGCTGTCAGCGTCGGACAGATCGAACACGCCGCCGCCGTGGTCGACCAGGGTAGCGCCCGAGAGCAGGTAGAGGGCGCCCACATCCGAGGCGCTGACGGTGACGAACGGCGCGCCCACGGCCACATCGTCCAGCCCGTCACCGTTCATGTCCCCAGCCCCGGCCACCGCCGCCCCCGCCTGATCGTTGCTGGTCTCGCCGATGATCTTGTAGTCGATGTCCTCGAGGTCCAGATCGCCGCTGATCGGCCCCAGCGCCAGGTAGGCCGCCCCGGCGTAAGCGCCGCCATCGTCCTCACCGTGGGCCCCGATGATCACATCCCCCACGCCGTCGCCGTCGATGTCCCCGGCACCGTCCAGTGCCTCGCCGGCCCAGTCCTCCGGGTAGCCTCCGATGAGGCGGGCTTCAGCGTCCGACAGCGCCACCTCCGCGCTGATCGGCCCCTGGACGACATACACCGCGCCCACATCGCCGCTGTTCTTGGCGCCGATGAGCAGGTCGATCTGCCCATCGCCGTCGACGTCCTCCGAGGCGACCGCGCTGCCCGCGCTGTCGTCGGCCTCGCCGGAGAGCGCGATGTCCGCGTCCGCCAGCGCGATCTCGCCCGAGAGCGGCCCCAGGAAGAGGTAGACCTCGCCGCTGCCGCTGCCGTCGCCGTCGCCAAGCTGCACACCCAGCAGCAGATCGTCGTAGCCGTCGCCGTCGACATCACCGGGGCCCGCGACCGCCTGCCCGAGCCGCTCGTCGCCGGTGTCGCCCAACACGGCAGCGTCCGCGTCCGCCAGGGAGAAGGCCCCGCTGGTCGCGCTCAGCGTCGCCCCGCTCACAAGCCAGGCCGCGCCCGAGGCGTAGTCGTCGGTGGTGTAGCCCGGGGTGCCCACGACGACGTCATCGAGGCCGTCTCCGTCGATGTCTCCCGCCCCGCTCACGGACCAGCCCGCGTCGTTGTAGGCCGCCAACCCGACGAGCTTGACCTCGGCGTCGGACAGGCTCAGCGACGCGTCGTTCCAGCCCGGGACTTCGCAGCGAAGCTCCAGGACTTCATGACACGCGGGCCGCCAGCGCAGGGCGTTCTCGCTGCCCTCCAGCACGCAGCGCCAGCCGGGGTCCACGTGCTCAATGATGGTGGCGACGCGCCCGCAGGACAGCCCGCGGTCCACCATGAGCCTGCCGATCAGAGCATCGTGGTCCGCGATGACGCCCGCGGCGGCGGGCGCCGCGAGGCCGGTCAGAAGCAACACAAGCAAGCACACCTCCGCGCTCACAGTTGTACCGCGCTGCGGGTGTGGTCAGGGAGCGGATACAATCCAGGGGTAGAGGTGTCCGAATGATCATGAGCGCACTGATCAGTCTTCTTGTGTTCGCGGTCGCGGTCGCGGCGAGCTGGAGTCTCCTCCAGGGCTCCGACCCCTGGCGCAGCTGGCGAACCTTCGCTGAGCGGCAGGGCATGTCCGTGGTCGTGCCCGTACCCGGCGGTGATCCCCAGATGTCCGGGGTGTGGCGAGGCCTGCGCGTGCGGGTGGTGTGCCGCCAGGACGGCGGCGTGGCCGGCGAGGATCCGGCGATCGAGACCCGCTTCCAGGCGATGGCGCCGCTGACGCTGCCGCTGGCGCTCACCGTGCGCCCCCGCGAGCCCGGCGCCCCCGAGCCCGAGGGCGCGGTCCCCAGCGGCGACGACACCCTGGACGCGCTGCTGATCTTCCGCTGCGGTGAGCCTGAGGTGCTGGCCGAGCTGCTGGCGGACGCCAACGTACGCGCCGCCTGGGCCGCCCTGGTCTCCCGGCACCCCGAGGCGCTGCTCGAGGACGGCGCGCTGCGCTTCTCCCTGCCCGATCGCGTGATGGAGCCGCTGCAGCTTGAGGGGGCTCTGGACGATCTCGTCGAGCCGCTGCGGGCCATGGTCAAGTCCGCCGGCGCCAGAGAGGGCGTGGTGATGGGCGTGATGGCCGGCGCCGGGGGCGGCGCCATCATCGACGTAGAGGCCGTGTCCTCCGATCCCCGCGACGCGGCCACGACCGCCGACGCCGAGCTGCTGAGGACCCTGTCCGATGGGGGGCTGTCCGATCCCGAGCGGCAGCTCAAGATGGACGCCATGGGCGACGGGCTCATGGTCTTCACCCTGGTGGCCCAGCGCGTGGGCGCCTCCACCGGCCTGCTGCTGCCCGTGGACTACCGGGGCGGCCGCACCCTCTACGCCGCCGCCGAGGCCCTCGAGGTCTCCGTGCGCTTCCCCAGCCGTCGGGACGACGAGCTGGATGACGTGGAGCCCGGCGAGACGTTACGGGTGCGCGCCAGGGTCGTGGGCTGGGATGCGCTGACCCGGAGGCTGACGCTGGAGGCCCCTTGATCGCAGCTCTGGAGCAGACAACAGAACTCCTCCAGGACTCGTGACCGCCCCTGACCGCCCCGGCGCGCCCCTCTCCCGGAGGCTGCTGGTCTCCGTAGGCCTGCTCTACGCGGCGTCCGGGCTGCCGTTCGGTGTCGTGCACGAGCTGGTCCCGACGTGGCTCGCGGTGGAGGGCACCTCCCTGGAGGACCTCGGGCTGGTGACTCTGGTGGGGCTGCCCTGGACCCTGAAGCTGCTGTGGGCGCCGCTGGTCGATCGCCTGGGCACCAGCGCCCGCTGGATCGCCGGGGCGCTGGTCGGCGTGGCGGCGACCATCGCCCTCACGCCCCACCTCTCGGGGGCGGCGCTGATGGCGACCCTGGTGGCCGTCGCCTTCTTCAGCGCCACCCAGGACGTCGCCATCGACGGCCACACCGCGGCGGTGACGCCTGAGGACCAGCACGGGCGGGTCAACGGCCTGCGGGTCGCGGCCTATCGGGCGGCCATGCTGCTCGGCGGCGGCGGCGCGGTGGCCCTGGGCGACACGCTGCCCTGGCCCGTGATCTTCGCCGGGCTCGGCGTCCTGGCCCTGGGCATGGCGGCCTGGGCCATCCGGCTGCCGCCCGCCCCCCGGGAGCCCACGGCGCTGCTGGACTGGGCCGGCGACCTCAAGGGCTGGATCTTTCGGCGGGACTCCCTGGCCGTGTTCGCCTTCGTGCTGCTCTTCAAGCTGGGCGACTCGGCGATGTACCCCATGATCAAGCCGTTCTGGCTGGACGCCGGCATGAGCGTGACCGAGCTGGGGCTGGTCTCCATCACCATCGGCACGGCCCTGTCGGTGACCGGCGCGCTGGTGGGCGGCGAGCTGACCACGCGCATGGGCCTGTTCCGGGGCCTGTGGGTGCTCGGCGGCGTACAGGCGCTGAGCAACCTGGGCTACGCGGCGGCGGCCACCGCCCCGAGCCGCTGGAGCCTGTACGGGGCCAGCATGGTGGAGAGCTTCTGCGGAGGCCTGGGCACGGCGGCGTTCCTGGCCTGCCTGATGCGGCTCTGCGAGGGCGAGCAGACGGCCACCCGCTTCGCGGCGCTCACGGCCTTCGTGGGCCTGACCCGCACGCTCTCCGGCGCGGCCAGCGGCTTCGGCGCGGAGGCCTTCGGCTTCGCGGGCTACTTCGCCTTCACCTTCCTGCTGGCCCTGCCGGCCTTCGCCCTCCTGCCGGCGGCGAAGCGGCGGCTCGGCGCGTCCTGATACGCTGCTGCTCCCCGCTTTGGGGCGCTACTGACGCCGGAAGGTCATCACGTCCTCGGACTCGGCCACGTTGGCCAGCCTCAGCGTGTCCTTGTCGGGGAAGCTCAGATCAAAGGTGGTCTCGGGCTCGCCCTCGCGGCGGGACTTGATGAGGGCGCCGGCCTGGGTCTCGTTGACGACCGCGTAGGTGGCGACGTCCTCGACGGCGCCGAAGCGCATGGTCATGGCGTCGGCGGTGACCGTGAGGGTGGCCTTGTCGAGGCTGCTGATCACCTCACGCATCTCCGCGACCATCTCGGGCTCGCCCTGCTCCAGGGCCATCTGGGTGAACTGGAACTGGGTCTGCTCCTCAGGGCTCATCTCCAGGGCCTTGATGTCCTCGGAGGAGGCCGGCGGGTCAGCGATGGCGAGGAGCTGGATCGCCTGCCGGCGCTTCTCGGTGTCCGACATGACGATGACCCAGTCGCCGTAGGCCCGCTCGGAGGCGCGCAGCGGCGTCTTGGCGACCGGCGCGGCGTCGGCGGTCGCCTCGCCGACCTCGCCGACCTCCTCCGCCTCCGCTGCGTCGTCACCGCTGCAGCCGATGGAGGCGCTCAGCGCGAAGAGACTCAGAGTAAGGATCAAACCGACGCGCCGCATAGAGGCCTCCTGCGAAGTGGGGAGAGGGTATCACCCCGACTCACCGCGGCGAGGCTCAGCGGGCGGCGTTCATCATCGCCTCGTAGGGCATGAAGTGCAGCAGCTCCGGGTGCCACTGGAGGCCGACGTAGAAGCGGTGGCCGATCAGCTCGATGGCCTCCACGACGCCGTCGGGGGCGCGGCCGGTGATGGTGAGCGCGCCGGGGTTCTTCACCGCCTGGTGGTGGGTGGAGTTGACCCGGACCCGCTCGCCGAAGATCAGCCGGCTCAGACCGCCGTCGAAGTTCACCGCGTGCCAGGGCTCGGAGGGATCCGTGAGCTGCTCGTGCTCCAGGGCCGCGGGCAGGTCGCTGGCGATGTCCTGGTAGAGATCGCCGCCGGTGGCCACGGCCATCACCTGCATGCCGCCGCAGACGCCGAGGGTCGGGATCTCCCGCTCGATGCAGAGTCGGGCGAGGGTCAGCTCGGTGGCGGTGCGCGGCCCGTCGAGACGATCCAGGCGGCCCTCGACCTGCGCGCCGTACTCGCGGGGGTCGATGTCGGTCTCGCCGCCGGTGATGACGACGGCGGCGATGCCCTCCAGCACCGCGTCGAGGTCTTCACAGCCAGGCGGGAGGAGCACCGGCTCGCCGCCGCAGCGGCGCACGGCGTCGACGTACCGGCGCTTGATCCAGTACTCGGGACGCTTGGGGCGCACCCGAGGGCTGGTGAGGTAGCCGCCGCCGTCGCGGCTGTCGGTGGTGATGAGCACACGCTGGGCCACGCGGTCTCCTGGGTTCTCAGGACTCTACCGCAGGGGGACCGCCCTCAGTCCAGCAGCAGGTCCCAGCTCCCGGTGACCGGCCCGCCGTCCGGCCCCCAGTCGCCCTCGGCGGAGCAGTCCCCGAAGTCATAGGTGCCGCTCACCTCGATGCCCTGGCTGCTCCCGGAGATGTCCCCGTCGTCCGTGATGTACATCACCCCCTCGACGCCCTGGCCGCCGCCGCTGGAGGTGAAGGTGATCAGCAGCTCGCCGCCGGTGGTGAGCGTACCCACCGCGATCCCCTCATCGGCGCCTCTGTAGGCGCCGGAGTGCTCGCCCTGACAGGCCGCGAAGTCGCCGCCGGCACGGGTGTCGTCCGCGCCATCATCGGTGTTGCCGCCGCCGTCTGTGTTGTTGCCGCCGTCTGTGTTGTTGCCGCCGTCTGTGTTGTTGCCGCCGTCGTCAGCGCCGCTGTAGGAGGGGCCGGTGTCGTCGCCGTCCTCCACCTTGATCACGCAGCCGGAAACAATGAGGGAGGCCGCCAGCAGGGCGGCTGTCGTACAGGTCATTCGGGTCATGTGGGTCTCCTTTCCCACACGTTAGGCTCCGAATCGACGGACAACGCTGACCGCTCCCGTCAGAATAGGGACACTTCTCGCCGACCGGCCGTCCCCAACAGCACAGAGTCAGAATAGACGCTGCGCTCTCCCCGTCACTGCCGCCATGCACACCCCCACCGTCGCGCCGCTGATCGTCACCCGGCTCCTCGCCGCAGCCGGCCGCCGGGGCCTCGACCCCGCCGCCCTCTGCCGCGCCGCCAGCGTCGCCCTGCCCGACGCTCCCGGCTACGGCGAGCGCCTGCCCGTCGCCAGGCTCTACGCCCTCTGGGAGGCCGCCGCGGCCGCCCTCGGCGGCGACCTCGACGGCTTCTCACTCGACGTCGCCGAGGTCGATCCGGCCGAAGCCCGCAGCCCCCTCTACTTCCTGGTGCGCGCCCAGCCGACCCTCGGCGAGGCCCTCGACTGCGGCCTTCGCTACTGGGCCGCCTACACGGACGCCTACCAGTGGTGGCGTGAGGACCGGCCGGGGGTGGCCGCGGTCGTGGCCGCGCCGGCCCCCGGCGTCCGCCTCGGCGCCCGGGCGACGGTTGAGCACGACCTGCTGGACATGGTGCGCAACGGCCGCCAGATCGTGGACGGCGAGTTTCCCCTCATCGAGGTGCGGCTGCGCCACGCTCCCCTCGCCTCCCCAGACACCTACGCCGCTGCCTTCCGAGCCCCGGTGCGCTTCGGCTGGCACCGGGACGAGATGCTGATCGATCCCGCGGCGCTGGCCCTGCCCTGCGCCAACGCCGACCCGGTGATCGCCGGCTACCTCCTCGACGATCTGGAGCGCCTGGTCGTCCGCCACGCCCGCCCCCGGCCGGTGCGGGAGCAGCTGGTCAACTACCTCTCGGCGGCCCTCCCCGCGGACCCCGGCCTGAGCGGCGCCGCGCGGCACCTGGGCGTGAGCCCCCGCACCCTGCACCGGCGGCTGGCCGAGGGCGGCTCCAGCTACCGGGGCGCCCGGGACGCCGCGCGCTTCCAGCTCGCCGCCGAGTGGCTGCTGCGCGAGCCGGTCGAGCGCGTCGCCGAGCGCCTGGGCTACTCCGAGCCCCGGGCCTTCCGGCGGGCCTTCAAGCGCTGGACCGGCCGCGCCCCCGCCGCCTGGCGCCGCCAGGCGGCGGGGACGATGCTACCTTCCATGGCATGAGCGAGAAGGGCCTCTTCGAGATCGGCGGTCTGGTAGTCGTGGGCGGGGTGATCCTCGGGGCGGTGGTCGCGGACGCCACGGGCTGGGTGCGCTGCGAGCAGCACCACCTGGGCACCCAGATGGAGATGCAGACCGTCGCCAGCGCGGTGCGCGCCTACGAGACCGAGCGCGGCGCCCTGCCCGCCGACCTGGACGCGGTGGCTCAGCGCTTCGACGCCGGGGTGGTCCCCGACGACTACTTCGGGCAGCCCTTCGAGTACGTGCGGCCCGGCCCCGCCGGGGAGGACTTCACCCTGCGCTCCCTGGGGCGCGACGGCGTCGAGGGCGGCATCGGCGAGGACGCGGACGTGTGGTTCGAGCCCTGCGACTGATCGATCGCGGGGGCGGTCAGGGCGCCAGCCCCCCACAGAGCGCGTCCAGCTGGAAGGGGTCTACGCGCTCGGGGTGGCGCCCCAGGACGTACCGGGGGGCGCCCGCCGCCAGCACGTCCGCCAGGTGCGCGGTGTAACCCTCACCCCAGATCGCGTACTCCGCGCAGACCTCCTGGCGGTTCTCCTGGAGGTGCTCGCTCACCCCGCGTTGCACCTGGGAGGTGAAGACCGAGGGGTTCAGCACCTCGTCGAGCTCCCAGCTCACCCACTCGCTCCAGTCCCAGCCGCGGACCTGGACCGCGCAGCCCGTCGGCCCCAGCTCCACCACGCTGCCCTCGGTCAGCAGCCCGGCGTAGAAGCGATAGCCCTCCCAGTTGGCGGCCAGATCGGCGTAGCTGAAGGCCTTGGAGGTCAGCAGCCCGAAGTAGGTGCGCTCGGTGCGGGTGCCCCAGCGCAGCGCCCGCTCCGGGTCCTCGCCCCAGCGGCTGCGGCGGAAGTAGTCATAGCCCAGGGCGAAGAAGTGACCGATCTTGTCCACGCCCAGCAGCGTGTCGTCGAGCCGGGCCGTGTCACAGGGCCCCGCCGCGCGCAGGACAACGGACTGCCAGGCGCGCAGGCCGCCGAAGATGTCCTGGCGCTCGTCGAAGACGTGCTGGTCGCCCGGGTCCCCCTCCAGCCAGGCGTCGTAGCGCCCGTAGCCGAAGCGGCGCAGCGGGCTGCGGCCCTCCGCGAGCTGCGCCGTCGCCGTCAGCTCGTCCAGCTCCTCCGCCAGCACCCGCCGGGTGTCGGCCTCACCCATCCGGCAGCCGGTGCGGGCGTTGGTCCGCTCCACCGCCTGGGCCACCACCGTGTCCATCGCCAGCTCGGCGATCCACGCGGAGTCCCGCAGCGGGGTCGCCCGCTGGG
>Ga0316204_10011956_pt1 | contig 10718 bp, 5 predicted proteins | sample 6monrhotite_MG_2_FD_205661 | JGI IMG/M metagenome (GOLD analysis project Ga0316204, IMG submission 205661) | Microbial mat bacterial communities from mineral coupon in-situ incubated in ocean water Damariscotta River, Maine, United States -... | ecosystem: Environmental > Aquatic > Marine >... | reverse complement strand
GCTAACAAATAGCCAAAGCAAACGCCTGTTTTGGATTACCGGGCTATTCACGCTTTCAGTAGGGCTCACCGTTCAGCTATGGCCGCCCACCAATTATCTGCCGCCTGTGCAGCGGGATACCGTAGACAGCTATTTATTTTTTCCCCCCGGCACCAATGTGGAAACCGCCGACCGCGAAATCGCCCAAGTAATCAACAAGCGCATCGAACCATATCTGAATGGCGAAAAGGAGCCGTTTGTAAGAGACTATTTCTTCTGGTCTTTCCCCGGCGGGTCGTACGGCTGGCTAGCCCTAAACGGTGCCGAGGGTACAGACCTGAAGCTACTGCAGGAAACAGTACATAACGAAATAATAGCAGACATTCCCGATCTGTTTGGTTTTACCTTGCGGCGGCCCTTGTTTGGTGGTTTCGACGGGGCAAATAGTGTTGAGGTACGGATTTCAGCCACTGATATGGACGCCGCGCGCGAGGCAACGCGTATGGCGATGGGAATGGTAATAACAAATATTCCAGGGGCCAATGCAAGCCCTCAACCACCTATTGATGAAGTCACGCAGCTGCAGTTTGATCCTAATGACGAACGTCTCGTTGAGGTGGGGTGGACCCGCGCCGACTTGACACAGGTAATTCTGGAGCTTGGCCAAGGCGCGTGGCTCGGCGAATATTTTGACGGCCAGGAACGATTGGATATTTTTCTAAAATCGGAGCGGTTTGAAACGCCAGAAGCTATGTCGGATATACCGGTTCAAACCCCCAACGGCGGGGTAGTGCCGCTAGGTGAGCTGGTAGACATCTCAACCACTGTTGGCTCCAACGCCATTATACGGTTCAACCGCCAACGCGGTTACAGCCTTATAGTAAACCCGCCCGAAGGCATGGCGCTGGAAGACTTAATCACTGTGTTGCGTGACACCGTTGAACCCGAAATATTGGCTGCCCTGCCGAGCGACGGAAAAGTGGTTTACGCTGGCAGCGCACAAGATTTGGAGAGGGCAATCGGCACACTAGGCGCCAATTTCTTCATGGCACTGGCGTTGTTAGTGCTGATTATGGCTGCTCTGTTCCGGTCTATCAAAGCCGCGCTTATGGTCATTTTTTCAATCCCGCTTGCCATCGTTGGTGGCATCCTCGCCATTACGCTGATGAATATGAACGAATTTCAGCCGCTGGATCTACTGGGCATGATTGGCTTTATTATCCTGCTTGGTCTTGTTGTGAACAACGCCATTTTACTTGTGGCGCAAACACAAACAGCAGAAAAAAGAGGCCTGAACCGGCAGGAGGCCGTACAACAAGCGCTACGGCTAAGGCTTCGCCCCATTTTTATGAGCACGCTCACGAGCATTTTCGGCATGCTGCCATTGTTGATTTTCCCTGGTGCCGGCAGCGAAATATATCGCGGTATGGCGGCGGCAATTGTCGGCGGCATGAGTGTTTCAATGATTTTCACATTGATATTCCTACCAAGCTTGCTGCAATTTGGCAAAAACCCAATGTTGGAAAAAACCAGCGCTAAGGCCCCTGAAGGGCATCCTGCGCCCGCAGAATAAAAAAAGAAAAATTTGCTTATGTATTATAGATTACCGGCCAAGTTAACCGCCCTGCTCGCTGGCCTAATATGTGTTGCTGGCTCAGGGTTGCAGGCTTTCCAGCAAGACAGCTTGCCCCCTGCACAAGTGCTGGTGGCAACAGCGGAAACCCGGTTAATGGCGCCGCAAATGAATGTTTCCGGCACGGTAATCAGTCTCAACGACAGCCGTATTGCCGCGGAAGTGGAAGGCCTACTTTTATATGCGGCCAAGGTTGGCACGGCTGTAAAAAAGGGCGATGTGCTCGCCCGCATTGACAGCAGGCTACTTGAAATTGCTGTACGCCGCGCCCAAGCCAATCTGGCCAGTTTGAAGGCCGACATGGTATTTCGTCAGTCAGACGTGGCGCGTTTTGAGGAGTTGGCAGAGAAAAACAATGCCTCGCAAGCCCGTCTTCAGGAAGTAATTTCCCGTCGGGCAACGCTGGAGCAAAACATTCTGAACGCAGCGGCCCTGCTTGACCTGGCTGAAGGCGATTTTGCCCGCGCGACCATCCGCGCCCCTTTTCCCGGCCATGTAGCGGAACGTATCGCAAGCATAGGCGAATATATCTCGGTAGGCGCTGACGTTGTTCGCCTAGTGGACACAGGGCACATTGAAATTTCAATGGCTGCGCCGATTTCAATCGTCCCCTATCTTATTAGCGGCAACAGGGTGAACGTCTCTGGCGGTCAGAACCAACTGCAACTGCCGATCAGGACAATTGTACCGGTGGGCGACAGCGTTTCCCGCATGGTAGAGGTTCGCCTTTCGCTGGAAGCTGAAAGCTGGGTTGTTGGCGCGCCGGTTAAAGTGCTGCTGCCTAAGGGCCAGCCGAGAACGGTTATAGCTGTGCCGCGCGATGCCATCGTTTTAAAAAGCGGAAACGCCTATATATTTAAAGTTGACGCCGACGGCATAGCCAAGCGCATTGACATTGACCCCCGTGATGTTGAAGGGCTGTGGGTTAGCATTGGCGCGGGCGTTGTGCCGGGCGACCGGATAGTTGTACGGGGCGGCGAGCGCCTCTCTCCCAGGCAAGCTGTTATTATCCAAAACAAATAACACCTGACCAGTAAGCCACCTGTTACCTGTTACCTGTTACCTGTCGGTGGTTGCCAGAGTTAGTCCCGCACCCAAATCTGCAAGCTAGTGGGGCCTAGTAGAAATTGCATTGGTTCATTTTTGCTAACGATTTTTTCGCTGCCCGCCGCAGGGTTTCTATGGTCCATCCGTTTGTTGTGGCCAATCAATTGCCACTTGCCCTCAGGCAACTGCACATTTTTAAAAACATCTTTCTGCTGCCCCACATTCAAGAGCACCATTATGTCACCGCCTACGATATAGCCGAGCAACGCCTGGTTCTCAGGCGTTATCCACTGATATTGCCCGGGGATATGGGTGGCAGAGCGAAACACCTTGCCTTTATCTGATAGGCGGAAATCGATCATGCCCTTCCAGAAAGCCAGCATTTCCGCATAATTATTCGCGCCCTCAGATTGCCCTACTGTGTCCCACTGGAATTGGTTTGCAGCGCGCTGGTTATAGGTATCGTCCCGACCCTTGAGGCGGATTTCTCCGTCCTCGTTAAACTTCACCGTATCCTCAATTTTTGAGCTGCCTTTGCTGCGGAGTATCTCCGTGCCGCCGTGAATAACGATTGGCCCTTGGGACGTGAACAGCATCGCGACGGCCAGCTTGAATGGCCCCTCATCGATACCCTGCCTTCCGTCCCAATCCCGCTTGGCAAAACGGTCAGCCAGCGCCCAATTGTCGTGAATATCCAGATAATTTAGCCCCTGATTAGGGGATTGGCTTTCCTGAGGATAATCATTTGCAAGGCCCTTCATGGCGTCCGCACGTAGGCTGGCGTTGCCGCCCGCATAGCCGCGGTCTGTTAACTTGTTTTCAAGGGTAAACGGCGAACCTTTAAAGGCGTTTCTCGCGTCATCCTGAAAGAAGGTAATTGGGGCATCAATCTTGTACCAATCCCAATCCGGGTTGGCACGGATATAGGGATCGGTAACGTCGATCCAGGCTTCGCCGTAAATAATCACATCTTCACCAAGCTCGTCCCGTAGCTTGATCATGGTCTGCTCATCGATTTGACCAGCCAAATCTATTCTGAAACCGTCGATGCCAAAGTCGTCGACAAAATGCTTTGCCTGATCGATGATCCAGCGCTGCACCATAGGCCGGTCTTCGGTTTTCACCTCATTACCGTAGGGGCCAATATGTTCGCCCTCATCATTGGTGCGGTAATAATATTGTCGGTCAAATCCGTTGAAATTAAGGGGCACCTTGCCGCCGCGCATATCTTCGCCCGTGTGGTTGGGCACAATATCGATGATCACCGCCATGCCGCGGTCATGAAACGCTTGCACCAGATCGCGGAACTGCTCGCGCTCGGCACCAGCCTCTGTCCCCTTTTTGCGGTACTTGTTTTCAATAGCGAAGGCGTGGGTGGTGCTGTAACCCCACTGGTAATTCTCGGTCGCAATAGCTTGCGCCTGCATATCCGGGTCATTCTCAAAGGCTTCACGCCACGGGCCATCAGGATAATGATGATATTCCTGCATTGGCTGCAAATGAACCACGTTAACACCGAGATTTACAAGATAGTCGAAGCCGATTGGCTCGCCGTTCTTATTCACAAGGCCTGATACTGCCATAGCCGGGATTGTGCCTCTCAGCTCATCCGCAATAGGCAATAGGTCTGTGAAATCCTGCACGTGCACTTCATAGGCAACAACATCTTCCATTTTAGGCCGGCCGTTTTTAAGGGGCGTCGCTGGCGTAATGTTCGGCCAGACGCGGCTTTTACCAAAGCTTTCCATCTGCACCAGCGCGTAGGGGTCGCTGATGTGTACCGGCTGTTGCTCAAAAAACTGATTGCCCGGGTCATTCGGCCCGTGGGCCGTAAAGTCGTAATAGGTACCTTTGAGATTATCCTCTAATGTCGCCTCATACACGCCGTCTACATCTTGCTCCATATCAATGGTTTGCCGCGCCTCAGCAGGCGTATCATCCGCTTTATCATAGAGATAAAGCTTCACAGCCTCAGCACGTGGCGCAAATACCCGGAAGCTGGTGCTTTTGCCGTCGGCACCAATAACCGCACCAAGCGGTTTGCCGGAATATAGGGTGCGAAACCAACCATCAAAGCGCACCCGCACCTTGGGGCCCCCATCTTTGATTTCAACATAATATACACGTTTGATATCAATAGGCTCTGCCGGCACCAATAAGCTTTCGCGCAGAGTGTTTGGCAGCACCGCGGCAAGCGCAATCTCGCGGCCCTTGGCGTCACTAAGCCGCCAATCTGTGATTTTTAACGGACGCGCATCAGCTGCTGTTTCCACATCAACCCAAATGGCCTTTGCGCCGCGCACTTCAGCGCGCAAGTTTGTCACATTTTGTTTCGCTGCCGCTTCAGGGACCTTGGATTGCGCATAAATTGCCTGTCCCTGCGAAATTGACAGCGCTGTCAAAGTTAGCGCTATGGTAACAAGCTTGTGCCCGCGAAAAGCCATGGGTATCTCCAATTTTTACGTGATGGCACCCACACTAACGAATAGTAGAAGCGGCGCAACTGTGATTTTCGATTAGTTGAGCCCGGCACCGAATTCGCCAGGCGGCAAGGCTTGCAAATTTTGCTGCCAAATCAGTATGCTTCCAGTGCCCATGAAGAACTAGCACATAGCAAGAAGCCCAAAAGAACTGCTCTTCTCATAGCTCAACGCGGCTTGCCTGTTGACCACCTTAAGACAACAGTATGTGCAGGATATGAAAAATGTCCGAAAACACCAATCAGCGCCAACAAGGCTCAATTCAACTTTACTTGCACGAATTTAGCGCTAATTCAAAATTAAGCCGCTAGCAATTCGGAGTTCCCATGAATACCAGTGAAACGCATTTTGACGTATTAATAGTAGGCGCCGGAATTTCCGGTATCGGTGCCGCCTGCCACCTTCAGCGCAAGTCCCCTGATCGCAGTTTTGCCATCCTTGAAGGGCGCGCCAACATAGGCGGCACATGGGATCTGTTTCGCTACCCTGGCATTCGGTCTGATAGCGACATGTATACGCTTGGGTATGCTTTCAAGCCTTGGAAAGAAGCGGAAGCCATTGCCAACGGACCGTCTATTCTACGGTATTTGAACGAAACCATCGAAGAAAACAGCCTTCGCGACAAAATCCAGTTCAACAGCAAGGTTACGCGCGCCAGTTGGTCGACGGCTGACGCACGCTGGACGCTGGAAATTACGATTGAGGGCAAGGAAGAGCCTGAAATAAAAACCTGCAATTATCTTTCAATGTGCAGCGGCTATTATAATTATGAGCATGGCTACCTGCCTGATTTTGAAGGCATGGACAATTTCAGGGGGCAAATCGTTCACCCGCAGCATTGGCCGCAGGACTTGGATTATTCAGGCAAACGGGTAGTAGTGATCGGCAGCGGCGCTACCGCCGTTACCATCGTTCCTTCCATGGCGGAAACCGCGGGCCATATAACAATGCTGCAGCGCTCGCCCACCTATATTGTGTCACGCCCAGGCGAAGACGGGCTGGCAAACTGGCTAAGAAAATGGCTGCCGAACTATTTTGCATACAAAATCGCGCGCACCAAAAATGTGCTGATGACCATGCTGATGTACAAATTGGCACGCAGCAAACCAAAATCATTCAAGGCGCGGCTCATCAAAATGGTGCGCGAAGAGCTTGGCCCGGGTTTTGACATTCAAAAAGATTTTACGCCCAGCTATAACCCGTGGGACCAGCGTATCTGCGCCGTACCAGACAGCGATCTTTTCAAGGTAATAAAAAACGGCAAGGCCTCTGTTGTTACAGACCATATTGAAAAATTCACCAAAGACGGTATCAGCCTAAAATCAGGCAAGACGCTTGAAGCCGATATTATTGTGCCCGCAACCGGGCTTAGCCTGCAAACGCTTGGCGGCATGGCACTGGTGGTGGACGGCAATGAGCTAGAGCTTGGCAAAACCACAAACTATAAAGGCATGACCCTATCTGGTGTACCAAACTTCGCCTGGACAGTTGGTTACACCAACGCTTCCTGGACCCTAAAGGCCGACCTTACAGCTGATTATGTGTGCCGCCTCTTGAACCATATGGACAAAAATAACTACCGAATTTGCACAGCCCAACTGGGTGACGAGACGCAAAGCACTGAACCGCTTTTGGATTTGAAATCAGGGTATATCACACGCGCGCTTGACGACCTGCCAAAGCAGGGCAAGCTTCCGCCGTGGAGAAACCACCAAAATTACGTGTCTGACCTAATGCACCTGAAATTTGGCCGCGTAAACGACGGCGTGATGGAATTTAGCTAGGCAACACACGCTCAAACGCCTGCCCATTTTCAGATACTGGCCCATTTTCAGATACTGGCCCATGTAATAGCTTCAGCGCGGGAGCCTGAAAACAGTATCTCTCGGCTATGGTTGGCCAATTGGTATTCATACATGGGGTCGTAATAATCCGTCAGCAGACGTTCAATCCAGATGCGGTGCGAGGTATCCACCCCGTCCTCACGCTGTATTTGAAATGCTTGCAGCATCAGACCCTCTAGCTCCTGATGCCGCGCGCCTCCTAAACGCTTTTTGATGCGCGCCAAAGCATTTAACAGAAAAGTAGCATGTTCTGCTGCGCCCTCCGCACCACAGGCAGCATCATATTCTGCCCGCATACCAACCACATAATCGCGGTGAATAATATCAACACGCGCCTGGAGTGGTTCTTCGATTAAAACCATCGGTGCTATATTCATTTTTGAGGCCATATCTATCGGCAATTCCAGCCCGCCAATTCGGCGGCTTTCATCTTCGATAAATATTGCGCCGTCAAAATGATAGGTAAGCTTCATCAAGCCCACAGCCATCTCATTCTCAAAATTTATCTGGCTTGGCTGACCTCCAATTCGCCTGCCAAAGCTCGACCCTCTATGGTTCGCCAAACCCTCTAAATCGAGCGAATGTGGCACAGCACCGAGCAAGTCGGTTTTGCCCGTTCCCGTACGGCCTGCAACAACAATGAAATCCGTCTGCGCTATTAACCGGTCTAACTCTTCAATCAAGAACCGCCGCAGTGCCTTATAACCACCGGTTACCAGTGGATAAGGTGACCCTGCCTCTTGCATCCAGCGCTGGCTGATTTGCGACCGCATGCCGCCCCGCATACAAAACAGATAGCCGCTCGGGTTTTTTGCCGCGAATTCTGCCCACCGCGAAATCCTGTCCGTTTTTGTCGCGCCCTGAACAAGCGAATTCCCCAGCACAACAGCAGCTTCTTGCCCGTCATTTTTATAGGCAATGCCAACTGCTTCACGTTCATTGTCTGTCATCAGTGGCAGGTTGACCGCACCGGGCACCGATCCTTTTTGAAACTCAACAGGCGCGCGCACGTCAATTAACGGCGCATCTTCCATGAAAAGTTTGCGGTAGTTTTCAGTATCAAAGCGCAAGGCTGGTGTGGCTGTCGTCACCTTTATTGAGCCACTTCGATAAGCGGGCCATCGGTGCTTGGCATTAATTTCCCAATAGGTTTCAAGTCAAGCCCTGCTTGAGAGAAACAAGTGTGCAAATCGGCACACGCTGGGTCAGAGACGGCAACGAGCAAGCCGCCGCTTGTTTGCGGATCGCATAGTATTTGCTGCTGCAAAGCACTTAAGGGGCCCACTTTATGGCCATAACTTTGGAAGTTACGGCTTGTCCCGCCCGGCACACAACCTAACTCCAAATACTCGCGTACCGGCGCAAGGGCCGGCACCGCGCCAAAATCAAGTGCGGCGCGCAAGCCGCTGCCTTCACACATCTCGCTAAGATGCCCTAACAGTCCAAAACCGGTAACGTCTGTGATGGCGGTAACGGTTTCAAGCATAGCAAGCTCAGCACCAATACTGTTTAAAACACACATTGTATCGCGGGCCAAAAACTGGTGCGTATCCAGAAGCTTCTTCTGTTTCTGAGCCGTTGTAAGCACGCCTATGCCAAGTGGTTTGGTCAAGTAAAGCGCATCACCGGCGCGGGCCGTATCGTTCCTCCGCAACCCAGCTTTTTGCACCTGTCCGGTTACTGCCAGGCCAAATATGGGTTCCGGCGCGTCAATACTATGACCGCCGGCTAGCGGAATGCCTGCGTCTGCGCAGGCTGCGCGGCCACCATCCACCACGCGACCGGCCACTTCGGGCGCCAGTTTATCAACAGGCCAACCAAGGATAGCAATGGCCATCACCGGGCTGCCGCCCATCGCATAAATGTCGCTAATGGCATTGGTCGCTGCGATGCGCCCAAAGTCAAAAGGGTCATCGCAAATAGGCATAAAAAAGTCGGTAGTGCTGAGGATCACACGGTCACCGCCGATATCGTAGGCGGCCGCATCGTCGCGGCTTTGGTTGCCTACCAACAAGCTTGGGTCTGGCGCAATTGAAAGGCTGGATTCCAAAATACGGTCCAGTACCGACGGCGAAATTTTACAGCCGCACCCTGCACCGTGGCTATATTCGGTAAGCTTTATGTCGGCTTCGCTCATAAAATATTCCCGTCTTTTACGCATACAGCATTGATAACCGCCTAACCCTTTGGCGGCCACCCAAAATGGCTTATCACAGCTTTATCAAATTACGCTGACATAATATTGACTTACGCAAATGGTTCAAATCTGCTTTAGCATTGAGAAACCTATAGATTAGCATTGAGAAACCTATAGAAATGAGGCTATAGCTTCACTAGTTTCAAGTTCGATCAGCAACAAATTATTGAACAGTGGTGAAATTTTGCAGGTACCAGTCTGGAGTTTAAAGGCAGCCGAATTGGCAACTAGGGGACGTTGGCTTATTTTGCTAGCAGCCATCGGCGCCTTTTTGCTTGCGCTACAGGCTATGCAAGGCTTGAAGGTTTCCACCCGGCTTGATGCCCTAATGCCGGAAAATGCCGCCAGTGTGCACACACTGAATGCTGCGAAAGAAAAGGCCGGCAGCTTTGCCTCCATTCAAGTCGTGATTGCAGGCGACGACCGCGACCAAATAGAGGCCACTCTTGTTCTGCTCGAGGCCTTTACACGACGTTTGGCATGGGCCGATAGCGTGCAGTATTTTGAAGATATATCGGTGCTTGAGCGCCACAAATTATTGCAACTTAGTGTGCCTCAGCTTGAAGAAGTGGAGCAATCCCTCGAAGGTGAAATGCTGGAGGCCACCGCACGTGAATTTAAAAAAACAACCGGTATTGACCTAAGTATCAGCCTCGTTGATAGCGGCGTAAAAGCTTCAAGCATTGAGCGCGCCACGCCTGAGCCAACGTCAACAGCATCCCCAGATGGGGCCGCCGACACGGAGAAAACCGATCGGGAGAAATTGCTCGAGCCGATCGAGACAGAGCGTCATTTCACTACAGACGATGGCCGGTCCCAAGCGCTTGTTATATGGCCTAAAAAGGGCCACGAGGGGCTAGGCGAGGCCAAATCAATGATCGCAGACGTGGCGGCAATCATTAAAGCATTAGACCTAAATGCTCCGGCAGACGGCATGCGCGTAGGCATTGCCGGGCGTATTCGCAACAAGGTTGCTCAGTTTGATGCGGTAATTAGCGATGTTGTTGTTGGCCTTGGCAGCAGTGTAAGTTTGATAATATTATTGTTGCTCGTGCATTATCGGCGCTTCGTTGTGGTGCCGCTGATAATTTTACCGCTTGTCACAGGCATCGCATGGACTATTGGCGTTACCGCTATTGTAATTGGCGGCCTCAATCTGATTACCATTTTTCTGGCGCTCATACTTTTTGGCCTCGGTATTGATTTCGGCATCCATAATTACAGCCGCTACGCCGAGACGCGGGCAAAAGGCACCGACCATATTGAAGCCATAGCAATGGTCATTGGTTTGACCGGCAAAGCCTCGCTTATAGCCGGGCTAACAACAGCTGTTGGTTTTTTTGCCTTGATGTTCACTGAGTTCCGGGCTTTCAGAGAGTTTGGCTTTATTGCCGGGTCCGGAATTCTTCTGATTTACTGCTCAATGTATACGGTTTTTCCGGCGTTACTTTCTGTTTTTGAACGGCATATAAGTTGGCAAAAACCAAAGAGCCCAAAAACAGAAACAGATAGCAATTCGGCAACCCGGTCTTTTGCAC